>FWWM01000063.1_pt1 | contig 342052 bp, 335 predicted proteins | sample 2228351 | NCBI WGS metagenome assembly FWWM01 (sample SAMEA103939774, study PRJEB20133) | metagenome
TAATTCTACTAAATATGGGGTATGCTCTGGTGTAATAATCCATTAATCCTTAATGTCTAAAATGTATCGTAACTTTTTCAATGAACAATTTTTTTGAAATTTTTAAATTTTAATATACAGAGAAATTTTAGAAAACTCCTATTTAAATTCCTACTTTAAATATTTAAAGGGTTTTTTTATTAAATTGTAAATTAGATTAACATAAGTAAACTAGAACAGTGAAAGTCGTTAATTGCCATTTTTTTAGTAACTTTAAATAAAAAATCAAAAACTAATAAAGTTTTGTAGCAAAAAGTAAAAAAATATGATTGTAAGTAAGTGTATTTATTGAGTTGGTACATGACTTTAAAAAAGATGGAAGAATAGCTTAATTCGAAGGAAAATTTTATGGTATAATTTAGATTATGGGATTTGAAAAAGATAGGAATTTTGAAAAAGTTTCACAAAAACCATCTAAAAAACGAGCCTCTTTGACTTTGCAAAATGCTATCGAATTAGGTGAATACAATCCTAAATTTTTAAGCACATTTCCGGAATGGCATACTCTCTCCAGATATATTCAATTTCAATATATAAGGCAAGGAATTGATAATAGACATAAGCAGTTGATTACTCAATTGGCTGAAGTTAATAATATGCTTGATTTTTCCAAAAGACCTCATATTTCTTAAGCGCTTGATAATATAATGTCTCAGATTAAAAAATTAGAAAAGGATAAAGAGAGTTATATCTTGAATATTCAAAATAGCTTTTAGTTTGTTTTTTATTAATCTCAAAGACTAATAAACTAATTTGAAATGGGTGTTGTTAAATCTCGAATGATTCCTTTGGGAACAGAAGTGCCTAAATTTTCTTTGAGAGATGTTATTAGTGGAAAGTTGGTAAGTCTTTCTAATTTTAAAGGCAAAAAAGCACTTCTTGTTATGTTTATCTGCAATCACTGTCCATTTGTAAAGCATGTTCAAAAATAAATAGCAAAAATTGGGAACGATTATAAAGATAAGGATATTGGTATTGTTGCCATAAGTTCGAATGATATAGAGAGTTATCCAGAGGATTCTCCTGAAAATTTGAAAAAACAGGCAGTTAGACTCGGTTTCTCTTTCCCCTACCTTTACGATGAAACACAAGAGGTTGCCAGATCTTTTTCAGCGGTTTGTACCCCAATTTTTTCCTGTTTGATAAAAATGGAAAACTGGTTTACAGGGGACAAATTGATGATTCAAGACCAGGAAAATTTTGGTTGAAAACAGACGGAAAAGATTTGAGAGAAGCTATTGATGCAATTTTAGAAGGAAGAGAAGTTTCTAAAAATCAAAAGCCAAGCATGGGCTGCAGTATTAAGTGGAAATAGGAAAAGCATTTCAAAAAATTTTTAAAATGGTATTACGGTAAATTATGATTTCAGACTTTCAAAATGCGATAAAGCAAATTGATTCCATATCCTTTGTCTTAAGAAAAGAGTATGAGGACAAAAGTTTATTTGATAAGGCTATAAAAAAGCTTAAAAAACCTGATAGGATTCTTAAAAAAAGGCTGAATTTACTCTTAGATAATGGTAAGAAGGCGAACTTCTTGGCTTTTCGTTCTCAGCATAATAATTCTTTAGGACCTTATAAAGGCGGAGTCAGGTTTCATCCTAATGTTTCCGAGGATGAGGTTAAAGCACTCTCGGTCTTAATGACTATCAAATGCGCTCTTGTTAATATTCCTTTTGGCGGAGCTAAGGGCGGAGTCAAAGTTGACCCTAAAAGTTTATCTGAAAATGAGTTGGAGAGAATTTCAAAAGCTTACGCTTTATCTTTGATTCCTAACATTGGTCCATGGGTTGACATTCCTGCCCCGGATGTTAACACTTCAGAGAAAGAAATGGCTTGGATGTTTGAGGCTCATGAGAAGAAAACAGGTCTAAATTCTCCCGCGGCTTTTACAGGAAAACCTGTACTTCTTGGTGGTTCCGTTGGGAGGACTCAGGCAACAGGTCAAGGCGGAGTTTTTGTACTAAATAAGTTTTTAGAAAAGAAAAAAATATTTAAAGGCGATATCTGTCTTGCAATTCAGGGTTTTGGAAATGTTTAATATTGGTTTGCAAAAATTGCTTCCCTTTCAGGATACAAAATAGTTGCTGTTTCAGATTCAATTGGAGGAATTTACAGTAAAAAGGGTTTAGAAATAGATAAAATTAATACCCTTAAACAAAAATTTGGTTCGTTTAAAGAGGTTTATTCAAAAATTGGTATTGATTTTATAACAAACGAAGAGCTTTTAGAACTTTCAGTTGATGTATTGGTCCCTGCCGCTTTAGAGAATGTAATAAATGATTTAAACGCAAAGAAAGTTAGAGCAAAACTAATTTTGGAAATGGCAAACGGACCTACTACTCCCAGTGCCGAAGAGGTACTTTAAAAAAAGAAAGTGGAAATTTTGCCGGATGTTTTGTGCAACTCCGGAGGGGTTATTGTTTCATATTTTGAATAGGTGCAAAATTTGCAGGGAATAAGATGGTCTAAGATAGAGGTAGAAAAGAAGTTAAAAAAAATTATTTCGGAGACGTTTGAAAATGTTTATCAAGAAGCATCAAAAAGAAAGACTTCTTATAGAAAAGCATCTTACTTATTAGCGATAAAAAGATTGGTTGATGCGATGATTTTAAGAGGGATGGGTTATTGAAGGCTTTTCATCATAATTTTAAACCCTATTTTTGTTTGTATCTGTTTTGGATTTCGGGTATAAGGTATTCACTGAAAGCTTTTTGAAAATCGTAGTCAGGTTTCCATCCCCAATCATTTCTTGCTTTTGAATCATCAAGTTCTTTTGGCCAAGAATCTACAATTTTTTGTCTATTTTTATCAGGAGTGTAATTTATCTTTGCATTTGGGAAAACCTTTTTTATAAGTTCTGATATTTCAAGTGCCGTGACTGAAAAGGAAGCTACATTATAAACATCTTGTGTAAGAGATTTTCTTTCCACTTTGCTTATTTGAATTAATGCTTTTATTGCATCGGGCATGACCATGAACGGGATTTTTGTATCTTCACTTACAAAGCAGTTATAAACTTCTCCCTTTACAGCTTTGTGTATCATCTCAGGTGCGTAATCGCTTGTACCACCGCTTGGAAGTGTCATAGCAGAAATAATTCCAGGAAATCTTATACATCTGAAATCCAAAAATCTTTTTGGTTTTTCATCAAGAAGCTTATAGTTTTTAGAGTAATACTTACCGAGAAGCTCGCAATAAAGTTTGTTTGCTCCATACATAGTAATTGGCGTGTTGAATTCGCTTTCTTTTATCGGAGGAAGTTTTTGTCTTAAATTTCCATCTGGAATTCCGTAAACAGCAATTGTGGAAGGAAATATAAATTTTATAGTTCTTTCCTCGGATTGTGAGATATTGTTAGATATTTCTAACAAAGTTTGTGTACCGTTTACATTTACCTCATGGGCGATTTTAGGATTTTTCTCTCCACTTGTTGAAAGTATAGCCGCGAGATGAAAGATTGTGTCTATACGGTGTTTTCTTATTAGAGTTTGCATAACTTCTTTATCTAAAATGTTTGCTACAATGACCTCTTGGACATATTTTCTCAAAGACTCATCAAGTTCATTTATATCCAAAGATATGATGTAAACACCCATTTTTGAGAGAGCAGGGATAAGCCCGTGACCAATTTCGCCATTTGCACCTGTTATTAAGACTACTTTCATTATTTAAATAACCTTTAATTTTTTACCAATTTTAGCAAAAGCATCAATTGCCTTTTCTAAATCTTTATTTTTGTGTATCGCGCTAATCATCACTCTTATTCTTTCCTTACCTAAGGGAACGGTTGGGTATGTAATTGCAACTGCAAAAACACCTTTTTCAAATAACTCTTTGCTGAAATTTTGTGCAAGTTTTGCATCCTTTAGAATGACTGGTACAATAGGAGTTTCGCTTTTTCCGATATCAAAACCTAGTTTTTTCATTCTTTCTTTAAAATATTTTGTGTTATTCCAAAGCTTTTTAACAAGGCTATTTTCTTTTTGCAATATTTTTACTGCTTCTATACAGGCCGCGGTATCTGGTATTGTCATGGCACTTGAGAATAAAAATGGCCTTGCCTTTTGTCTCAACCATTCTATGATAAGTCTTTTTCCTGCAACATATCCTCCTACAACTCCTAAAGCCTTACTTAAAGTACCCACCTCAATATCCACCTTTCCATGAAGTTTAAAGTGATCTACTATACCTCTTCCGTTTTTTCCCAAAACCCCTTCGCCGTGAGCGTCATCAACCATTAGTAAACAATTGTACTTTTTGGATAAGACTACTAAGTAGTCTAAGGGAGCGATGTCACCATCCATGCTAAATACACCATCTGTTACAATTAACTTTTCCCCTTTAGATTTTTGCTTTTTTAGTTTTTCTTCCAAATCATTTATGTCCAAATGCTTGTATTTAATAATCTCCGCTTTACTTAATCTGCATCCGTCAATTATACTTGCGTGGTTTAATTCATCGGAAAATATACTGTCTTTTTCTCCTACCAGTGCAGGAATGGTTGCCAAATTTGCATTAAAGCCCGATTGAAAGGTGATAACATCCTCCACCTTTTTAAATTGGGCAAGCCTTCTCTCAAGTTCTAGGTGAAGAGAAGTTGTGCCTGCAATGGTTCTAACTGCGGCAGGTCCTATTCCGAATTTATCAATAGCTAATTTTACCCCTTTAATCAGTTTCGGATGATTGGCAAGACCAAGGTAGTTATTTGTGGAAAAGTTTAGAACCCACTTTCCGTTTACTTTTATTTTTGAGCTGATTGGAGATTCAATTTTTCTTATATTAATAAAAACTCCTGAGTTTTTTAGCTCTTTGATGCTTTTTCTAAGCCAGTCAAGTCTATTCATTAATTTGGATAATTAATTCTAACATTTATTTAAAAATGCTATCATGGAAGTAGTATGGAATTTATATCTTGGCATTATACTCAAGGAATTAATTATTATTTCAAAAGTGTATCAAAAACTTTGGAATTTTACCTTCACTATTTTTCTTTGGGACTTTTAATAAAAACTTTATTTGCACCATGGAAAAGATTGATTGTGGAAGATAAAAGTCCAGGATTTAATCTTCAAAAAAAATTTGAGGTTTTTACATTCAATCTTATTTCCAGAGGGGTTGGTGCAGTTGTTCGCTTTTTGCTTATTTTAGTCGGAATAGTCTCAATTTTATTAATTCTTATTGGCAGTACAACAGGAATTCTTTTTTGGTTGTTGATTCCATTTTTTAGTTATCCTGTTTTCAAGAAACACAAAAAAAGTCTCAACAATTTTATTGAAAGTTTATTTTCCCAAATAGAAGGGAGTCAAAATCATCTAGAAGTTATATTTTCTTCAGAAGCGGGGATTTTTGTTTCCTCGCATCTAGGAGTTGACTACATGGATTTTGTCCAAAATGCAAAAATTAAGAAATTTGACTTTACTGGCAAAAAATTTGAAAACTTTACAGAAATTGTAGACTTTCTTCTCGCGAAAAATATTTGGGAAAAAGAGTTTTTCAGCAAAAGAAGTATTGAGGAAAAAGATTTGATTTTAGCTTCAAAATGGTATGACAAAAACAAGATAAAAGCTGTTTCGTTTTTTGAAGATTCATTTAAAAAACCGGCAATTCCTCTGGAGCTTACTTTTGGATATACCCCGATTCTTAACAAATACTGTTTTGATTTAAGTCTTCCTAAATCATTTTCTCACCACCTTATTGGAAGAAGCGAAATTGTTTCTAGAATTGAAAGGGTTTTAAGCTCCGGGATGAGCGTGATTTTGGTTGGAGAGCCTGGGGTGGGGAAAAAGACAATAGTTTTGGAATTTGCGAGAAGAGCAGTCGGCGGAGAGCTGGGTAAAAAAATGTCTTATAAAAGGGTGTTAGAGTTTGATTATAACTTGATTTTATCCCAATCTTTTGACATAAGCCAAAAAAAGGCAAGCCTTTCGGAGACTTTAGAAGAAGCAGCTTATGCGGGAAATGTGATATTGATGATTAGAGATATACACAGGCTCGTTAATCCAAGTGTGGAAGGGTATGATTTTACAGATATTTTTGAAAAACATTTGCAAAAGGGTGATTTGAAAATAATTGCTGTTTCGACAACTTCAGACTATGAGCGCTTTGTTGTTCCAAATTTAAAAATTAGAAAATTTTTGGAGAAAGTCGAAGCTACCCCTCCCACAAAAGAAGAATCGCTTGAGATCATTTTGGAAGTTGCAGATAGATGGGAGAGATTGACTCAGCTTACTATTTTGGTTCCTGCTTTAAGACATATTATAAATGAATCTGATAGATATATTACCGAAACTCCATTTCCGGAAAAGGCTTTGGAACTTTTAGATCAAATTGTTGTTTACTCACAAAGTAAAGGCATTAAAGTAGTAGGCATTGATCAAGTTAATGCTGTTCTTTCGGAAAAAACTGGGATACCGTTTAGCACATTAACTTCTGAAGAAAAGCTTCGTTTAAAAAATATTGAAGAGGTTATTCATCAAAGACTTGTAAATCAGGAAACCGCCGTTGAGCTTATTGGCAAAACCTTGAGAGCTAAAACTTTAGGAGTTATTAAAGAAAATAGACCTTTGGGTTCTTTTCTTTTTTTAGGTCCAACTGGCGTTGGTAAGACTGAAACAGCAAAAGTCCTCGCAAAGGTTTATTATGGTAGTGAGGAAAATATGATTCGTTTTGATATGGCGGAGTATAGGGGAACAGAAGGACTTGAAAGATTGATAGGTTCTGTTGGGAAAAATCTTCCGGGAGCACTGACTACTGCGATTAAAAATAGGCCAGCAAGCATTTTGTTGTTGGATGAAATAGAGAAAGCTTCAGAGGAAATTTACAATCTTTTTTTATCATTATTGGACGAAGGCATAATTACAGATGCTTTTGGTAAAAAGGTAATTTGCCGTCATCTATTTGTGATTGGTACTTCCAACGCTGGCGCTGAATATGTCAGGGAGCTGGTGAACAAAGGGGTGGTTGGAGAAGAATTACAAAGTTTGGTAGTAAACTATTGTTTGGAAAAAGAAATCTTTTCTCCTGAATTTTTAAATCGTTTTGACGGTGTGGTTGTTTACGAACCGCTTGAGAAAAAACATCTTATTCATATTGCGAATTTAATGCTTTTAGACCTTAAAGAGAACTTGTCTAAAAAAAATATCCTTTTAGAAATTAATAAAGAAACTATTGAAAAGATTGCTGAAGACGGATATAACCCTACATTCGGTGCAAGACCTATGAAAAGAATCGTGAATTTAGTTTTAGGTAATTTAATAGGAAAAGCGATTTTAAATGGTGAAATAAAAGAGGGAGATAGGATAAAAATTATTCCGAAGCAAAAGAAAGAAGAATTTGTTATTGAAAAAATACTAAATAAGTAGTTTAAAATTTATAAGAAGACGTAAATTTTTATGTTTCAAGTTTAAATTTATGATAGTATGTAAATAGTGGATAATTTTTTTAAAAAAATTTTTATTCACCGCTTATAGCGTAGGGTTTTTTTAAGATGAAAGTACTAATGTTAGGTTGGGAGTTGCCTCCATTCAATAGTGGAGGTTTGGGTGAAGCATGTTGGGGATTGTGTAAATCTTTGTCTCAAAAAGGCGTTGAGATTACTTTTGTCATTCCCAGAAAAGTTAACATAAATTCTTCATTCATGAAAATTTTATTTGCTGATGTTGATGAAGAATTGAGTTTAACCTCGGTTTATCTTGAGTTTGGAGAATCTTATTTAAAGGATATAAAAATAGATGCTTTTCCGCCAGATTATATTCGTGCCGCGATTAAATATTCTGAAAGAATTTTAAAGTTTTTGAAGAGAGTAGAAGCGGATGTAATTCATGCTCACGACTGGCTTACCTTTCCGGCAGCTATAGTTGCAAAAGAGGTTTTAAAAAAACCTCTGATTGTTCATGTTCACTCGACCGAATTTGACAGAACAGGTGGTAATTATCCTAATACTTTTGTTTATCAAATTGAAAAAGATGGATTTAAAAAAGCGGATGTGATCGTTGTGGTTGGCGCAATTTTGAAAAAAACCTTGGTAGAAAACTACGGGGTAAATCCTGAAAAGATAAGAGTTGTTCATAATGGAATAGATGCTAAGGAAAATAGTTTTTTACCTCCGGCATTTACTTCCTTCAAAAAAATGGGTTATAAAATTGTCCTTTTCTTAGGTAGAATTACTCTTCAGAAAGGGCCGGAGTATTTTGTGAGAGCCGCCAAGAGGGTTCTTGATTACTATCCGAAAGCTATGTTTGTCGTTACAGGAAGCGGAGATATGTATGAATTCATGGTTAATGAAGCAACTAAATTAGGAGTGCTAAAAAACTTCATTTTTACCGGATTTTTAAGAGGCGAAGATAAAGAAAGAATTTATAAATCAAGCGACATTTTTGTCATGCCTTCGGTTTCCGAGCCTTTTGGAATAACCGCTCTTGAGGCGGTATCAAACGGTACTCCTGTTTTAATTTCAAAACAGTCTGGTGTTTCGGAGGTTTTACAACACGCTCTTAAGGCTGATTTTTGGGATATTGAGGAAATAGCTAACAAAATCTTGGCAGTTCTTAATTACGAAGCTTTGCCTATTGATTTGAAAAGAGAAAGCAGTAAAGAAGTTTGCAACCTAACTTGGAAAAAGGCTGCTGATAAGGTGATTTCAATTTACAATGAATTTTTAAGTTAAAATGCCTAGTATTTGTCTTTATTTTCAAGTCCACCAACCTTTAAGGGTTAAAAAATACAGAATTTTTGATATTGGTTTAGACCATAATTATTTTAACGACTCATCCGAGACTAATTTGAACAACAAAAGGGTTTTAGAAAAGGTTTCGCAAAAGTCTTATTTACCAGCTAATAATCTTTTTCTAAAACTTTTAAAAAAATACAAAAAACTTAAGATTTCCTTTTCATTTTCGGGGATAGTGCTTGAACAATTTGAAAAATATACTCCAGATGTTCTTGATTCTTTTAAGAGGCTTGTTGATACTGGGAGAGTTGATATTCTGTCAGAAACTTACTATCACTCTTTGGCCTTTTTTTATTCGAGAAGGGAGTTCGAGAGGCAGGTGGAGCTTCATAAGAAAAAAATAAAAAGAATTTTTGGAATAACGCCAAAAATTTTTAGAAATACAGAGCTTGCTTATAATAACCAATTGGCAAAATGGGCTGAAGAAAAGGGGTACAAGGGAATTTTAGCTGAAGGATGGGATACTATTTTGGGTTGGAGGAGTCCTAATTTTGTTTACAGACCCAAAGGGTGTAAAAAAATAAAACTTCTTTTAAAAAATTACAAGCTTTCTGACGATGTTGCATTTCGTTTTTCTGAAAGGAAATGGGTTGAGTGGCCCTTGACTGCGGACAAATTCGCGGCCTGGATTTCTGCGGTCAATGGAAATGGACACTTAGTCAATCTTTTTATGGATTATGAAACTTTCGGAGAGCATCAATGGGAAGCTAATGGAATTTTTGATTTTTTAGAAAATTTACCCGAGAGAATTTTGAGAAATAAAGATAACGATTTTGTCACCGTCAGCGAAGCTGTTGAAAGATATCCTGCGATGGATGAAATAGATGTTCCATTTATTATTACTTGGGCAGATACTGAGCGAGATCTTTCTGCTTGGGTTGGAAATGCAATTCAGCAATCGGCAATAAATTTTATTTATTCTTTAGAAAATGAAGTTTTAGCTACAAAAGATAAAAAATTGATAGAGGATTGGAGAAGACTTCAAATTTCAGATAATTTCTATTATATGTGTACAAAATGGTTTTCTGATGGAGATGTTCATAAGTATTTTAATCCGTATGAAAGCCCGTACGATGCATTTATTTCTTATATGAATGCAGTCAAAGATTTGGAATTTAGAGTAAAGGAAAATGTTGCTTCCCGAAGAGTCTCAAGTCCTCTTGTTAGACAAAAGTTTTTTAGATGATTTTTTTTAAACAAAAATGCCCAAATCAATCAATTTAGGAAACGGTAGGGTTTTGATAGGTTTGGATAAATTTGGTCAGGTTAAGGACTTTTATTTTCACTATCCAGGTCTTGAAAATCACATAGGGCCTTACCAGACGCATAAAATTGGAGTGTTTGTTGATGGGTCTTTTAGCTGGATTGATGATTTTAGTTGGAATATAGTAGTGGGAAGCCAGAAAGACACAATGGCAAGTAACATTGTTGCTCAAAATGATTCACTTGGTTTGAAAATTTGTTTTACTGACTGTGTTTACAATGAGAGAGATATATTTATTCGCGAGTTAGATATTTATAATCTATTTGACAAAGAAAGAAAGGTAACACTTTATTTCAACCAACAGTTTAATATTTCTCAAACCAATACTGGAGACACCGCCTATTACGATCCCAGAGATAAGGTGATAATTCATTACAAAGGAAGAAGGGTCTTTTTAATAAATGCTCTTTGCGACGGTAGAGGATTTGATGAATACAGTGTCGGACTTTTAGGTATAGAGGGTAAAGATGGTACTTATAAGGATGCAGAAGATGGAAAACTTTCAGGAAATCCAATTGAACATGGCCAGGTTGACTCAGTTATCGGTGTAAAGTTTAATATTCAACCTAGAGATGAGAAAAAGGTTTTTTACTTTATTTGTATTGCGAAATCTATTGAAAAAGCTAAACATCTAAATGAGTATGTATTAACGCGTCATCCAAAGGAGATTATCAATTCAACTTTGGACTACTGGAAAGCTTGGGTGACAGCAAGAAATTTCAGCTTTTATGGATTAAGCCCTCAAATTATTGATATTTTCAACAAATCACTTCTTTATTTGAGAACCCATGTTGGTTATAATGGTGCGATAATTGCATCTGGAGACTCCGACCTTCTTCAATATGGAAGAGATACTTATGCTTATGTTTGGCCAAGAGATGCTTCCTTTTGTGCTATAGCGCTTGAGAAAGCAGGCGACTTTAACGCAAGTAAACGTTTTTTTGAGTTTGCAAGAAGTCTTATTACCTCGGAAGGTTTTTTTATGCACAAATATAGACCCGACAAAAGTTTAGGCTCTTCATGGCATCCTTGGATTAGTAATGAAAAGAAACATTTTCCTATTCAAGAAGATGAGACTGCAGAGGTTATTTATGCTTTATGGCAACACTATGTACTTTCAAAGGATTTAGAATTTATAGAGGAGGTTTACAACGACCTTATTAAAAGAGGAGCGGATTTTATGGTTTCTTACAGGGATGAAAAAACAGGGCTTCCTAAGGCAAGTTACGATCTTTGGGAGCAGGATTATGGAATTCATACTTTTACAGCCTCAGCTGTTTACGGTGCGTTAGTTTCCGCATCGCGTTTCGCTAAACTTTTAGGAAAAGAGGAAAGCGAGAGAAAATATCAAGAAGCAGCAGAAAGCATTAAGTCAGGAATTATTAAATATTTATATGATACAAAAGAAGGGATTTTTTACAAGTATATTAAAACAGAAACTAACTTTCCTCAAATAGAAAGGAAATTGGACATGTCTTCAGGGTATGGGATATTTAGGTTCGGTGTTTTGCCACCTGATGATTTGAGAGTTAGGAAGTTTATAGAAAAAGTGGTATCTAGGTTAGAGGTTAAGACTGAGGTTGGAGGAATTGCTCGTTATGAAAATGATGCTTATCATCATAGAGGAGGGAATATTCCAGGAAATCCTTGGGTTATAACCACTATGTGGCTTGCACAATACTATATTGAAATTGCAAAAAAAGAATCTGATATGGAGCCTGTAAGAAATTTGATTTCATGGGCGGTTAAAAGGGCAAACAGCGCTGGTGTTTTAGCTGAACAATATGACCCTTATACCGGAGAACACATCTCGGCTTCGCCTTTGGCTTGGAGTCACGCAGAGTTTGTAACCACTATTGTAAATTATCTTCAGAAATTGGAAGATTTAGGTGTATGCAAAGCATGTTACCCTATTGTTTGAATGCTTTAATTTTTAGATAATTCTTTTATGTTTTTAGTATTTGATATAGGCGGAACTAAAACTAGATTAGGCAGGTCTTTAGACGGCAAAAGTATTACCGATGTGAAAATTTTTGAGACTCCAAAGTACTTTGACGCCGTACTTTTAATAATTAAAGAGTATGCCAAGGATTTGGAAGGTGAGTTAGAAGCTGTTTGCTGCGGGCTTCCCGGAGTTTTTGATTTTGAAAAACAAATTTTAATTTCAGCACCAAACCTTCCTAACTGGGTAAATAAGCCAATCAAGAAAAAATTTGAGGAAGTTTTGGGAAACAAAGTGTTTCTCGAAAATGATGCAAGTTTGGCAGGACTGGGAGAATCTGTGAAAGGAGCGGGAAAGGGGTATTCAATTGTTGCCTACATAACCTTATCTACGGGTATCGGAGGTGCAAGGATTGTTGATCAAAGAATAGACAAGGCACTTTTTGGTTTTGAACCCGGACATCAAATTATTGATGTGGATGGGACCATTTTAGGAAAAAGGACCGATTTGGAGGAATTGGTGGGTGGTGCGAGTATGGAGTCTCGTTTTGGTAAAGCTCCTAATGATTTGAAGAATAGAAAGATTTGGAGGGAGTTGGAAAAGTATTTAGCAGCCGGATTAGTTAATACTATACTACATTGGTCTCCAGAAATTCTTATATTGGGAGGAGGAATAACTCAGAGTAAAAATTTGTCAATTAAGAATTTAGAGGCGAGAATGAGGAGTTTTTTAAGAGTATTTCCCGAATTGCCTATTATTAAAAAAGGTATTCTAGGTGATAAGGCAGGACTTTACGGCGCTTTAGAGTACCTAGACCAAAAACTTTCATAGTTTAGGAGCTAAAATAGAAGAAGTTTGGAGATGATGATTAATGATTAATGGTTAAAAATTAAAAATCCTAAATCCTAATTTCTAAATTCTAAACAATATTAAAATTCTAAATCATAAATTCAAAATCCTAAATCCTAAACAATATCAAAATTAAAATTTCAAAATTCAAAATAATGCTTACGAGTTTTGAATGATTAATAGTTAATGGTTAATGACTAATAATTAAGAAATAAAAATTCTAAATTCTAGATTCTACTTTGTACTTTCTAAATTCTAAATTCTAAACAATTTCAAAATTAAAAATCCAAAATTCAAAAAATGTTTTGCATTTAAAGTATTCTAGCTTCTAGATTCTAATTTCTACTTTCTAATTTCACAATCCAAGGTTTCAAACGATAACCAATTAAGAAGTATTTCTTAAAAAATTTAGCTTATACACACAGTTGACAAAATTTACCTATAAGATTATACTCCCATTAATGGAAGAAGCAAAAGAAGTTGAGAATTTACAATCCGAAGAAGTGGCTGAAAAGACTTCTGAAACCGCAAGGACAGACGTAGGATTTCCACAATCAAGGTTGTCTAAAAAAGGTTCAACAATTGAAAAAATTATTGTACTCGTAGTTGTTCTTGCAGTAATCGGCGGCGGAATTATGTTTTTTTCAAGGAAGCAAAATGATTTAAATAAGGCTAAAAGTCAACTTACACCTACTCCTACTTCCTCTTATCGACAACGACAACTTCCAACTTCAACACCTACGCCCTTGGAAATTAATAGGAGTGCTGTTAGAATTCAAGTTCTTAACGGGTCGGGAATTACCGGAGATGCAGCTAAAGTTAAAAGAGAGTTAGAAAAGTTGGGTTATTCAAATATTGAGACAGGAAATGCTTCAGAGCAAAATTTTGTTTCTTCTAAGATAAACTATTCTGAAAGTTTGGATAGCAAAATTTTAGAAGAGATAAAAGACAAACTTGAAGAATTTTATCAATCAGTTGAAACTAATAGAACAAATATAAGAAACTACGATTTGCAAATTATAACAGGTTATCCCAAAAGTTTTAGTCCAACCCCCTCACCTAAGCCGATTTCGCCAACTTCAAAGCCAACGCAAACTTCAACACCAACTCCAAGTTAAGTTTTTAGGTTATTTTTTCAAGATTTCAGTATAATTTGAAAGAGAGTGAAACCGAAATACTTTATACAAACAAATGGTTCTAGAATTAAGCTTCCTTTATTTTTTCCAGATGCAACTAAGGCATTTGTAAAAACAGTAGACTTTAAAGATTTAGAAGAGGTAAAGATTCCTGGTATCTTAGTTAATACTTATCATTTAAAAAAGAATTTAAATGATGAGGTTATTAGAAATTTTAAAAGTATTAGAGAATTCATGGGTTGGAATAAGGCAATAATTTCTGATTCCGGAGGCTTTCAGGTTATAAGTATAGCAAAAAAGCTTGGAAAAAGGGATTTGGTTAACGATAGAGGAGTTTTCTTTAAACTAAAGGATTCTAATATTTTTCTTACTCCTGAAGATTCAATTCATTTTCAAATGAGTTTGGGTGTTGATCTAGTTGTAGTTTTGGATGATTTTACACCCGCAAACGCAAGTTATAAGGAAGCGCAAGAGACTGTAAGAAGAACAATTCTTTGGGCAAAAAGGTCAAAAGAGGAATTCTTAAAAATTATAAAGAAAGATTACAAGTTGAAAAAACCTCCTTACATAATAGGGGTTGTTCAGGGAGGGGACTTTTTGGATTTGCGAAGAAGTTGTGTACGGGAATTGATAAAAATTGGCTTTGACGGTTTGGGATACGGAGGCTGGCCAGTCAAGAACAAAGTTTTCAACTACGATGTAGCAAAAACTATAGTCGAAGAATCTCCTAAAGAATACCTTCTTTACGGTTTAGGAATTGGCAAGCCAGATGATATTGTGAAATGTGTTTCTTTAGGTTATAGAATTTTTGATTGTGTACTGCCAACCCGCGATGCAAGGCATAAAAGACTGTATATTTATAACGCAAAATCAATAGATGAAATTGATTTGAACTCTTCTGATTTTTATTCGTATTATGTTCCTGATAAAAAAGGAAATATGTTTAACCCAAATCCAGTAAGTAGAGCCTGTGACTGTCTTCTTTGCAGTAAATATTCAAGGGCATATTTAGCCTATCTTTTTAAACTTCAAGAAACAACAGCTTTAAGACTTTCCACAATCCACAACCTTCGTTTTTATTCTCTACTTATGGAAAAACTTCAAAGTAATTTGTGATATTATCATAATTGATGGATTTGAAAGTAGTTTTTCAGTTTTTAAATAAAACCTTAGGAACTTACAATTTTAAGGGAATTTATATTGAGCCTACATATTGGATGGGGGCAGTTATAGTTCTTTTAATCTTTCTTTTAACTTTTACATTGGCTAGGATTAGGTATCTTTATGTTCATTGGTCTTTAGGTAAGTCTACTATTTCCTTTTTGTTTTATGGTTTTTTACTTGCGATAATTTTAGAAGGATTTTTTATTTTGGGCGGAAGAACAATATTTACTGAAATTTTGGGTTGGAAAAATGCACCAAAACCAATAGGTACTTTACTTGACTTAGGTAGAAATAAATTAGCCCAAACACTAGGTATTTATCAAGAAATTCCCGAATCAAAAGCTGACGCAGCTTCTTCGTATCAGAAAATAATTGATGATTATCAAAAACTTTCGGAAAAAGAGAAAGATCAATTAAAAGTTTTTATTTGCAGCCCTTAAATTTTTTCTCTAAAAAATTTTAGATTATTGCTTACTAGATGTTATACTTCTGACATGCGCGATTTAAGGCAAGAAGTTAAAAAACTTGACTTTTCATTTAAAAAAATAAGTAAATTATTAAAATTTGATGAGAAGAAAAGAAGATTTGAGGAAATTATTGCTAAATCAAAAAGCCCTTCCTTTTGGGAAGATAAGGACAAAGCAAGAAAATTAGTTTCGGAGTTAGGTGAATTAAAGAAGGAAGTTGAAGATGCTAAGAAATTAGCGGATGAGATTAATATTTTGCTTGAGTTATCTAAAAGAAAAGATTCTCTTGTTGGCTTTGATCAGAATCTCAAAAGGATTGAAGAAAAGCTTAAAGTCTTAAGATTGAAAACTTTACTCTCAGGGCAATACGATATTAAAAATGCAATTGTTGGTATACACGCAGGCCAAGGAGGAGTAGAAGCTATGGATTGGGCAAGTATGCTTTATAGGATGTACTTGAAATTTTGCGAAAGAAAGGGGTGGTCAACTGATGTTTTGGATTATTCTCAAGGAGAGGAAGCAGGAATAAAAAGCGTGATATTTAAGGTTGAAGGTCTTTATTCTTATGGTTATTTAAAAGGCGAAGCCGGGACACATAGGTTGGTAAGGCAGTCTCCTTTTAACGCAGATAGACTTCGTCAGACCTCATTTGCTTTAGTTGAAGTTTTGCCTGAATTGGATGTAGAGGACTTTCCGCAGTATGAGATTAAAGAGAAGGATTTAGAGTGGCAATTTTTTAGATCTTCTAGTCAAGGAGGTCAAAATGTCCAGAAAGTTTCAACTGCGGTTAGGTTGAAACATAAGCCAACTGGTATTGTTGTCAATTCACAGAGTCAAAGATACCAGGAGCAAAATAGAAAAATAGCTTTAAATCTTTTGAGGGCAAAACTTTGGGTTAGAGAAAAGGCGATGAAGGAAAAGAAGGTCAAAGAGTTAAAAGGAGATTATAGACCGGCGTCGTGGGGAAATCAGATTCGTTCATATGTTTTACATCCTTATAAGATGGTTAAAGATTTAAGAACTAATGTTGAAACTCAAGCTGTTGATGAGGTATTAAATGGAGAAATAGATAATTTTATTGAAGCTGAACTAAAGGATCTAACTTCAAAATAGACCCCGACTTCAAATTTTGCCTGATCTAATTATCTAGATAATTGGATCAAGAGAGATTTTAGATAGATTGAAGTTATGTTTTTAAATTTTTAAAAGTAGTTAAATTTTAGAAAAGAGGCCCTTTTTTAGATTTTTAATTGTCCTCTTGCTAATTGCTTTTATTTGGTGGTATATTTAATTTAAATGGAAGGAAACAAAAGTAATTTAAATAATTTAAAAAAAGTAGACTTAGGCGAGGAGTCCTCAGGCAAGGTTTTAAGGGATTTTCCAAAAAATTCATTTAAGGAAAGTTTTTTGGCTTTCTTTGTTTGTCTTTTGGTAGTTTTAATGGGTGTAGGCACAGGCTGGATTCTTTCGGGAAGAGCTTCTGGATCTAGTTTAAAAGTTATTAGTCAAGAAAACGGAAAAACTGAAATCTCTGAACCAGTTAAGGTGGATGAATCTCAGTTTGAAGCACAGTCTCCTGAAGGAATTTTGGTTGAAGGAGGTATTGATGGGGAAGGAACCCATCATCTGGAAAGACCCGGCGGACCATCACAAAATGTGTATCTTACTTCTACAGTTGTTGATCTTCAAAAATATGTTGGTAAAAAGGTAAAGGTTTGGGGAAATACTATTTCCGGGATTAAGGCTGGTTGGTTGATGGATGTTGGGAAAATTGAAGTAATTGAATAAACTTAAATTCTTCTAGTAAAAGTCTTCACAATTTGTTAATCTATAAAAACAGGAAAATTATTTATGTTGGAATTTAAAGAAGTTAGTAAAAGTTTTGGAGAAATTCAAGCTCTAAAAAAAGTAAGTTTTAAGATAAAAGATAATGAATTTGTATTTATTACAGGGCACTCAGGTGCGGGAAAGACCACACTGCTTAGATTGATTTTAAGAGAAATAATTCCTGACGAGGGTGAAATATTGTTAGACGATGTTTTATACTCCACCCTTAGAGGAGGAGATATCCCAAAATTTAGGCGTAATATCGGAATGGTATTTCAGGATTTTAAGATTATTCCGGAGCGTACAGTTGAGGAAAATGTGGAAATTGCTTTGGCAGTTTCCGGAGTTCCTCAAAATGAATGGGATGAAAGGGTTAAACATGTGCTGGCTTTAGTCGGACTTTCTAATCGTTTGAACTTGTTTCCCTCACAGCTTTCCGGAGGAGAGTTGCAAAGAGTAAGTATGGCAAGAGCTCTTGTAATAAATCCTAAAATAATTTTAGCAGATGAACCAACTGGCAACTTAGATTGGGAGACAGCAGATAAGATAATGGATTTGTTTGAAAAAATTAACAAAGAGGGAAAAACTATATTAATAGCTACCCACAACAGACACCTTATTGATAAAATGGGAAAAAGGGAAATAGAACTTAAAGAAGGAAGTGTAGTTTTTGATGGAGTAAAGAAAAAAGGGAAAGGTTTAAAATAAATATATGAATTTTCATCTTAAAACTGCCTGGTATAACATTAGAAGGTCCCCATTTCAAGCTCTTTCAGCGATGTTTGTTTTATCTTTGACTTTTTTTGTAATTTCTCTTCTTTCTATTCTTTTGTATTCCTCAAATGAGCTTTTAAAATACTTTGAAACTAGACCTCAGGTTATTGTTTTTCTCAAAGACGATATAACTAAAGAAGAGCTTTCTCAGCTTAGAGAGAAGCTTTCTAACGACAGAAGGATTAAGGATGTCAACTTTGTTTCAAAAGAAGAAGCTGTTGAAATTTATAAAAAAGCAACTTCTGACAATCCATTACTCTCAGAGCTTGTCAGTCCATCGATTTTTCCGGCGAGTCTAGAATTTTCGCTTATTGATTTATCCTATGCGCAGGGAATTGTGGAAGAGTTGAAGAAAGAAAGTGGTGTTGATTCAATAGGGTTTACAGCAAGTTTAGGAGAAGAATCCTCTTTAGGAGATGTGGTTAATAGGCTGAAAAAGTTTACCATGTATCTGAAAATTGGTGGCGGTTCTTTTGCAGCACTTCTTTCAATAACTTCCTTTCTTGTATTAATTGTTATTATCGGTATGAGAATGACTGCAAGAAGAGGAGAGATAGAAATCTTAAGTTTTATTGGAGCAACGCCTTGGTTTATTAGAAGCCCGATTTTACTTGAAGCAATAATTTATTCCTTTTTTGGGGTTTTAATAGGCTGGCTTTCTACTTTTATTTTGGTGTTATATTCAACTCCCTCTTTGTTAAAATATTTTGGAGATATACCGATTCTTCCTAGAGATACAGTTGGTCTTATAACTTTATTTGGAATTATTTTTTTAGGAGAAGTTTTGATTGGTTTGTTTCTAGCAGTCGTTGGCAGTATTCTAGCATTATCTAGGGCAAAGGCAAAATAAGTTAAGTCTGTTTCAAGCTTTTTAAAATATTCGCAATGAATGGAAAGGAAATATTTAAATTTTTACTCATCTTAATTTTAAGTTTAAGCTTTCTTCTTAACAATTCATTTAAAAAGGTAAACACGCACGCAGAAACTGAAACTGAGAAGCTTGAGAGACTTTCAAAAGAAATTAGTTTTTATGAGCAAGAATTAAAAAAACTAAGTTCTCAAGCAGCAACCTTAGCAAATCAAATTGCCCAGTATGATGCGCAGATAAAACTGACTTCTTTGAAAATCGAGCAGACTCAAGAGAAAATCTTGCTTCTTGGCGCAAGGATATATCAGCTTGAAGTTTCGCTCGATGCGCTGACTCAAGCATTTAACTCAAGGGTAATAAGGACTTATAAAATGAGCAGAGTTAACGAACCTTTATTGGTCGTTCTTACTTCCCCGGACTTAAAAACAGCTTTCTCCTCCTTTTATTACCTAAGAAAAATCCAGGTTTCTGACAGGGAACTTTTTTTAAGACTGGAAAGTGCGCATGAAAGCTACAAGAATGAGAAAATTGAGCATGAGAATTTAAAGACCGAATTAGAGGAACAAAAAAGAAATTTGGGTGCGCAAAAACTTGCTAAAAATATATTACTAGAGCAAACGCGAAATGATGAGAGGAAATACCAGCAACTTTTAGCTTCAGCCAGAGCTGAATTTGAAGCAATTCAAGACATTATAGCAGGAAAAGGAAGCGAGGAAAAGGTAGGAAAGGTTTCTCAAGGAGAAAAAATCGCAACCATAATTCAAGGTCCATCTTGTAATTCCAGCGGAGGGCATCTCCATTTTATAGTCAGTCAAAATGGAGTAACCCAGAATCCATTTAATTATCTTAAACCAGGTATTGATTTTGAAAACTGTTCCGGTGCTTATTGTGGCAGTCCTGATGGAGATAAATTTGAGCCTGTAGGTTCTTGGGATTGGCCGATAAGCCCTAAGATTAAATTCACTCAAGGATATGGTTCTACCTGGGCTATTAGAAACACTTGGGTAGGAAGGATCTATCAATTTCACAACGGGATAGACATAGATAGCTTATCTTCTCCTGAAGTAAGAGCGGTTAAAACAGGAACTTTATATAGGGGAAATTATACCGGAAAAGATGGCTGCAGGCTTCGTTATGTTAGGGTTGATCATGACGATTCTGACATTGACACTTTTTATTTGCACATAAACTACTAAAAAACTTTCTCTTATTTAAATAAAATGCAGGGCTTTAAGTCTGTAATTTTAAAATTCTTGGTTTCTATTTTTACTTTTTCTTTATTTTTTTATTTTTCTTACTCAAAGGTAGATGCAAAAGTTGTGATAAATGAAATATTGCCCAACCCTGTTGGTAGCGACGATGGTTCCGAATGGGTTGAACTATATAACTTGGAAGATGAAATTTTTTCTTTGGAAGGTTGCATACTTTATCTTAACCAACCTTATAATTATCAAAAGATAGAATTTAAAAATGATGATTTTATTGAGAAAATAAAGGTTATTACTTGGGATGGTAGTTGGTTAAATAACGAAGGAGATGTTGTTACATTAGATTGTCAAACTCAAAATTCAGTTTTTAGCGACCAAGTTTCTTACGGAGGCGATGGTTTGAAAAAGCCAAAAGAGGGTGAATCAATTGGTAGGTATCCTGATGGGGTTGGTGATTTCTTTATTCTTTCTCAGCCTTCTCCAAATGAATTAAATTCGCCTCCTCCAACCCCAACAATAACTTTTACTCCCACTCCAAGTCCGACTCCAACGCCATCACCCACCCCTTCACCCACTCCCACCTTAAAAGCTACACCCACAAGTACAACTACTCCGAAATCCAAAATTACTAATGTATTAAGTTCTGAGACTAATCAGTCTAATGAACAAAGGGAAGCTTTTGAAGAAGAATTTTTTTCTACAGATAAAAACTTTGCCTTAGGCGCTAAAGTAGAACCCTCTTTAGGTAAGGATTTTGGGAAATCAGATTCGGATAACTTGGATTATTCGCAAAATAAAGTTCCACTTATTTCAATTTTTCTTATAATCTCCGGAATTTTATTTATTCTAATTTCTTTTTTAAGGTTTCTAAAGATAGTTCCTAAAGGTGAAGAGAAAGAGAATGAATAAACTTTTTAAAAATCAGCTAATTGTAAGGGTTAGAAAAATGATTGATTTGTGGGCTTATGTTTTTGTTTGGGCACTTTTGATTTTTTCTTTTTCTTCAATCCCGACAAAACCCGTGTCGGAGATTCACTGGAAAGATTTTTTGGTAAAAAAGCTTACCCATATATTTATGTATGCTGTTTTTAGCGTGCTTTTATATAGAAGTTTAAAAGAAAGCGGTTTTGAAAGAAAAAAAGCTTTACATTTTGCAATAATTATATCAGTATTTTATGGATTTAGTGATGAATTCCATCAATCTTTTACACCCGGAAGAGATCCTAAAATAAGAGATGTTTTTTTTGATACAATTGGTACTCTAGCGGGTGCTTTGTTTATATGGAAATTATTACCAAAAGCGCAAGGGAAACTAAGGAGTTTGGCAAAAGATTTGCGCATTCTTTGATTAAGGCAAAAAGCTTATTTTTCTGCGCCATTTTGGTTGGCGAATTGGGATCTGGAAAAACTACATTTGTTCAGGGATTTTCTTCGGGTTTGGGTATTAAAAGGAGAATAATTTCGCCAACATTTATATTAATGAGAAGTTATAATATTCCAAAAAAGATTAAAAATTTTAATTTTTTTTATCATGTAGATTTGTATAGAATTGACAATCTTTCAAGAGATGAAGTTGAAAATTTAGGCCTTTTGGACATTTTTAAAAAAGACAAAAGTGTTATTTTAATTGAGTGGGGAGAGAAAATAAAAGAATTCCTTCCTAAAGGAAGTTATCTAATTGAATTTAAATATTTGCAAGGTAATCAAAGGAAAATTGAAATTAGAAAGTTACCTTCTTCATGAAAAAGATTTTAATTACAGGAGGAGGCGGGTATATAGGGTCAATTACATCTTACCTTTTTTTAAAAAAGGGATACGAAGTTGTGGTTATTGATAATTTTTCTAGTGGTTATAGACAACCTCTGGAGGTTTTAGAAGAAAAATTTGGTAAAGAAAAAATTCGTTTCTATGAATTAGATATCAGAGATGATTTAACAAAGGTATTTGTCAAGGAAAAAGGAATCAAGGCAACAGTTCACTTTGCAGCCTCTTGTTCGGTAGATGAATCTGTTAGAAATCCTCAGAAATATTTTTTGAATAATGTTTGCGGCTCAATAAATCTCTTTTCAACAATGCTTGATTTCAAGGTTAGAAATTTAGTGTTTTCTTCAACTTGCGCCGTTTATGGCGAAGCAAATTATCTTCCGGTTGACGAAAGACACCCAACTAATCCGACTAATCCTTACGGGTTGTCAAAGAAAATTGTTGAAGAAGTCATCGAAACTCTTGGAAATTTAAGCGGATTAAATTATGTAATACTTCGCTATTTTAATGTTTGCGGCGCAAGCGAGGGTGGAATTTTGGGAGACTCTAAAAAACCTTCAACACTGCTTGTTCAAAACGCAGTAAAAGCAGCGTTGGGAATAGACTCATTTTATTTAACTTGCCCTAAGGTTAAAACATTTGATACAACCCCGATCAGAGACTATATAAATGTCGAAGACTTGAGTGAAGCACATTTTTTGGCTTTGGAATATCTTCTCAAAAATGGTAAAAGTGAGATCATAAATTTGGGAACAGGCAGAGGGAATTCGGTCCTTGAGGTAATTAAAAAAGTTCAGGAAATTACACAGGTTAAATTTAATATTAAAAGAACAAAACCGCGTAAAGGAGAGTATTCGGTAATGGTAGCTGATATAAAGAAAGCAAAAAGAGTTCTAGGCTGGGCTCCTAAAAGAAGTATAGATGATTCGATAAAATCTCTTATAAAATGGTACAAAGTTAAAAAGGCCGGTTGGGAATATTAACTTATGAAACTTTATATAGATACATCAGATTTCAACAAGGTTACCATCGGAATCGATCATAAAAAGTATGTTAGAAAGGCATTTAGTAAAAAATCTCAATTTTTACTTTCTTTCATCGAAGAGGTTTTAAGAAAAAATAAAAAAAGCTTTCAGGATTTAAAAGAAATACAGGTAAACACAGGTCCTGGTTCTTACACAGGTTTGAGAGTTGGAGTTTCGGTTGCTAATGCGATTGGATGGTTTCTTGGTATTCCTGTGAATGGTAAGAATTTAAGAAAAGGCGAGATGGTTAAAATAAAATATGAATAAGAGGCACTCAAAAAAGGGGGAGTTGAAACTGTTTATTTTAAAGTTTAAGATTTAAATAATGAATTTTGCCTTATCACTTGCCCATTATTTTTTTCCAAGAGAAAGCAACAACCATAAAGCAAGAGTTATTCACACCGATACCATTTTTTTATTTGCTCTGTTTCTAGTTATTTATCGCTTATTTCTTCAAGCCATACCAATTACCGGTTTAAGAATACTTGGATATGCGGCTAACATCCCGGCTGAAGAAGTGATAAAACTTACTAATCAAAAAAGAGAAGAACTTGGTTTGCCTCCCTTAACTTATAACCCAAAGTTGGCTGAAGCTGCAAGGAAAAAGGGAGAGCATATGCTTGCCAATGACTATTGGGCTCATGTTGCTCCTGATGGAACAGAACCCTGGAAGTTTTTTATAGACAGCGGTTATAGGTATAAGTATGCGGGAGAGAATCTAGCTAGAGATTTCACTAATGCTTTAGATGCAGTTAACGCCTGGTTGGCTTCTCCCTCGCATAGAGAAAATTTACTTTCGGAAAAATATAAGGAAATTGGAGTGGCAGTAATTGAAGGAGACTTGGCAGGCCTAGATACGACCTTGATTGTTCAGTTTTTTGGTACTCAACAAACTACCCAGCCACAAGTTCCTATAGCTTTAGCAAAACCTACCTCGACTCCTTCTCCGACTTCGACTCCCACTCCTTTTCCTACAAATACTTTTTTCCAAAGTATTGCTGAAGTTTCGCCAGCGCTTACCCAACCGTTATCTAGTGAAAAAGGCAGTCAGTCTGAAAGAGGTTTTAGTGTTTTAATATCCCCTTTTGATGCCACAAAAAGCATTACAATAGCAACAACAACCCTTTTATTGGCAGTTTTAATAATCGACGGAATAATTGTTTGGCGTCGTAGAATTCCAAGAGTTGGCGGCAGAACTTTTGCTCATATTGTCTTTTTGGGTATGATTTTAGCTGTTTTGCTAATGGCTAAAGGTGGCTCGATACTTTGAGTTTTTTTGTATAATAAATTTATGAGGTTAAATACAAAGCATTTACAACATTATTTACCGTTAATTGGAATCCTACTTTTTTCTCTAATCGGTTTTTCTATTTTTTCCTACGATAAGGATTTTCAGATAGCTTTATTGATTGCAACGGCAGTAGGATACATAAATTGGGGGTTGGTGCACCACTACATCCACAAGGACTTATATTTATCCACTTTTGTTGAGTATCTTGCTATCAGTATTTTAGGGGTTGTGATAGTTCTTTCAATAATTCTCTAAATTTTTAAATTTTTTAAAAAAATTCTAAATTCTTGACCGATATCCATCCTTTGAAGAGCAAAGCGAACTTGAGCTTTCATATACCTTAATGGATCGCCTGTTGTTAGCCACTCACCCTCAATTGGTTGAGCAATAATTTTTTTGCCCTTTTTGGCCAAGTTGTTGAGAACATCAGCAATCCAAAGTTCATTATCTTTACCAACCGTTGTTGTCTTTACTTGACGAATAACATCGTATGTAAATACAAATCTCCCAAATTGAGCCATGTTCGAGGGATTTTTTCCAAGAGGCATTTTTTCAAGAATGCTTTCAATTTCAAAGCTTTTATTTAAATCTTTGTATTTAACAGTTGCATATCTTTCTACCTCCTCGTCGGGTACCTCTTGGACAGCCAAGATCGCGGTTGGCCTTTCCTTATAAAAAACATCAATAAGTTGTTTTACAACAGGAGTTTTGGAAATTGTCAAATCATCTCCAAAAAGGTATACAAATGCTTCATTTTTATTTATTAATGGTTCTACTACTAAAAGAGGAGAACCATTTCCATAGGGAATGTTTTTCTTTTGCCTAACATAAATAAAATTTGCCATTTGCGGAATTTTGGCAACGGTATCAAGAAGTTCTTTTTTATTGTTTTCTTTTAGTTTTTGTTCAAGTTCAAAATGGCTGTCAAAATAGTCTTCCAATATTCCCTGTCCTGTTCTAGTGACTATAATAATATCTTCAATTCCGGAGTTTACGCATTCCTCCACCAAATGATGGATTATTGGTTTATCAATTATTGGAAGCATTTCTTTCGGCTGGTTTTTTGTGGCTGGTAAGAATCTAGTTCCGTATCCCGCGGCGGCGATTACAGCCTTCTTTATTCTATTTTTTCTAACCATAGCTCAAAAATTATATCACTTAAATATGGTTAACTAAAAGTTGTAAGAATTTATAGTGAAGTTTTCGGGTAAAATTTGTTTATAAACTTTAATCTTAAGTTTGAAAGATTTTTTTTCAAAATGTATAATTTTAATCATGAACAAAAAAAATGAAAAATTATATTTTAATCCGACTAAAGGCTTGGTTAGTGTTTCTGAAATGGTAGCGGAAATTGCTTCTTTTGTTGACAAGGAACCAAGCCGGCAATATAGAGTTATTATTGGTACAGATAGCCATACCCGGAAAGTCAATCGTACAAACGAAATAGATTTTGTAACCGCGATAATTGTTCACAGACTGGGTCGGGGAGGCAGGTATTTTTGGAAAAAAGAAAAAAGAAGGGCAAATACCCTAGTCTTAAGGGATAAAATTTATACAGAGACTCTAATGTCCTTAAATGTTGCACAAGAAATTGTTCCAGAGATAAGAAGGTTGATTTCACCGGGGAAGTATGATTTAGAGATTCACATAGATGTCGGGCCTCTTGGACCGACAAGAGAGATGATCAGAGAAGTTGTTGGAATAGTGAATGGAAACGGTTTTGTAGCAAAAACAAAGCCAAATTCTTGGGGCGCTTCCAAAGTAGCAGATAAACATACTTAAGAAATTAAAATTTTAATTTTAAGTGTAAAAAAAGGATAACTTAATTTCAGCTATTTTCTTTATTCATTAAAAGATAGATGAGGGGTTATCGTTTTCTTCCTGATGTTGCTATTGCGGATCTTTACTTTGAGGCGTTTGGAAAAAATTATAATCAGCTTTTTCAAAATTCTGCTTTAGCGCTAGAATCGGCTCTTGTAGATTTAAAAACAGTTTCTAGAAAAAAAGTAGAAAAGATAAAAATTGAGGCTTATACATTGGATGAGCTGCTTTTTTCTTTTTTAGAAGAATTGATCTTTCTTAAAGATGCCCAAAAATTATTATTTAACAAATTTGTTTGTAAAGTTAAACAGTTAAAAGACGGAAGATGGAAATTAGAAAGCTTTGCAGCAGGCGAGGTTATTAAGCCTTTAAAACATAAACTGGGAGTTGATGTGAAAGCAGTGACAAAACATCTTTTTAAAGTTGAAAAGTTGTCTCAAAACAACTATCGTTGCCAGGTAGTTCTCGACATCTAAGTTTTATCTTACTATCTATAACTTTTATATAAAACTTTTCTTAATTATTCACAAGCCCAATAATTTGTCTACTGATCCAATTATCTAGATAATTTGATCAAGACTTTATGGGAGTGTTGTGGAGAAGTATTAATTTTATATTTATATATTTCCTTTCTTTTCTTTTAATATTCCTTTAATATTATTTTAATGTTCGTTAGCACTATTTTTAATTTTTAAGAAATACTTGAAATATTTCGTAGTTTAATTTCATTTTGGTTGGAGTGTTAAAATAAGTCTTGTATGGATTTAAAACTTCTGAAAAGATTCAAAGAAATTGAAAAATGTGTTTGGGAACTTCCTAAAACTTACAGAAAAAAGATGAATGTTCCTGTAAGAGTTGTTGCCACCGCAAAAATACTTCAAGATTTGGACGATGGAGCCGTTGAGCAAGCAATTAATGTTTCAGAACTACCGGGAATAATTGGAGCTTCTTGGATGATGCCTGATGCCCATTGGGGTTACGGATTTCCTATAGGAGGAGTGGCAGCTTTTGATGTAAAAAAGGGTGTAATCTCTCCAGGCGGAATTGGTTTTGATATAAACTGTGGGATGAGATTGATAATAACAAATTTAACTGAAAGCGAGGTTAAGCCCAAGATAAAATTATTAATAGACGAACTCTTTGATTTAGTTCCGACAGGAGTGGGAGCCAGCGGAACTGTTAGGCTTTCTACAGAGGAGTTTAAAAAGGTACTTGTTAAGGGAGCTTCTTGGGCTGTTGAAAACGGTTTTGGATGGCCTCAAGACTTGGAGAAAATCGAGGAGAATGGTGTTATCTCTTTTGCAAATCCTGAGGTAATATCAAATCGTGCTGTTCAGAGAGGAATAAATCAATTGGGCACACTTGGCAGCGGAAATCATTATTTAGAAATTCAGAAGGTTGATAGAATCTTTGATTATAAAATTGCAAAAGAGTTTGGAATTCAGAGTCAAAATCAGATAGCGGCTATGATTCATTGTGGTAGTAGAGGTTTTGGTCATCAAGTTTGCAGCGACTTTTTAGCTATTTTTGAGTTAGGGATGAAAAAGTACTCAATAAAAGTTTCTGATAAACAATTAGCCTGTGTTCCGTTTGAATCAGAGGAGGGGAAAAAGTACTTTTCAGCGATGGCTTGTGCGGCGAACAATGCGTTTTGTAATCGTCAGGTAATAACCCATAGAGTGAGGGAAGCTTTTGAGAAAGTGTTTAGTAAAAGTTCGAGAGAATTGGGAATGAGTTTGGTTTACGACGTGGCTCATAATATTGCAAAAATTGAAAGTTTTAAAGTAGCTGATAAAGATTTAAAAGTCGTAGTACATCGTAAGGGTGCTACACGATCTTATCCTGGACAGCCTGTGATTATTGGCGGCTCGATGGAGACCGGATCTTATCTTTTAACCGGAATAGAGGCTTCTTTAAGCAAAACATTTGGTTCTACAGCGCATGGTTCAGGAAGGGTAATGAGCAGGACAAAGGCTAAGAAACTTGTGGAAGGAAAAGCCTTGGAAAGGCGAATGAGAGAAAGCGGCATTTATGTTAAAGCCGCATCCTATTCAGGTCTTTCTGAGGAAGCAGGTTTTGCTTATAAAGATATTTCTGAAGTTGTGCAAGCTGTAACAATAGCGGGAATTTCTCGGCCAATCGTTTCTTTAAAACCGCTTGGAAATATTAAGGGTTAATTTTTTGAAAAATTGAATTAATTTATTTTTATTTTACTTTTAATTATGAAAGCGATAATTCCAACAGGTGGCAGAGGTACTCGTATGCAACCCCTTACTTTTTCTGTAAACAAACACTTCATTCCAGTTGCCAATAAGCCTTTGATCTTTTATCCCATTGAATCTGTCGCACAAGCTGGCGTCAAAGAGGTGGCAATTACTTATAACCCTGGGTCGCTTGAATTTGTAAAAAGTTTTCTTGGAAACGGCAGACGCTGGGGATTAAGATTTGAGTACATCCTCCAAGAAAAACCTATTGGTGTAGCTAATATTATTCAGGTGTGCGAAAGATACATAAATGGTGACAGATTCTTTCTTCATTTAGGTGATAATATTTTTACTCAGGGAATAAAAGAACTTGTAGATTACTTTGAAAGTGAAAAGCCTGATGGGTTGGTTGCAAAGGTAAAGCATCCCGAAAATTTTCGACTCGGAGTTCCTGTTTTTGATAAAAAGGGAAGACTTAAAGATTATATTGAAAAGCCTAAAAATCCTCCAAATGAATATGCAGTTCCAGGAATTTATTTTTTTGACAGCGTTGTTTTTAAGTGTTTTAAAGGTAGAGATAGAATTAAGCCTTCAGATCGAGGCGAATATGAGATATCTGAACCATTTAGATGGCTTATAAAAAGGGGTTTTAAAGTTCATGTCTTAGAATATAAGGGAAGATGGCTTGATCCAGGTAAGTTTGATGATTGGCTTTGCGCAAACCAGTATTTAATTGACAAGTATGCTACCGGTAAAATAAAGAGTAAAATTGACCACAATTCCTTTATTAAAGGGAGAGTTGATGTTGGAGTTGGCTGTAAGATTACAAATTCAGAAATAAGAGGACCTGTTATAATTGGGAACAAAGTAAAAATATCAAATTCCTACATTGGTCCTTATACTTCCATATCAGATAGCTGTGAAATTATTGATAGTTATATTGAAAATAGTGTAATAATGACCCAGGTAAAAATATTAAGAGTTAAAAAACGTTTAGACAATAGCCTAGTCGGCAGCCAAACAGAGGTTATAGGCGGAAGCAGTCATTTTAATAATCTTGAAATTTTAGTTGGAGAAAAAAGTAAAGTTAAAATATGAAAATTTTAATAACGGGAGGAGCTGGTTTTATTGGTTCAAGCTTCATCCGATACTGGATAAACGAACACCCTAGAGATGAAATAATTAATCTTGATAAATTAACTTACTCCGGTCATTTGTCTAGCACTAAAGATTTTCTCAATTTTCCCAACTATAAATTTGTTAAGGGTGATATATGCGATAAATTTTTAGTTGAAGGGATAATGAAAGATGTGGATATTGTAGTACACTTTGCGGCTGAAAGTCATGTTGATTGCTCTATAGTTAACGCCGAGGCTTTTATAAAGACAAATATTTTTGGTACCTTTAACCTTTTAAGAAGCGCATTAAAGAACAAGGTAAAAAGATTTCATCATGTTTCAACGGATGAAGTATTTGGAGAATTGCCTTTGAAAAGCAGGAAGAAATTTGATGAGACAACCCCTTACAATCCGAGAAGTCCTTATTCGGCTAATAAGTCTGCGTCTGATCATATCGTAAGGGCTTATTACTCAACATACGAATTACCGATTACAATAACCAATACCTCAAAAATAATTATGGACCTTATCAAGACCCTGAAAAGTTTTTGCCTAGAAGTATTACTAACTTAATAGACAGAAAACCTATTTTAATATATGGTGACGGTAGATTACAGAGACTGGATTTATGTTGAAGATCATTGTAGAGCGATTGAGTTAGTCTTGGAGAAGGGGAAAATGGGTGAAACGTATTTGGTAGGAGGGCTAACCAGTAATTTAAGTAATTTAGATGTTGCCTACAAACTGCTTAAGATTTTTTCTCTTGATGAATCCTTTATAAAATTTGTTAAAGATAGACCAGGTCATTATAGAAAATACAGTGTTAACTGGGATAAGATAAAAAACGAGCTAGGTTTTAAACCGAAGTACGATTTTGATATCTGGCTTGAGAAAACAGTAAACTGGTACAGGGAAAATCAGTGGTGGTGGAGACCATTGAAAAGGAGGATAGAAAGGTTTTATGCTAAAACAAAACAAAGGTAGATTTATTATTAGAACCGAAATATTAGGGCCTTTAATAATTAAAATGCATACATTAAGCATTGAAATAGGTTTTCTAAGAGAGATAACAAGGTTTAACTATTTGGAACCATTTGGGGTTAATTTTAAAACTGTGCAGTTTAATCACTTACTTTCTTACACAAAGGTTATCAGAGGAATTCGTACAGAAAAATTCAATAAACTTGTTTATGCCTTACTTTAAAAATGTTTTCTTATTATGCTGATGCAAGTGCAGATTCAGAAACTTTTTTTAAAATAGTTTCTCTGAAATTTGACAATACCAAAAAACCTTGCGGAATGGCTGTTTATATTTTAGCAGGAGTCGGTAATTCTATATGCTTTATTGGTAGAAAATCCCTACATTATATTTATCTAGTAGACGAGTATTTCGGTCAAGATAAAGCAAGCGGGATAGCCTGGGATAACCCTGATTTAAAAATTGATTGGCATGCTAAGAATCCGATACTTATTTGAAAGAGACAAACGAAATAAAACAATTAAAGAAGTTTTTTTCTAAGAAATTTAAATAAAAAATGAAAAATTCAATTCTTGTTTTGGGATCCGAAGGTTTAGTAGGCTCGCGTTTTGTTGAAATTTCAAAATCTAGAAATTTTTTGCAGACTCCCAAACACGTTGAGTTGGATATTACAAACAAAGCTGAAATAAAGGCTGTTGTCTCTTCTTATGGATTTAGTTCTGTTATTAACTTTGCCGGCTTTACAGATGTCTCAGAAGCGGAAAAACAAAGGGATGATGAAAACGGCGAGTGCTGGCAGGTAAATGTAGAAGGAGTGAGAAATTTGGTGGAGGCAATTGACCCATATAAAACAAATATTCATTTCATTCAAATTTCTACAGATATGGTATTTCCGGGGACGAAAATAGACCCCGGTCCTTATCTAGAAAATCATCCTCTAAATCACAGTCCTGGAGAACTCACTTGGTATGGATATTCAAAGGCGGTGGCTGAAAAGATAGTTTCTGAGGTATTGGGCGAGTATGCAACCATTGTCAGGATAAATTACGCGGTTAGGTCGAAGTTTGATACAAAGCTTGACTATATAAGGAAGATTATTAAACTCTTTGATGAGGGAAAGCTTTACCCTATGTTTTCAGATCAACAAATTTCAATAAGTTTTGTAGATGAAATTTGTAGAACTATAGATAAAATAATCTTTGAAAATCACAGGGGAATTTTCCATGTGAGTTCCAGAGATACAACCACCCCTTATGAGCTGGCAAGTTATGTGCTTGAAAAGGTCAGGGGGGTAAGGGATGTTGTTGAACCGGTAACGCTTGAGGAGTTTTTAATTAAGACAAATGAACCTCCAAGAAGGTATCCAAAATACCAGGGATTATCAACTGCAATTACCGAACATAAGTTAAGGATAAATTTTAGTTCTTGGAGGGAAATTGTTGATAAACTCGTGTCTCAAGGCCTCGGACAGTAGTTAAATTTTGATAATTCTTTAAAATTTTAGTAAAATTACTCTTCATCCAATTTTCCTGTCCTCTTTTATCAAATAAATTAAATAAAAATATTTTAATCTTTTTTTCTATTTTTAATCTTTTATTTTTATAAAAATAAAAATGAGCGATGTAGATATTATTCTTAAGATAAATACAGACAAAATTGAACAAGAAAAAACTCGTGAGAAATTAGACGAGGTTTTAAAATCCAAAGGTATAGATTACAGGCCTTTTTTTATAGATTCAAAATTTTCTTCTGATTTTTTTCAGAATTTTTATTTAGAAAATTTTAAGACTTCCAAAATTGTATTGGAAGATAAAAGAAATATCATTTATGATTCAAGAATTCATAAAGGTTTATTGAGAACTTTGTGCGAAGGTAAGAGAGCAAAAATTAAACCTTATTTAACCAAAGAGTTGAAAGACGATGGAAGGATAATTTCACCTTTGATTGGGTTTATTGAGTTAAACTCTATTGATTTTCTAGAAAACATTGCGAAATTTTATTTTTTGGCAAAAAAACATGGAGTTGTTATTTTCAACGGAGATAATAAAGACTCCCTTTCGAAGTTGCCTAAAGAAAGCGGTGGTTATTATTTTGAATATCTAAGTTTTAAAGATCATGACTATTCTACGATCAGATTCTTTAGAAGTGAATTGCTAGAATTTTTAGACGGTAAAAAATTAGTAGACTCTGAATTCGACTTTTATCTATTAAAGTCTGCAAAGAAATTAGGGTTTAAAATTTTGAATTCTAATTTGGATTTTAAAAAAAAGACACCCTCTTTACTAAATGCTGAAAAATTTAATGTAAGAACTGGTTTTTATTTTTTAGAAAGTAAGTTTTTTAAAAAGAAGAAAAGGAAACTAATTAAGTCATTAAAATATAAAGGAAAAAAATTTTTTACATACACCGACATTCCGCTTGAATATTCTGCAGTTCAGACCCTTTATCCTTGGCAAAAGGTTACTATTTTGAGTTTGCTGTTTTTAGTACTTTTCGCCTTGTTTTATAGTCCTTTGAATACTATTGTTTTACTTTTGGCAATCTTAACTTCTGTTTATTTTTCTGACTTAATATTTAGCTTTTATCTTTTATACAGAACTTTAAATTTCTCGCCAGAAATTAAGTTTAAAAAAAGTGAATTTTTAGATTTAGATGAGTCGAAATTACCCATCTATTCAATTCTGTGTCCTTTATATAAGGAAGCCAAAGTACTCCCATTTTTTGTGAAATCTATAGAGGCTATTGATTGGCCGAAAGATAAGCTTGATGTAATTTTTCTCTTGGAAGAGGATGATAAAGAAACACATCAGGCTTTGAAAACTATAAGCATTCCAAGTTATTTTAGAGTTTTTACAATTCCAAATTCTTCTCCCAAAACCAAACCTAAAGCTTGTAATTTTGGACTTTTGCACGCAATAGGTGATTACATTGTTGTGTATGATGCTGAAGACAGGCCTGATCCACTTCAATTAAAAAAAGCATTTATAGCATTCTCTAAACTTTCTGCTGATGTTGCCTGTATTCAATCTAAATTAAATTATTACAACAAAAACCAGAACTTGTTGACAAGAATTTTTTCAGCAGAGTATTCATTGTGGTTTGATTTGATATTACCCGGTCTTCAGTCTATTAACACAGTAATCCCATTAGGAGGCACAAGTAATCATTTTAAGACGGAAGTACTTCGAAAGATTCATGGTTGGGATCCTTTTAATGTTACCGAGGACTGTGACTTGGGAGTTAGGCTTTTCAAAAATGGCTATAAAACAGCGATAATGGATTCAACCACTTTGGAAGAAGCAAACAGTAATCTATCAAGTTGGATAAGGCAGCGGTCCCGTTGGATTAAGGGTTATATTCAAACCTTTTTAGTTCATAACAGAAATCCGTTCAAGTTTTTTCAGGAACGCAAACTTCACTTATTATTATTCAATCTCGTAATAGGCGCGAGGACAACTTTTGTAATAATTAATCCACTTCTTTGGCTTCAGACCTTTTTGTATTTTACCTTTAAAGATTTGCTAGGCTATACCATCGAATCTTTTTATCCATCTTATGTTTATTATTTGGCCTTAACCTGTCTTGTTCTGGGAAATTTTATGTATTTTTACAGCTACATGATTGCTTGCGGGAAAAGACGTTTTTGGGATTTAGTAAGGTATATGCCGTTTGTGCCATTTTATTGGTTTCTCTCAAGCATTTCGGCAGCTATCGCATTTTATCAGTTAATTAAAAAGCCTTATTTTTGGGAAAAGACAGAACATGGGTTATTTTTGAAATCTTTGAAAAACAAATATAAATTAAGCCTTTTTCCTGAAAATTTCGGTATTAGTAAAAGTTTTTATTTCTTTGACACTTTTAATCTTTTAATTTCTTTGGTCAAGAAAAACATTATAGATTTAATTAATTTATTCAAACCTCTTCCGAGTTATTCGACAAATAAAAAAAATATAAGAAGAGTTTTAATTTTTAACTGGCGTGATATTAAGCATAAATGGGCTGGAGGTGCAGAAGTTTATATCCATTGGCTGGCAAAGTGTATGGTAAAAGATGGGTATGAGGTAACGATTTTTTGCAGCTGGGATAAAGAATCTAAAAGAAATGAATTCTTAGATGGAATAACGATTTTAAGAAGAGGCGGTTTTTATACTGTTTATATTTTCGCATTTCTCTACTATATCTTTAAATTTAGGGGTAGGTTTGATTTGATTATTGATTCTCAAAACGGAATACCATTTTTTACTCCCCTTTTCGTTAAGGTACCTAAAGTTTTGTTAATATATCATGTTCATCAAGAAGTGTTTAGATCTCATCTAATTTTACCTTTAGCCCTAATAGCGGTTTTTTTGGAATCGAAACTTATGCCCTTGGTTTATAGAGGAGTTAATGTTGTTACAATTTCTGAGTCTTCCAAGAAAGATATTTTAGAAAAAGGCTTTGTTAGTGAAGATCAGATTAGTATTGTAACCCCAGGAGTTTCTCCTGAATTTTTTGTTGATTCTGTTAAAACACCATACCCGTCCTTTGTTTACTTGGGGAGGTTAAGACCTTGGAAAAATGTAGATATTGCGATTGAGGCATTTTTCAATATCTTAAAGAAATATAAAGATACTAAGTTGTTTATTGCCGGTTTTGGGGAAAGCTTGGAATTTTTAAGATTAAAAGTCAAAGCCTTAAATCTTGAAGACAGCGTTATTTTTAAAGGAAAGGTAAGTGAAAAGGAAAAAGTTTTACTTTTTTCACAGTCTTGGGCTTCCATACAACCCTCATCTTTTGAAGGCTGGGGAATAACAGTTATAGAGTCAAATGCAACCGGGACTCCGGTCATAGCCTCGGATGTAAGCGGCTTGCGGAATTCGGTTATCGATGGAAAAACAGGTATTCTATTTCCTGTCAAAAATGTTGAAAAACTCACGCAAGCAATGGAAAAAATAATAGTTGATGAGAACTTTCGTAATTATCTTTCGAATGAGGCGAAAATTTGGGCTAAAAATTTCGCGTGGGAATATTCAGCTAAATTGTTTGAAAATATTCTCGAAAAAGTAAATTTAGAAAAAAGTAAATTGCCTTTTTTAAATTTTGCTAAAGCAAAATCATAAAAAATGAAAATTTTGTTTACCAGTTATGATGATGTTAAAAACCCCAATTATGGTGGTGGAGGAGCTTACGCAATACACGAGATTGCTAAAAGACTAGCAAAAAATCATGAAGTAGAAGTGATAACCTGGACCTATTCCAAAGCGAAAAATGAAATTATAGATAATGTATTTTATAAAAGAATCGGGTTTAAGTTTGTGGGTGCAAGATTAGGTCAATTGTTTTATCATTTCTTTTTACCGTTTTATGTTGTTAGCAAGGATTTTGATGTACTTTTAGAAAGTTTTACTCCTCCTTTCTCAACATCGTTTACTCCGCTTTTTACCAGAAAACCGGTTATGGGTTTGGTACACATGTTATCTGCTGAGGATATGGAAAGAAAATATAAAATTCCTTTCAGTTTAATTGAAAGATTTGGATTGAGATTTTATAAACGCTTTATAGTTTTGGGGGATTACTATAAGCGAAAGATTTTAAGTGTAAACAAAAAAGCAAAAGTGTCTGTGATCCCTAACGGAATAAATTTGCCCCTAAGGAAGAAAAGAGTTAAAAAACATATTCTTTTTATAGGCAGAATTGAAATAAATCAAAAAGGTTTAGATTTACTTCTTGAAAGCTGTAAGAAAGTTCTAGAGGATTATGATGTAACTGTTGTTATCGCAGGTTCCGGAGTTTCTAGCGAGATAAGAAAATTAAGAAAAATTATTAAAAGTCTTTCTTTAGAAAAAAAGGTAAAGTATGTTGGAAAAGTTGTTGGAGATAAAAAGAAAAAACTATTCGAGGAATCATTGTTTGTTGTCATCCCTTCAAGATTTGAAACATTTTCAACGGTTTTTCTTGAGGCATGCTCTTTTGAACTTCCGGTTTTGTGTTTTGATATTCCGGGGTTAAAATGGGTACCCAATAAAATTTGTTTTAAGGTTAAAGCTTTTGATTTTGAAGAGTTTACTAGTTCATTTTTAGAACTTGTCAGAAACAGTAAATTAATACTAGAGCTTGGCAAGAAGGCTTATCGATTTTCTAAAAACTTTGATTGGGAAAAAATTTATAAAGTTTATGAACGAGAAATCTTTAAGTGTGTTGGTATTCAGGAAAGAAAAAGGGATGAATTTACTAAAATTCTAAATAAATTACTTAAGAGAAATACAAGTTTTTATTTTATTTCACCACATTTAGACGACGCTGTTTTGTCAGCTGGTGGACTTATTTCTTATTTGGCTAAAAAAGCCAATGTTTTTGTTGTAAATGTTTTTACCGAAGGATCAAAAGGTCCGTATACACTTTCTTCTTATTTTAATTTATTATTAAACAAAAAACTCGATGCTAAAAAGCTTTACTTGATGAGGAGGAAGGAAGACTCCTTAATTTTTCGTAAAATTGGTGTGAAGAAGTTCGATTTAGGATTTGTTGAAGCACTTTACAGAAGGAAAAAGTTTTTAAAGTTTCCACTTAGTTTTTTAGGTAGAATTTTGCCAGAGTTTTTACACTTATATCCTACATATAGATTCCATATAATAGGCGGGAAAATCGCTAAAGACGATTATGAATTGTTAAAAGATATTTCTTTGAAAATTAAAAGTATTGTTTCGAAACAAAAAAATGTAGTTGTTTTTTGTCCAAATGTATCCGCTAAAACCCATGTCGATCATTTGATTGTCAACAAGGCTGTAAAAAGAAGTTTTGATAAAGTGTTTTTTTGGCAAGATTTTCCTTACACAAATAAAGATTTTAAAAATACCTTTAGTCGTAAAAGAAACTTTTATGTTTTTTTCTTTAATTCAAGAGTTAAACAATCAATTCTTAATGCTTATAAAAGTCAATTAAGAAGTAATTTTTTGAAATTCAGAATTCCCAGTAATCTTGAGATATTTTGGGTTTAAATTTATCTGTTGTTAATATGAAAAATATCGAAGTTAAAATAGTTAAAAAAATTAATAAAAATTTTTTGAGTGATTGGTATGCACTGTGGAGAATTTCTTATAACAAAAACTTTTATAATTCTCCCGAATGGTTTCTTACTTGTTGTAAAACATTTAATATTAGGAAATATTTAATTTTAGTTTTAAAAAAAGGAGAAGAGATTAAAGTTATTGCTCCTTTTGTAAGCGATTCGCTATATAAGTTTAAGGTTTTAACAAACCCAGGCAGTGTTTTTTTGGACAAATCCGCACTTCTTTTCAGGAATCAAGATGAAGAATCTGCAAGTAAGTTAATAGAAGTTCTTAAAAAATTCGGGAGTTTTTATTTACCAGAAGTTGAGGAAAAATTGGTAAGAGATATAGAAAAAAGCCAAATTAAAAGAATGTTAATTCTCGAATCTTCAATAAACCCTTATATTCCTCTTAACCAAAATCCTTTAGGCTTTTTATCTAAAAAGCAAAAAAGTAAGATTAAAAATAAATATTTAAAATATAAAAATTATTTACGATTTTTAAGGGTCAGGAATAAAAAAGTACTTTCTTATATTAAAGTAATCAAAAAAATAGATGTTTTTAGCAGTAAATTTTCCAAGGGAAAAGTTACAATTAACAAAAAAACGCAAAATTTAATTAAAAATCTAGCAGATACTTGCAGATTTAACAATTTAGATTTGTCAATTTTATATTATCTAAATCGACCTATTGTTTTTAACTTAGGAATTTGTAGTCAAAAATTTTACTACGCTAAATTTACCTCCTTTGTTAAAGATTTTTCTTTTCTTTCTCCCGGAAAGATTTTACTTTACCTACTTCTTCCACGACTAAAAAAAGAAGGCTTCTTAACATTTGATTTTTCCAGAGGCGAGAGTGTGCTGAAGAAGGAATTTACTCCCTTTTTCAAAAGACATTACAGTGTTTACTATTCAGAAAACTATTTAATACTTTTTACTTGGCTTTCAATTTATCTTTTTAAAAAACTTATTCTTTCACAACAAAGTATTTATTCCTTATTACTCAGACTTAGAAAAAATTTAGGTTTATTGAGATTAAATTTTTTACAGGTAAAATAAACTAGTCTTTAGCGTATGAGAAATTTATTTAATAAAATTTTTTTAATATCCTTTTGTTTTGGGATTTTGGTATTTTGTCTTCGCGGTATTGGAGGAAATCCAACCAAAGAAAACCTAAACGATGTTTTTTGGAAAGATAAAGGACCCTTTGAGACCTCTCCTGAAAGAGGAAGATTTGCTTTGGTGTATTCAGTGGTTGAGGATAAATCCTTTTATTTTTCGAAAGAAATCGCTAAGTTTAGTCTTCCAGATTTAGCTTATGCAAACAATAAATTTGTTTCTCTTTTTGCGCCTGGGGTTTCATTTATTATTATTCCGGGTTATATTTTCGGAAAAGCTTTAGGAGCTTCACAGCTTGGAAGTTATTTCGTAATTTTGCTTTTTGCCATATTTAATGTCATTTTAATCAAAAAGTTAGCGAAGATTTTAGGAGCGAATGAGGTAATTTCAGACTTAGCTTGCCTTATTTTCCTTTTTGCGACTCCTGCTTTTTCATACGCGGTCAGCCTTTATCAGCATCACATATCTACATTTATTCTTTTATTAAGTCTTTTATTGGTTATAACAAAAGAAAAAACTTGGAAAATTTTAACAGTCTTTTTCTTATATGGTCTTTCTTTTCTGGTGGATTACCCAAATGCTTTTTTACTTCTTCCGGTTGTAATTTTTACTTTACTTAAAGCCTTTAAGGTTGAAAAAAGTAAAGAAGTATTTAAGTTAAACATTAACTTATCAAAGATTTTGCTTTTTCTTGGAATTCTACCTCCTGTGGTTGTCCTTTTAATATTTAATAAATTTTCCTATGGTTATTATTTTACACTTCCAGCTTTTTTCTCTTTGCCCAAAGAAGTTGAAATAGAAAATTTAGAATTTTTACCTGAAGATAAAATTTATCCAAGTTCAGACGCAAGCTTAGAGTATGTTTTTTTTAAAACTAGGAATTTAATTAACGGACTTTATACACACATTTTAAGTCCTAATAGGGGAGTTGTTTATTTTTCACCTGTTTTGCTCTTTTTTTTAATAGGCATTCTTGAGTTTGGAGACAAGAAGGAAAAGATAAAAACGCTTTTGGTTTCAATCATTGGTGTGAATTTACTAATTTACTCAATGTGGGGAGATCCTTGGGGTGGATGGGCTTTCGGTTCCCGTTATTTAATACCTTCATGTGCACTTTCATCGGTTTTGATTTCAATAGGATTAACTAGATTGAAAAAGGATAACATTTTTCTAATTATTGTTTTTTTAGCATCAATTGTTTCTATCTCAATAAATCTCTTGGGAGCATTAACGACTAATGCAAATCCGCCCCGTGTTGAGGCAGAAAATTTATCACTATCATCTGGAAAAATTCAACAATACACTTTTGAAAGAAATATAGATTATCTAGTTAATGAAGGAACTAAATCGTTTGTGTACCAAACCTATATTAAAAACATTATAAAACCATGGCATTACTACCTTATCCTTTTGTTTTTAATTACATTATTTTTTGCTAAAAAGTTTCATAAACTTTTTTCTTTTTCAGGAAGTAGAATCTTTGAGTTTATTTTTATTTTTAAAAGAAAAAATGAGTTTACATTCGGCCTTGAAGTGTCTAAAAGGTTTAAATTTGCCGACAAAAAAATTTTTAATAGATCTTAGGGTAAGCTTAATATGGAAATAAATTTTAAGCATTTAAATTTAGAAATTTCGGTTTCTAAAGATAAAATTTATAAGTTAGGAGATTTTTTAGAAAGAAAGTCCGAAGTAATTCTCGGTACTTTATTAGCTTTCGTTTCCTTTTTAGCATTTCTTTATTTTTATAAAAGCGGATTATCTCTAGCATATAACGATGCTCGCTCTCATTTGGATATAGCAAGAAGGGTGGTTGAGGGGTTAAAGACTGGGCTTGCTCAACTTGGAAGTGTCTGGCTTCCTCTGCCACATATTCTTATGCTTCCTACTATTTGGATTGACTTTTTCTGGCACACTGGTTTATCAGGTTCGTTAATTTCAATTTTTTCTTTCATTTTTACATCAATTTTGATTTATAAAATTCTTAAGAAATTAAATGTATTTTTTGTTAGCAGAGTTCTTGCGGTGTTTGTATTCGCGACAAATTTAAATATCTTGTATTTGTCTTCAACTTCAATGACTGAAATGTTATTTTTATTGACCTCAACTTACTCAATTTATTACTTGATTTCTTGGTCAAAGAAATTTCAACTTCTTGATTTGATAAAATGCGCTTTTTGGGTAATGCTTTCTACTTTGACTCGTTACGATGGATGGTTTCTTTTATTGTATATTTTATTTCTTATTTTTATTATAAAGTTAATTAAAAGGAAGGTTTATGAAATTGAAGGACATATGCTTATTTTCTTAACCTTGGCCGGGTTTGGAATTTTTTTATGGTTTGTATGGAATCTAATTATATTTAGAGATCCGCTTTATTTTATATACGGACCTTATTCAGCTCATACTCAGCAACTTCAATTAGAAAAGGCAGGAGAATTGCCAACAAAAGGAAATTTACTAATTTCTTTAAAAGCTTATACTTACGCTTTGCTTTACAATTCATATACTTTACCGTTTTTTTTAGGAATCCTAGGAATTTTTCTTTTGTTTTTTGATAAAAAGCTAAGTCTTACGGTCAAAATTGTAAGTCTTTCACTTCTTTCTTCTTTCCTTTTTAATGTAATATCTCTTTACCTTGGACACTCTGTCTTATTTTTGCCGGGCGTAGTAGGTAAAACCTGGTTTAATATCCGATATGGAGCAATTTTTCTTCCTTCTTTAGTAATTGGTTTGGGCTATCTAACGGATAGGTTAAAATCCTACTTCTTTGTAATTTCAGTACTTACTTTTTTAGTGATAATTTTTTCAATTATTTCAAAAGATGCTGTCACCATAGACGATGCTTTGTATGGAGCAAGTCAAAAAAATGTTTATGAAGTAAGTTCTTGGTTGAATGAAAATGCAAAAGATAAGGAAGGATATATTTTAATTTCCGCGGCAAGTCATGATGCAATAATTTTTTCCTCTAAACTTCCAATGAAACGTTTCATTCACGAAGGAACAGGTGCTTACTGGGATTATGCTGTAGAAAATCCAGAAAAATGGGCTAGGTGGATTGTAATGCGAACCAACGATTTAAACGATTTAACTTTTAAAGAGGTTCATGATGCTTATGGTTTGAAAAATTTTGAGTTAATTGGACACTATCCTCTTGCAGATATATACCAGTTGAAGGATGAATACCTTAATCAGTTAATTACAAAACCAATTTTAAAGTAAAAATTAAATTATTATGTCGGGAGGGTTAAAGAGCATTTTTTTTATTCTTCTTTTTTTATCTGGTCTTTTTTTAAAAGTAGAAGAAAGTTTCGCCGCGAATGAGAATCCTTACTGGGAAATTCAGTCAATTGATACGATGAAACTTTCTAGAGATTTGGCAAGAGAAAAAAGAAACGATTTTTCCTTCGATGCCACCATCTCTCAACTTTTAGAAAATATTTCTAAAATCGGCGCTACTCATGTTGCAATAGCAACTCCATACGATTCTGAGTTTCTGGGTTATCTTAAGCGCTGGGTAAAGATAGCGAGAGAAAAAAAATTAAAAGTTTGGTTTAGAGGAAATTTTTCAGGCTGGGAAGGGTGGTTTGGCTATGAACCTATTAATAGAGATAAACACTTACAGATGCTTAAAGAGTTTATACTTAAAAATAAGGAACTTTTCGAAGATGGAGATATCTTTACACCTTGTACAGAATGTGAAAACGGCGGTCCAGGCGACCCCAGAGTTAAAGGGGACATTGAAGAATTTCGTAATTTTTTAATTGAAGAGTATGAAGTAGCTTTGAACGCCTTTAAGGTTATTGGAAAGGATGTTAAACCAAACTTTTTCTCTATGAATTTTGATGTCGCCTTGCTTATTATGGACAAAAAAACTACTCAAAAACTTGGTGGAATAGTTGTCATAGACCATTATGTAAGGAATCCGGAAATTCTAGCAAGAGATGTCTCAATTATTTCTGAAAAAAGCGGAGGAAAAGTGGTAATTGGTGAAATGGGAGTACCAATTTTTAACATACACGGAGAAATTTCTGAAGATAGTCAGGCAGATTGGCTGTTGGAAGCATTTAAGTATTTATCAAAGCAAGAAAATCTTATAGGGCTGAATTACTGGACAGCAACCAATGGTTCAACCTCAATTTGGCATCCAGACAACAACCCAAAACCTGCGGTAAGTGTAATAGAGGGTTTTTTCAAACCAGTTAAGTTTGAGGGTAAAATTTTAAATCAATTTGGATTTCCGGTTGAAGGTGTAAAAGTTTCGGCTGACTCTAAGGTTTCCAAAACCACAAAGGAAGGGTTTTTCAGCATAAATTTAAGCCCCACTTTTGAAGAGATAGTTGTCGAGAAAGAAGGCTATAAGAGAAAAAAGATTTCACCAGAGGAGCTTTATTTAAACTCAAATATTATACTTGAGAGAAAGAATCCGAGTTTAATTTACAAATTTTTTGTCGAGATTTTTTTAAAATTAAAGAATATTTTTGGATAGCCGTTTTTTATTTGAGGGTTTTCCCAGAATTGCCATTGGTCTTTCTCTCCATACTCCATCTTGCTCATACCTAAGAGTATAAATATGAAGAAGTATCCAACCTTTTTTGAGTAATTTGTTAATTACTACTCTTCCCTTTGCTTCCAGATTTCTTCCAATAATTTCCTTAATGTTTAACTCCCAAAGTGGAAGGATATGAATAATATGAGAAAAGTTTGTATCTTTACCCCTTTTCATTAATTGAAATTTTAAACATTAAATTCTAGATTATTTGCAACAAATTTGGCTTCCTTAACCAAATCTTTACTTAAAGAAAGAATCTTTTGATTTACTTTTTTTGCCTCGTTTCCTATTAGTTTTTTTAGAGAAATTTTTAAGAATTTATTATCTTCAAATTCAGCCCCAATTCTTATTGGCTTTAGGATTACTTTTTTTATTGTATATTTTTCTAAAATTACTTGGTACAGAAACGATTCGTCGTTTCTTAATAGTGGATCGACGATATAGTCATCTATCAGCTCACCGCAATCATAAAATATAACAGAATTTTTATATATTTCTACAAGTTGAAACACATGGGCGGAGTGTCCATGGAAAATATTTACCCCTGAGTTTATAAGTTGGTGTGCAAATTCAATATGATGCTTAGGGGGTATTCTAACCATATTAGGGCCCCAATGGGCTGAAACTATGACCAAAAAACCTTCTTTCCTTGCTTCTTTTATTTTTAAAAGTAGTTCCAGAAATCTTCTATCGTTTATGTTGACTGGAATGTAGTTTATTCCAGGTTTTGTGGGGGTTGCTTCCCAATCTGGTTCATTATCGCTAAAAGCAAAAACTTTTATCTTTATCTTTTCTTTTTCGAACTCGGCAGAAGAGCTTGCTTCTTGAATATTTCTTCCTGCACCTGAAAACTTAATACCGTTTCTTTTGAGCATTTCAAGTGTGTCAATCAATCCTTTACTGCCGAAGTCAAGTAGATGGTTGTTAGCAAGGCAACAGTAGCTTATATTTGCCTCAAGGAGGCACTTAACATTTTCAGGATCACTTTTGAAAAAAAATATTGGTGAAAGTTTCGCCCCCTTTTTGACTTCTTTTGTGAGTGCACATTCTAAGTTGGTAAAAACAAGATCTGATTTTTTTAAGTCGTCTAAAACATTTCCCCATATTCCTTTGTAATTTTTGCTTATTTTTAGGTAACGATTTACTTCTCTGCCAAGCATTAAGTCTCCGGTAAAAGTTAGAATCATAATTTTGAATTTTTTTTCAATAAGTCAGGCCTAAATTTTAAAGTTCTTTTTAAAGCTTGATTTAGCCTCCATTTTTCAATTTCCTTGTGATTACCTGAAAGAAGAACGCTTGGAACCCTCCAGCCTTTATAATTTACAGGTCTTGTGTATTGAGGGTATTCAAGAAGATTTTTTAATTTTAGTTTTTTAGCAAGCGTAACTGAAAAAGATTCAGATTCTGTCGCGATTTGTTTTGTAATTACATTAGGTATAAGTCGTACAATTGAGTCAACTACAATCATTGTTGGTATCTCTCCGCCAGTCAAAATATAGTCTCCTATAGAGATTATCTCATCAGCTACATGTTTGTGAACTCTATAGTCAACACCTTCGTAATGTCCTGAAATGATAATTAGATGTTTGTATTTAGAAAGCTTATTTGCGTACTCTTGGGTAAATTTTTTACCCCCTGCATCAAGAAGGATAACTTTTGTGGTTATTTTATTGTCTTTCAGACCTTTCCTTTTTAGATCTTGTACAGCTTTATCGATTACATCAACTTTCATTATCATTCCGACCCCTCCGCCAAAGGGTCTATCATCAACTATCTTGTGTTTATCAAAAGCCCAGTCCCTTAAGTTATGTATATTTATTTCAACTAGTTTTTTTTCTTTTGCTCTTTTGATTATTGACTCCTCGAAAGGGCCTTTAAACATCTTTGGAAATAAGCTCAAGATATCTATTTTCATATGGATATATTATATATCAGTTTCTAATTTTGGTCCTTTTTACAAATATAATTTTTTTGCAACATTTTCACACCTTTGTGGTTTTAGAATAATAGAAGTAGATTGATATCAATGTGTTTTAAAACTGCATGTTTTTGTGTAAGTGAAATTTTAGATTTGGAGTTTGAAGTAATCGCTTAAGTTCTTAGAATTTAACACAAGAGGTTAAAATTATTTCGGCATCGCGGAGTGTACATTTATATACCCGAAAATAAATTATTCAAATTAAAAATGACAAACTTCTCGTAAAGGCAGAAGTTAAAGTAGATATGTTTTACTATTTAAACTTTTCAGCAAGTTTTTATAAATTAAAAAATATAATATATTAAATTTAATATGCGAACTAAAGAGCCGATTTTCGTATCACAAAAAAAGCTATGTTAAAGCAAAGAAATGAAGATCCAACCTCTCAACAGTCAACTGCAGGTAAAAATTATGTAAATTGGCTTTTGGTTGACTTAGTTGTTTTATTGTTCGCAACCACAAGCATATTTACTTACAAGTGTAAAAACTTGAAGCAGCAAGTTGGAGACCAGCAGCAAACACCACCTGTTCAACCAAATGAGTTAACAATCACCAATTCCTTGAACACAGCCACCGTCGCCTATAACTAGTCCAACTGCAAGCTTTAAAACCTATAGTAATCAAAATTATCGATTTAGCTTTTAACTATCCTCAAAATTGGCAAATGGGTGAAATTCAAGCACCAGGTCCGGGAATATCTTTTTCTAATATAGCTGATGGACATACCATTAGTATTACGTTTTTGAGAGTAACCAGTGTCGGCTAGTGTTATTTATATGGTGAGAGAAAAAGGATTATTGTGGCCGAAAGAAACGCTGAGACCGCAGATGGTGTTGGTGAATCTGAGATGTGCGATAAACCAGGGGAGTATACCAACCGTGGCAACACTTTTGTCTTGATTCTTTTAGAGAATACTGAAACTGGTGAAACTGGCATTCCTCCTAATCAGATACACATAAGCTACGATTATTCCTTAGGTGGCAAAAGCATAGCAAAATCTAATATTTACCAAATTCTTTGAACCTTCAAATTTACAAATTAGAATACTTCTTGAAAGAAATTAAAAACTGGATGAGAAAATTAAGGAAAAAAAATACTCCTTATTTCTGTTAGTTTTCTGGTAGCGTCGCATTTTCACATTAAACCAAGATTAAGAACCTATTTCATATCGGGTGTGGATTTATGAATTGTTTTGGTTGTAATATTTTATGTGAATTGCTCAATTTATTGAGAAATCTTCATTTAATCTTAAAAAAACAGAAAAGCCAAAGCTCGTGATGCCTTGATTTTATTTATACAACTTTTGAGGAGTACTGTTTTTGATAAGTGATAAGATTTTGTTATGAACTTTTCCGTTGCTAGCAAATATTAGCATATTGTTTGCTAACCAATTGATATCTTTGCCTTTAATATTTGTAATTATTCCGCCAGCCTCGTTAATAATTGCGGCACCAGGTACAAAATCCCAAAAGTACACCCAATGAATGAAAGCACCATATACTCCCTTTGCCACAAAAGATAGTCCAGCAATTGTACAGCTTAAAATTGGTATATATCTAACTTTATCCACTAAAGGAATTAAAAGTTTTTTTGTTTCTTCCTCTCTTTTACCAATTTAACTTCAGTCAAAACCAAGCATAGCCCTATCCAATTCTGATTCGTTTCTAACTTTAATTTTTTTTGTCATTTTTGAAAGCTCCTTTTCCACTAACTGACAAATATAGTGTCTGTTGGACCGGAAAGTTTAGAACGCCTAAATAAGGCTTAGAATTTTTTAGAATCCCTATTGATATTCCAAAGGTTGGTAATCCGGTGAATTAGTTACCTGTTCTGTCAATAGGATAAATAAACCAGCAATAATCTGGGTTGTTATTTTCCATAACCGTCTCTTCGGGCAAATAATTGTGTTTTGAAAACTTTGATTTTAAAGTTTCGAGTATCACAGTTTCAGATATGTTGTCGGCTTTCGTTGTGATGTTGTCCGATGTTCCTTTGTTTTTATATTGTATAGTATTTTTTAGTATTGATAGGGTGATATCTCCCGCTAACAAGGCTGCTTTTTTTGCTATATCTATCATTAGCGATTATATCATTCTAAATTCTAAATAACTCATCGGATAACTTGGTGCACTAAACCTTTATGGACAACTTGTTCGATTATAGATATTCATTATAGATATTCAAATATACGGTTGTCAGTAATAATTTAAGTGAATTAAACTCATAACTAAAGTTTGTATATTTTTAATGTTGATAAATCTATTCCGTGGCCTTTGCGGAAACGATCAAAGAGATAGCCAGCAAGATTTTTAACTGATGATTGAACGACAATGTGCCTTTCCAGCTCTGCAACTAGAAACTTTTCGGAAGTGTCGAATGTGGTAAGCTTTCTCACTCAAAATTTCACGATAGGAAAATGTATCATTGCGAAGATACAGAACGACACACCTTTGAAAAAGCCATATTCGACAATCGTTTAAAGAACAGACGAGATGGTTTGCATATTTCGTAAATGTACAGAATTTTTGCAATCCACTGTGGTTTGCATCTCAATGAAAAAGTGTTCCTGTATAGAATGCTTCTTTAGGATAAGGAAATTCGATCATTATTTACCTCCTAGTCGTTGAGTTGGTTTGTTCAAGAGTTCTCTCGCGTGCAGGAGATTGACATACTCAAAGTGAGTTTAAACTATTTCTTACCATATATTTTTTTACCACGCAAAAATATTATGATTATGTAACTTCGCACTTCCGGGCTAATGCCACACTTTTTGACAATTCGCAAAGAGAAGAAAATGTTGTCCAGAGAGTGTCGAAATCTTGACACTCGTAACCTGTAAAAAAAGCTCTAATGTAAAAAAGGAGCAATAATATTAGCTAAGAAATCAAAAAAAACAAGGAAAAGAAGCACATTATTCTAACAGATGACCGCTCCACTGATCATTTGCATTTTGGCCATTACGTCGGATCGCTACGACAGCGGGTGGAGCTTCAGTATACATACAAGCAGTTCGTCATCATCGCTTATATGCAGGCGCTCACAGACAATGTAAAGAATCCGGAGAAGGTTCGCAAGAATATTCTCGAGGAGACGTTGGACTATCTTGTCGTGGGTATAAATTCGAAGGTAAAGACTATTTTCATCCAATTACTTGTACCGGAACTTGCCCAACTCACAATGTACTATCCTTAATCTGGTGTCGGTTTCGCGCTTACAGCGTAATCCAACCGTCAAGGATAAGATCAAGCAGCGCGGGTTTGGGACAACTATCCCGTTGGATTCTGGCCTATGCGGTAAGCCAAGCGGCGGACACCATTTATTTCAAGGCAGACTTTGTGCCTGTGGGTGAAGATTAGTTATCAATAATAGAACAAACCAATGAGATCGTACACAGCTTCAACCGCATTTATCAATGCTAGGTTCTTGTTGAGGCGAAGTCTCTGCTTTCAAAGGCTCCTAGCCTCCCTGGGATCGACGGTAAAAACAAAATTTCCAAGTTGTTCGGCAATGTCATTTCGCTTTCCGACAGTACTGGCGAAGTGCGTCAGAAAGTGAAGACAAAGTACACCGATAATAAACATCTTCGCGTGGAAGACCCCGGCACGGAAAAAGGCAACCCGGTATTAGCGTACTTGGATTCTTTAGATTCAGACAATGAAGCTCTCGAAGTGATGAAGGATAATTACCGCCGTGGTGGCCTTGGTGACGTCAAAGTTTAGCAACGATTACTTGAAGTTCTTTCAGCAGAACTTGATCCTATTCGTGCTCGGCGTAAAAAATTTGCTAAGGATTTAGGTGCGGTAATGCGCATTCTCAAAGAGGTGACTGAAATAGCTCGCAAAGTTGCTGCGAAAACCCTCAACGAAGTGCGCAAGGAGATGCACGACTAGTTCGCAAACGAGTAAAGGATGCTTGTGTATATTCACAACCTATGTAGTTTTTTTCCCGCACACAGCTAGGTTATAGTGTATTTTTTTAAAGTATGCCATTAAAATTAAATAACACTACCCCATTTTTTAAAAAAGTTTTGGAATAATCAAATATTTGATTTGGAAGGATTAATTTACCTTGTGTTTAGAATCTATTCCACGTTGGGTGTGGGTTATTTACCAATGTATTAATTAACCCTTGTTTTAATAATTTCTACTTGATACGATTTAATCAATGCAAAAAGTTGTTATCATAATGCCCACTTATAATGAGGCTGAAAATATAGGCAGAATGATAGAGGAGCTTTTTGAAAAAGAATTCCCTTTAATTAAAGGTGTTGAGATGTACCTTCTTGTTGTCGATGATAATTCTCCCGATGGAACTTCAGAAATAGTTAAAAAAAAAATGAAAAGCTACCGGAATTTGCACCTTCTTGTGGGTGAAAAGAAAGGTCTTGGGTGGGCGTATATAAGAGGTATGAAATATGCAATGGATACTCTTAAAGCTGATGCTGTCATTGAAATGGATGCCGATTTTCAACATCCACCGCGTTTTGTGAGACCAATGGTTCAAGCCTATTTAAATGGCGCAGATTATGTAATAGGTTCAAGGTATATTCAGGGTGGTTCTGTTCCAAAAGAATGGGAATTTTCAAGAAAGGCTATTAGCTTTTTAGGAAATTTGTTTATTCGAATTGTTTTGTTAAAACAAAACATCCACGATTTAACAACAGGATTTAGACTGACAAAGGTAAAGGGTGTTTTAGAGAAAATCAATCTAGATAACTTAATGGAAAAGGAAAGATTTGCATATAAGGTAGATTTGCTTTACCAAAGTATAAAAAACGCTAAAAAGGTTGTTGAGATTCCTTTAGAATTTGTACCAAGACTGAAAGAAAAGTCTAAATTTAATCCAAAAGAAATGATTTCTACATTTAAAGTGGCAATAATTTTAGGAATAAAAGATAAAGCCAAGTTTATTAAATTTGCAACTGTTGGGTTTATTGGTTATTTGGTGAATGCGACTTCACTTTGGTTTTTTACCAAATGGAAATTTCCAGGATTTTTAGCTTGGGGTTTGTCTACAGAACTGGCGATTTTAAATAATTTCATTTTCAACAATATTTGGACATTTAGAAAAGAGAAAATTACAGGATTTAAAAAAACTATCTACAAGTTTCTTCAATTCAATATGACAAGTGCCGGTGCATTGATTATTCAAGTGGTTTTTGGAAGTCTCTCGGATTTGATTTCTGGCCAAGAAAAAAGACAGATTGCGCTACCTTTTATCATTGTCTTTCTAGTTCTTCCTTACAATTACTTTATGTATAATGTTGTTATCTGGAAGGCATGGAATCTAAAGCCTTCTGAATCCAAATAAAAGTGTGTGATTGTAAATGAGTACTTCTAATTTGAAGGAATTTGAAAGGAAATTAGTTTCTGAATACCTTCGTTACGGTTCGGTAGATGAAGTCTTTAAGCTAAGTAGCATTAAACTACCCATTTCTTATGCACATTATCAAAGGATTTTAGATAAGTGGGGTATTATCAAATCAGCGGGTCCGAATAATAGTTTTTCGGAGCTTTTAATTTTTTTATCAAATTTCTCAAAAGAAAAAGTTTCTCTTGAATTGTTTTACAAAAGAATGCCTAGAAGATTTCAAACATCGCTTGTCACATTGTACCGGGTACTTTTTTTCATTAAAGAAGGAATTACCAGGAGAATAGCAACAGCGCTGATTATTACACCTCACAATAGCAAAGAAAAAATTTTGGTTGGGAACGATATTTCTACACCAATACTTTTTTTCGGTAAACCTTATGGTTCGGTTACTATTCCAGTTTGTTTTTCTAGAAGAAAAGACTCTAGAAAAATTGCTGTCACTAGAGTTTTACAGCATGAGGTTTTTACAAATAAAGTAATTGAAGGAAAATTGCCTAACATTGTTCCCAGAAACCCAAAGCCCTTTATGTTTTTGGATATAGCTGATATTAGAGTGGAGGTCTTTCATATTAATTTACCTAAAAATTTATCTTCAATAAATGACTTTTCAAGTTTCAAAATTGAAAAATTTAGATTTGTTGACATAGATTCTATCATCTTAGGGAGAGTAAAAAATATGCGTGCAGGATTAAAAGAGGTGGTTTTAGGTTATAAAAATTACCTAAATCAGAAATATGTAAAGGGGGACTTAAGACCCTACTTGTTCAAATCTGAGCTTAATTGTATTTTATCTAACTAATGAAGTTCCGGATCTTTGTTCGCTGGTATTTCCTTTTTTTCTTCTTTATTTTTTCTGAAAGTATAAGGTGTTTTTTTAATGGTTTGGCAATTTAAACAAAGGTCTCTCGGAGGAAAAATTTTCTCCCCACAACCTAAGCAAATTTCACCAGTTAATCGATATCTTTCTCTAGTTAGTCTCCAGTGTCTAGGAATTTCCATAGTAATTAAATGTTAATAGTAATTTTTTCTCAAAAAGTCTCAAGTTTTTGAGTTTCAGAAATTAAAGGAGTGGTAACCAGTCTGGAATTGGCATTACATTTTGACAAATGTAAGCTAATGAAAACAAGTATACAGGAATAAAGAGAAAAAGTAAAATAATTTTGAATTCTTTTTTTAAAAGTTCGTTAGCAAAGGCTATGTAGATAAAAGGAACTATCGGGAGGGAATATCTTATTAAATCACGATGGGAAACAAACAGGATTGATACAAAAAATATTCCCACAAACCAAGCTAGAGACTCTTGCTTAATCTTGATTAATTTTATTAGACCTATAAGAGAAAATAAATACACAAAAATTATTTCTTCAAGCCAAAATGTTCCTACCCACGGTTGTTTATAGTTGAAAATTTGGAATGGTGGAAAGAAAAGGTGAATATTGTCTCCAGAATGAAAATAGGCGAGAAAATCTCCTGTTTTGATCTTATAGAAATAAAAAAGCCCCGTAAGGGTAAATGGAATTAGAAAAAGAGGTATGAATTTGCCCAAATCAAAGATGCTTAGCGTCTCATGTGGAGATTGTGAAAGCTTTCTTAATTTTGGTAAAAAGTATGAAAAAATATAGCTGACGAACAAAAGTATTCCGGGTGATTTGGTAAGTGTCGCTAAACTGCCTAAAATTCCTGCTAAAAGGAAATTTTTTTTATTGAAGTAGTAGATTGAAGATATAATAAATAGTAAAAAAAGAGGCTCGCTTGATCCAACCGATCTAACAATCAGCCATCTTGCTGGAAAAAAGGAAAAAAAAACGGTTATCCATAGAGAATTTTTTACGCCCACATAATCAGTTGCTAATTTGTTGAAGAAATAAATTGCTGCGATTGAAGAAATGACTGTTACCAAAAGCATCGCATAAGGATAGCCGGTTAAGGGAGATAGTATTCTTATAAAAAACGGAAACAAAGGAAAATGTGCTGGGTAATATTCTGAAGGCAAATCAAAAGAAAAATTTTGTTTTATTTTCTCTTTATCATAAAAGGTTTTTGCGACTACTATAAAAAGCGGTCCGTCGTAATTAGCAACTATTGTAGCCATTCCCTGTTTATTAAGAGGAATATCTAACAGCTTATCTAGCCGAAAAAAGAACGGTGCCCAAATTAAAATGGTTGGTATGATTGAAATTAAAGATATAACAATTAATTTTTTAAATTTATCAAGCATCAAAGAAATAATACTATATAGGTTTAGTTTAAACAAATGTTTTAAATTAGAAAAGGTTTTAGTTGGGAGTTTTAAAATTATTTTTGTTAAAATAGATTGTTATATTGCTTTTTGCGTAAGCAAATTTTAAAGGATTATGACAAAACTTACCAAAGAAATATCTGTTTTTTTTCCAGTTTATAATCTTGAGGCGCAGGTTGAAAAAACAGTTTCGAATGCATTCAGGGTTGTGCCGAAGTTAGCTCAAAAGTACGAAATAATAGTTGTAAACGATGGTAGTACTGATAAAACCTCGCAGAAATTAAAAAAAATTTCTTTAAAATATCCTTCTTTAAAAGTTATAAACCATTCAAAAAATAGAGGCTACGGAGCAGCTTTAAAGTCAGGTTTTTACAACTCCAAATATAGTTTAATCGCTTTTACAGACGCGGACGGCCAATTTGATATTTCAGAGCTTTCCAGCTTCATCGATGTTTATAATAAGACCAAAGCCGATTTGGTAATTGGTTACTACAAGGATAGAAAAGTTTCAATGTTTAAAAAGATTACTAGTAAAATCTGGGAATTTGCTGTTTTTGTTCTTTTTGACCTAAAGGTGAAGGATATCGATTGCGGTTTTAAACTGATTTCAAAAAGAGTAATAGACTCCATTCCCAAGCTTAATTCCGAAAGGGGAGCTTTTATTTCAAGCGAACTTCTTATTAATGCCAAAAGAAAAGGTTTTAAGTTTGAGGAGATTGGAGTGAGTCATTTTAAGAGAAAAGAAGGAAAAGGAACAGGAAGAGATATGAAGGTTATTCTAAACAGCTTTAAAGATTTAATTAAATTTTGGTGGAGGTTAAGGTGGGAAAAAAAATAATTTCTTGGGTAAAAAAAAATAGGATTGAGGCTATTATTTTAGCTTTAACCCTCCTGCTTGGTTTTTTCTTAAGGATTTATAGAATTGATGAGTACATGACTTTTTTGGGAGATGAGGGAAGAGATGCCATAGTCGTAAGAAGATTACTTGTAAATTTAGACCCTATACTTATTGGTCCTCGAACTTCAATAGGAGACATGTACCTTGGGCCACTTTATTATTATCTGATGGCGCCGTTTCTTCTTTTAGCTAATTTTAATCCTGCTGGTCCTGCTGTGATGGTAGCTATTTTAGGTGTGGCTACTATTTTTTTCATTTGGCTTATAGCAAGAGTTTGGTTTGGAAAATTAGCTTCCTTTGTTTCCTCATTTCTTTATTCTATATCTCCTATTGTAATAATTTACTCTCGTTCTTCATGGAATCCTAATATAATGCCCTTTTTTGCTATCCTTTGCATTTATTCAATATGGAGAGCTTGGTTTAATCTGGACTATAAAATGCTTGTTGTTTTAGGAATTTCTTTTGCGTTTGTCCTTCAATCTCATTATTTGGGTTTACTTCTTCTTCCTGTCTTATTTATATTTTGGTTTTGGACTTTTTTAAAAAGTAGGCTTAGAAAACAGAATTTAATTTTTATAAAAAGTTCATTAGTATCATTATTTTTATTTTTGCTTTTGATGAGCCCTTTAGTTATTTTTGATTTTAGGCATGGATTAAGAAATTTTTCAGCGATAAAACGTTTTTTCACAGAAAGAGAGATTACGATATCGGCTCGACCATGGGCTGGAGTTCATAAAATTCAACCGATAACAACAAAAGTGGTGACACGGCTTCTCACAGCAACAAGTGAAAACTTTGGAAAATTATTAAGCCTCCCTTTTCTTTTTAGTATTTTAATGATAGCTTTACTTTCTATTCTTAACTTAATTAAAAGGAAAGGAAAAATTAACAAGTTTCAAAGTGGTTATCTTATTATTTCTTTTTGGTTGATTTTTGCACTTGAGGGTTTATCTTTATACAAACAGGAAATTTACGACCATTACTACGGATTTTTCTTTCCGGCGCCGTTTTTGCTGTTAGGCGGATTAGCCCAGTCTATTTTAGAAATTTCCAAAAAGTTATGTTTTTTTAAAAAAATTCCTATTTTTATCTCAGCTTGTTTACTTTTTTTAATTTTAGTATTTGTCAATTTACAAAATAATCCTTTAAAGTATCCGCCCAATCGTCAGCTTCAAAAAACTATAGAAGTTGCAAAAAAAATTTTAAAAGAGAATGATGGTCAAAAATTCAACCTTGCTGTAATTGCAGAAAGAAACTATGAAGGTGCATATCAGTATTTTTTGGAGGTGTGGAATGCACCTTTGTTGGTAATTGATCCAATTAAGGCTGAAGAGACAATAACCAATACTCTTTTTGTTGTTTGTGAATTACCAAAACAGAAATGTGATCCGACTCATAATCCCAAAGCCGAGATAGCAAATTTTGGCTGGAGTAAGGTGGATAAAGAGTGGGAGATAGAGGGGATAACCCTTTATAAGCTTGTTCATTTAAACACACTTTAATTGAAAAAAGCGTTTTTAATTTTGCAAACAATGAATTACAAAGAGTCTAAAATAATATTAGAAAATATAAAGAAGGCAAAAAACATAGTAATTAATTGCCATAGAAACCCAGACGCTGACTCAATTGGAAGTTCTTTGGCAATGTTTCATGTGATTAGGAAAATGGGAAAAAGAGTTGAAATAATATGTCCAAGCAAAAAACTATTATCCAATTTAAGCTATCTTAAAAATTTTGATAAAATTAAAAGTGGTGTAAATTTTTCTACTTTTGATTTTTCAAGGTTTGAAATTTTTATTATTCTTGATTCCTCAAGTTGGGAGGTTGTGTCGGATGAAAAGAACTTTAACAAACCAAAAGTTAAAACCTTAGTTATTGATCATCATGATACCAACGAATCTTTCGGAGATGTAAATTTGATTGATCCAAAGGTAACCTCTACAGCAGAACTTATTTTTTCAGTTTTTCAGGATTGGGGAGTAGATGTTAACAAGGATGTTGCGCAATCCTTGCTCACAGGTATTTTAGGAGACACTGGAGCTTTTAGATTTCCAGGAGTCGGAGCTAAAACCTTAAAACTGTCAGCTTTTTTGATAGAAAATGGTGCCGATAAAGAGGAAATAATAAAAAACCTCTATATGTCAGAACCATTTGAATTATTTAAATTTTATGCAAGAGTTTTGGATAATATGAGATTAGATAAAAAGGGAAAGTTTGTTTGGTCATATATCTGTTATAAAGATTATAAAAAGTATGATAACTTTTTCTTTAGAGAATCTGCGGCAAGTTTATTTGCTCCTATAGTTGAAGGTACAGATTTTGGCTTTGTAGCTGTTGAGCAGAAACCAAAAGTAACATCTGTATCTTTTCGTTCTAGAACAGGATTTGACTCGTCAAGGATAGCTAAAGCACTTGGTGGAGGAGGCCATATTTATGCATCAGGCGCAAAAATTGAAGGACTTCCTTTAAGCAAATCTTTAAAGCTTATACTTAAAGTTGCGAGGAAATTTGCTAAAATTAAAAACCGCTGATTCCTACCTTCTTAGTTAATCTTTTTTTTAACTATTAGCTTCATGATAAAATTTAAAAAAGAATGCTAAAAGATTTTTTGAAGAAAGCTTTTGAAAAATTTTTAGAAAAAAAGGAATTTAACCTTTTTGTTTTTCTTTTTTTATTAATAGTTGCAATATTAGCTTTTTTCGTAAGAGTTTATAGGGTATCTGATCTTTTAGGATTTTACTATGATCAGGGAAGAGATGCACTGCGCATATGGGAGTTTTGGTATAAAGGCAAACCCTTTTTGGTGGGTCCAACAACGGGGTTGCAGGGGATTTTTTTAGGACCTTTTTATTACTATTTGATTGCCCCCTTTTATTTAGTAAGCGGAGGAAATCCTATTTTTCCCGCAATTTTTCTTTCGTTTTTGTCAGTGGTTGGTATCCCACTTACTTTTTATCTTGGTTGGAAGATGCAAAATTTTTTGACTGGTGTTGTTTCCTCTTTAATTTCAGCCTTTTCCTACTATATTGTCTTAGCAGGAAGATGGCTAGCAAACCCGACTCCAATTCTTTTAACCAGCGTCTTAATAATTTTTTTAATGTGGAGGATTTTGGATGGCGGAAGTAAAAAGGAATTAAAATTTTGCTGGTTACTTTTCATTGCTTTGGTTTCTATTTCTTTGCATTTCGAGGTTGCCTCTGCAGTTTTTTACATTCCAACTTTATTAGTTTTTTATATTTTTGTTTATCTTACTGTTATAAAGAGTCTACCCAGCATAAAAACTTTATTTTTGGGATTTTTGATTTTTGCTTTTAGTTTGCTTCCTCAAATCTTTTTTAACTTCAGACATGATAATATTTTGCTTAATAATTTTAGGAAAGTTTTAATTGAGGAAAAAAGCTTTAGAAATCCTTTTTCAAAACAAAATTTTATTAAGAAAAAAAACTTTTTTTGGAGTGCTTTCAATTCAAAAATTTTTCCTTCACAAAGCAGTTTTTCAGGTTATTTTTATTTACTAAGTGTAGTTGGAATTTTGTTGACTTTGAAGAAAAACCCAAAGGTAATTTTTCTTTTTCTTATTTTTTTCTCTAGTGCTTTTATTGGTTATTTCTTATTCCAGGGAAATTTCGGAAACATCTACGACTATTACCTGACAGGATACTATATCCCGATGATACTTCTTTTTTCTATTGGTTTAGGATATTTTGCTGTAAATGTTTTAGGTAAACTAGTTATAATTTTATTTATTTATTTATTCCTGAACATAAATTTTCCTTTGCTTAAAAATTTTCTTAGCGCAGGAGTTGACGGAGAAACACACATTACACTTGGAAATCAAATTCAGGCTGTAAACTGGGTTCTCGACAAGGCGGGGAAAGAAGAATTTAATTTGGAGGTTTATGTTCCTCCGGTAATTCCTTATTCTTACGACTACCTTTTTCTTTGGAAACTTAAGGAAAGATGTAAAAGTGTTCAATGTCCAAAGAGAGTAGATCAGAAGGTTTCTCTTCTTTTCACTCTTTATGAAGTCGATCCACTCCATCCCGAAAGGCTTTCAAGTTGGCTTTCAAGATTTAATCAGAAGGTGGTTGATGAAAAAAGATTTGGAGGCGTAGTGGTTCAGCAAAGGATTCAAATATGAGTCTGAATAAAAATTATATAAAAGTTTTTTTTATTTTTGTAATTTTGTTGACGGGAGTATTTTTGAGAACAAAAAACGGCGTCGAGTTATTAGATTATGCGCATGACCAGGATCTTCAGGGTTGGATAATAAAAGATATAGTTGTAAATAAACACTTTCGTTTAATCGGACAAGAGACTTCAACTCAAGGAATTTTTATAGGTCCTTTGTTTTATTATTTACTTTTGCCCTTTTATCTTATTTCAAGGATGGACCCAATAGGAGGATTTTATTTTTCTATAGTTTTTGGAGTATTTAGCATTTTAAGTTTTTACCTTGTTTTTAAAAATGTTTTTAATGAAAGGGTGGGATTAATTTTAGCCTTTATTTATTCTGTTTCTTTTTTTAGCGTCTCAAATGATAGAAGTGTAGTACCTACAAGTCCAATGCTTGTTTGGTCAGCATGGTTTTTTTATAGCCTTATCCTTATTTCAAAAGGAGATCAAAAAAAGGGATTTTTCTTAGCAGGTCTATTAACGGCATTAATTTGGCATATAAACATGGGTTTGGCAATACTTTTTCCACTTGTTTTTCTTTCATTTTATCTTTCTAAAAGGAAATTGAATTTGAGATTTGCTTTTGTTGGCATAATAACATTTCTTATCTTTTCTCTGCCTCTAATCTTTTTTGAGGTAAGACACAAGTTTCCTCAAACCAAAGCATTAATTAATGCTTTTTCTACTCATCAAGGCTCAAACTTAACTAAAGAAGAACAGTTCTTAAAAGTTATCTATATAACTTCACAAAATTTAAATTCTATTTTTTTTACTCCGCCTCAAAAAAATTATTATTTGCTTTTAGTTTTTTTTGTTTTTCTCTTAATATTTCTTAAATACAAAAAGATATTATCAAAGGCAGAGTTTTTAATTATGGTTTTCTGGCAAATTCTTTTTATTAGTTTTTTCTCAATGTATTCCAAAAGTGTGTCAGAGTATTATCTTAATCCCATGAATTTGGTTTGGATGGTAGCGGCAGCATTAGCCTTTAATGAGATTTTTAAAAAAGCTTACCTTAAAACAATCGGAGTTTTTTTGATTTTTTTATTTATTTTAATCAATATTGGAAGGCTTTTGAGTCATCATACTGCGCAAAACGGTTATCTTGAGAGAAAGGCAATTGTTTCTGAGATTAAGAAGGATGCAAAATTGAGAGGATTTCCTTGTATTAGTATTTCTTATATTACAAAACCAGGTTATAATTTAGGTTACAGATATTTATTTTGGCTTGAAAACTTACATGTAAACAATCCTGATTCAGGAAGCCCTGTTTATACAATAGTATATCCTTTAAATGAAAAAATTTTTCCAGTTGATAAAACCTTTGGAGCTTTGGGTCTAATATACCCTGATTATGCAAAATATACTAAAGATGCTGTTGAAAAAAGTTGTTCAGGGGAGAACTCAAATTTAACAGATCCCATGTTTGGTTTTACTGGGTAAAAATAAAATATGAAAGAAATTTTTTTATCCGTTGTTATTCCTGCCTACAATGAGGAAAAAAGTATTAAAAAGGGTGTTTTGGATTCAGTTTACAATTATCTCAAAAAACAAAATTTTACTTGGGAAGTGGTGATAGTTGACGATGCATCAGAGGATAATACAGCTGATTTGGTTTCTAATTTTCTCAAAAAACATAAAGGATTCAGACTTTTAAGAGAACCCCACAGAGGTAAAGGCGGCACTGTAATTAAGGGAGTGCTTGAGTCTAAAGGAAAGATAGTGCTTTTTACCGATATGGATCAGTCCACACCCATTAATCAGATTGAAAAATTCTTAGAGAAATTCACTCAAGGTTTTGATGTTGTGATTGGATCTAGGCACGGAAGACCCGGACAGCCTATTATTCGAAAAATTATGGCTTACGGATGGGTCTTATTAAGAAACATTTTATTAAAGCTTCCCCTTAAAGACACACAATGCGGATTTAAGGCTTTTAAGAAAGATAAAGTTATTGAAATTTTAAAGCGAATGAAAGTCTATACAAAGGACACAAAGGTAAAAGGTGCGGCGGTAACAGCAGGATTTGATTTAGAACTTTTGTATGTAGCCAAAAAGCTAGGGCTTAAAATAGCGGAAGTTCCCGTGGAATGGTTCGATTACGGAGAAAGAAAAGAAGTTTCTCCTTTAAAGGATTCTTGGGAAGGTTTAAGAGACTTGTTAAAAGTTTGGATCAACGAATATAAAGGAAAGTATGATATCTAAATTTATTAAAATTTATAAATTTAAAATTTTATTATCTTTTTTGATTTTATTTTTTTATTTATTTTTACGAGTTTATAACCTAACTTTGCTTCCTGTCTTTGGGGATGAAGCCATTTACATTCATTGGTCCCAGGTAATGAAAGAAGAACCTACTTTAAGATTTTTGCCGCTTTCCGACGGCAAACAACCTCTTTTTATGTGGATAACAATTTTTTTTTTAAAGATATTTAATGATCCTTTATATGCAGCTAGATTTGTTTCAGTATTGTCTGGATTGGGCAGTTTGATTGGAATTTTTTGTCTGACACTTCTTTTATTTAACTCTTTCGGGGCGGGTTTGGTTGCGGCAATTATTTATACCCTTTCTCCATTTACGGTTTTTTTTGACAGAATGGCTTTGGTTGATTGCCTTCTTACAATGTTTTTTATTTGGACTTTATTTTTTGTCGTCCTCACAGTGAAAAAAGTGAGATTGGATACCGCGATGTTGGCCGGATTTTGTTTTGGGGGAGCGCTTTTAACGAAATCTCCGGGTATATTTTTGAGTATCCTTATACCCTTTAGTTTGTTTTTGGCTAAGTGGCCTAAGGGTTTTGTGAATAAATTTAACAAATTGAGTGTCTTTGTGTTTCTTTTTACATTTACTTTTTTAATTGGCTTTGCTATGTACAATATTCTGCGCTTAGGTCCTAATTTTCATATGATTGGGATAAGAAACAAAGATTATGTTTTTCCAATTAGTCATATTTGGGAAAATCCTAAGGATCCATTTATTTTTCATATTAGAGAAATTTTTGATTGGTTGTGGATTTTGGGCCCTTTGGAATTGCTTATTCTTTTTGTTTTTGCCGTCTTGACAAATTTTAATAAATATAAGAGCGAGCTTGTATCTCTTCTGGGATTTTTGCTCATACCGCTTTTTGTAAATGCTATGTACGCTAAAGTTTTCACAGCAAGATATATTCTTTACACATTACCATTTTTGTTCATAATTTCTTCTTCAAATTTTGTTAGCAATAAAGGGGCTTATGTGAAAATAAGTTTGTTGTTTGTTTTTATTCTTCATTCCCTTTATTTTAACTATTTTTTGTTAACTAAAGTCGACAAAGCACCTTTGCCAAAAAATGAGAGAAGCGGCTATTTGTTAGAGTGGACAGCTGGTTATGGAATTAAGGAAGTTGCCGATTATCTCAAGGGTTACCATCTTAAAAATCCTGATGAAAAAATTGTAGTTGGCACCGAAGGTTATTTCGGAACCCTACCAGATGGGCTTCAGATGTATCTTAAAGATTTTCCTGAAATTTTGGTGATAGGAGTTGGTTTGGATTTAAAAGAAATTCCTCAAAGTTTGAAGGAATCAAAAAACTCAGGAAACAAGACCTTTTTGGTTATTAATAATTCGCGTTTAAAAGCAAACCCTCAAGATTTAAACTTAAGACAGATTCTTAGCTTTCCTAAACCTCCTCGCTCTCCTGAAAGTGAAAGATATAAAATTCTGGGTCCTCAAGAGGTCCTTTTTTTATTTGAAGTAGAGTAGTTTAGAGCCTATGGAAAGACAAAAGTTAACTTTATCCTTGGTAATACCTGCTTACAATGAAGAGAAAATTATATTTACTAACCTTAAAAAAGTTTTATCCTATTTAAAAAAAAAGAAATTTGCATCCGAGGTAATTGTTGTTAATGATGGAAGTAAAGATAATACCGAAAGAATAATTAAAAAAAACTTTGGAAATAATCTAAAGCTAATAAGTTTTAAGGAAAACAAAGGTAAGGGAGCGGCTTTGAAGGAAGGGATACTTTCTTCAAAAGGAAAATTTGTCATATTTATGGATGCAGATTTATCTGTTCCTTTAAAAAATATTGACAGTTTCTTAAAAGTACTTAAAAAAGGAAAGGATGTTGTTATTGCTTCAAGGAGGTTAAAAGGTTCAAAAATAATTGTTCATCAGCCATTTTTCAGAGAAAAGATGGGTCAGTTTCACACCTTTTTATCTAAACTTTTCGTTGGGGTGAAGGTAAGTGATTTCACCTGCGGGTTTAAGGGATTTACGGATAAATCAGCAAAAAAGATTTTTAAAAATTCTAAAATTAATAGGTGGGCTTATGATGATGAAATTATCTATTTAGCCAAGAAATACAATTTCAAAATTCAAGAGATGCCGGTTGAATGGATTAATAGAAAGGATACAAGGGTTAAGATTGTAAGTGTTGTCTTTGAAACCTTAAGAGATTTACTAAAAATAAGAATAAATGACTTAATTGGTGTTTATGAAAAAAATTAATAAATTTGAAAAAATATTTTGGTTTTTGATTTTGTCTTTTTTTGTATTTCTTTGTGTAAAAGGACTTTTAAAGCCGGGATTTTATCCGATGCATGATGACTTGCAAGTAATAAGGCTTTTAGAGATTGATAAATGTGTGAAAGACGGACAAATTCCCTGTCGTTGGGCACCTGATATGGGTTACGGTTATGGTTATCCTCAGTTTAATTTTTATGCGCCAAATCCTTATTACATCATGGAAATTTTTCATTTAATTGGATTTGGGTTTTTGGATAGCGTGAAAATAGGATTTATTTTAAGTTTTTTAGTTGGAGTGTTTGGCATATTTTTATTATCTAAGAGTTTGTGGGGAAGTTTTTCAGGAATCTTGGCGGCAGTCTTTTACACTTTTTTACCTTATAGAGCTTTGAATATTTATGTAAGAGGAGCAATGGGCGAGCTTTGGGGAATGGCATTTTTGCCTTATGTTTTTTGGTCAAGTTTAAACTTAATAAAGACAGATGATAAAAAATATATTTTATTATTTTCTCTTTCACTTTTTTTTCTGGCAACATCGCACAATATTACATTTATTATCTCACTTCCTTTAATTTTTATTTGGTTTGCACTTCTTTTACTGACAGAAAAATCTAAAGGACTTGAGGGTATTAAAAGTAGAATAATTAAGTTTATTTTAGCAGTCTCTTGGGGGTTGGGATTGTCTTCCTTTTTTATTATTCCAGCCTTTTTTGAAAAAGACCTTGTTCACATAGAAAGTTTAATAGGAGGTTACTTTAATTATATTAACCACTTTGTTGGAATAAGACAACTTCTTTTTTCAAATTACTGGGATTATGGCAGTCCTGAGGTTGGCCATTTTGATGAGGTTCTTCTTTCAATCGGCATATGGTTTTGGACTTTGCCATTCGTTTCTTTATTGGTATTTTTGATTAAAAAAGAATTTAAAAAAATTATTGCGTTTTTATTTTTCTTTCTTTTGGGATGGTTTTCACTTTTTATGGTACATCCCAAATCAAATTTTATCTGGGAGAAGATATATTATCTTTCATTTTTTCAATTTCCTTGGAGATTTTTGGGTATTTCAGGGTTTAGTTTTTCTTTAGCTGCTTCTTGTTTTGCTAAATTTTTTAAAAAGTCTAGAAACTTTTTTTTGTATGCGTTTTTGCCGGTTTCAATAATTCTTGTTATTTTTTATTTGAGTTTTTTTAGACCAAGTCATTGGTTATATATTACTGATGCCCAAAAGCTCTCGGGTGAAGAATTTACAAGACAAAAGATGGTAAGTTTATTTGACTATCTTCCAATCTATGTTAAAAAAATTCCTGAGAATGAGGCGAAAGAAATCCCAGAAGTTTTAAAAGGAGAAATAGAAGTTTATAAGATTAAAAAGGGAAGTAATTGGTATCACTGGGAAGTTAATGTTAAAAGTTCTGAAGCTTCAATTAGACTGCCTGTCTTCTACTTTCCAAATTTTTTTGTTGAGGTTGATTACAAGCCTAAGGCATTTGACTATTCAAATGAGTTTGGTCTAATTACCTTAAACCTTGAAGAAGGAAAACATTCTATATATGTAAGACTGAGAGATACTCCAATAAGGAGTGTTTCTAATTTCTTAAGTTTGATATCCTTTTTACTAATACCTATTTTTATAAAAAGAAATAATCTTTTATGAGAATAAGAATAATAATTTTTTTATTTTTGATTAGTGTTGTTTCCGGATGGTACCTTTTTGGTCCAGGATATTACAACATGCATGATGATCTGCAGGTGATGAGGGTTTATGAAATGGAAAAATGCTTGAAAGACGGACAGATTCCTTGTCGTTGGACTCCGGATATGGCTTATGGCTATGGCCAAGCTATGTTTAATTTTTACAGCGCTTTCCCGTATTATTTAGCAGCTTTTTTACGGTTAGTCACCCCTTTTTCGATCATAGGAAGTGTAAAGTTGACCTTTTTTCTATCTATATTTTTATCTGCCGTTGGAATGTATTTATTGGCAAATAGACTTTGGGGAAGCTTAGGGGGTATATTTTCTGCATTTCTTTATGTTTTCATTCCATATCACGCTTTGGATATTTTTGTAAGAGGTGCTTTAGCTGAAAGTTGGGCAATAGCAATTATTCCTTTTTTATGGTTTACAATCTATGAACTTATTATAAATCCAAACTTAAAAAATGTGTTATTTAACTCTATTGTCATTTCTTGTTTTTTAACAACACATAATATTTATACTCTCATAAGTTTGCCATTTACATTTTTTTGGGCAATTTTTTGCTTAATTCGTGAAAGAAAGATTAAAAGTTTTTTTTACTTATTGGTATCAGGAATTTTGGGTTTTGGTTTGTCTTCTTTTTTTATTCTTCCAGCAATTTTTGAGCAGAGCCTTGTTCAAATTGAAAACTTAACACAAGACTACAGCGATTACCATGCCCACTTCGTTTCCTTAAAGCAGTTATTTTTTGAAAGAAAATGGGGAGATGGACCTTCAATTTGGGGAACAGAGGATGATATTTCTTTTCAGGTTGGCTGGCCTCATTGGTGGATAGTAATTTTAACTTTATTTTTTACTTTAGTATATTCATTTAAAAAAAGAAAATATTTTAAGCCTTTTATAATTTTTTTTCTTTTTTTATTTTTCTTATCAAGTTTATTTCTTACACATTTTAAGTCGACATTTATTTGGGAAAAAATTCCAATACTTTCTTTTGTTCAATTTCCATGGCGCTTTTTGGGTTTAAGTGCATTTTTTCTTTCGCTTTTGTCAGGAGCTTTAGGCTGGTTTAAATATAGAGGAAGATTTTTGTTGATCGTATTTTTAATGATTTTAACCCTTTTACTTAATTTATCTTATTTTAAACCGATACATTTTTCGCGTTTGGTAAAAGATGAAGATAAGTTAAAGGGACTTGCTTTTGAGCTTCAGCAAAAGGCTGCAATTGTGGATTATCTTCCTAAAACTGCAAATATAGCTCCTCCTGCTAAAGCTCCCGAGACTCCAAATATTATAAAAGGAGAAGGCAAAATCATCGGTTACGAAGTAAACTCAGATAGATTCAGCTTTGAAGCTGAAATGTATACAGATGGAGAAATTGTTGTTCCTGTGATGTATTTTCCCAACTGGATTGTTATCTTAGACCAAAAAGAATATCCCCTTGAAATTTATGGAGCGCACGGGCTGATAAAAATAAACTTAAGTCATGGTAAGCATTTAATTAGAGGAAGGTTTACAAACACTTTTATAAGATATTTGGGTAACAGCATAACTTTAGTATCAGTCTTGATTTTACTCACAGGTTTTGTTTTTGTTTCTGCTAAAAAAAATGAAAATTAAAAAATATCTTCTTGTTATTTTTCTTTTTTTGTTTTCTTTGCCGAGTGTTTACTATTTACTTATTCCAGGATTTTATGAGCCTCATGACCTTCATCATTTAGCCGATGTATATCAGATGTACAAGGCTTTTGTCTCTGGTCAATTTCCTCCTAGGTTAGGTCCTAATTTTATATTCAATTATGGTCATCCTCTTTTTAACTTTTACTATGTTTTGCCGTTTTACTTAGGTTCAATTTTTTTTGCATTTTTAAAGAATTTGCAGTTGAGTCTTAAACTAGTGTTTATTATAAGTTTCTTTTTATCCTCTTTTGGAATGTATCTTTTTTTAAGGGAGTTTTTTGGAAGACTTCCTTCTTTAACTGGTGCTATACTTTTTCTTTATTCGCCATACAGGGCGGTTCAGGTTTATGTAAGAGGAGCGGTGGGAGAGGCTTTATCGCTTTCTTTATTGCCTTTTGTTTTTTGGGTTATTACGAAATTGTTTAAGAATCCTGAGAAGAAAAGTTTTATTTTCCTATCTTCAATTTTATTTTCCCTTTTTATACTTTCTCATAACTATTTTTGGGCATTGTCATTTCCATTTTTAATTTTTTTTACAATCATTTACAGTAAGAATAATTTAAAGGAAAGACTTTTTTCTTTGTTTAAGGTTTCTTTTTTTGCTCTTTTAATAACAGGTTATTGGTGGTTTCCCGCTTTAATAGAACAAAGATTACTTCATTCTCAGACACCTTTTCCTTTGTACGATCATTTTCCTTTTTTCAAACAGCTGGTTTTTCCTTCTTGGGGATATGGAGCCTCGGTTTGGGGGCCTGATGATGGCCTTTCATTTCAAGTTGGAGTAGTTAACTGGTTGGTTCTTCTTTTAGGTATTTTTGTATTTTTTATTAAGAAGAGAGACAAAATAAAGTTTTTCAGATTTTTTTTATGGGCGTTTATTAGTTTTTTAATAGTTATTTTTTTTATGAACATTCGTTCTTATTTTTTGTGGAGACTTATTCCCTTCCATAATTTTGTGCAATTTCCTTGGAGACTTTTAGCTTTTACAAGCTTTTTTACAGCTTTTATTTCTTCAATTTTGCTTGTGTGGTTAAAAAGCTTCCGTTTTGTTCTAGGCATAGCAGTAATAGCAGGAAGTTTGTTTTTGACATTTAATTACTTTAGACCTAGTCAAATATTTTACAAGAATGACAGCGAATATCTTTCTCGTTTTTTTGCCAATCTGAAAGAGGAAAAATCAGGAAATAAAATTTCAAATGAATATTTGAACTGGAGCGAAGATTATCTTCTCTTACCGTTATGGGTTGATGAAAAGCCAAATAGTTTACCGGATGAAAAAATTAGTTCTAATGATGCTTTAGTTAAAAATATTCAAAAAATTTCAGAAGTTAGATGGAAAGCGATTATTTATTCTTCCGACGGTGCAATGGTTTCCTTTAATTCCTTTTACTTTCCCGGCTGGTTTGCAAAAGTTGATGAAGAGAGTGTTGAAATTCAGGTGGGTAAGCCTTACGGACAAATAGAGGTTTTTATACCCAAAGGGGAACACGAAGTCTATTTTTATTGGGCGGAGACTCCTTTAAGAAAAATTGGAGATTTTCTAAGTCTGTTCTCCTTGATTTTTCTTTTTATTTTTTACTTTCCTTTCAAAAAAAATTATGAAAGAAAAGGTAATTAACCTTTTAAGTAAATTTTTTAAAAAAGAAAAAATTATAATAGTTTTGATAATTGTTCTTGGATTTTCGCTTAGGATTTATCTAACTAAGTACGGAAATTTTGGTGATGTAGCTGTTTTTGCTGAATTGGGAGAGAAGTTTTGGAAGGTTTCTTTGAAAGAGTTTTATTTTAGAAGAGATTATTTTTATACTCATCCAGCGTACCCACCGCTTGCTTATTATTTCATTTCCTTATCCTACTTGATTTATGACAAAAGGTATATCCTTGCTGAAATCCACAACAAGGCCAAAATTATTCCCGCGGATTTTATAATTTACTTTAGCAAGCCTGTAGCAAACGACCCTTTATTGTATGGAGAGGGTTATTATCTTTTGTTAAAGTTAATTCCTATTCTTTCCGATTTTGGTATTTCATTTTTGATCTACAAAATTGTTTTTTTGATAAGCAGGGATAAAAGAAAGGCAACTTTTTCTTTCCTGTTTTACTTTTTTAACCCATTGAGTATTTTTCTTTCATCCTTTTGGGGTCAAAACGACCCGCTAGTTGTCTTTTTGGGCTTGACGTCATTTTATCTTCTTTTTGAAAATAAAATTTCAGCTTCGGTTTTAACACTTTTTACAAGTTTTTTAATAAAACCAATGTTTATAATTTTTTTACCTGTCTATTTGTGGTGTTTATTTAAAAAAAGACTAAATTTTTCAAGCCTTTTTTGGGGATTGGCTTTTTGTTTTATCATCTTCTTTTTTTCGACCTTTCCATTTTCAGGGAATGATATTTTCGGATTTACTAAAAGAATATTTTTTGAAAATATTTTGCCGTCCTCCAAAGGAGTTGCTAAGGCAAGCGTCAGCGCGTTTAATTTTTATTCAATTTTTTTTACTATAGATAAAACTTTGGCTTTATCAAAAATAGGATTTTTAAAACTTGAGCATTTTGGAATTTTTTCATTTTTGCTTTTAAATATCTTTGCTTTTTTGAAGTTTTTATACAAAACAAATTTTAAAAGTATACTGAACTCCTTATTTTTTATTGGTATGGGAAGTTTTCTATTTTTAACAAATATGCTTGAAAGATATTTTTTCCCAACCTTTCCCTTTTTGGTAATTCTTTCTTTTATTAATAGGAATTTTTGGAGGTACGCTTTAATTATCAATATTATCTTATTTTTAAACTTAATTTGGGCGTTTTACAGAAGAAGTGTTGGTTTCATTGATCACACCTTTACCGATTACAATTTTTTCCTGATAAGATTTTTTTCTTTGCTGAATGTTTCACTTTTTATTTTGTCTGTGGGTAAGTTTGCAAAAGATTTTCAGTGGAATTATATTAAGAAGAAAAGGGTGGTAAAATCTAAGATGTGGGAGAGGTAATTTTGAAAGATACTTCTGATTTAGTTTCTGAGATAAGTTTAGAAACTGTTAAAAAAAAAGCGGTTAAGGGAGTTTTGACTCTTACTGCCAGAACGCTTGTTTTACGAGTTCTTTCTTTTGTAGCCCAGGGTTTTTTATGGGCGTTTCTTAGCCCGCAGCATTTTGGTGTTTTTTTAACAGTTTCTGCCGTTGTTAACTTTCTTTCTTACTTTGCTGATATAGGTTTAGGTGCGGCGTTAATTCAGAAAAAAGAAAAACCCTCAGAAACCGACTACAGGACGGTGTTTACTGTTCAAGAAGCCTTGGTTTTAACTATTTCAGTAATTCTTATTCTTTTTTCACCAATTTTGGTTAAAACTCATTCTTTAAATAAGGAAGGTTTGCATCTTCTTTATGCTCTGACATTTTCTTTTTTTCTTGCTTCTTTAAAAAATATTCCTTCAATCAAGCTCGAAAGAAGGCTGGAGTTTGGAAAATTTGTTATTCCCCAAATAGTTGAGGATGTTTTTTACAATATTTCTGTAGTTTTTTTTGCCTGGAGGGGTTTTGGGATAACTAGTTTCACTTACGCTGTTTTGATAAGAGGAATAGCCGGTCTTGTGACAATATACATACTTATGCCTTGGCTTCCAGGGATTAGCTTCTCAAAAAAAACCCTAAAAATCTTACTTTCTTTTGGAGTTCCTTACCAGCTAAATAATTTTTTGGCGACATTTAAGGATGATGGCTTGACGATTTTTTTAGGCAGCTTATTGAGTTCGGCTGGTCTTGGAATTTTGGGTACTGCGCAAAGAGCGTCTCAGTATCCTTTGCGTTTCTTTATGGATAATGTCACCAAAGTTACCTTTCCAGCCTTTTCCAGGATGCAAGATAATAAAAATGAACTTTCATATGTACTTACAAGGTCAACTTTTTTTATATGCGCTCTCACCTTTCCTTCCCTTGTAGGATTGGTTGTTATTTTTCCTGATATTTTGAAACTTATACCAAGATATCAAAAGTGGGAACCTTCTTTTATTCCCTTAATATTTTTCTCCGCAAATTCAATGATAGCTTCATTCACCACGCAGTTTACTAGTACTTTAAATGCAGTTGGAAAAATTAAAACTACATTTAAGCTTATGGTGATGTGGACTGTTCTTTCTTGGTTATTGATTCCATTATTAAGCATAAAATGGAATTTTATTGGCGCCTCTGTCGGTTATTTCTTAGTTAGCACAAGTTCTTTTCTTGCTTACATTAAAGTTAAGGAGCTGATAAACTTTGATGCGTTTTATTCAATAGGCAAACCTTTTGTTGCATCGCTTCTGATGGGATTATTGCTGTATGTTTTTAAAGGAGTCTTTGATTCGGTGAGTTTAATCAGTTTCTTTTCAACGGTTTTTTTGGGAGGAGTGATTTATTTTTTGTTGCTTTTTTCAATGACAGGAAAACTTCTGATTGAAGATGTTAAAAAAACAATTAGCTTTATATTTGGAGGAGCATAAATTTTTAAGTCTAGGAAAAATTTTAAATAGAAGAAAAGCTCTCGGAGCTTTATTTATCTTGATGATTTTGAGTTTAAGAATTTTATGTATTGATAGATTTCCTCCGAATTTAAGCCATGACGAGGTAGAGTATTATTTGAATAGTTTAAGTTATTGGCAAAACGGAATGGATTTATCAGGTTATGCTTTCCCTCTTTCTTTATTTAGAACTCAAACAACCGGAAAAATAAGTCCTTTGGTTCCGATTATTATGGCGCCTTACTTTAGCTTAGTTCCGATGAATATGCTTTATATAAGATTGCCCTATTTTCTCATAAATGTTTTTTCGGCATTTTTAATTTATCTTCTAACCTTGAGAATTATCCGGAACAAATTAATTTCTTTTTTTTCCTTTTATCTTTTTCTTATTTCTCCTTGGGGAATATTTTTATCCCGCTGGACAGCTGAGTCTCCTTTTGCTTTATTTTTTTACCTTTTAGGAAGCTATTTATTGTTGAGTGGATTTAAACACAGGTTCGGACTGTCATTTGTATTTTTTATAACCGGTTTTTTTTCTTACCATGGAGCAAAACTTATATTTCTGCCTCTTATTGCCATTGTCTTATTTTACCTTTTTATATCTGAAAAAGAAAAGAATTTTAGAAAAAGTATTTTAGTATTCGGATTTTCAGTTTTAACTTTTTTCTCTTCTTATTTATTAGCGGAAAGTTTAATTCAAGGAGACTATGCTTCTGGAAGAATTACAGATATTGTTTTTCTGGATAAGGAATTGATATCAAAATTGGTGAATGAAGAAAGAAGAATTCAGCTGGAGAATCCTTTTAAAAATATTTTTTTCAATAAATTAACCGCAACATTTGAAATTTTGCTTAAAAAATATTTAACCTCCTTTTCTTTAGATTCATTATTTTTATATGGAGATCCCCGCGCCACATATCGTTTTGGTTCTTATGGTTTATTGCACTTATTTGATTTTATTTTCATACCTTTAGGTTTAATTTTTCTTTTTCAAAAAAGGCGCAAAGAATTTTTCTTTTTAGTATCTCTTACTTTAGTTTCACCTTTGGCAACTGCACTGAGTAAAGTTGACACATCTTTTGTTCATAGGTCATTTTTCTTACTGCCATTGTTTACAATATTTTCAGCATGCGGCTTCTATATGTTTTGTAATATTTTTCAAAGAAAAAAAACATTTTTTCCAATTTTAATCCTGATTACAATTCCATTCTATTTTTATTTTTTGCATTTTTACTATTTTAGAGCGCCAATAGTTGCTCAGGAAAATTATTTTTTAAGTGAGAGAGTTCTGGCTAAGTATCTTGAATTTTCAGATAAATCCAATAAATTTTTGATAGTAGATAGCTCTCCAAGAGAGGTTTATCTTCAATATATTTTTGAAACCGGAAATAAGGAAATTATTAGATTGAAACTTATTGAAGATTTAATTTTAGGTCGCTACAAATATGCCAATCTAGAGTTTGTAGGTTCATGCCCTCAAGGCTCTGTGGATAAAATTATTATCGTAAGTAGGCGTATGAATTGTTTTTCTCAAGTAGTGGCTGAATCTGTAATAATAGATCAAAGGGATTCCGGCGCAATTTTTAGAATTCAAAAAGACCCTGTATGTGGCGACATTGAAAAAGAAATTTACCGCAGATTTTCATATGTTAGTGATTACGATATTTCAAATTTGGACAGAAGTGATTTTTGTAAAAAATGGATAAACAAGATATAAAAAGAAATTTAAAATTAACAATTCTAATAATTTTTGGTTCTTTAAGTTGGTCCCTGACAATGATTAAAAGCGGTTTGGTTTACTCCTTCGGTATGGGTTTTTGGGGACCAAACGCCCATGACGGAGTTTGGCATATAGCTTTGGCTAATTCTTTAGCAAGAGGTACTTGGGAAATGCCTGTTTTTTCGGGAGAGATTATAAAAAATTACCATATAGGCTTTGATCTTCTTTTGGCTTTTTTACATAAGATAACTTTTATTCCTATAAATACCCTTTATTTTCAAATTCTTCCTCCGATTTTTGCTTTGACTATTGGTATTTTAGTTTATAAATTTGTTTTAAAATGGAAGTTTTCTTTCAAACAAGCTTTTTGGGCGACATTTTTTGTTTATTTTGGCGGAAGTTTCGGCTATATAGTCAGCCTTATTAGAGAGAAAAAAATCGATGGAGAATCCATATTTTGGTCTGCGCAGTCTATTTCAAGCTTAATAAATCCTCCCTTTGCCCTTTCAATTGTTTTTATTTTTCTTTCGCTTAAACTTCTTTTTGATGCTTTACCTACTAAAAACAAAAAAATTCTTACCACTGCCATTTTTTTATTAGGCAGTTTAGTTCAGATAAAGGTTTATGCAGGCATTTTGGTTTTGGCAGCGCTTTTTTTCTCTTCAATGTGGGAATTTTTTAAAAAGCGCGATATTACCTTAATTAAAGTTTTTGCAGCAAGTCTTGTTTTGTCAATTTTGTTATTTACGCCGATGAGTAAGAATCCTGAAGAAGTGATAATTTTTAAACCCTTCTGGTTTTTGGAGACAATGATGATTTTTCCAGACAGATTTTATTGGCCGAGGATGGGAGAAGCTATGGTCAACTACAAACTTGCTGGCAACTTAATAAAAGGCATTCCCGCCTACGTTTTAGCTTTTATAATTTTTTGGTTTGGAAACTTAGGAACAAGGGTTATAAAAGAAGCTTTGATATTTAAATGGCTTAAGAACTTCAAAAAATTAAGTTTCTTAGAGGTTTTTTTTATCACCTTAATTTTTTTAGGTATTCTGATTCCTCTTTTTTTTGTTCAATCAGGAACTTCCTGGAACACAATACAGTTTTTATATTATTCGCTTTTTTTCTCTGGGGTTTTAGCTGGAGTTTCATTGGGAAAGTATTTGGATGATTTTGAAGAAAAATTTAAGTCAGAAAAGAAAATATCTTTCTTGAAAAAGCCTTGGATTTTTTATTTGGTTGTTATTCTGACTTTGCCAACAACAATTGGTACCCTTTGGTTTCATTATTTGCCTTCTCGTCCTCCTGCAAAAATTTCGCAGGATGAGCTAAATGCATTAAATTTTTTATCAAAACAGCCTCAGGGTGTGGTTTTAACAATTCCTTTTAAAAGAGGAAGTCCTTTAAGAAAAAAATATGATCCACCTTTACCTCTTTATCTTTATGAAACAACAGCTTACGTTTCCGCGTATTCAAACAAGCCAATTTTTCTTGAGGACGAAATAAATCTTGAGATAACAAATTATAACTTCGAAAAAAGAAAAAATTCCTCCCTTCTTTTTTTTGAAAACCCAAATGATGATTTCTTGCTCAAAAACAATATTAATTATTTGTACATCGTTAAAGAAATGGGTAATTTCAATTTTGAAAAAATGAATTTATCAAAAATTTTTGAAAATAGTGAGATAATAATTTATAAAAAAATTTAAATAAATTTAAGTTTAATGTAAAATTTACCTGTGGCAGAAGTATCTGTTGTTATCAACACTTTAAATGAGGAAAGGAATTTACCCCGTGCTCTTTTTTCTGTAAGGAAGTTCGCTGATGAAATTGTAGTTGTTGATATGAAGTCGGATGACAGGACTAAGGAAATTGCTAAAAATTTTGGCGCAAAAGTTTTTGAGCATGAGAGGATGGGTTATGTTGAACCTGCTAGAAATTTCGCCATTAGTAAAGCAAGCAAAGAATGGATATTAATTTTAGATGCGGATGAAGAGCTGCCGGTAAGCTTAAAAAAAGTTTTGGAAGATATAATTCGCAATCCGAGTGCTGATTATTACCGAGTTCCCCGAAAAAATATTATATTTGGCAAATGGATAAAAAATACGCGCTGGTGGCCGGACTACAATGTCAGGTTTTTCAAAAAAGGGAGTGTAGTTTGGAGCAAGGTTATACACTCTGTTCCGACTACAATTGGTAAGGGTTTGGATATAGAGGCTAAAGAGGAAAATGCAATAATTCACTACAACTATGAAAGTGTCGAGCAGTTTATAGAGAGAATGAATAGGTATACGACCTATCAAGCCAAAATTCTTGTTAAAAATGGATATAAGTTTGATTGGCGGGATTTGATAAAAATGCCGTCAAAAGAATTTTTAAGCAGGTTTTTTCAAGCAGAAGGATATAAAGATGGTGTGCATGGGCTTTCTCTCTCAATGCTGCAAGCTTTTTCAGAGTTAGTTTTATATTTAAAAGTTTGGCAATTTGAAAAATTTAGAAAAAAACCTCTTAATATTTCCCAAGCGGTTGAAGAAATGAGAAAAGCTGAGTCAGATTTGCATTATTGGCAATGGGATGCGCTTTACAAAGAATTTGGAGGTATAAAAAATCTTATCAAGAGAAAATTAAGACTCTAAAGCCTCTTTTAAAAATATGATCAAGGTTAGTGTTGTTGTTCTTAATTGGAATAGAGCCGATGACACGATTGAATGCCTGAATTCCTTAAAAAGGGTTGACCGTTCTAATTTTGAGCTTTCTTTAATAGTTGTTGATAATGCTTCAAGTGACAATTCATTAGAAAAAATTAAGGAATTTACAAGCAAAAATTGGGACAGAAGTATAAAATTAAAAATTTTAAAAAATTCAGAAAACTTGGGATTTACAGGCGGCAATAATCTTGGTATAAAAGAGGTGGTTAAAGACAGAGATGATTTTGTTTTAATTCTTAATAATGATACGATAGTACATAAAGATCTTATAAAAAATCTTGTTAAAGTAGCATTAGAGAACAAAGAAGCATCTTGCCTTTCTCCGAAGATTTATTTCGCAAAGGGTTATGAGTTTCACAAGGAAGCATACAGCCAAAAAGAATTGGGAAAGGTGATTTGGTATGCAGGAGGAGTAATTGATTGGAAAAATATTTACGGAAAAAACCTTGGAGTTGATGAGGTTGACCATGGTCAGTACGATGACATAAGAGAAATTGACTTTGCAACTGGAGCCTGCATGTTTTTAAGGGTAAAAGCTTTGCAAGAGGTAGGATTTTTTGATGAAAGATATTTTATGTATTTTGAAGATGTGGATTTGTCCCAAAGAATAAAAAGAAACAATTACCAGGTGCTTTTCGTACCAAATGGTTTAGTTTGGCATAAAGTCGGGCAAAGTTCAAAAATTGGAAGCGACTTGAATGACTATTTTATAACCAGAAACAGACTTATTTTTGGCTTTGACTACGCAAGCTTGCGGACAAAAATAGCTCTTCATAGAGAAAGTATCAATTTTTTGATTTCAGGAAGATATTGGCAGAAAAGGGCAGTAGTTGATTTTTATTTTAAAAGATTTGGTAAAGGAAGTTGGAAATTTTGATTTTTAAAAGCTTTTTAAAAAATGAGCGAGGTAAAAATAAGTGCTTTAGTAATTGCAAAAAACGAGGAAAAAAGTATTGGAAGATGTCTGAATTCTGTTAAATGGACGTTTGAAAGAATTGTTGTCGATAACGGGTCCTCAGATAAGACTTATTTAATTTCTAAAAAATTGGGTGCAAGAGTATATGTTAGAAGAAAGAGAGGGTTTAGTTATTTAAGAAATGAGGGTTTGAAGCTGTGCCGCGGTGATTGGATTTTATATGTAGATGCTGATGAAGAAGTTTCAGAAAAACTCAAAAAGGAAATTTTGGAAAAAACTAAAATTTCTGAATTAGGTCATCAAAAGTTTGTTGCTTACGCTATACCAAGAGAAAACTATGTTTTCGGAAAACTTTTAAAACATGGAGGTTGGTGGCCTGATTATGTTAAAAGGCTTTTTAAAAAAGATAAATTTAAAGGTTTTATTGGAGAACTGCATGAGGAGCCTGTATTTGAGGGAAAAATTGGGCTTTTAAAAAATCCTTTAATTCATTATAAAGAGGAAACTCTTGAAGAGATGGTTGAGAAAACAAATTCTTGGTCTGAGATTGAGGCAAGACTTATGTATAAAAACAATCACCCAAAGATGAATATATTGCGTTTTCTTTCAGCAGTTTTTAGAGAGTTTTGGTTTAGATTTGTTAAAAACAAAGCGTTTCTTGATGGCGAGGAGGGTTTAATATTTGCTTATTATCAGTTATACAGCAAGTTTACAACTTACGCCAAACTTTGGGAGATGCAAATAAAACAAAGTCAGAGAAGATTATGAAAGTAGCAATATATAATCCTTATCTTGATACCCTTGGTGGAGGTGAAAGATACACCTTTTCCTTTGCGCTTGTTTTTGTTAGTTTAGGATATGATGTTTTTATTCAGTGGAGAGAAAAAAAAATTTTGGAAAAGGTTAGAAATAAATTTGGATTAAATGTTGAAGGTCTTAAAGTAGTTGAGGATATTAAAAGAGGAGACGGGTTTGATATTTGTTTCTGGGTTTCTGACGGAAGCATACCTCTTTTGCGAGCTAGAAAAAATTTTTTGCACTTTCAGATTCCTTTCAAGGATGTTAATGGAAGATCGCTTATTAACAAGATGAAATTTTTTAGAATTAACAAAGTTATTTGCAATTCTTATTTCACTAAAAAATTTATCGATGAAGAATACGGAGTTGACTCTTTGGTAATTTATCCGCCGATTGATATTTTGTCTATTAAGCCAAGAAAAAAGGAGAATATGATACTTTGCGTTTCCAGATTTTCTCAGCTTACTCAGGCAAAAAGGCAGGATGTTCTAGTAGATGCTTTTAAGAAAATTCTTAAAAAAGGAATAAAGGGTTGGAGGTTAATTTTAGCAGGGGGAACAGAGGTTGGAGTTGACGATTATTTGTCTAAACTTAAAAAAAGTATTAAAGGTTATCCTATTGAGATAATTGAAAATCCAAATTTCGACAAACTTATAAGTCTTTACGCAAGATCAAAAATTTTTTGGTCTGCATCAGGTTTTGGAATTAATGAAAATAAATATCCCCAAAAAGTTGAACATTTTGGTATGGCCGTGATTGAGTCCATGTCAGCGGGTTGTGTTCCCTTGGTTTATAACGCAGGTGGTCACAAAGAAATTGTTAAGGATTCAGAAAACGGCTATCTTTGGTTGAATGTTGGTGACCTGGTTAAAAAAACACATAGTTTAATTTTGGATAAAAATAAACTCAAGTTAATGGCGAGTGCGAGTTTGCAGTCAAGCAAAAAATTTTCTTATGAGAGATTTGAAAAGGATGTCAAAAATCTTCTTTAAAAATTTTTTACAAGTATTTTTAATTTTTTTGATAGTTTCAGTTTTTTCTGGAAGTTTTTTTATCAAAGGTTTGATTCCTCTTCCTACTGATTATGTGGTCGGAGTTTATTATCCTTGGATTATAAATTGGTATTAGTCAGGGGTTCCTGTTAAAAATCCTTTTATTAGCGATGTAGTTTCTTTTAGCTATCAAATGAGAATTCTAGCGATAAAGCTTTTAAAAATGAAAGAATTTCACTTGTATGTGGAATCCTTACATTTTAACAGGTACTTCCCTTTCTTGCAAATTTTCAGTCCGCACCTTTCTCAGTCACCAACCTTTTTTACTTTATTTTTGATACAAATAGCGCTTGGGCTTTACAAATTATAGTCTCGCATTTTCTAGCTTTTCTTTTTATATTTATTTTATTAAAAAGCTGGAATTTAAGTTTCATTTCTTCCTTTTTAGGGGGGTAATATATTCTTTTTCGGGTTTTAATCTTATTTTTTCTTTGTGGAACGCGCATACTCTAACCGCCAGTTTTATTTTCCTTTTAGTTTTTCTTCTGGATAAATTTTTTAGAAACGCAAAGGCCTAAAGAAAGAATTCTTGGTTCTTTGGCTTTTATAGCTCAAATTTTGTCAGGTTATCCTCAGGTAGTTTTGTATACTGTTTTAACTTTTTTTTGTTTTGGCTTTTAAAAATAAAAGAAATTAAAAGATCTTAAGTCAAATTAGCAAGAAATTTTTGGTTTTTATTTTTTCTTTATTGGGAGTTGGCCTTTTTTTTCAAATCCTTCCTTCTTATGAACTTTTGTCTTTGTCTCAAAGAATTCAGGAATTAAATCCTTTTGATTGGGCGTTTTTACCCTGGGTAAAGATTATAACTTTTATTGCTCCTGATTATTTTGGCAATCAGGCAACGGCGAATTACTGAGGTTCTCAAGACTACACATCAAATATTGGTTATGTTGGAGTAGTTGCCTTGACTCTTGGTCTTTTGCAAATTAAAAAATTTTTCAAAGACTATAATTTGAGGTTTTCACTTTTTCTTTTGAGTTTGTCTTTTGTTTTGGCTTTTCCAAATCCTGCCTCTATCCTGATTTGGAAAAGCGGCATTCTTTCCTAAAAAAGCCTCTGGTCATAGAGCTTTGGTACTTTTTAATTTTAGTGTGAGTATATTGGCTTCTTTTGGATTAAAGAATTTGCTAAAAAAAACTTAAAAATTTTAGTTGGCTAATTTTTGCTCCTTTTTTGCTGATTTTTGCTTATGGAATCTTTTCTTTATTAACGCTTCTTTTAACATTAAATGAAACTGGTCATTATTTTAAAATAGGAGTTCATAAGCACTTTGTTGCTCTTCGGAATTTGGTTTTGCCATTCATTTTTTTCTATCTTTTCAATCCTTTTGGCCTTTTTGGTAGTAAAAACAATAAGAAGGATTTTTGCTTTAATTTTTTTACCTCTTTTTATTTTGGAATTATTCCGTTTTGGCTGAAAATTTACTCCATTTTCGCCTCGCGAAATAATATATTCTATTACACCTGAGCTTTAATTTTTAAGAAATCAAAAAAGACCCTTTAGAGTTAGTGCTTTAGAGGTACTACCGATGAATATGAGGATGCCTTATGAGATTGAATCTCCTGAAGGATACGATGCTGTTTATCCTAAGACTATTGCCAAATTTCTAGCTTCTCTCGGGAGCTCAAATGTGGATGCTTCGCCAGCAGGAAAGTATGGATCTGTTGATAATGTTTCCTCACACCTTGTTGATTTGATAAACACTAAATATATTCTAGTTCTAAAAAAAGATGAGACTGGAAAAGTTAATCCTAATGAAAAAATTCCAAAGAAGTTCCAGAGTGAAAAATACACACCGATTTTTTCGGAGAAAAGTGTTGTAGTCTTAGAAAATAAGCACGCTTTTGAGAAAGCGTTTATGGTTTATAATTATTAGGTTATTACTGAGGAAAAAGACACTCTTAAAAAACTTTTGTATCCAAAATTTCCATTAGGAGAAAAAGTTTTATTATCTAAAGATGCCAGTTTTCCTCTTGAAAATGGGAAAGTCAAAAATAAAGTTAGTTTTCTTAATTACAACGAACAAAACAGTTTGCTGGAGGTTGAGAAAAAGAAAAAAATTCTTTTTGTCTCAAATTTATACTACCCTGGCTGGAAGGTAAAGGTCGACGGAATTCCGCAGGAAATTTATAAAGCAGATTTAGCTTTTAGAGCTGTTTTAATACCCGAATGTAAGCACAAAGTTGAGTTTAGCTATCAGCCGGAGTTTTTTTACAAAGGTTTAAAGATAAGTTTTTTTCTTTTTTAATGCTAGTGTTTTTATCTATTTACTTTTATATAATCAAAGGAAAGAAATTTTTATGGACACGAAAAAATTAGCAATAAGGCTGCATCAAAAAGTACCTCCGGATTGGTATCGACAGTCTTTAAAGGTAGACCTTTTGCAGAGAATTTGGCACAAAAAGAGATTTGAGGAAGTAAAAAAGGTTGCAGATGAGGTAAGAAGAGGAAGAGTTTTAGACATTGGATGCGCTGATGGAACTTTTTCAAAGATAATTCTTGACAAGACAAAAGCTCAAAAACTTATCGGAATTGATGTTTTGGAAAGCTCGGTTAATTGGGCAAAAAAGCACTGGAAAAAAAATAAGAAAATGACATTTTTAGTTGGAGATGCTTATAGGCTAAATTTTAAAAGCCAAGTTTTTGATGCCGTTTTTGCTTTAGAGGTTTTAGAGCATGTTCAAGACCCTATTAAGGTTTTAAAAGAAGTTAAAAGAGTTCTTAAAAAGAAAGGGTATGCAGTATTTTTGGTCCCATCCGATAGTCTTCTTTTTCGAGTAGTTTGGTTTTTGTGGCTTCATTTTTACCCACGCGGTTGGGTGTGGAGAGATACTCATATACAAACTTTTAGAGATAATTACCTTTCCAAGATTTGTAAAGAGGTTGGATTTAAAATTTTAATTGATAAAAAGTTTAGCTTAGGAATGCTTCATTTGGTAAAAATACAAAAGGTATAATTTTTGTTATTTATGCAAATTAACGATATCAGAGTTTCTGTAATAATACCAAATTATAACGGTATAGAACTTCTTAAAAAAAATTTACCGAGTGTTTTTCTTGCTAAAAAGTATAAGTTAAATAGAATTTCTGAAATAATTATTGTTGATGATGCATCTTCTGATAGAAGCTTTGAATTTGTCAAAAGAAATTATCCAGATGCTAAACTAGTAAGGCACAAAGTTAACAGAGGCTTTTCTGCTGCAATAAATACTGGAGTAAGAGCTTCGAAAGGTGAGATAGTTGTTCTTTTAAATAACGATGTGTCGCCTACTAAAAATTTTTTAGTAAAAACTCTTCCTCACTTTAAAAAAGAAGAGGTGTTTGCAGTTTCTTTTTGCGAAAAGGGGTACTCTTTCGCTAAAGGAAAATTTGTTGATGGGTTTCTTTTCCATAGCCAGGGTGATTTTGTTAATAAGACGAAAGAAACTTTTTGGGTAAACGGAGGAAGCGGTGCTTTTAGAAGAGATTACTTTATAAAGCTTGGCGGAATGGATGAAAAACTTTTATCACCATTTTACTGGGAAGATGTAGATATTTGCTATAGAGCCTATAAGCGGGGATGGATTTGTTTATGGGAACCAAGATCTTTAGTTTTTCACGAACACGGTTCAACCATTTCCAAAATTAGTTTAGCTTACAGAGAAAGAATTCAGGAAAGAAACGAGCTTATTTTTTTATGGAAAAATTTGACATCCTCAAATCTTTTTAGAAAACATCTTTTTGGTTTATTAAAAAGGATATATAAACATCCAGGTTATATTAAAATTGTTTTTCTAGCCTTAACTAAAATCAGAGGAATTTTGAAGGCCAGAAAAAAAGAAAAAAAAGAGTCGGTGATTTCCGATGAGGCTATCTTTGCTAAGTTTAGCGATTAATTTATGAGCGATATTTCAATAATTATAGTTAGTTATAATACAAGAGACTTAACGCTTAAATGCATCAATTCCCTTTTGAATGAGAATTCTAATTTAAATAAAGAAATAATTGTTGTAGACAACGCTTCAACCGATAAAACAGTAGAATCTCTTCTGACTCTTCAAGGAAAAATTAAAAAAACAAAGAGTAAAATAGAGCTTAAGGTTATTAAAAATGATAAAAACTTAGGTTTTTCTAAGGCGGTTAATATGGGAATAAAGGTTAAAAATGGAAGGTATGTATTTCTTCTTAACACAGATTGTCGTGTTGAAAAGCAAACTCTAAAAAAATTAATTGATTTTTCTAATAATCACAAAGATGCAGGTGTTGTTGCACCTCAACTTCTTAACACTGATGGTTCTATTCAGGCTTCTTGCTTTAAGCTTCCGACAATAAAGCGCGCCTTACTTCAGTTTTGGTTTGGAAAAGAGAAAATACTTGATAAATACGCGCCAACTAAAGAAAAGTTTTCAGAAGTTGAAAGTGTAGTCGGTGCTGCTTTTTTAATTACTCCTTTGGCTTTAAAAAAAGTTGGATTACTAAATGAAAGATATTTTATGTACTTTGAGGATTTGGAATATTGCCGCAGAGTAAGAAACGCCGGATTAAAAGTTTACTATTATCCTAACGCAAAAGTTGTTCATAAACATGGCGCAACCGCGAAAAAATTCAAGTTTTCTAAACAAAGAGAATGGCTAATATCATCAAGTAAAATTTATCATGGGTATTTTAAACACTATATTTATAATTTCATAATATGGTCTGGTCAAAAATGGAAAAAATTATTTTATTGATAAAAGAAAAAAAGTTTTTGATTTTTATACTTCTTTTGGCTTTCCTTTTAAGAATTTGGAAGATAGACAAGGTTCCTGTCTCGCTTTTTTCTGACGAGCTTGATGTTGGTTACCAAGCTTATTCAATTATAAAGACAGGTAAAGATTATTTTGGAAATCCTTTTCCGTTGTACTTTCATTCTTATTCTGATTTTAGAACTCCTGTTTATATCTACACATCAATACCTTCTGTTTTGATTTTTGGAATTACTCCTTTGGGAGTTAGGATTCCAGCGATATTTTTTGGCGTTTTAGGAGTTTTAGCGATGTATCTTTTTACAAAAAGTTTTCTTAAATTCATAAAAATAGAAGGATTTGGAAATAGAGATTTTTCAGAAACATGCGCCTTGGTAAGCGCTTTTGTTATTGCTTTAAGTCCTTGGCATCTTCAGTACTCACGCGCCGCTTTTGAGTCAACCGAACTTTTATTTTTTCTTTTAATGGGTTTATTTTTTTTCTTTGAAGCATTTAAAAGTGAAAAATTTTTAATTCTTTCAAGCCTTTTTTTGGGTTTAACAGTTTGGATTTATAGTACAGCAAAGCTTTTTACGCCTATTATTTTAGTGATTTTGTTTTTGCTTTTTAGAAAGAATATTTTTAGAAATTTTTCAAAAAAAACTCTTGCCATTTCCTTTATTTTCTTGATATTTCTTTTGCTGCCATCGTTATTCAATACTTTTATGAAAGAGTCAGGACTAAGGTTTAATTACATAAGTGTCTTTTCAGACCCATCAATTCAAGGAGAGATAAACTTTCAAAGGATACTAGATGCCAGGTATCAAGGTGGAGTGAAAAGAAGCCCCTTAGATAAGGTAATAACAAGAATTGTTCATAACAAATTTATTTATTGGTCTGGAAAAATAGTACAGAATTATTTTGAAGCTTTATCCACTCAATTTTTGTTTATAAAAGGAGATTTAAATTTGAGGCATTCTCCGGAAGGAATAGGCCAGTTTTATAAGATAGAGTTGATAACTTTAATTTTAGGGGCGGCTTACTTTTTCTTTTTAAACAAAAATAGAAAAATGAGTTTATTTATTATACTTTGGATTTTATTCGGAATATTGCCCTCAGCATTAACTAGAGACGGAGGATATCACGCCACCAGGCTGATTTTAATTTTGCCTCATTTTGTCTTTTTAATTTCCTTTGGAATTATTTATGGATTTTATTTTTTATCTAAAAAATTTTTTTCTTATTTAAGAATAATATATTTAATCCTTTTTTTTATTTTCTTTTTTTCATATCTTCATACTTACTATGTTCACAACCCTTGGTATTCTGAGAGATGGTGGCACGCAGGTTATAAAGAAATAGTTGAAGAAGTTAAAAATTTGCAAGAAAACTATGATAAAATTATAATCACTAATTCACTCGAACAACCATATATCTTTTTTGCATCTTATTATCCATACTCTCCAGAGATTTGGCAAAAAGGTTTTGAAGAGGAATTTATTGAAGGTTTTGGTGATTTAAAGCACATTGGTAAATTTTATTTTGGACAGGTAGACGAAAGGGGTATAGAATCCTTATCTAAGACTTTGCCGGAGAAAGCTATTTATGTTGCTGCAAGTAAAGAGGTCAGCGGGAATTTAAGTATGAATCCAGAGAGAATTCCAGAGGGCTTAAATTTGATTAAAACTATTTTTTATCCCTCTAGCGAACCCGCATTTTATCTTTTTGAAAAAAAGAAATTATGAGTAAAAAAAGTTTCATCTTAATTTTAGTAATAACTTTTTTTAAACTTTTATTTTCCTTTTTAGTCTGGCATCCTGATGTAAGAAATCATATGGATTGGGGAGAAAAGTTTTGGCAATATGGTGCCTTGCTTTTTTACGCTCCTCAAACTAATGTTTGGAGTTTTCTTTGGCCGAATCAGCCTCCAGGTTCAATTTATCTTTTTGCTTTAATTTATAAATTATATAAATTAATATTTTCCTTTTTTTGGTTTGTTAACATTAAAATACCTCTTTTTCCTTCAGCAGTGATTTTTATTTTAGAAAGAAATTTGTATCCCTTTTTATTAAAACTTCCTGGAATTTTATCAGACTTGGGAATTTCTTACATAATTTATAAGTTAACAGACAAAATTTTAAATAAAAACCCATTAAGGAAAAAAATTGCTGAATTTGCTCTTTTACTCTTTCTCTTAAACCCAATTGTTTGGTATAACTCAGCTATTTGGGGTCAGTATGATTCTTTTGTCTTCTTTCTTACTTACCTCGGTTTTTATTGCTTGATTCTTAAAAAACCCATTCTTGGCTGTTTGTCTTTTTTTCTTTCCATTTTTACAAAAATTACGCCGATAATTTTCTTGCCAATTTTTTTAATCCAGCTTATTAAAAGCAATTTTTCTTTTAGAAAGTACTTATTTGCCATAATTTCAGCGTTTTTTTTGATAGGTGTTCTCACATATCCATTTTCGCAGGAAGAGCCTTTTTCTTGGCTTTACTTTTTGTATAAAGATAAAATTTTAGTTGAACAAAGACAAGTAATAACTTCAAATGCGTTTAATATTTGGGCTTTTGTCAGTGGGATTTATCCAATATCTCATGAAAAACTATTAGGTCCTTTGACTTATAAAAACTGGGGTTACATTTTTTACTCAATCTCATTTATTTTGCCTTTGTATATTTCTTTAAAGAAAAAAAGTATCAAGGCTCTAATTTGGTCGCTTTCCCTTGTTTCAATTTCAACCTTTTCTTTTCTTACAAATATGCATGAAAGGTATTTATTTTCTTTTTTTCCTTTGGCAACAATTCTTGTTACTTTTGAGTCAAGACTTATTCCAATTTACTTAGCTTTAACTCTAATAAATTTTTTAAATCTTTATAATTTTTGGTGGGTACCGGATATAATTTTTGTTAGGAAGCTTTTATCTTTCAAAGAAGCAGTTTTTCCGAGAATTTTGGGATTTATTGAATTTTTGATATTTTTATATTTTTATTTATATTCAATAAAAAGTTTGAAATTTTTAAAATAAAATGAGCTCTAAAAAAATTTTTTTGATATCTTTTTTTACATATTTTTTTATTGCAACTTTTACTTATCATCCGGATATTAAAACTATTTTTTACCAAGTACAGTTTTTAAAAAAAGGAATTTTTAATATCTACTCGTTTTTAAAAACGGATTCTGATTTTTCTTCTTTTGGAGAATTTGTGTATCCGCCTTTGGCGTACTTTTTAATGGGATTAATCTTTATACCTGTTAAGATTTTGGCAGGTGAAGGTTTTGTTGAGTGGCTTTCAATGGGTAACGACTTTGTTTCGGTTAGGCATATTTACCGATATCTTTTTTCTATGAAATTTTTTGGAATTTCAATTTTTCTTTTAAGCGGTTATTTTCTTTCAAGATTACTTAAGGAGGAAAAGAAAAAGAAATTGTTTTTGGTTCTTTTTTTACTTAACCCAATAAGCTTATATGTAGTTGCGGTTATGGGTCAGATAGATTCTATAGCCGCTTCGTTAACAGCGTTGGCGTTATTTTTCGCTTTCAAAAATCCTTTTTTTTCTTTAGTTTTTTTAAGTTTGGGAGCGGCGTTTAAAACTTATCCCCTGATTCTGATTCTTTTCTTTTCTTTTTTATCCTCGGATAAGTGGAAAAAAAGGATAATTTATCTAATTTTGGGGATGGCTATTTATTTTCTGTTTGTTGTTCCTTTTGTTTTTACACCGAAGTTTTTTTCCTCAACAATTTTTTCAGGTCTAAGTAAAAGAATATTTGAATTAAGACTTCCAATTGGATTTGGTGAAAATATTTTAATTTTACCGCTTTTTTTTACTTTTCTTTTGATTTCAACCTTATTCAAAGGTTTTAATAGCTTAAAAAATCTAAATTTTTATTTTTTTACTACAACTTCGCTTATGAGCGCAGGAAGTTATTTTCATCCTCAATGGCTTCTTTGGTCATTGCCTTTTCTTTCCTTAGCTGTAGCTAGTAATTTAAAAAATAAAAGCGATGTCTGGTTTGCAATTTTTTTGCTTTTTGCCGGTTGGCTGGGTAAGCTTTTTTTATTTGATGATAAATTTTTAACTTGGGGATTGTTTCTTCCTCTTGATGAAGGGGTTTTGTTCCTTCCCCCTTTGTCAAAGGTCATTGAAGACATTGTAGATGTATTTTTCTTAAGAAGCCTAGTTCATTCAGTTATTTTAGGAGCGGTTTTGTGGCTTTCTTTAAGAATATTAGTATATGAGAAGGAAAGATAATTTTTGGAAAATAATAATACTTATAGTAGTTTCTTTTTTTCTAATAAATCTTTTTATAAGCACTCTTTTAGTGAAAAATAGAGTTGATCAAAAAAAATTAGCTCAGAATTTTTTGGAATTAAGAGATCAGATTTCATTTTCATATACACCAAAGCACGATAATTTGAATATCTTTGTAATTCCTTTTAGAAATAAAGGGTTGATGAATAAAGATTTTTTTAAATTTAGAATATACTTAGATAATAAGGTTATAAGAGAGGTTGATTTTTCAGGATTTAATATTGGGGAGGTGAGTGATATAAGGTTTCAATTTACTCCAATAAAAGATTCGAAAAATAAAGAATTCAAAATCGAGATAGTTCATTTGTCTTCAAGTGAAAATCCTGTTTTGGTAGGAGTTAGTGGCGACGCTACTTTAGCATACACTTCCTACTATAAAACTTCCGATAAGATAAAAATTGTCTTGGAAACCTTTTCTCGGTGGTTAGAAAGGATAAGAGATGATTTAGGTTTTTTTGTGATTTGGACTATATTTTTATTAGGGTCTATTTTCCTTTTTAAAAAATATGGAAAAGTTTAAAAACATTCCTATTTTATTAATATTAATTTTTTCTTTAATTTTAAGGACAATAAGCTTAGATAGAGTACCTCCTGAGTTATTTGGGGATGAACTTGATGTTGGCTATCACGCCTATTCGCTGTTAAAGACAGGCAGAGACTATTATGGACAGTTTTTGCCTACTTATATTCATTCTTTCTCGGAATGGAGGGCTCCTTTTTTAATGTATGCAACTGTTCCCTTCATTGCGATTTTTGGTTTAAATGAGTGGGGAGTAAGACTTCCAAGCGCTATTTTCGGCACACTTTCAGTGTTGTTGATGTTTTTAATAGTTAAATTTTTATTAAATAGGTTTGAAAAATCCGATTATAATCATTTAATCTCACTTTCTGCCGCGTTTTTTTTAGCAATAAGCCCTTGGCATTTACATTATTCAAGAGCATCCTTTGAAGTAAGTTTACTTCTCACCTTGATTCTTGGAGGTTTCCTTTTTTTTCTTAAAAGTTTCCAAAGGAATGAATTTTTAATTTTATCAAGTGTTTTTTTCGCATTAACATTTTATACATACAGTACCGCAAATTTATTTACTCCTCTTTTTTTAATTCTGATCATTTTAACATTTAAAAACGAAATTAAAAAAAAAGGAAAAAAGTTAATAATTTTGTCAGCCTCAATTTTTTTGTTATTGACATTACCTAATATCTATAATATTTTCTTTGGACACGCTAGTGACAGATTTAGGCAGTTTAGCGTCTTTGATAGTAAAGAGATTACTCAAGAAATAATTTCTAAAAGATACTTGACCGGAAATACTTTAATTGAAAAAATCGCTCACAATAAAATTTTTGTCTTTAATAAAAGGATAATATCAAATTATCTGTCATCTTTTTCTCCTCAGTTTTTATTTACAAATGGGGATCCTGTTTTTAGACACTCTCTTCATATGGGAGAATTTTATCTTATTTTCTTGCCTCTTTTAATTATTGGTTTTTATAGTTTATTTAAACTAAATTTCAAACTTAAGATGTTTTTACTTGGTTTGATTTTTATTTCCCCTATTCCCTCTTCATTGACAATTGACGGAGCTTTTCATGCAACAAGACTTTTTTTGATGATTCCCGGTCTTGTTTTTTTGTTTTCTTTAGGGATTAAAAAACTTCTTGAAACAAATTGGAATTTAAAGACTAAGGGAGTGGTTTTTCTAAGTTTTTATATAATTTTATCTATTGAATTTGGCTTTTACCTTCACGAATATTTTGTTCACTACCCTCTGGAGTCTTGGCGTTGGTGGCAGATAGGGTATAAAAAGGCTTTAACTTTTATGAAATCAAAAGAGAAAGATTATGATATTTTGATTTTCAATAATACCTATGAACCGGCTTTTATAAGATTTTTGTTTTGGTGGCAATATCCTCCTGATAAGTTTATAAAGGAATTTGATTTAGATTATGAGAAAGAAAATATTTTAAAAGGCTTTAAAGGTTTTAAGCTGACAGATAAGTATTATTTCGGGAGCGCAAAAGATTATCAGGGAGTGATTTCATTCGTCAAACCTAATATGTTATACCTGGTTTCGCAAAGAGACGAGGTTGGTGGCGATTGGGATTGGGAGGAAAACCCTCCCCAAAACATAAAGGTTTTAGAGACCGTAAGAAACCCTTATGGCGAGCCTATTTTTTATGTTGTTACTGGAATTTAATTTTTAAAAGAAGTTAAATTTTTTAAAATATAGATGTTTTAGAGACTTTAATGAATAAAAAATTATTAGTAATTTTTTTATTAGGACTTTTAATTAGAATTATTTTTTTAGATAAATTTCCCACTGGTTTTACTCCAGATGAGGCCTCTTTTGGTTATGATGCTTACAGTATCCTCAAAACAGGGAAGGATCAATGGGGTCATAAATTTCCAATAGTCTTGGAGTCTTTTGGCGATTTTAAAGCTCCTGTTTATTCTTATTTAACAATTTTGTTTATACCTCTTTTTGACTTAACAAGATTTTCGGTTAGACTTCCAAACGCGCTTTTGGGAAGCGGTAGTATAATAGTCACTTATTTTTTAGTGATGGAGATTTTGAGTTATATAAATTTTAAAAGGAATGAGAAAGAATTTATACTAATTACATCCTGTCTTCTTCTTGCAATTTCTCCCTGGCATATAATGATGAGCAGGGGGGCATTTGAAGCAAATTTAACAACCTTTTTTCTTCCTTTTTTTCTCCTTTTATTTTTAAAAGGACTAAAGAAACCAAACTACTTAATTTTTTCTTCTTTAGTTTTTGGGATTAACCTTTTTACTTATCATTCTGCTAAGTTTGTGACACCTTTAATATTTTTATTCACTCTTATCGTTTTTAAAAGCGAAGTCTTGAAATTAGGAGTGAAAAAAATTTTACCCTTTTTTGGAATAGTCGCAATTTTTGTTTTGCTTCTTTCTTATACCTTTTTTATTGGAGCAGGAGCAAGAGTTAAGGACTTAACAATTTCAAGAGGAGCTTTAGAAGCTGCTTCTCAGGAAAGAATAGTTGCGCAGTTTGAAAATGTACCCTCCTTTGTCGCAAGAGTCTTTCATAACAAGTACCAGGTCTTTATAAGAAGATTTATCTCAAACTATTTTCAATATTTTTCTTTGCAATTTCTATTTACAAATGGTCCTAGCGAATCTACTTATGGAATGGTGAGAGAAAGAGGCGTTCTCTATTGGTTTGAACTTCCTCTTTTAATCGGTACGATTATTTTTTTTGCGAGAATTAAAAGGAGTGATTTGAAAATTATTTCTCCAATAGTTTTTTGGTTGTTGGCTGGGCCAATTCCAGCAAGTCTGGCTAGCGGGCCGGGATATGCCGCTAATAGAGCGGTTGTCGTTTTGCCAAGCTTGCAAATTTTACTTTCATTTGGGGCATTGGAAATTTATAAGGTTTTTAAAAGCTTAATCAATAAAAATCGCTTAAGAGTATTGAAAATAATTTATTTTACCTTTTCAATTTTAATTTTTTGCTCTTTTTTGGAGGATTATTTTATCCAGTCTCCGGTTAAAATTGCAAAAAGTATGCTTTACGGAAATTTGGAGGCTATGTACTGGCTGAAAGAAAATTTTCCTCAAAATACTCAGGTGATAGTTAGCAAACGCTTGTCAGAACCCCACATTTATGTTGCTTTTGCTAATAAAATTGAACCTGAGATTTATCAGGAAGAAGTTAAAGAATGGTATTATAGAGGTAAAGGGCTTTTGTGGGTTGATCAGATGGATGAATATAAGTTGGGAAATTATATTTTTAAAAATATTGATTTTGAGAGTGATTTGCCCAAAACAAACTTGCTTGTAGGTAGACCAGAGGATTTTCCATTTAAAGTTTCAAGATTAAAAACATTTAATTATCCGAGTTTGGAAGAGGCAATTTTGGTTGTAGAGGGAGCGAAGAATGCGTATGCGCAAAATTTACAATTTTAATTTTAAGAACAATATTATTTTTATAATTATTCTTTTTGCTTTCATTCTTCGTTTCTTTGAATTAGGGAAAATGCCGCCTTCTTTAAATTGGGATGAGGTCTCACACGGTTATAATGCATATTCAATTTTAAAGACCGGCATGGATGAGTGGGGAAAACCTTATCCAATTATTTTTAGAGCTTATGGTGATTACAAATTGCCCGTCTATATTTATTTTACTAGCATTCTTGAGTTTTTTCTTGGAACAAAAAGTATTTCAGTAAGGATTCCATCAGCAATATCTGGGGTTGGTTTGGTTTTTTTAACATACCTAATTACTCTTAAACTCTTTAAAGGTGTTTTTTCCAAAAATTCTACTTACACTTTAGCTTTGCTTAGTTCTTTTTTGGTTAGCATAGAGCCTTGGACTTTTTTTCTATCAAGAGCTGCTTTTGAAGCAAATGTCGCTTTATTTTTAATAGTTTTTGGGGTTTATCTTTTTTTAGTAGGATTAGAAAGAAAAATTTATTTAGTTTTTTCAATTATATCTTTCGGTCTGTCTGTCTGGACTTACAATTCAGCCAGAGTCTTTGTCCCTCTACTTTTGCTTACTCTTGTAGCAGTTTATTACAGAGATATTTTTAAAATTTTAAAAAAAGAAATTTTTTATTTAAGACTTCTTTTTTTTCTATTCCTTTTATTCTTCACCCCGATGTTTTATCAGCTGGCAAGCCCGTCCGGTCAGGCAAGATATAGCAAAGTTTCTATAATTGACGAGGGAGCAATAGAAAAAATTAACGAGTTAAGAACAAATTCTAAATACCCATTAGTTTTAACAAAAATTTTATACAACAGACCTCTATTTTTTATAAAAAGTTTTATTTTCAACTGGATTTCTCATTTTTCATTAGGATTTTTGTTTTTTAACGGAGGAAGCAATTATCAGTTTAATGTTCCGAGCCATGGAATTTTGTATTTTGTTAATTTGCCATTTTTTATAATTGGTTTTGTCTTTGTTTTAAAAAAATCCTTAGAAAAAAGAAAAAACTTTCTTATAATTTTAATCTGGTTTTTAATTGCACCCGTTGCTTCAAGTTTGACCAGAGAATCGCCTCATACTTTAAGAGCATCTACAATGATTCCAATACCGATGATTTTATCAAGCATTGGATTTTTTATTTTTTGGAGTGCTTTTCCAAAAGTAAAAAAATTTGTTTTAATTTTTTACGTTTTTCTAATTTTCATTTTTGCTGAAAGGTATCTTTTTTTGTATTTTGAAAACTACAAAAAAAACTACTCATGGGTTTGGCAATACGGCTACCATGAAGCTGTTTCTTTTTTAAAAGAAAATTATGATAAATACGATAAGATAATTTTTAGCAAAGTTTATGGTGAACCGCATGAATTTATCCTTTTCTATTGGCCGTGGAATCCTCTCAAGTATATAGAAGATGACAATCTTACACGTTTTTATCAGTCTGGTTGGTTTTGGGTGGATTCATTCGACAAATTTTATTTTGTGAATGATTGGGATATTCCAAAGGATGAATCTGAGAATTTTAAGTTAGAAAGCGGTAAAATAGTTAGCTGTTCGGAAAGTTATCTAAGTTGCTTATTGGTTACCAGTCCTGATAATTTTCCAAAGGGTTTCAGTAAACTTTATACTATTAATTTTTTAGATGGTAGGAAAGCTTTTGAAATTTATGAAAAGAGATCAAGTTTATAAAAAAACTTATTTTAAAGTAATTCTTATTTTTATTTTATTACTGGCGGCCTTACTGAGGCTGTTTAAATTAGGTAGCATTCCACCACATCTGACATCGGATGAAGCTTCTTTGGGTTATAATGCTTATTCGATTTTAAAAACTGGCAAAGACGAATACGGAAGTTTATTTCCAATTATTTTTAAATCCTTTGGAGATTATAAACCGGGTCTTTATATTTATTTAAGTATTCCCTTTGTTTGCCTTTTTGGCTTGAATGAGGTTTCTGTAAGACTGACCAGCGCACTTTCAGGAATTTTGGCTGTATTAGTGATTTTCCTAATAGTTAAAAATTTATTAGACAAAGAAGATGATGGCAAAGGAGTAGTTTTAGCTTTATTTTCCTCTTTTGTTCTAGCAATTTCTCCCTGGCATATTCTTTTTTCAAGAGGGGCGTGGGAGGCAAATCTATCTTTAACCTTGACACTATTAGGCATTTATTTTTTTATTAAATCTTTATCAAACCAAAATTTCTTTTATCTATCTATTTTTAGTTTTTCATTAACCCTTTTAACTTATCAGGGAGCAAAATTATCAACCTTAATAGTTGTTATTATTTTATTTTTCGTTTTTTGGGAAAAAGTATCAAAAAAGGTTTTATCAAATTTAGGAGTTTTTCTTTTAAGCTTTATAATAGCAGTTTTTGTTTCTTTACCGATTTTTTTAAGTTTTTATCAAAATAAAGTCGGCAGACTTAAAGTTTTTAGCATCTTTTCTTATCCAAGAGAAAAAAGTGATTTGCAAATTTTTCTTAACCAAGGAAATGAGGCACTGAATTCCTTAAGCTATTATTTTTTTCATAGTGAAAGTTTAAATTTTGCAAGAGGAATAGCTGGCCGCTGGTTTAATCATTTTGAGGGCAGATTTCTTTTCTTTGAAGGAGATTATCAAAATAAAAGGCACTCCCTTCCTAATCACGGAGTGCTTTTGATATTTGATTTAATTTTTTTGCCACTGGGTTTTTACTATATATTAAGAGATAAAAACAAAAAGTTTAAAAGTTTTATTATTTTGTGGCTAATCTTTAGTCCTCTTCCGGCAGCAATTTCCAGAGACCAGGTCCACTCTGTAAGGGCGTTGAATATGAGTGTACCTTTAAGTCTAATTTCAGCTTCAGGACTTTACTTTTGGGCTGCGAATGTAAAAAATATGGAATTTAAGAAAAAATTAGTATTTTTATTTCCATCAGTATTTTTTTTAGGTTCTTTTGTTTACTTTTTAGATTCCCTTTTTATTCATCTTCCGATTCACAACTCTCAATACTGGGAGTACGGGTATAAGCAAATTGTTGAGGCAATCACTCCCATTCAAAGCAAATATAAAAATATAAAAATTCAGCAGTCCTTTTCACAGCCTTATATTTACTTCCTTTTTTTTCAAAAATACGACCCCACAAAATATCAAAAACAAGCAAGTTTAGTTGAAAGCGAATATAAAGGAGATGTAGGGTATGTGGAAAGACTTGATAATATTTGTTTTTGCGCAATTGACTGGCCACAGAATAAAAAAGAGCACGGCAGCCTAGTTGTTGCTGATAAAATAAGAATTCCAGACACAGAGCTAAAGGATAACTCTTTAAATCTTATTAAGCAGATAAAATATTTGAATGGTGAGGTAGCATTTAGGATAGTTGAAATAAGGTAAAGACTTTAGAAAAAGGTAAAAAAATAAATTATTCTTTATGAAAAGAAATTGTCTAATCCTTACTCTTGTAATTGTTTTATCAGCACTTTTGAGGTTTTATAAGTTAGGAGAGTATCCTTCTTTAAATGCAGACGAGGCGGCTATAGGATATAATGCTTATTCTTTGATTCAAACAGGTAAAGATGAGCATGGAAATCCTTGGCCTATACATTTTCAGTCTTTCAATGACTACAAGCCCGGACTTTATTTTTATTTGGTTCTCCCTTTTGTAAAATTACTTGGTTTAAATGAACTTGCTGTAAGGTTTCCGAATGCAATTTTAGGTGTTTTAAGCGTTTTTTTAATTTACTTTTTAGCAAATAAACTCTTTCCTGATAAGGAATTCAAAATTTGGGGTTTAAATTTTGGCATCTGGGCCAGTCTAATGCTTGCTGTAAGTCCTTGGCATATTCATTTTTCAAGAGGAGGTTGGGAAGTTAATGTTAGTACATTTATGATTGTCTTTGGTGTTTTGCTCTTTTTAAAAGGACTTAAAAATTTAAAATTTCTTTATTTAAGTGTTTTTGTTTTTTGTCTTTCCTTTTACACCTACCACTCAGCTAGGGTTGTTGTTCCGCTTTTAATTTTGGGACTAACCTTTATTTTTTTTGATTTTTTCAAAGATTTAAGGAAGTTTTTTTTGGTAATTATTTTTGGAGTCATTTTAATCACGCCTTTGTTCAAAGAATTTATTTCAAAAAGGGATGTTTTTTCAAGAGCCTATGGGGTTGGTTTAACAGCTGACCCAGGTCCTTTGGCTAGGATAAACGAACAGCGGGGCGAACACCAAACATTTAGAAGTTTTGTTGCTATTTCTTTCCACAATAAATTGGTCAACTACAGTCTTTTGTTTTTGGAAAATTGGGCAAAACATTTTAGCGGAAATTTTCTTTTTTTGACAGGCGACGATATTCAGCGCAATAAAGTTCCCGAAACAGGGCAAATGTATTTTTTTGATTTTGTATTTTTAGTAATTGGAATTATTTTTCTTTTGAATTTAAAAAAAGAGAATAAAAAATCTGCTTTGCTAATTTTGTTATGGTTGATTATATCTCCCACTGCCTCGGCATTAACATTTCAGTCTCCAAATGCATTAAGGTCGCAAAATATGGTTATTCCCCTAACATTAATAAGCTCCTTTGGTATGTTTAAAGTAATTAAGTTTTTAAATAGGATGAATCTTAATTTAAGAATAGTCTTTTATATATTTATATTTTTGTTAGTCTTTTGGAATTTTTTGAGATACCAGCATATGTATTGGATTCATATGGCAAAAGAATTTCCCTATTCTTCGCAGTACGGAGTCAAGGAATTGGTAGATTATTTAAAAGAAGTCCAAGCTAATTACAATAAGATAATAGTTACTGATGCCTACGATCAACCTTATATACTTTTTCTTTTTTATCTTCAATACCCACCCAGTAGTTTTCAGTATAGTCACACCTTAACTCCAAGGGATAAATTCGGTTTCTCTACAGTAAGGTCTTTTGATAAATATGAATTCAGACCAATAGTTTGGGATGTAGACAGGCCGGGAAATCCAAATTCCCTATTAATAGGGACAGAAAAGGAAATTCCTAAAGAGGCAAATATAGTGAAGGAAATTTACGGAACAAACGATCATAATTATTTTAATGTTGTTGCAAATTGAAAGATGCTAAATAGCAATTAAGTTTTAAAATTAACCATTAACCATTAATCATTAATCATTAACCTATGAAAGTAGCAATTATCGGAGCCGGTTTTGGAGGACTGGCAGCTGGCTTAAGGTTGGCAAGAATGGGTATTGATGTGAGAATTTTTGAAAGCGAGTCTTTGCCAGGGGGATTGGCTGTCGGATTTAAAAAGAATAACTGGAGGTGGTCTTTGGAAAAACATTACCATCATTGGTTTACTTCAGATAAATCAGTTAGAAATTTGGCTGAGGAGATAGGACATAAAGTTTATTTTAAAAGAGTAAAAACTTCAATTTTTGTTTCTGAAAATATTTATCAACTTGATTCTGTTTTGAGTTTGCTTCTATTACCGGAGATTAGCTTTTTTGAAAGAATTAGGATGGGTACGGTAGTGGGGTATTTAAGACTAACGCCCTTTTGGCAGCCGCTTGAGAAGATAACCGCCAAAGATTTTATTACAAAGTTTATGGGTAAAAAAGTTTGGAAGGTGATTTGGGAGCCTTTGTTTAAGGGAAAATTTCACAATTTTTTTGACGAGATTCCCGCGTCGTGGTTTTGGGCTAGGGTTAAAAAAAGAAGTTCTTCTTTAGGGTATCCGGAAGGTGGTTTTTTAGAATTTGCTTTAAATTTAGCAGGAAATATTGAAAAGCTTGGGGGAAAGATATATTACAGGACTAAAGTCAGCGGAATAAAAAAAGGTAAAAATGGATTAGTAGTAAAAGTTAACAGTAAAGATTTTGAGTTTCACAAGGTTATTTGTACTCTTCCCTCTTACAATTTTGTTAAAATCACTCATGGTTTAAGTCCGGATTATATACAAAATCTCTTGTCGGTAAATGCCCTTGGAAGCGTTAATATGGTACTTTCTTTAAAAAAAGAATTTCTGCGTGATAAAACCTACTGGCTAAATGTTAACAACGAAAAATTTCCATTTTTGGCTATTGTAGAACATACAAATTTTATGGACAGAGATTTTTACGCAGGAGAGCATTTAGTTTATATAGGAAATTATTTGCCGCACCAACATCAATATTTTAGGAAAGAAGCAGTTGAGCTTTTTAAAGAATTTTATCCATATCTAAAGACCATTAATCCACATTTTGATAAATCTCAAATTAACAACATTTATCTTTTTAAGGCTTACTTTTCCCAGCCAGCGATACCGCTTAATTATTCTAAAAAAATACCTTCCTTTGAAACTCCAATAGAAGGTCTTTATCTTTGTAATATTAATCAGGTTTATCCATGGGATAGGGGAACTAACTATGCAGTTGAAAACGCTTTAAAAGTGGCTAAAATTTTGCTTGATAGATATTAAAAAATGAAGCTTAAAAAAGCTGAAGAAAATAATTTATCTGTTGTTTTGGCAACAAAAAACGAAGAGGCAAATATTTCAGATTGTCTAAAAGCTGTTAAGCAAATTGCAGATGAAATAATTGTAGTTGACGAGTATTCTGCGGATAAAACTATTGAAATAGCAAGAAAATATGGAGCAAAAGTTTACAAATATAGACATAAAGTAAATTTTCACGAAACTAAAATGAAAGCGATAGAAAAAGCAAGTTGTAAATGGATTTTACAACTTGACGCAGATGAAAGGGTTACGGAACAGCTTTCTAAAGAAATAAAGTTGATTACCAGAATGACAAATGAAAAGATTTTAAATTATCAATTAATTCAAAAGAGCAAAAATCCTTCCCTTTGGAGGTTGTTTAAAAGACACCAGGATTTAGTTGTTAAAAAAAACCCCTCAATTTTTAAGGATAGTGACCAAATTTGCGCATTTTTCATCCCACGAGTAAATTATTTCCTCGGTAAGAGCCTTCGTTATGCAGGAGTTTATCCTGATGGTGTAATAAGGCTTTTTCTTAATGGAAAAGCTAAGCTTGAAGCAAAGTCTGTCCATGAATTGATAAAAGTGGAAGGAGGCGTTGGCTGGTTGTTTAACAACCTTAAGCATTTCGACTCTCCAAATTTTTCTCGTTATATTGAAAGGATGAACCGCTATACTGATTTTAAGGCTAAAGAGCTTGCTGAATCCAAATTAGGTCTTAATTTTTTTCAGCTGATTAATTTTAGTTTCTTTAAACCTTTGAGAGTTTTTTTGAATTTATATTTTAGACATAAGGGTTTTCTTGACGGAATTCCGGGTTTCGTCTGGTCTTTGTTTTCTTCGCTACATTATCCCCTCTCTTATTTTAAGTACTGGCAAATGGTCAAAAAAAATTAAATTTGTTCAATTTATAGCCTAAGGATATAATTAGCTTAATGTGAAAGTAGCTATAGATATATCAGCTCTTAACTCCGGACATAAGTTTAGAGGAGTGGGATTTTATCTTCAGGAACTTTTAAAAAGTTTGAAAGAAGAAAGTAGGAAAGATAAGAAGTTAAAGATATTTGCACTTGATGTCAGAGGTAAGAACTTAAGTAAGTACGACATTGTTCATTATCCTTTTTTTGAACCCTTTTTTATTACACTCCCAAGGAAAAAGGAGACTAGAATTGTTGTTACCATACATGACCTTATACCCTTAATATATCCCGAACACTACCCTCCGGGAGTAAGAGGAAAAATCAAATTTTTTATCCAAAAAAGCCGTCTTAAAAATGTTGATTTTGTAATAACTGACTCAGAGTGTTCTAAAAAGGATATAGTCAGATTTTTATCTATACCTAAAGAAAAAATTTCTGTTGTTTATCTTTCTGCCAGAAAAATTTTTAGACAGATTAAGGATTATAAAAAGTTAAGAGAAGTACGGCAAAAGTACAATTTACCTACTAAATTTATTCTCTATGTCGGAGATTTAAACTATAACAAAAATGTTTTAAGTTTAATTGAAGCATCAAAAATTGCTAACTTGCCGTTGGTGATTTGTGGAAAACAAGCGCTTGAGATTGAGGAGAAAATAAGAAGTGGAAGTGAGAACTTAGGAATCAGAGATTTGTTTAGAAATTTTTTTGGAATTTCTCATCCCGAATTAAAACATTTTGAAAGGTTGATTAAAGAGTTTAGGGAAAATTCAAAAATTTTGAGACTTGGTTTTGTTACCGACAGAGATTTAGTCAAAATTTATAATCTCGCCTCGGTTTATTGTCAGCCTTCTTTTTACGAAGGATTCGGATTACCTGTTTTGGAAGCTTTTTCCTGCGGTTGTCCGGTTGTTATTTCTAAAACTAACGCTTTGGTTGAAATAGGAGGAGGGTCGAGCTTAATTTCTGATGGAACGCCAAAAGACTTGGCTCAAAAAATTTTAGAAGTTATACAAAATCCTTTATTAAGGGCAGAACTTATTAGAAAGTCTTTTCAAGAGGTTAAAAAGTATTCTTGGAGAAAGGTAGCTCAAAAAACAATAAAGGTATACAAAACTGTATTTAAAACTTAAAGGGTAAAATTATGAATAATTTTTTTTCTAAATTTTTCGTTTTTTTATTTTTAACTTGGAGATTTTCTTTGTTTTTATTTGTTTATGTTTCAGAAAAGTTTTTTTCGCTTCAGAAAAACTTTCTAGGAGGCGGATTTGAAAATTACATAAATAACCCTTTGCTTTGGTCTTGGGCTAATTTTGACGGAGAGCATTATCTCTTTATTGCTACTTCTGGTTATCAGCCTTTCAAATATTTCTTTTTTCCACTTTATCCGATTTTAATAAGATGGTTTTCAAGTTTTTTTGGCCAATCTTTTATCTCATACCTTTACTCAGGACTTTTGATTTCCCATATCTCCCTTTTTGTTGGTTTAATAGCACTTGTTAAGTTAATAAAAATGGATTTTGGGAAAGATATCTTAATTTCAACTTTAATCCTGATTTTTGTCTTTCCAACCTCATTTTATTTTGCCTCTGTTTATACAGAGAGTTTATTTTTTGCTTTGGTAAATTTATTTTTCTATTTTTTGTGTAGGAAGAAGTGGTTTATTGCTTCACTTTTGGGTGCCTTGTCTTCGGCTACAAGGGTTGTAGGAGTTTCTCTTTCTCTAGTTTTTTTAGTAGAGTATTTTTCACAAAAAAGGGATAAAAATTTTAAACCTTGGTATGGAATTTGTTTGGGTATTTTGATAGTTTTTGGTATCTTATTTTATATGTTTTATCTAAATCAAAGGGCTAACGACCCGTTTGCTTTCCTTCATTCTCTCAAGGAAGTTTACGGAGAACAAAGATCTTCAAGCATAGTTTTATTGCCTCAGGTTTTTTACAGGTATATTTTTAAGGTACTTCCGAATATAAACTATTCCTTCTTTCCAGCTGTTTTTACCGGCTGGCTTGAATTCATAACAGGTTTTATTTTTGCTGTTTTTTGTGTTTTAGGTTTTTTAGCAAGCTTTAATATGTTGGACAAGGATTATTCAAGGTTTAGACTTAGTTATTCTTTCTATATGTTTTTAGGTTATATTATACCAACGCTGTCGGGAAGTTTTTCCTCATTACCTAGGTATGTTTTAGTTTTGTTTCCTTTTTTTATTCTTCTTTCTTTGATAATTAAAAGATTCCCAAAATTTTTCAAGTTTTTGATATTTTCGACACTTTTTTTACTTCTTTGGATATCAACAATGCTTTTTGCGAGAGGATACTTTGTTTCATGAAGAAAAAAATTGTATTTTTCAAAAATAAACTTGAGAAATTAAGTATTAATCCTTTTTCAATGGTTAAACACCCTGTTTTCTCAGGCAGTGTGGTAATGATTGTCGGGTCAAATTTTTCAAATTTTATAGCATATATCTACCATCTTATTTTCGGCAGAATAATGCAGCCTTCAGAGTACGGAAGTCTTGCCGCATCAATTTCGCTTCTTGGAATTTTTACCGTCTGTTTTACTTTTTTCGGATCTGTGATTGTTAAATTTGTGTCAGAGGTTAGGAAGTCCGAAACCTCAAAAGTCATAATGTGGTTTGTTAAAAAACTAACACTTCCGGCGATATTGGTGGGCGGGTTTTTAATTTTATTTTCAAGGTATATTTCTTCATTTTTTAATATCGATAATTTTGTAGTCGTTTTAATTGGCATCATATTAAGTTTGTCCGTATACTCTCTGGTATTAAGATCAGCTCTTCAAGGACTTTTAAAATTTAGAGAGACAGTATTATTGGTTAATACAGAAATGATTGGAAGGCTAATTTTTGGACTAATTTTTTTTAGTTTGGGATTGTCAATTGTTGGAACATTTTTAGGTATACTTCTTTCCGTCTTTCTGTCTTTGGCTTTATCTATTTACTTTTTGAAACCTTATAATCTATTTAAATTTAAAGGAAATTTTACTAATGGGAAAAGGGTTATAAAATTTGCAATCCCTGTTTTTTTTGCTTCTTTGTGTACAAATTCCTTTTTTACAACAGACATGCTTCTTGTAAAGCATTTTTTTGATCCACATGATGCCGGAATTTACGCCTCAATTTCTACCTTGGGAAAAATAATCTTTTTTGGGGCAGGTCCAGTTTCCTCGGTAATGTTTCCGATGATATCAAAAAGACACTCCCAAGGACTTGAGTACAAAAAAATTTTTTTGATGAGCCTTTTTTTAACAACTTTTATTTCTTTAACAATTCTTAGTTTTTACTTTTTCTACCCGCAGCTTTCAATAAAGCTACTTTACGGACAAAGATATCTGGAAGCTTCTTCAAATCTTTTTCCGTTTGGAGTTTTTATGACAATTTTTACAGTTAACTCATTGTTGATGAATTTTTTTCTTTCAAAAAGCGACACATTTGTGGTATCCTTTGCTGTTATTTTTTCTTTGTTTCAGGTCGTGGGAATTTGGTTTTATCACGCCACAATTAACTCTGTAATAAAAGTTTCAATAATTTCGGCGTTATTATTTTTGCTATCTTTGTTAATATATCTTAAATATGACCTTAAAAGAAAAGAATCCAATAAAAAACGATAGTCTTGTCTCGGTCGTCATTCCAGCGTTTAAGGCACAAAAATTTATTGCAAAAAACTTGGAAGACATAAAAAATGTTCTGGACAAAACTCGTTATAAATATGAAATTATCTGCGTAGTTGATGGAAGGGTTGATAGAACCTTTGAAGAAGCTGAAAAAGTTTCAAAAAAATATAAAGATAAAATAAAAGTTGACGGTTATTTAGTTAATATGGGAAAGGGGCATGCTGTTAGGTATGGCATGGCAAAGGCAAAAGGCGAAATTATAGGTTTTATAGATGCGGGAACAGAGCTTAATCCGAATTCTATTTCAATGTTACTTGAGCATATGCTTTGGTATGATGCAGACATTATAGTCGGTTCTAAAAGACATCCTGCAAGCAAAGTTGACTATCCTTGGCAAAGAAAAATTCTCTCCTTTGGGTATCAGCTTCTAGTTCAAATTTTATTTGGCTTTAAGGTGAGGGACACTCAAGTCGGAATTAAATTTTTTAAAAGGGAAGTTTTGGAAAAGGTATTACCGAGAGTTTTGGTTAAAGCCTTTGCTTTTGATGTTGAACTTCTTGCTGTTGCAAGATATTTGGGCTTTAGAAGGATTTTTGAGGCGCCAGTTGAAATCAAAATGAGATTTACAGGCAAAGTTTCGACAATTGCCTCGAAAGGTTTTTTGAAAACTATCTTTGCCATGCTTTGGGATACATTGGCGGTTTTTTATAGGTTGAAAATTCTTCACTATTACGACTCAAAAAATAAAAAGAACTGGGTCACTCCAAAATATCTTACTTTTCAGGTTTCTGCTAGAAGTAAGTCTTAGTTAATTATGAATATTTTAATTTTTTCTTGGAGAAGTCCAGGTCATCCGAACGCAGGAGGCGCGGAAAAAGTAACTTTTGAACACGCAAGAGCTTGGGTTAAAGCTGGTCATAATGTATTTTGGTTTTCATCTTTTTATAAAAAAGCTAAGAGATGGGAGACAAAGGACGGAGTGGTTATCATAAGAAGGGGTCATTATGTTTTAGGAGTTAGGATTCAGGCTTTTTTATGGTATTTTTTTGGCAAGCATGAAAGATTTGATTTGGTTATTGATGAATTTCACGGAATTCCTTTCTTCACACCTCTTTTTGTTAGAGCCAAAATCCTTGCATTTATACACGAGGTTGCAAAAGAAGTTTGGAGGTTTAATCCCTGGCCTAAACCTTTAAATATTATTCCAGCATTTTTAGGAAAATTCCTTGAGCCTTTTATATTCAAAATTTTTTATAAGAAAATTCCTTTTATGACAGTTTCCAATTCTACAAAAAGTGATTTAATAAAATGGGGAATTCCCTGTGAAAATATTAGAGTGATTCACAACGGTGTTAAAGTCTTGAGTCCCAAAAGAAAAATTGTGAAAAATGGAAAAAAAACGGCTTTATATTTAGGTGCTCTAAGTGAAGATAAAGGAACATTAGATGCAATAAGAGTATTTTCGGAAATAGATAAAAAAGATAAAAATTGGCAATATTGGATAGTTGGAAAGGGGACAAGAGATTTTGTAAAAAAAGTAGAAAAATTAGCTAAAGAGCTAGGAGTTTATTCAAAAACAAAGATTTTCGGTTTTGTTAATGAAGGGAGAAAGTTTGAGCTAATTTCTTTATCTTGTGTTTTGATTAATCCTTCTTTTCATGAAGGTTGGGGTTTGGTTAACATCGAGGCAAATTCTTTAGGAATACCGGTTGTTGGGTATAATGTTTCCGGAATGAAGGATTCGGTTATAAATGGGAAAACTGGAATTTTAGTAGAACCCGGAAATTATAAAAGTCTTGCAGACGAAGCATTAAAATTGGTTTTAGACAAAAAGAAATACAAGCTTTTTTCAAAAAATTGTAAAAAATGGGCAAAAAATTTTACTTGGCAAAAGTCTACAAAAGAAAGCTTAAAATATATTGAAAGTCTTATATAAATGAGTTTACCTTTGGTTTCAGTAATAATAACAACTAAAAACGAACAAGAGGTTATAGAAAGGTTATTGTTAAGCATAAAAAAAAGTAATTATAAAAATATAGAAATTATAGTTGTTGACAATAATTCTAAAGATTTAACTAAAAAAATTGCTGAAAAATATACAGATAAGGTTTTTAATTTTGGACCAGAAAGAAGTTCTCAAAGAAATTTTGGAGTAAAAAAGAGTAAAGGTAAGTATGTTTTGATTTTAGACGCTGATATGAGATTAAGCAGAAATGTAATTTCTGAATGTGTTAATTTAGCGCAAAAAAATAAAAAAATTGCACAAATAATAATACCTGAAAGGTCACTTGCTAGAAATTTTTGGGAAAGGGTTAAATCTTTCGAGCGCTACTTCTATAATAAAAGAGGCGATGAATTAACAGATGCGGCTAGATTTTTTTCAAAAAAAGTTTTTATACAAGCCGGAGGATATGATGAAACAATTACCGGTCCTGAAGACTGGGATTTAACAGATAATATTAAAAAATTAGGTTATAAAACCGGAAGAATAAAATCAGCTATTTATCATTTTGAAAGAATTTCTTCTCCTTTCAAGCTTGCAAAGAAAAAATTTTACTATGCTTTAAAAAGTCATAGGTATTTTGAGAAACAAAGGATTCCTGTTTTAAGTCCCAAAACTATTTATTTCTTAAGACCTGTGTTTTACAAAAATTTTAAAAAGCTGCTAGAAAATCCTATATTATCCTTGGGTATGATATTTATGTTAATTTTAGAATTATTGTTTGGAGCAGCGGGTTTTGTTATCGGAAAAGTTAAGAATAAATAATTTTTTCTGATTTTTTTAAAGTTTAAAAAATGACTAAGGTATTTTTACTTTCTATAGGTTTTTCTCCGAATGTGGGTGGTATTGAGACACATTTTGATGATTTGACATTTTATCTTGATAGAAAAGGGATAAAAGTTTTTGTTTTAACCTACAAACCAATTACAACAAAGGCAAAAGCTCCCCTTTTTGAAAAAAGAGGAAAAAATATAAAAATTTACCGACTTCCCTGTTTTAGAGGGATTTTTTATAAATTTAGAAATAAGCCTTTTTTTGAGTTTTTATTTTTTGTACCAGCTCTTTTTTTTGCCTTACCACTTTTTCTTTTAACTACAGCAAAAGATGTTAATGTTATCCATACACACGGGCTAATTGTTGGGTTTGTAGGTGTTTTTTGGGGAAAAATTTTTAAGAAAAAAGTGATAACTACAACTCATTCCCTTTATAGCTTTCCAAAAAGGGGAATTTACCGAGAAGTTTCAAGATTGATTTTTATTAACTCGGATAAGGTCTTAACTCTTTCCAAAAGGTCAAAAGATGAAATTAAGTTGCTTGATATTCCAGAGAGTAAAATTAATGTTTTTACCTATTGGGTAGATCTAAACAAGTTTAAACCAATCAAAGGTGCGAAAGAAAACTTAGGTTGGAGGTATAGGTTTGTTGTTCTTTTTGTGGGAAGATTGGTGCAAGAAAAAGGGGTTTTAGTTCTTTTGGACGCTTTACAAAAATGGAATAGAAATATTTACCTTGCAGTTGCCGGTACGGGTCCCTTGGAAAAAGAAATTTACCATAGATCATTAGCCATTGAAAATTTAATTTTTTTGGGTAAAGTAGATAATTCTAAACTGCCACTTTATTACTCTGCATCAGATTTAGTCATAGTTCCGTCAATCCATGAAGAAGGATTTGGTAGAGTTATTTTGGAAGCTTTGGCTTGCGGAACGCCTGTTATTGCCAGTAATCGTGGTTCAATACCCGAGGCAATGGATAAGACAGTAGGAATGCTTATTAAAGTCACTCCGGAAAATATAAAGAAAGCTGTTGAGTATTTTTATGATAATCCTAAAGAATTAGCAAAGCTTTCAAGAAATGCTCGCAAGTTTGCAGAGAAGCACTATTCTCAATCCAATGCAGAAAAGATAATAAAAGAATACACGTTTAAATCCTAAGCACTAAATTCTAAATCCTAAATAAATTCAAATGAAGAAAATCCAAAATTTAAAACAATATAACTTAGAAGTAAGAACATTTAACTTTGCCAAAGATTGTAGGAGTTTTGTTCAAAATTTGCCAAAAACCATTGCCAATAGTGAAGATGGTAGACAACTTCTAAGGTCTTCTGGATCAGTAGCCTCTAACTATATAGAAGCGAACGAATCTTTAAATAAAAAAACTTTCAATTGAGAGTAAAGTTATGAAGGAAAGAAGATAAGGAGAGCAGATTATGATTAAGGTTATTAGGCACAAAAGGCAATTTAGATTTAGAAAAAGAACGCGACGGGCTTATAAAAGGAACAATTGAGTTAACCAAGATATTTGCGCAATTATTGAAAAATCCAAGTAGTTTTTTATTTTGGATTTTGAATTTTGTATTTTGAAATTGTTTAGAATTTAGAAATTAGGATTTAGGATTTTAATTTAGTATTTAAATATTATAATTTGAAGTTTAGACTTTTATGGAACAACAGACTAAAAATATTTTAACAGATCTTCTCGCAAACACCGGTGATATGGCTCTTAAACGACGAGCAAGGAGAATTATTGAGAAGATTGATCCTAAACCTAAGGACAAAATTTTGGATGTTGGTTGCGGGGATGGTTTTTATCTTCACCTTCTTTTTAATTTAAAAGTTAAGAATTTGAAATTGGTAGGAGTTGATATAGATAAAAACGCTCTAAAGTCTGCTAGAAAAAATCTTAGAGGAAAAAAGGTAAAATTTATTCAAGCAGATTTACTCAAAGGACTTCCCTTTAAAAGTGGAAGTTTTGATAAGATTATTATGAGCGAGGTTTGCGAACATTTGGAGAATGATATCAAAGGTTTAAAAGAGGTAAAAAGAGTTCTTAAAAAAGGGGGAACTTTGGTAATAACAGTTCCTAATCACAATTACCCATTTTTATGGGATCCTGTAAATTGGATGTTAGAGCATTTAGTAGGAATTCACATCAAAAGCGGTTTTTGGGCTGGAATTTGGAACCAGCACTTAAGACTTTATACTCCCGAAGAAATACAAAAAGTAGTAAAGAAGGCAGGTTTTAAGGTAAAAAAGGTGGAAAGTTTAACTTGGTGGTGTTTGCCTTTTAATCATAATCTGATTCATTTTTTTGCCAGAAAGCTTTATGGAGGAGATTTGTCAAAAGAAATGGCAAAAGCAGTAAGTAAATATGAGACGAGAAAACAAACAAAACCTTGGTTTATTGGTCTTATCTTTAGCATTGTAAATTTTGCTGATAAGTTAAATGATATCTGGCAACCAGAAAATACTGGAGTTGGAATTTTTGTTTTAGCAGAAAAATGAAAAGCTGTCTTAAAAAATTTTTGTCAGAAATTACCCTTTCAGTTATTTGTTTTATTTTAGTTTTAATCTGGTTTAAAGATTCAAAGCTGATTATCTCTGGGGAAGAAATTTTTGCAATTGTTGATCCCATTAAAACATTAAAAACTCATCTACATCCTTGGTTTTATTTAACAGAACCCGGATTACCAACAACGCGTTTTTACTTACCTCGAATAACATTTTTTTTGGTTGCACTCCCTTTTTATAAGTTTGGTGTTCCCAGCTGGCTCATTCAGGCTGTAAGCTACTTTGTATTGGCTGTCTTTGGTACAAGTGGAATTTCTTTGTTTGTTAAAAAATTTTTTAATAAACAAGATTTTTTGGCTCCTTTTTCAGCGGGTTTGTTTTATATATTCAATTTGTATTCGCTTTCTCAAATTTGGGGTAGATTTATATACAGTGCAATATTTGCTTGGGCGCTTCTTCCGTGGGTATTAAATTTTTTTAGGGAGTGGTTGATTAAAAAAAATTTAAAAAGTTTAGTATTCTTCCTTCTTATTTCGACATTTTTTTCCCACGCTTTTGGAAATCCGGGTTATTTCCTTGCAGTATGGATACCGTTATGTTTGATGGCAATTTTAAAAATTTTAGAAAATTTTAAAAATAAGAAGTTTCTTCGAACCCTAATTCTCCGCTGTTTAGTATTTTTCTTTTTGTGGTTTTTGTTTAATGTTTGGTGGGTTTATCCTTACTTGGTTGTCTCAAAGTCTATTTTTTCAGAAATATCCGGGGCAGTGGACAATTTAAATTCATTAAAGGGCGTAAGTATTTACTTTCCAATTGACCAGATCTTGCTTTTGCGTCAGGCATACTTATTTGGTGAAAATAGTTTTTTATTTACTTTTTACTCACAATTTTGGACTCACATAGTTAGCTTCATTGTTTTGACAGTTGTTTTTTTAGGGTTGATTTTAACGAAGAAAGATAATAATTGGATGTATGTAAGTGTTTTAGCTATCGTCAGCTTATTTATAAGTAAAGGCACTAACCCGCCATTTGGGAATACTTTTTATACCCTTTCTTTTAGAATCTTTCCGTGGATAGCGGGGTCTTTGAGAAATTCCTATGAGAAGTTTGGGATTGTGTGGCTTTTAACTTATACCTCCTTTTTTGCTTTAGGTATAGATTGGATCCATCAAAAAACTACATCCCGATTTAAAAATTTCTTTACAGGCTCTATCTTATTTTTAAGTTGCGGTTTTTTAGTTTGGCCCATGTGGACTGGGAATTTTTGGGGAGGAGACAGATTTAAAAATAGGGTAGAAATTCCCGAATACTATAGAGAAACTAACGATTTTTTGAAAAAAGAAGGTATTTCCAGAATTTTTAGCTTGCCTTATTTAGACGGAGATGGAATTAGGTCCGTTTGGGGTTTTGAAGGACTTGAGCCTTCAGAATTTCTTTTCGATTCAGTTTCTATTTCTAAGATTTTGAGAGCTAAGTATTTCGATAAATTTTATTTGGGTTTAAGAGATAATTTAAATAATCCTGAATTCACGAGATTGTTGGGTTTAGCTGGAGTTGAGGGAATTGTTCTCCATCAAGATGTGGATACGAGTTTACATACATTTGAAAATTATCTTGAAGCAAAAAACAATTTAAATAGCTTGAGTGGGGTAATTAAAAGTAAAAGCTTTGGTAATTTAGAGGTTTATAGAATAAATGAAGGAATTGTTTTACCTGAAATTTATGTTGTTAGTAATGTTATAAAGGTAAAAAATTTCAATGAAGGCTTGAAACTTATTTTGGATGGAAAGATGAACTTAAAAAACAGTGTTTTTTGGGAGGTTAATTTTGAAAGCGATAAATTTTTTTCACCTTTATCGAAATATCCGCCATCAATAAAATTTAAAAAAATAGGAGTTGGAAAGTACAGGTTGGATGTTCGTGATTCACAAGGTCCTTATATTTTGGTACTAAATGAGATTTTTAATGATAGATGGAAGCTAAAAAATGTTGATAGAAATATTCACTTTATTGCAAACGGTTTTCAGAATGCTTGGGTTATAGAAAAGGAGGGAGATTATACTATTGATGTTGTCTTTAAATTTTGGCCATGGGAGTAAAAAAGAAACAAGAATTTTATTTTTTTGCACTAGCTCCAACAGGAAGTGGTATATCAGGAAGTGATCGGATTTTTATTGAACTTGCAAGACAATGGTCAAGGGAAATTCTTGTTACCATTTTTACAACAGAGGAAGGAGTTTCAATGGTGAAGATACAGAGGTTAATAAATTCTAAATCCAAAATTCTAAATCAAAAACAATTTCAGAATTTAGAAATTCAAAATAAAAAAGAAAAGGGATTAAGAGTTGTTAGGGTTGAAGAAAAAGGATTGCCAAAAAACTTTTTTCTTAAATACTTTTACAAAATCTTTCTAGGAATTAAACTTGGCTTTTCCTTAACCATCAACCATCAATCATCAATTATTAACCATCAACCATTAACCATCAATCATCAGACACCAACCATCTTTCTATATTCTTCAAGTGATTTTTGGATGGATTCCTTTCCAGCAGTTATTTTAAAAATTCGCAACCCTAAGTTTGTCTGGGTTTCTACTTGTTATCAGACAGCACCAAATCCTTTTAAAGGTTATAGCGAGGGAGAAAGAGAAAAAAAATATTTTTTACGAGCACTTCTTTACTGGCTTTCCCAACTTCCAGTTAAACTATTGATTAAAAAATTCGCCGACTTTGTTATTGTTAACAATGAAGACGAAAGAAAAAGATTTCCCGAGCTTGATAAAAAAGGAAAAGTCATAGTTTTAATCGGAGCCGTGCGATTAGATGAAATAAGGAAATTTCAAAAATCCTATCAACCATCAACCATTAATCATCAATCATTAATATTTGATGCTGTTTTTCAAGGCCGTTTTCATCCACAAAAAGGAGTTTTGGAATTGATTGATATTTGGAAAAGAGTTGTTGATAAAAAACCTGACGCAAAACTTGCCTTGATTGGAAACGGACCCTTGATGCAGGAGGTTAAAGATAAGATTAAAAAGTTGGAGTTGGAAAAAAATGTTAAGCTTTTTGGCTACTTATTTGACGGACCTAAGAAATATAAAATTTTTGCTCAAAGTAAAATTGTAGTTCATCCTGCATTTTATGATTCCGGCGGTATGGCGGCAGCTGAAGCAATGGCTTTTGGCGTTCCTTGTGTTGGATTTAATTTAAAAGCATTTGAATCTTATTATCCAAAGGGAATGCTTAAAGTAAAAATAGGAGATTTGGATGCTTTTGCAGATGCAGTCATAAAGTTATTAACTGATAAAAATTTAAGATATAAAATCGCAAAAGAGGCTTTGGAGATGATAGAAAAAAATTGGTCTTGGAAAAAAAGGGCAGAAGAAGTTTTTTCAAAAATTATTAACCATTGATTATTAACATATTATGTACAATATTTCCGTTATTATTCCCACTTACAATAGTTGGAACACTTTATTAGACTGTATTCAATCTATCAAAAATCAAACTTTAAAAGCTAAAGAAATTGTAATTGTTGACAACGCTTCAACCGACCAAACTTACGAAAGAATTCAAAAATCAAAAAGAAAAAAGAAAAAAGAAAAGATAAAGTTAAAAATTTTTAGAAACAGAAAAAATTTAGGTGTTACCGGAGGAAGAAATAAGGGAATTAAAGAGGCAAGTAAAGACTGCGATTATCTTTTTTTCTTTGACCATGATATGGTGGCGGACAGAAGAATGTTAGAAGAACTAATTAGGGTTGCTGAAAAATCATCTGATATCGGTATTGTTACTCCAAAAATTTATTACTGGAATGATAAAAAAAGGATTTGGTCGGCTGGAACGGGAATTAATCTTTGGACAGGACAAGTTTTGTTTAGAGGAGGAAAAGATAAAGGTCAGTATGAGAGAGAAGAAGAAGTTCAGGTTGCTCCTGCTTCTATGTTGGTTAAAAGAAAAGTTATAGATAAAATAAAGGGCTTTGATGATAAATATTTTGCGACATTCGAGGATACTGATTTTTGTTTTAGAGCAAAAAGTGCGGGATTTAAAGTTTACTATGCACCAAAGGCAATTGCCTACCATAAAATTTCTTTTAATCCCAAAAATGAAGCAGATAGGCTTTTGAATAGGGCTTATTGGGTGGGTAGAAACAGAATTTTGTTTATGAAAGATTTTGGAAAATTTACTTTTTGGTTTTTTATTCCAGTTTTTGCGGTTTATTATCTAAGACTGGCAATTAAGTATAGGAATTTAGGCGCTTTTTTTAATTACTTAAAAGGCATTTTTTCTGGAATTTTTTCATAAAATGTTAAGTTTTCTTAAAAAAATACCGTTTAGTTATTTATGGATTTTCAGAAGAGCAATGGGAAAGTATTTTAAAACTGTTCTTGATCTTGGTTGTGGAGACGGAAGCTTTACAAAAGCTCTTAAAGGTTCGGAAGAATGGGAGATAACAGGTGTGGACATCTATAGCGAGTCCATTAAAAAAGCAAGTAAGATGGGAATTTACATGAAATTAATTAAGGGCGATATAAATACAGTTTGCGAGAATTTGATTAGAAATAGAAAGAAGTTTGATGTTGTTTTGTGTTCGCAGACTATAGAGCATCTACCGAGGGGAAGGGGAATAAAGCTTTTAAGTTTAGTTGAAAAACTTGCCAAAAAAAGAATAGTTTTTTCTACTCCACGCGGATTTATGAAACAAACTGAGAAATTTTTAGCTAAAAATCCATACCAGAATCACCGGTCAGGTTGGAGCGAAAATGACTTTAGGATTAAAGGTTATAAGGTTTACGGGGTCGGATTTGCACCCGTTTGGTCAGAGAAAGGATTAGCAAGAACAAGAAATGTTTTGGTGAGATCTTTATATACTTGTGTTTCTTTCTTTATGTCTCCACTTGTTTATTTTTATCCAAAATTTGGAGCAGGAATTATTTGTATTAAAAATATAAATAGGAATAATGAAAAACTTAATTAGTATTATTACCCAAAACTATAATGGTGAAAAGTATTTAAAAACCTTTTTAGAATCCGTTTGCAATTCAAGTTTTAGAAATTTTGAATTAATTTTAGTTGATGATGCCTCTACTGATAAAAGTGTTGAAATTATTAAAAATTTTCAAAAAAAAGACAAAAGGATAAAGCTTTTTTTGAATAAGAAAAATTTAGGAGCAGCGGCAAGTAGAAATAGGGCAATTAAAAAAGCAAAAGGAGAAATAATTGTTTTTGTAGATAATGATACTAAATTAAGAAAAAATTCCATTGAGGAATTAGTTAAACCTCTTTTGAAAAATAAAGAAATTGGCGCATCGCAAGCTCTTCTTTTGGATTTTGAAAAAAGGGACTTAATCCAGATGGCAGGAGGTCTTTTAATTCCTCAAACCCTTTGGCTTATTCCTTTTTATCAATGGCAAAAATATTCAAATATTAAGAATGAATTGACACAAAAAAATATTGTTGCTATTTCCGCATGTCTAGCTGTTAAAAGAGGAGTTATTGATAAAGTAGTAGGTTTTGATGAAAAAGAAGCAGTCTACACAGAAGATTTAGATTTTAGTTTTAGAATTTGGCTTTCTGGTTTTAAGATTGTCCTTGCTCCAAAGTCAATTGTTTATCATCATACGAAATCTTTTGAAGAAAGAAAAAATATGTTTGCAACAAAAAGAAAAATTTATTTTCATCTTGCCAAAAACTCTTTTCACTCGATAATTAAAAATTATGAATTGATAAATTTGATTAAGTATTTGCCCCAAAGCATTTTAATAAATATTGGAAGGGGTTTTTATGTTCTAATAAAAAGAAGAGATTTTTCAGCACTCTTAGGAGCGTTTCAGGGATTAATCTGGATTTTATTTAATTTAAAAGATACAATTTCAGAAAGAAGAATTGTTCAAAGTTTAAGGAAGTTAAGCGATAGCGATTTAAAAGATTGTATTTTTACAAAGCAGAATTTGTTTTCTATTTACAGAAATTATTTTTCTTAAATCATAAAAAATCATAAAAAAATTTTAATACTAGCAATATGGGTGAGAATAGGTCTATTCAAATAATTAGAAAGATTGATGGTTATTTGGTGTCTCTGTATAGAAAATTACCATTTACTTATTTAGGAATTTTTAGAAGTACCTTTTCTAAATTTCTTGAAATTGACAGTAAAGTTGAAGTGTTAGACGTCGGCTGTGGTGATGGGTCACTTATTTATAATTTATGTCTTCCTAGAAATTTTGAAATTACCGGAGTAGATATTTTTAAACCCTATCTGGATTTAGCAAAGAAAAAAGGTATATACAAAAGGCTAATAAGGATGGATGTAAGAAAGATAAATTTTAGAAAAAAGTTTGATATTGTGTTAGCCTCCCATGTTATAGAGCATTTGACCAAAAAAGAAGGAAAGAAGATTATTAAAAAATTAGAAAAAATAACCAAGAAGAGATTTATTGTTGCATTACCGATAGGTTATTTTCCTCATGATGAATACGATAGGAATCCTTACCAAGTTCACAAATCATTTTGGGCCATAGAAGAAATGAAAAAAATGGGTTTTACATGCAAGGTGCAAGGTATAAGGTTTTTTTGGAGAAATGAGAATATTGTTAAAAAATATGGAATTTTTAGCTATCTTTTTTTTCATTATTTCAGCGATTTTGCAACCAATTCTAATATTTAAACCTGAACTCGGTCATTACATGGTGTGCTATAAAGATGTGGAGGATAAGGTTTAAAAATACAGGATCTAAAAAAAAATGATAATGATAAGACTTATTTCGAATAAAGAAAATTTTTATCCTATCTTAAAAATTATTTTGTTTAACGGATAAAAATTTTTATAAGAAAAAAATTTTAATTCTAAACCAAAAGTGTCTGTTGTAATTCCGGCATACAATTCTAGTCGCTTTTACAAAAACTTCATCAGAAGTATAAAAAAAGTAAGTTATCCTAATGTGGAGTTTATTTTTATTGACGATGGTTCGACCGATGGTAGTTTTGAAAAAATGAAAAATCTCTGTAATTCGGATAAAAGATTTAAATTTATAAAAAATAGGAGAAGGGAGGGAATTTCAGAAATTAGAAAGATAGGAATAAAAAAATCAAGGGGTAAGTATGTTGCTTTTGCGGCGATGGATATGGAATTTGAGACTAATTTGTTAGATGTTTTAGTGTCTGAACTTGAACGCGATAGGGGTTTATCTGGAGTTGTTCCTTTAACTTTCGATATACATAAAAGAAATATTATCCAAGCTTCAGGAATAAGAATTATTCCGCATACAGGATGGTTGGTATGTTTAAATTATGGGAAGAGAAAAAATTTTGCCACGAAAGCTGATTATAATATTTTGGGTGGTGTCGGTACGCTTGTTAGAAGAAATATTCTTAAAAGGATTAAAGGTTTTGATAAATACCTGGTTAGGAATGTAGAAGATGTAGACCTTAGGTGGAGAATTTGGGTATTTGGAGGGAAAATTAAATTTATTCCAAAGGCTGTAGTCTATCATTGGACTGCAAAGCCTTGGAGTATTAGGAAAAATGAGTTGAATCTTGTTGAGCAGGATTTTGATTTAAACAAAAAACTAGGCTTTTACTTAAAAATTATGAACTAAATAACGTGGTAAGATATTTACCAACCGCTTTTTTCTTAGTATATTTTAGAGTATTTTTGAATTTGTTAAGAGGTAACATTATTCCTTTACTGGGTGCAACTTGGGCAACTATTTGGTTTTTTTATCGTCTTCCTAATAAATTAAAAGAGCGAAAATGTATTCAAGAAAACAAAAATTTTCTGATGAATATCTTTTTGGGAAGCTTTTTCAAAAAGGAAATCTTTTAGAAATTTATTTAAAGTTTTTGCGTCCAGTTTACAAAAGTCGAATTTTTGTACAGAGAAGGATAACCTAAAAGGTATTTTGTTTTACAAATGTTTTATTTTATATTTAATTTAACTTTATGTCGTGTATCTTGATTAGGAAACTAGTGTTACTATTTCTTATATTGCCGGATAACCGAATAAAAAAATATTACGAGAGGTTTTTTATGGATAAATTTTTAGTGAAAGAATAGTTGAGTATCCATTAGTTTTTTTATTTTTGAAAAAGTATAAAGGGTTAAAAGAAAGAAGAAGTGTATTGGATGTAGGCTGTTACTATAGAAACTTTCCAATTCAGCTAGCTAGTATGGGATTTAAAGTTGTTGGTGTTGACCTGAAAAAGTATCAGCTTAGGCATCCAAACTTTGAATTTTTAAAGGGTGATGTAAGAAAATGAAACTTTCTCAGAAGTTTGATTATTGTACATATATTTCTACGCTTGAGCACATAGGTATTGGTTTTTATGGTGAAACTAAGGAGGAAAGTGGGGATAAAGAAACAGTTATATCAATCTACAAATTTTTAAAATCTGGAGGTAAATTTTTGTTGTCCGTTCCCTTCGGCGTAAAAGTTCAGACGGATTCGTATAGGAGTTATGATTGGAATACTTTAGTTAATATTCTAAAACCTTTTAAGATTGAAACTTCTGTTTTCTTTAAGGAAAAAGATGGTAAATGGGTTCCGACAGATCTAAAAACAGCTGAAAGAGTTGATAAAAGCGAAAAGGTTTCAGCAATTGTCTTTATATAAGCACAAAAGGGTAATAATTTTTATGAATAAAGAATGTCCTTTTTGTAGTCGTAAATTCGAGGCTAAGAAAAAGATTGCTATTAGTTTAGATTTTTCATATTTGATTTGTAGTTTCTGTAGTGGAGGGGTGATTTCTCCAAAGTCAAAATTTCAACTATTTAAAAAAAAGTATTATTCACGAAAATATTTTAGAGAACTTTCTAAACCGATAAGTAATAGTTTCTTTCAATGGTTTTTAACACAGAGATTATATCAAACCCCAGATGAATGGGTTAAAAATAATTTTATACCAGGGAAAATACTAGATGTTGGTTGTGGAAATGGAGAGTTTCTAAATCAGCTAACAAAGTATGGATGGAGGGTTAAAGGAATTGATGTAAGTAGAATAGCTGTCAAAAATACAGCACAAAAGGTAGGTAAGGGAAATATCATTTTGGTTAATCTTTTAAGAAAAAGGATTGATGGGAAATTTGATATCATTTCATTTTGGCATGTATTAGAACATGTTTTTACTCCCTTAGATTATGTAAAAAAAGCTAAAGATCTTTTGAATAAGAAATCTTATTTAATAGGAGAAGTTCCGAATTTAGACTCAGTTGTTTTTAGAGTATATGGTAATTATTACTGTTGGGTAATGGTTCCTGAACATGTTTTGTATTTTTCTGAAAAGTCGTTAAAAATATTGTTTAAAAACGCTGGTTTTAAGGATGTAAAGGTTTTGTTTCCGGCAAGAGGTCTTTTGAATTTTTCTTTTTCTTTTAAAAATTTTTTGTCAGAGAATAGAGTTCCAAGCTTAATTACAAAAACCCTTTTTATTTTTTCCATACCTTTTTCAATTTTATTAGGATTAATTTTTGTTTTACTTCGTAAAGGCGAGGTTATAAGGTTTTATGCAAGAAAATAATAAGAAAAAATTTATTTTTGCAATTTTTTTAATCGCTCTTGCCCTATCTTTGTTTTGGTATAAAGACAAAATGTTATTGGGAGGTGGAGAGTCAGGATTGCCCTTTTACAACTTAAAAAGACATTTTGAAATTACAAAATATTCTTGGGCACAGCCAGCCCTTGGTAATTTTATTGGAATTGGTATTTTTTCTGCCAAGCCAACATTTTGGCTGCTTTCACAGTTTCAATATCTAGGAGTTCCTTCGTACTTGATTCAAGCTTTTGTTTTTTTTCTTTTATTTTTTATCTCCGGCATTTCGGTATTTTTTTTGATAAAGGAATTTTTTTCTGATTTAGGTGAAAAGTATGTTTTCTTGGGTGTACTTTTTTATTGGTTTAATCCAATTTCTTTAGTTAATGTTTGGAACAGATTTCTTTACAATTACATGTTTTTTTGGGCGCTTTTGCCAACTGCTTTTTTTCTTTTTATAAGGGGTTTATTTAAAAAAGATATAAGCTTTGCGGTTTTAACAGCTTTAACAATAGTTATCTTTTCATTTTCTCTAACCTCAATTCCATTTAACATTCTTCTTATTTCACTTCTTTTATTTACCACTCTTTTTTATTTAATAACTGATAAGTCTTCAGACAAACTTTTTTATTTTAAATATCTTTTTTTAACTTTGTTTTTTTATTTTTTAACTAATTTTTGGTGGATTAGTCAGCTATTTTTATTTATCTCAACACCAGTAAAAGAAAAGGTAGTTTCAGAATTTTTTAGTTCTTCAGGAAATTTAGAAACTCTTACTGTTTTAAGCAAAAATTTGGGTAATTTTAAGGATTTATTAAGATTAATGCATGCATCTTTTTATTCAGTTAATGGGCTTTCTTGGGCAAAAATTTACAACATTTTTCCACTAAGTTTTTTAGGGTTTGTAATTCCAATACTTATTTTTTGGATTATCTATAAAAAAAGAAAAGAAAAAAAAGTTTTATTCTTAGGTGTATTTTATTTTTTGACGCTTTTTTTGATGAAAGGAAATAATCCTCCATTTGGCGAGATTTTTGAATTTCTCTTCAAAAAAATTACGGTTCTGCAGGTTTTTAGAAATCCATTTGAAAAATTTGGATTTTGGCTTCCACTTTTTTCAGCGCCTCTTTTTGCTTTAGGAGTAGCCGAGTTTTCAAGGATTATTGAAAGAGAAAATTTAAGGAAAATTTTTATCGCAGGAGTGTATTTTTATACTTTAATTTTTCTCGGCTTTCCTTTTTGGACAGGACTTGTTTTCACAAGACAAGATCCAGAAACAAAAAAACTTGAAACTTATCAGGTCAAAGTTCCTGATTATTATGAAAAAGCAAATGACTGGTTAAACAATCAGGCTGGGGATTTTAGATTTATATCATTGCCACTTGGGGGAGAGGGAATGACTTATACTTGGGAAAAACCCTATTCGGGAGTTGAGCTTTCAAGCGCTTTATTTGATACTGCGAATATTTCTTTTAATACCTCAATTCCTTTTTATAAGAATATTGTTGATGAAATTGCCAAAATTCAGATGACCAAAGATTTTTTTAATTTTTTTCCGTTTACCAATTCAAAATATCTTATTTTGAGAAAGGATGTTAATTATCAGGAGAGGAAATTGTTAAACCCCCACAAATTAGAAATTAAACTTGATGATTATCTAAAAGAAGGGTTAATTACAAAAAGAGAAAATTTTGGAGAATTAAATATCTACGAAGTAAACAATAAATTTTATTTGCCTAAGATTTATTCAACAAAAAACATTTTAGTTTCAAATAAAAATTTAAACTCCGGTATTTTTCCTTTTCTCAAAGGATTTCCAACTCAAAAATTCGCCTTAATAAATACAAATGATATTAAAAATTTTGAAAATTATTATAACAAGCTAGTCTTATTTCCAGATTACTTTTTAACTTTTAAAGGATATAAAAAATTAAGGGACGAAGATTTGTTGGCAAGACTTTTTTATGTAAAACACCTTCCTGGAAGTGTTGTTTACCCTTTGGTTTTATTAAAAGAAAAAATTGAGACTTTAATGAAACCAAATTTTCAATCAAGGGTAGAGTATCAAGTTGGTTTGTTGGGTAAAAGAGCGGTTGAAATATATAAACTTAAACATTTAAATGCAAGCAAATCTTTTTTAGAACAAAGAGAGAATGATTATGTTAAAAAACTTTTGAGTATAGAACCGTTGTTAAATTCTACCACAATTAATTCTTATGTTTTTGATACTTTAATCAATCAATTTATTCTTCTTAAAAGAATTAATGCTCAAATAGCTTTATCTAAATTATCTAATATTTTGTACAGTTTAAAGCTAAAACCCAGATACGATTTATCTTTTGAAAATGGAATTTATCTTGTTTATGGTTTTGATATTCCTTTTGAAGGAAAATACAAATTTGAAGAACAAGAAAACTTAAGACTTGATAAATTTTATTTAAATGGGCAATTGGTGAATTTTGATGGTGTTTTGGATTTGGAAAATAAAGAATATGAGATTGGAATTCCATTTGATGATTCCTTCAAAAAAGTAATTTTAAGTAGCAAAAATTTTGAAATTTCAAATAAAATTTTGCCAAGTTTTAATTTAGAGATTGCCGACACCCCCAAAATTTATCGTTTGGAGTTTGACTATCTTTTTGTTAAAGGAAAATCTTTTTATATAAAGTTTATTCAAGATATTGATAGTAAAGATTCCCCGCTTTTTGGTTTGCAAGTTAATAGAGGCCAATATTACCATTCATGGGTGCATTTTGAAAGAGATTTTACAACCACACCTGGAGCAACAAGTGCAGTCTTACAATTTTTACCTAACTTTAGTTTAAAATGCCAGAAAGTTTTTTTTATAAAAGAAAAGTGTTTGAAAGAAGAAAATAATTTCGGGGCAGAAATTAGGAATTTCAAAGTGTCAGAAATTAACTACCCAGAAATAAAACTTTACAATTTCGCAAAAGATTTTCAAAAGAAATCCTCCAACATAAGTTATCAAAAAATTAATCCTACAAAATATCTTTTAACTATTGAAAAGGATGATAACGAACCTGAGTTGATTGTCTTTTCAGAACTTTTTAATTCTTTCTGGAAGCTAAAAATAAATAATAAAGAATCTCTAAGTGATGATAAGCATTTTTTGGTAAATAGTTTCGCCAACGCCTGGTTAATAGATAAACAGGGAAAATATAGCGCTTTGATAGAATTTGAGCCTCAAAAGTTTTTAAATATTTCAGAAAAAGTAACTTTAGCAAGTATTTTTACCGGTATGTTTGTGTTGGCTATTTTAAAATTAAAAGGGAGTAAAAATGAAAATTTTTGAAAGTTTTTCAAGAATTATATTCTTTTTTAGTTTATTTTTTCTTATTTTATCTATCTTTTTTGGAATTTATTTTAAATTTGATTTTTTAAAATTTTCTTTGTTTTACTGGTTAGTGTTTTTTAATGTACTTTTTTCTATTTTCTTTTTTAATTTAAAGTCTTCACATTTTATTTTATTTGGTATATTGAATTTTATTTTGGCAATTTTACCCCTTGCTTTAGGACTAAAATCTTTTTCTGAGATAATTTTTAGAATTTCTTTGATTTTTTGGTTAGTTGGTTTGACTTTAGTTTTGATAGAATACATTAAGGATGAAAAAATGGCTTGAAATTACGCAAGGTTTTTTTGTTTTAGGAGTATTTTTAATCTTTATTTCCTTTCTTTTAATTTTATTTGGGAAACATCTTCGCGCAGAACAAATTCTTTCCATTTCATATTTTTTTCTTTTTTTCGGAGCTGTAAATTACATAAAATCTCTTAGAAGATGAATAAATTTCAAAAGTTTTTAATTTTTATAATTTTAGTTTTTTTATTTATAAGTTTTATTGCAAAAAATACTGGATTTGCCAATGATTTTCCATTCACCTCAAGAGAAACTCTTATTTTAAATTTTTCCCTTCCTCAAACCTGGTCAAATTTAACTGGAAGCTTGGGAGAGTATACGGTTTCTACTCTTTGGGCTTGGCCCCTGCAAATCCTTTATTCGGCAGGATCGCATCTTGGTTTTAATTTTTTGTTTTTATTAAGAATTTTTGGAGTAATTCCCATAATTCTAATTTCCATTTACTCGGTTAGTGTGCTTTTGCGTAGGTTTAAGATTTCAGGTTGGGCGAAAACTTTAGGAATCCTTTTTTATCTTTTAAATACCTACATTTTATTGATTATCGACGGAGGACAATTTCAAATCGGTTTGGCTTATTCTATTTTTCCTTTAGCTTTTCTTAAAGTCGTTGAGGCAGTTGAAGGGAGGAAAAAACAAAAAATTTTAGCAGGAATTTTTGTATCCTTTTTGGGATTTTTTGACACCCGTTTCATTTATGTTTTATTTTTGCTTTTGTTTATCTATTTTATTTATGAAAGTATTTTTATTGAAAAAAAATACTTTTTTTTCTGGTTTTTCTCATGGCTTAAGACAGGAGTTTTTATTTTTGTAATTTTTTTAGGATTAAACTTTTATTGGATTTTTCCGGCGGTTTTGATTAAGGCTCCTTCTTTTCCTGAAACTTATCAAAGGACAACGCAGATTTCATTTTTATCGTTTGCGAAATTAGGACATGCACTTTTTCTTCTTCAGCCTCATTGGTACAAGAATGTCTTCGGTAAAGTTACCCCGCTTTTGCCGGAGTTTGCGATTTTGCCGATTTTAGTTTTTTTGTCTCCTGTTTTAAAGAAAAAAGACAAAATTGTTGGTTTTTGGATATTAGTTGCCTTAATAGGAGCTTTTTTGGTTAAAGGCTCAAATCCTCCTTTGGCAGCAATCTATCCATTTCTTTTTGCCAAAATTCCCGGTTTTTCTCTTTTCAGAGACCCTACTAAATTTTTCTTTCTTGTCTGCATTTCATACACGGTTTTAATTGCTAAAACTTCCGAGGAGTTAGTTGAACGATTTGGCTTCAAAGTTGCAATTGGAAAAAAGTTTAAGTTAGCGGTTCTTCCACTTCTTCTCATTGTTTATTTTCTTATTTTAATGTGTCCTATTTGGCAAAATAAAATGACAGGAACCTTTTCAGAACCTGTTTATCAAGATGAATATAAGATACTAAATCAAATACTTGAGAAAGACAGCAAGTTTTCTCGAGTTTTTTGGATACCAAGCCGCTCCCCTTTAGGTTACTCTTCTTATACTCACCCATCTCTTGAAGCATTAAGGGTGTTTAACAAAAGACCGTTTGCATCAGGTGTTGTTGGAAGTTATGAAGTTTTTAATTTCTTAAGGGAAGCAGCCTTTTTAGGAGAGATTTTTGACATTTCCTCTGTTTCTTTTATAGTTTATCCCTTTCCAGATACAAGAAGAGAAGAGTTAAAACAGGATAATGTTGATTATTATCATCTTTTCTCAAATCAAATCGAAAGCCTTCCTTGGATAAAAGAAAAGTTAATTGACTTTCCGGTTAATGTTTATAAGACCAAATCCTCAAGTGAACATTTCTTTTTAACCGCAAACACTTTTTTGGTTGTTGGATCCGACAGAATTTTAGAAGAATTAATGAAATTTGATAATTTTAAATTAAGAAATAACGCAATTATCTTTGCCGAAGAAAAACCTGAAATTTCCAAAAATTTAGCTAATAAAGATGGAGTAAAGATAATTTTGTATAAAAAGGACATTCTTGATTTAGAGGCAACACTTATTCCTCGAGAAAATTTTATATTCCCTTCCCAAAATTTAGATTTTGAACCAAACAGTAAAAATTTTTGGAAAAGAGAGTCAGCTGATTTTGTTTGGTGGAGAAATTTTTTGCAGCAAAAGTATTCACTAGACACAAGGGATTTTGATTATGGAGCAGGCTTGGCTATTTCCGAGAAGGAAGGTGAATTAACTCTTGAGAGTGAAAATTTTTCAAAAGGTAAAGTTTTGCTGGCAAGAGTGATGCAAAGTCCAAGAGGAGGAAGTATAGAATTTTACCAAGGACATCAAAGGTTAGCTGAAATTAATACAAAAACTCAAAATTCTGAAAAAATTCAAATTAGACTTACAACAGGAGACTTTGAAGATAAAATTTTTGAATATGAAGACACCAGCCTTAAGTGGTTTGAAGTTGGAGAACTTTCTTCAAGCCATCCTTTAACAATTAAAACTAAAGGAGATATAAATGTTTTAAATTCGCTGATTGTAATTTCTAGAGATGAACTTGAAAGCTATAAAAACCTAGTCAACAATTTTGAAATTATGTCTTGGGATGCCCTTTTTGAGAAAGAGATAGAAAATCTTTTTTTAAATAAAGAGGAGGCTATAGTTTCTTATTCCAGAATTTCGCCAACTCACTACAAGGTTGAAATTCAAGGTCTCAAGAAACCAGCAACTTTGGCCTTTTCCGATTCCTATGATAATTTTTGGATGTTAAACAATAAAGGTTCATACCCTTTGTATTCTTTAATAAACGGATTTTATTTAGAAAAAGACGGAGTATATGATGTTTATTATATGCCTCAAAAATATATTCTTCCAGGTGTATTGTTTTCATTTTTGTTTTTGATGTTTATTTTTATTGCCTACAAAAAATCAGTATAATTTCTAAATGGTCAAAAAAAAGATTTTAAGATTTTTTAAAGAAATTTTTGCAACAGAGACATTAAGACATTCAACAGTTGCCTTTTCCTTCACCATACTGAACGGATTTTTAGGTGCTATTTTTTATGTTTTATCAGCTAGGTTTTTAGGACCTGACAGTTTTGGATTGATGGTTGTTGCGATAAGCGTCTTGACCCTAATAGGCGACATTGCTGATTTAGGTTTGGATACTGGAATTGTGAGATTTGTGGGAAAGTTTGCGAAAACTAACAAGGAAAAAGCTTATAAATATTTGAAACTCTCTTTGAAACTAAAATTAGCATCCTCTTTGGTTGTGTTGGTTTTGGGACTTACTTTTTCAAGTTTTATTGCTGTCAGAATTTTCTCGAAGGCTTCCCTTACTTTGCCTTTAAAACTAGCCTTTGCGGGTGTTTCTTCTTATCTTCTTTTCAGATTCATCACATCTTGCCTTCAGGCCTTTCAGAGATTTTGGCTTTGGGGAATTATTCAGGTAGCAACCAACGCCTTGAGATTAATAGTTTTAACAATACTTTTTTTTCTTAATCTTTTAACCTTAAAAACTAACCTCATAAACTATATTTTTATTCCCTTTATAGGTTTTTTAATTGGTCTTTTTTTTCTTCCAAAAGGATTTACTAGAGTAAAAAATGAAAAGGGCGTGTTTTCAGATTTATTCCATTTCAATAAATGGGTAACCTTATTTCACCTTCTTGCCGCAACCGGCGCAAGACTGGATACGTTTTTGTCAGCAAGACTTTTAAGTTTGGGAGATGTTGGGGTATATTCATCAGCCAATCAGCTTGTTTCAATTGTTCCGCAGATTGTTGCCGGCCTATCAACTGTCATAGCACCGAAAATCGCAGGATTAAGAAGCCTTAAAGACTTTAAAGGTTATCTTAAAAAGACTCAAATTTTTATTTTTTTTATTGCACTTCTGGGCATATTGGCAATGCCTTTAGTTATATGGCTTATTCCCATTGTATACGGAGAAAAGTATATAGCAAGTGTAAAAATTTTTATTGTACTTTTTTTTGCAATGCTTGTTTTTCTGATTTCTGTCCCAATACATCTTTCAGTTTTTTATTATTTTTCATATCCAAAGCTTTTTGTAATTCTTTCCTTTTTCCATCTTTTTATAATAGGATTTGTTGGATGGAATATGATTCTAAGTTATAAAGCAATGGGAGCCGCAGTAACGGTTTTGATTGGACAAATTTTTAACTTTGTAGTTCCTTTTTTTTGGGTTTTAGGAAAAATTAGAAATAAAAATTGACTTATGAAAATTTGGGCTCATACCTTGGTAAAAAACGAAGAGAGGTACCTTTGGTTCGCAGTCAGAAGCGTAATTGATTATATTGACAAAATTCTTATTTGGGATACAGGAAGTAGTGACAATACTTTAAAGATTATAAGCTATCTTAAAAAACTTTACCCTAATAAAGTGCTTTTTAAAGAAGTCGGCGAGGTGGATATTTACGAATTTACTAATGTAAGGCAGAGAATGCTTGATGAGACAAAATCCGACTGGTTTATGATTTTGGACGGCGATGAGGTATGGTGGGATGAGGAGATTAAAAAAGGCGTAGAATTTATAAGAAGAAGGGGTAATTTTTATGATTCCCTTGTCCATAAGTTTTATAACATAGTCGGAGATATTTATCATTATCAGGAAGAGGAAGCAGGGATGTACTCAATAGATTCTCTTAAATGTCATTTAAATATTAGATTCGTTAACCGAAACATTAAAGGACTTCATTTTGACAAGCCCCATGGTAAACAGGGCATTTACGATAAAGATGGTGTTTTAATTCAGGAAAGGCCTAAGGAAAAGAGGGTGCATTTTGGAGTAGGTTATATGCATTTTACAAATGTTGTTCGTTCAAAAAACATAAAGAAAGATCTTTTGGTTCCAAAAAGAGATATTAAACTTAAATATGAGTTAGGATTTGAATTTCCTTTTGATTTCTACTATCCGGAAGTTTTCTTTAAGCCAAAGCCAGGCTTTGTTGAGTCTCCTTGGGAAAAAATGTCAGTAAAATTTTTTATAAAATCATTTTTATTGACACCGTTTAAAAGAATAAAAAGAAGAGTTTTTAAATCTGGAAGTTTTGGATATTAAAGATGTTTAAAAAAAGGCTAGCTAGAACTTTGTGGGAAAAAGAAAGCTATTACCATTTGGCTAAAAAGGCAAGTATAAAGTCAAAGCACCCCGGGATTATTGAAATAAAAAAGCTTGCCGGAAGAAATAAAAAGATTTTAGATCTGGGTTGCGGCGAGGGAAGTAAGCTTAATTTAATTGCAGGCAAGAATAATCTTGGATTTGGTGTAGATTTAAGTAGTAAAGCTGTTAAAATCGCTAAAAAAAACTACCCCCATCTTAATTTTGTTAGGTCAGATATAGAAAGTTTGCCTTTTAAAAATGAAGAGTTTGATTTAGTTTATTTTACTTTTGTTTTGGAACATCTAGATAGACCAGAAAAAGTAATTAGAGAGGCGGCTAGAGTAACTAAAATGGGTGGATTTTTGGCTTTTTTATCGCCTAATTTCGGCGCTCCAAACAGAGCGTCGCCTCCATTTAAAGGCAATAGATTTATTAAATTTATAAAGGGGGTAATTACTGATTTTGTTTTATTATTTAAAGGAATTGATAAACTTTATTGGAATAAAGTAACTCCTCTTTCTTTAGGCGAAGTATACCAAACGGATTGGGATACAACCATAGAGCCGTATTTGCTGACCTTAGTCATTTTTTTGAAAAGAATTGGATTAAAAATTATTAAAAGAGGCAGTTTCTGGGTAGAAGAGCTGCCTGGTGCTAAACTGCATCAAAGACTTTTTCGTATTTTGGGAGAAATGGGAATTTATCCCTTTGAGTTTTGGGGACCTCACCTTTTCGTGATAGCCCAAAAGCCTTAATAAATTTTCATTCCTTTTTATGAAAGATATTGCCAAAGATACTTTAGAAATAATGCAAAAGGCAACCCAGTATAATTCATGGCTTTTTTCTAAAATCAAACCTCATCTGGGAGGCAGAATTCTTGAGGTGGGAAGCGGCATCGGAAGCTTTACCTTGCTTTTAAAAGAAATAGGAGAAGTTTGGGCGGGTGATATAAACAAAAATTATCTTAAGTATTTAAAAAAAAGATTTGCGAAGGAGGTTAGGGTTGGCTATGTTAACATTGAGAAAAAGAAATATTTTTTTGGCGATATGAAATTTGACTGCGTGGTTTGTCTAAATGTTCTTGAGCATATCAAAAATGAAGAAAAAGCTTTAAAAAACATTCACAAACTTTTGAAAAAAGGGGGAAAATTGATTCTTTTGGTTCCTGCCCACAAAAGTTTATACAGCGAATTTGACAGAAAAATTGGCCATTACAGACGTTATAGCTTAAAAGAAGTTAGTTTAAAGCTCAATTATTCTTCATTTAAAGTTTTAGATATTTATTATTTAAATTTTTTTGGCGTTTTGGGATGGCTTTTATTTTTTAAATTGCTTAAGTTTAAAAAGATGAGCAAATTCGGGGTAAGGTTTTTTAATTTTTTTGCTTTTGTGTTTTTATTTCCTGAGAGATTAATAAAGCCTTTTTTCGGGCTTTCGGTTTTTGCTATTGCGACTAAAAAAAATAAATTAACCATTAACAATCATAACAACGACAATGATAAAACTATCAATAATCATTCCGGTATATAATGAGGAAAGAACAATAAGAGAGGTTTTAAGAAAAGTTAATTCAGTAAAAATACCAAATTTTGAAAAAGAGATTATAGTTGTAGACGATGCCTCTAAAGACTTCTCGTTGAAGGAAATAAAGGATGCTAAAGTAAAGTATAAAATAAAAAATTTAAAAATCTTGAGGCATAAAAAAAATATGGGCAAAGGAGCCTCTATTAAAAGTGGATTAAAAAAGGCAATGGGGGATGTGGTTTTGATACAAGATGCGGATTTGGAATATGACCCAAAATATTATAAAAAACTTCTAAAGCCAATTTTGAAAAAAAAGGCATCTGTTGTGTATGGAAGCAGACTCAAAAATTATCCTTTAAAACTGTTTGGTAAAAACAAAACACCTCTGATAATGCATTTTTTAGGAAATAAGTTTCTTACTTTTGTTACCAATATGTTGTATGGAGAAAGTACGACAGATATGGAGACAGGGTATAAAGTTTTTAAAAAGTCCATCCTGAAGGAAATTGAGATCAAATCAAAAAGATTTGATTTCGAAGCTGAGGTAACAGCTAAAATACTTAAAAAGGGTTATAAAATTTACGAAGTTCCGATAAAAATAAAACCCAGGGGCTACAATGAAGGAAAAAAAATTACATGGAAAGACGGAATTTGGGCCCTTTTTACACTAATAAAATATAGGTTTGTGGATTAGATTAATAGATTATGAAGATACTAATTTTGAGCGCTTATCAAGATTTTGTTTTTAGGGGAGCTGAAAGGTTTGTTGACGAGTTTTCTAAAAAAATGGGTAAAAAACACGAAGTTTTTGTTTTGAAAGGCAATTTTTATCCAATAAAGCGCGTGCCTATTCTTTGGAGGATGTATCTTGATCCTCAAGGAATTAAAATTTTTTGGTTTACATTAAAAAACTTACATAAAATTTGGAGAGAAAAATTTGATCTAATAATTCCTTTGAATGGAGGCTGGCAACCAGCGCTTCTTAGAATTCTTACCTGGATTAGGGGAGGAAAACTGGTTATAATCGGGCATTCAGGCATCGGTTGGGATGATGTAAATAATCTTTGGTGTTTTCCAGACACTTTTGTCGCCCTTTCTTCTTATGCTAAAAATTGGGCAAAAAAAGTAAACCCCTTTGTCAATGTAGTTTACATTCCAAATGGAGTTGATATTGAAAAATTTAACCCAAAAGGAGCCAAGCTTAAAATTTATTTAAAAAGACCGATTGTTTTATTTGCAGCAGCTTTGGAACCCGGGAAAAGAGTTGGTTTACTGATAGATGCCTTGTCAAAAATTGGCAATTTAAGTTTATTGATTGCCGGAAAGGGAGAAATGGAAGATAAAATAAGGAAAAAAGCAAAAAAATTACTTAAAAAAAGGTTTTTAATGAAAAGCTTTAAGTTTGAAGATATGCCAAAAGTTTACAGAAGTTGCGATTTATTAGTTTCAACCTCTTTACCAGTTTATTCTTTTGAGATGGTAATAGTTGAGGCTATGGCAAGTAATTTGCCTGTTGTTGCAAACAAGGATAGGATAAGGTCTGAAATTGTGGGTGAAGCGGGCGTTTTGGTTGATTGCTCAAAGAAAGACGAGATTGTTAAGGGAATAAAAAGGGCTTTGAAAAAGAATTGGGATTATATTCCTAGAAAAAGGGCTGAAAAGTTTTCTTGGGAGGAAGTTATTAAAAAGTATGAAAATCTTTTTTTAAGACTTATAAAATGAAAAGGATATCAGCTGTGATTGCATGTTTTAATGAGGAAAGGTTTTTAAGTTCTTGCCTTGATTCAATTAAGGATTTTTCCAAAGAGATAATTATTTTTAACATAGGCAAAAAAAGCAAAGAGCTTGAGGAGATTGCCTTAAAGTTCAACGCCAAAATAATAAATTTTTCTTTTACACCTTATGTTGAGGCAATTAGAAACAAGATGGTAAAAGAGGCAACTGGAGAGTATGTTTTGGTTCTTGACCCTGATGAAAGATTAAGTGAGGGTTTGAAAAGGAAATTGCTTCAAGTTTGCAAAGAGGAAAAATTTGATGCGGTAAATATTCCCCGCAAAAATATAATATTTGGAAAATGGATTAGACACACAAATTGGTGGCCTGATAAACAAATTAGGTTTTTCAAAAAAGGAAAAGTATTTTGGACTAGCAAGATTCACTCCTACCCTAAAGTGATGGGTAAAATTTTAGAGCTTGAAGAAAGGGAGGGTTATTCTATAATTCACAGACAATACGAAAATTTTTCAGAATTTTTACAAAGACAAAACCGTTATTCCGATATCGAAGCTAAAAATTTGTTTGATGAGAAAGCAAAGATAAGCTTAATAAATTTTTTTCTTTGGCCAGCTAAAGTCTTTTTATCAAGATATATAAAGCATCTGGGTTTTCTTGATGGATTTAATGGATTCTCTCTTACTTATATGATGATGATTTATAAACTTATGGTTCTGGTAAAGTTATGGGAGAAAAATAAACTTTCCGATTAATTTTACTTTTTTTTTGTTAAAAAAATGGTTAAAAAGCTATTGGAATATAAATTTTTGATCTGCATTTTAATTTTTTCTTTTTTTATAAGGTTAGTTTTGATAAATCAATCTTTTTGGCTGGACGAGTCAATTGGTGCGATAGAAGTTAGAAATGGAGATTTAGTTCATATATTGACTCAGTTTTCTAAGTTTGATAATCACCCTCCTTTATATTATGTTCTTCTTGAGTTTTGGACTAGCATTTTTGGTTATTCTGAGATCTCAATCCGTATGCCATCAGTTCTTTTTGGGGTAGCTTGTATCTTTCTTGTTTTCAAAATTTGCGAAATTTTGTCTCAAAGGTTTGGAAAGAGAGACAAAGTTTTTAAATTCATGCTTGCCTCAGTTCTTTTTTTATCCAATTCACAGCTTCATATTTATTACTCGCAGGAGGCGCGTATGTATTCGATGACTGCCTTTTTTAGCTCTTTGGCAATATATTCTTTTATAACTTCAAGATGGTTTTTGTACTCTTTTTCAATTACTTTTTTGTATTTTACTGATTATTTGCCATTAGTTTTGTTTCCGGTTTTTGTGGTTGACGGTTTTTTAGAAAAAAAACCTAAGAATTGGTGGTTTAAATTTTTTCTATCTCATCTGCCTGTTTTAATCTTAGGAATTTTTTGGCTGAAGATATTTTTGATTCAACTTAATAATGGAAGGTGGCTTGTTCAAACTCTTCCTGAATGGAAAAAGATTGCAGGAGGCGCAAATTTGAAGGAAGTTTTTTTTGTTTGGTCAAAATTTGTTTTTGGAAGAATATCTTTAATTGATAAAAGTAAATATTTGTTGTTGGTATTTTTAGCTTCTATTCCTTTTGTTTTCAGTTTGATGAATGCTTTTAGGCACAAAGAAGCTCCTATTAGAATAATTTGGTTTTGGTTTTTTTTATCTTTGCTTTTAGGATTTCTTATTTCTTTTTTTATTCCTGCATTTACCTATTTTAGGTTTATTTTTTTGCTTCCCTCTTTTTACATACTTGTTTCTTATGGAATATATAAGATAAAAAGACAAAGTTTTCAAAATTTTTTGATTTTTACAATTTTGGCATTTAATTTTTTAAGCTGGTTAATTTACATAAGAGACCCCAGACAACAGAGAGAAAAGTGGAGGGAGGCTGTAGGCTTTATTGAAAGAAGGGCTTTACCTGGTGATATTGTTTTATTTGAATATCCTGATCCATTTACTCCATTTCGCTGGTACTCGCGAAGTTTAGTTGAAGCAAAAGGAGCAACAGACTCTGTACGAGCAAACGTCAGTAAAACAAAAGAAAGAACCGAGAAGCTGATAGAAAATAAAGATGGAATTTATTTATTTGAATATTTAAGAGATTTGTCAGACCCTACGGGGGTTGTGCAAAAAACAATTTCAGAAAAAGGTTTTAAAGTTAAGGAAGAATACGCATACTTTCAGGGTATTGGGAAAATAACCTATTGGATAAAAAATGATAAATAAGAAATTTAAATTAGCATATTTTTTTCTTGCATTGATTGTACTTATTCACATTTTTTTGCTATCCAGAATTGTTTTTTTTCCGTATCCGGAAATGTTTGTTTACCCTTATTTAACATCTAAGGGTCTTCTTCCTTACAAAGAAATAATGGACCAACATTTTCCCGGGCTTTTCTTTTTTCCTGTTAATTTTTATACTCTTGGAATAAGAACCCCTGAGGCTTTTTTTGTTTTAAACATTATTATTGTCTTTGCTAATCATTTGCTTTTATTTTTATCCTCAAGAAAAATTTTTAAATCTTTTGATTTGGTCTTAATTTCTAATTTTTTTTATTTTCTCTGGCATCCATTTCTTGAAGGATATGTTTTATGGATTGATTCTTTTGCCTCCTTGATATTCTTATTTGTTTTTTATTTGATATTAAGAGGGGGTTTGAAAAGTAAATTTCAGAGTTTCTTAATCGGTTTCATAATTGGAATTTCAATTCTATTTAAGCAGGTTAGTATAATTTTTGCAGTATTTTTTTTAAGCTTTCTTTTTTATCGGAAAAGAGTAAAAACTTTTTTTCTTGTTTTTTTAGGAATAATAATTCCTCTTATCTTGATGTTTTTCTATTTTGTAAAGATAAATGTGATAAAAGATTTTATTTTTTGGACTTTTACATTTAATCTTACTACTTTCGCAAAATTTGGGAGAAAAATGCCAACCTTTTTTGATTTATTAAAGGCTGGTTTTATTTTCATACCCTCTTTTTTGGCAATTATTTTTTTGAATTTAAAAAATAAAATTAAAGAAGAAGTTTCACTTTTGATAATTTTTTTAATAGCCTCATTTGCCTTTGTCTTTGCTAGATTTGATTTTGTTCATCTGCAGCCGTCTCTGCCTTTTGTTTCTTTGTTAACTGTCTATTTTTACAAATATATTTCAAATTACAAAAGACTTAAGATTCTGATTATTTTTTTTTATTTTTTGGGCTCTATCTATTTAATTTATAATTTTTACCACTGGGCTTGGGGAGGAGAGGTATTTTTTTTCGGAGGTCTTGAAAATAGTATTGTAGAGAAGGTAAATTTATATTCAAATCAAAGCGATTCTGTTTTTGCTTTTGGCACAACACCTCATCTTTATTTTCTAGCGGAGCGTCTACCGCCGGGTAGGGTTTTTGTATTCCAATTTCCATGGTTTATGATGGTTGCTGAAGAGAAAATTTTAGAAGGGATAATTAGAAACCCTCCTAAAATAGTTGTCCAGGATAAAAATTCTTATGTTCAAGGAATGAATTTAGTCAGCTTCATGCCTAGAATAGGGGATTTTATTAGGAGAAATTACAATCTAGTTGATAAAATTGATAGGATAGAAATTTTGGTTAAACAAAAATAAAAATTTATGAAAGTTGCTATTGATATTTCACAGGTTGTTTATGAAGGTGGTGTTCCAAGATACACAGACAATCTTGTGAGAAGCCTAGTTGATATTGTTAAAAAAGATGAAATTTTATTGTTTGGTTATTCCTTAAGAAAAAAAGCCCTTTTGAGTTCAAAAGTTTTAGAATACAAAAGAGGTAAGTTCGGTGAAAATGTTCGTGAAAAGATTTTACCAGTACCTTTAAGCTTTTTTGAGTTTCTTTGGAATCGATTACATATTTTGCCTGTAGAAAATTTAATTGGCAAAGTTGATTTATTTCATTCCTCAGACTGGATTCAGCCGCCGTCTAAATCTTTAAAAGTTACAACGGTTCACGATCTTATAGCAATAAAGTTTCCCAAAATTACTCCCGCCAAAATAGTATCTGTTCACTCCGCAAGAATGAGATGGGTTTTAAAAGAGGTTGATAAGGTTATTGTTCCATCAAAGACCACGGCTTATGACTGTGAAGAATACGGAATTAAAGCGGATAAGATTGAAATTATTCCCGAGGCGTGCGATCCGGTCTTTAAACCTGCTAAGAAGCACGAAATTGAAAGGATAAAAAGAAAATATAAAATATTTGGAGATTATATTTTGGGCGTTGGTGTCGGTTTGCGAAAAAATACGCAAAGAATAATTGAGGCTTATGAGAAAATTAAACCTGAGCTTGATTTGAAGCTTATTTTTGTGGGAAACAAAAATCAGGAAGTAAATTATGTTAGAGGAGTATTTTTTTTAGGCAATGTAGCAGTTGATGATTTGGTCAAGTTGTATTCCGGAGCTTTAGCTTTAGTCTATCCGTCTTTGTATGAGGGCTTTGGTCTTCCTATATTGGAATCCTTTTCCTGTAAGACGCCTGTTGTAACTTCTAATTCAGGAAGTTTGGCTGAATTAGGCAAAAAAGGCGCGTTCTTAGTTGATCCATATAGCGTGGATTCAATTGCAGAAGGTATACTTTCTGTAATAAAAGACAGAGAAAAATGGGTGAAGAAAGGAGTAAATATAGTTAAAAAATACAGCTGGGAAAAAACAGCCGAAAAAACTTTAAAAGTTTATAAAAGTCTTTTTTCATAAGTTGTTGAAAATATTTAAAAACTTTAGTAAACTTAAAACCTGAAAATTTTCTCCCGTATAAAAAAGTTAAAAAATTGCTATTGTTTTAGACAAATTTTTCAAAAAAGGATTTATGTTAGTAGGAATTGACGGCAATGAAGCAAATGTCAGTCAGAGGGTTGGAGTACATCAATACTCTTTAGAAATAATAAAAGGACTCTACAAACTACAGGATAATAAAAACAGGTTTCTAGTTTTTCTTAAAACCCCCCCCTTAAGTGACTTACCTAAAGAGACAGAGTATTTTAGCTATGAGGTATTACCAAACAGAAAATTCTGGATTCTCACTTCCTTAATGCCAAGTCTTTTGGAAAGAAAAAAGGTTGATGTCTTTTTTTCTCCGCATCATTATTTACCCCTATTTACTCGCTCACCAAAAGTTTGCACCATTCATGACCTAGGATATCTCAATTTTTCGGCACAATTTAGAAAATACGATTTTTGGCAGTTAAAGTATTGGAGTGCTATTTCTATATCTATATCAAAATATATCATTTGTCCATCAAAATCTACCGCCAAAGATATTGTACGACATTATCCGTTTTCTCAAAAAAAAGTTAAAATTGTTTATCACGGCTTTGACAATTCTAGATTTAATACAAAAATTTCTAAAAATTTTGTGCGACAAATACTTAAAAAATATAGGATATATAATGATTACCTTTTAGTGTTGTCGACTTTAAAGCCCAGTAAGAACATAGAAAAAGCTTTAGAAGCTTTTTACCTTTTAAAGTCTAATTATTTAGATAATGATAATATAAAATTGGTTGTAGCCGGAAAGAAAGGTTGGCTATATAAAAGTATTTTCGAAAAGGTGAAGAGTTTGAAAATTGAAAGGGATGTAATTTTTACAGGATATCTTGAAGAAAAAGAAAAACCCGCTTTAATCAAGGGAGCTAAAGCGTTTGTTCTGGCATCTTTTTGGGAAGGTTTTGGGATGGATGTTGTCAACGCTATGGCTTGCGGAACTCCTGTTGTGATAAGTCGTGTAGCTTCTCTTCCTGAGATTGCGCAAAATGCAGCCATTTATGTTGAACCTGAAAGTGCTGAAAGTATTGCGCGAGGAATACTTAAGGTTTTAATTATGGATAAAAAAAGTTTAGAAAAGTTGATTAAAAGAGGTTTGAATCAAGCAAAGAAGTTTTCTTGGGAGAAGTCCGCAAAGCAGACTCTGCGAATACTGGAAACTGCAGCAAATAAAGCTTAAAATTAATATTTAAAGAGTATGCTTTTTGAGGAAAATATCAAAATTACAAAAAAAGGAGTATTTTTCACGGACAAACACGGTAAAATATTATCTTATAGTGAAGCTTTAAACAAAATTTTTAACAGAATTTCTAATTACCTTCTCGATTTTAAACTTTTATTGATTCATATTGTCAGTTTGCATATTCCTGTTGCTTTAATTAGACATTTTGTTTTTAAATTAAGTGGTGTGAAAATAGGAAAGGGTTCAACAATTCACATGGGATGCAAATTTTTTGAACCCGCTGGGGTGGAAATAGGCGAAGATACAAAAGTAGGGGATAATGCGTTTTTAGACGGAAGAGCAAAGTTGAAAATAGGTAGTCATGTTGATATAGCTTCCGGTGTATTGATTTACAATTCCGAACATGATATTAACGATCCTGAATTTAAAGCAATTTCTGAATCTGTCGAAATTAAAGATTATGTATTTATCGGACCAAGGTCAATAATTTTACCGGGCGTGAGGATTGGAAAAGGGGCGATTGTAGCGGCTGGAGCTGTTGTCACAAAGAATGTCGATGATTTTAAAATAGTGGCTGGAGTTCCGGCAAAAGTAATTGGAGAAAGAAAAAACAAAAATCCTAATTATAGACTAGGACGATCAAGACTTTTCCAATAAAGAATAACTTTGTTACTCATGAAAAGTACTGTGAAAATTGTATACATTTTTTTATCTTTTTTGTTCTTGATTTATTTGTTTCTTCCTAATCCTGACTTTCCTCCTCAGCTTCCCGACTCTCTTCAATCCTCTGAACCGGGTGATACCGAAACTTTATTAAGACGTGCTTATTACACTGATTACTTGAGAAGCGAAGTACTCAAACATTATCAAGAAAATTTTGAGAAATTGGGTTTTTTAAACTTAAAATTTTTAACATATAGGCTAAATTATCCGCCAGAAGAAGCGCAAACCCTAATTCGTGACCAAACTAGAAGCACTTTTTTGGAGGAGATAGTTCATCCATTCAGAGAAAGCTTGTTTGTAAACGGGTTTGAACCGAAATTAGATAAGGATGCAATTTATGTTGAAGGGAAAAAGTGGAATCAAAAAATCACGGTTAAAATAGTATATTCAAGCTTAGCTGCTAGAGTATTTGTCGGCTTGACTACCGTTTTTTTGACAGCCTTTATATTTAGAAAATTTTTCTATCAACTTAACCTTTTAATAAAAGAAATTAGAAACTTATGGACTTGACTGTTGTGATTGTTAGCTACAATACAAAAGACCTGCTTTTGCAATCCATAAATTCCATTGTGAATAACACCAAAGATATTTCTTATGAGATAATAGTCGTTGACAACGCTTCAAATGACAATTCGGTTACGGAAGTTTTGAAGTTTAAAAGAAAAAAGAAGTTAAATATAAAAGTTTTAAAGAATAAAAGAAATCTTGGATTTGGTAAAGCAAATAATCAGGGGATGAGAATTTCAAAAGCTAGATATATTTTACTTCTTAACTCGGATACTTTAATCCACGATGATGTCTTATCCAAAATGATTTTTTGGATGGATAAAAATAAGGATATAGGTATTTCTAGCTGTGCTCTTAAAAACAAAGACGGCAGTCTTCAGGGAACAGGTGGTTATTTCCCGACTTTAATAAGGGTTTTCTCTTGGATGATCATTCAGGATTTACCCTTTGTTGATAAAATTATCAAACCCTTTCATCCGGTTCATAGTAAGTTTTTTAATATAGGAGAGAAATTTTATCAAAAGAAAAGGGAGCTTGATTGGCTGACTGGAGCATTTTTACTGATGAGGAAAGAAGTTTTTGAGAAAACAGGCGGATTTGATGAAGACTTTTTTATGTATGCAGAGGATGTTGATCTTTGTTATCGAGCTAAAAAAGTAGGTTTTAGAATTTATTACAATCCAAAGTGGAGCATTACGCATTATGGAGGCAAAAGCGGCAGTTCATGGTCTTTTGTTTTGCCGGAATTTGAAGGTTTGAGAATTTTTTATAAAAAACACTTTCCTTCCTGGCAGTATCCATTTTTAAGAACTTTTCTCAAAATCGGCGCTTTAATAAGAGTTTTATTATTTGGAATTTTTTTAGAAAAGGAGGGCGTTAAAACTTATGCAAAAGCGCTTATCACTGTTTAATGGAGTTTTGAAATATACAGTTTCAGCACTTATTATAACTATTTGCCTTTATCCTAAGTTTCCCTTTATCAGAGTTCCAAACACTTTTGTCTCTATAAGATTGGAAGATTTGTTTATGGTTTTTGTTTTTTTTATTGTTTTTTATTTAGTAGTTAGTGAAAAAGATAAATTTTTTAAAGACGCAATTAATCTTTACATATTGATTTTTTTGCTAGTAGGCTTTTTGTCATTTTTATCAGGTGTTTTGGTAACTAAAACAGTAATCCCGCACATAGCGTTTTTACATTGGTTAAGAAGAATAGAATATTTTACCCCATTTTTTTTAGGCTTTGGGTTTATAAGAAAAAACCCAAAAGATCTTAACTTTTTTGTTAAAGTCTTGATTTTAATAATTTTCTTTGTTTTTGTTTATGGATTTGGACAAAAGCACTTTAACTGGCCGATAATAATAACTCAAAATGAGGAATACTCTAAGGGAATTGCTTTAAGATATGTGAAGGGAAGTCATATAAACTCTACCTTTGCAGGCCATTATGATTTAGCTTCCTTTTTAGTTTTGACGATGCCGATTATTATTACTTCCTTTCTTTTGCTTAAAGGAAGAATAACCAAGATTTTCCTTTTTATAACATGGATTTTCAGTTTGTGGCTTTTGGTTAATTCAGCTTCAAGAATTTCTTTAATTTCTTATTTTTTATCTACAGTACTGGCTTTAGTATTTATTAAAAAATATAAATTTATATTGTTAGTATTGGTTATAAGTTTGCTGTTTAGTTTTCTTTCGCCAAACCTTAGATCTAGGTTTTCAAGAATTTGGGAGGTAGCAAAAGATAGGATTTTAAAAGTTAAAGTTATAAATTTTAATTACTATTATCAAAGGGGGGTGGTTTTTGCTCAGCAAGAAGCTTCTTTTTCTTTGAAGAATAGCAAGGATTCTAAATTAGAAGAAAAAACTCAAGAGGTATTTGAGGATCGTTCAACTAACATTAGACTAAATGTTGAATGGCCAAGAGCAATTAGAGCATTTTCCAAAAATCCGTTGCTTGGGACGGGTTATTCATCAATTTCTTTAGCAACAGATAATGATTATTTAAGGTTACTCGGAGAGGTTGGGATACTTGGTTTTGTTTCGTTTTTTCTGATATTTATGAGACTTTTTGAGAAAATTTTAAATGTTTACCCTTTTGAAAATTATTTTAAAGACAATCTCTCTTTAGCATTTGTATCCGCAATATCCGGTTCTTTAGCCGGAGTTTTTTTGAATGCATTTTTTATTGATGTATTTGAGGCTTCAAAATTTGCTATTATTTTTTGGTTGATTATTGGAATGTTTTATACACTTATAACCAAGAGATGAATTTTTTAATTTTGAAAATTTTTCTGACTAAATATTATAGTGTTTTTTTTGTGATTTGTGTTTTGGGAATTTCCTTTTTTATTTGGCTGATAAATGCTAAATGGCAAAAGTTTTTAACTAATTTAAAAAGTAAAAAATTTTTTTATATTTTATTTGCATTTCTTATTTTTTTTGGATTTTTAGCAAGGCTTTACAAGATAAATTCTCCTTTGGCGGACTGGCATTCTTTTAGGCAGGCAGATACCTCATCTGTTACCAGGTTTTACCTTGATAACGGCATAAATCTTCTTTATCCAAAATATCATGATATTTCCAGAGTGCAAAGTGGTTTATTTAATCCTCAAGGTTACCGATTTGTTGAATTTCCAATTTTTAATTTTATTCACGCAATTTTGACTAAAAGTTTCCCCTTTTTTAGTCTAGAAGTATGGGGAAGACTTGTTTCTATTTTTTCTGCAATTCTATCCTCTTATTTAATTTATTTTTTGGGAAAAAGGTTTATTTCTGAAAGTGCAGGGTTAATTGCTTTAGCATTTTATCTTTTTCTTCCATATAACATTTACTTTACAAGGGTTATTTTGCCGGAACCGCTGGGAATATTTTTTGGACTTCTCTCAATTTCTTTATTCGTCAAATTTATAGAAAAGGAGAGCTTTTTGGAATTTTTTTTAGTGATAATTTTCTTGGCTTTAGCAGTTTTAATTAAACCCTATTTTGTCTTTTACTCATTTCCAATTTTTTATCTTTCTTACAAAAAATATGGCTGGGAATTTGTAAAACAAAAGAAATTATTACTTTTATTTTTCTTAGCTTTTTTGCCTTTTATTTTATGGAGAATTTGGATGCTAAGGTTTCCTGAAGGAATTCCTTTTTGGAGGTGGACTTTAAACGGTGATGGAATTCGTTTTAAGCCTTCATTTTGGTATTGGATATTCGGCGAGAGATTGGTGAAATTGATTCTTGGTTATTTCGGAATTATACCTTTCTTTTTTGGTTTGATAACAAAAGGGAAAGAAAAGGGATTTTTATACTCCTTTTTGCTAGGTGTTCTTTCTTACTTTTTTATTTTTTCGACAGCAAATGTTAGACATGATTATTATCAGTTAATTTCTGTGCCTGCGATAGCCTTAATTTTTAGTTCGGGTTTAGTAGAACTTTGGAATTTTGATTTGTTGAATAAAAGACTCGCAAGAATTTTTTTTATAATTTCATTAATTTTGATGTTTGTTAATGGGTTTTCGCAAACAAAAGAATTTTATAAGATAAACCATCCCGAGATAGTTGAAGCCGGAGAAACTGTGGACAGGCTAACGCCAAGAGAGGCATTGATCATAGCTGATTATAACGGAGACACCGCTTTTTTGTATCAAACTAGAAGAAGGGGTTGGCCGGTTGTTGAATTGCCAATTGAGGAGCTTGTTAAAGAAGGGGCAAAGTACTTTGTCTCTGTTAATTTAGACAACCCTCAGACTAAAGTTTTTATGGAAAGATTTGAAATTTTAGAGAAAACTGATAAATATGTAATTTTAAAACTTGATTAAATATTTTTATGAAAATTTTAATGTTGGTTCCATACATACCGACAATTACCATGAGCGGAGGCCAGACTAGATGGTATAACATAATCAAACACTTAGCTAAAAAGCATGAGATTACATTATTTTCTTTAATAAAAGATGAAAGTGAGAGAAAGTTCATACCGGAATTAAAAAGATACTGCAAAAAGGTACGAGTTTTTAAAAGACCAAAAAAGCCTTGGACACTTAAAAATATTCTTCTATCTATTTTTAGTCCCTTTCCTCTGCTTGTGATTAGAAATCAGTCTCTTGAGGAAAGAAGAGAAATTAAAAATGAGCTTGAAAAAAACAAGTACGATTTAATTCATGCTGAAACTTTTTATGTTATGCCTCACTTAGGAAAAACTAATATTCCCACAGTTTTAGTGGAACAGACAATTTGGCATGATGTTTATAAAAACTTTGTGATTAATAACATTCCTTTTATTTTAAGACCGTTTTTTTTGCAGGATGTTTTGAAGATTATGTTTTGGGAAAAGTATTACTGGGGAAAAGCGGATAGATTATTCAGCGTCTCAGAGGAAGATAGAAAATCAATGCTTTCTCTTGTTCACGGTAAAGAAGTCGGAATAATTCCAAATGGGGTGGATACTAAGTTTTATAGACAAAAAAAGTTAAGTAAAAAGTTTCCACCAAGGATACTTTATGGGGTAAGCAATTTTGAATGGATACAAAATCAAGACGCAGTCAAATCGCTGATTTTTGAGGTTTGGCCTTTAATAAAGAAAAAATTTGAAAAGGTGAAAGTTTGGATTGTGGGAAGAAAGATTCCAGACTGGGTTAAAAAAATTTCAGAAAGTGGTGAAATTGAAATTACCGAAAATATACCTGATGCGAGAGACGCGTATTTAAGTTCAAGTGTTATGGTGGTACCAATTAAGACCGGAGGAGGTACAAGACTTAAAGTACTTGAAGCTATGGCAGCGGGTTTGCCGGTGGTTTCAACAAAAGAGGGAGTTGTCGGATTAAACTTAACCAACGGAAAGAATGTGCTTATCGGAAATTCAGCTCAAGAGCTGGCAGAAAATGCAGTTAAGATTTTGAAGAATAAGAAATTGGCGGAAAGAATTAGTAAAGAAGAGATTAAACATGTAAAAAAATACTTTGATTGGAAATCAATTGTTAAACTTCATGAACCAATTTACAAACAGCTGGTTAAAAAAAATGGCTAAGCCAAGATTGTCAATAGTAATTTTAAGTTATAACACCAGATTTCTTTTAAGAAAGTGTTTACTTTCATTAAAAAAAGTAAGAAATGAGTTGGATTTTGAAGTAATTGTTTGCGATAACGCGTCAGTCGATGGTTCCTATGAGATGGTGGTTAAAGATTTCCCTTGGGTTAAAGTGGTCAAAAATAAGAAAAATTTAGGTTTTGCAAAGGGAAACAATCGAGCTAAAAATTTGGTGAGAGGCGAATATATTCTCTTCTTAAATTCTGATACTTTGGTCTTAAAAAATACTTTAAAAAAGGTTGTTGAATACATGGATAAGAACAAAGATGTTGGTGCTTTAACATGTAAAATTTTGCTTCCCGATGGAAGCCTTGATAAAGACGCTAGAAGGTCGTTTATAACTCCTTGGGTTGGTTTGACCCATTTAATTTTAGGTTTAGACAGAATTTTCCCAAAGTCAATATTATTTGCAACTTATTGGTATGGATATATATCTGAGGAAAAGGAACATGAAGTTGATGTTTTGCAGGGAGCCTTTTTATTGACAAAAAAAAAGATATTAGACGATGTTGGCTGGTTTGACGAGGAATATTTCTTAGATGGAGAAGATATAGATTTGTGCTGGAAAATTAAAAACAAGGGTTGGAAGATTATTTACTATCCCAGAGTATCAATCGTTCATTTTAAAGGAGCTTCAAAGGGCAAATTTAAAGAAATAAAGAGCGTTCCTCTTAGTGAAAGAATTAAATTCAGAATGGCGGGTGTGGATTCGATGGAAATCTTTTATAAAAAAAGGTTGTGGAAAAGCTATCCTTTAGTTTTAAATTTTTTGGTCTTATTGGGGATTAAGCTGATTAAAATTAAGAGATTTTTAACAACATTGATTTTTCGATGATTTTTAAACCATGATCAGGAAAATTTTAATTGACGCGAGGATGTATGGGCTGGAATATTCCGGTATAGGAAGATACATAATTAATCTTATAAATGAGATTAAGAACTTAGAAATCGAAGAAAATTTCATTATTCTTTTGAAAGAAAAGTACTTTAATAGATTAAAGTTGCCAGCTAACTGGGATAAAATAATCTGCGACTATAACCATTATACTCTCGAGGAACAGGTTAAACTTCCATTTTTGATTTCAAACATAAAACCAGATTTAGTCCACTTTCCGCATTTTAATATTCCCATCTTTTACTCTGGTAAATTTGTTGTAACCATACACGATATGACTATGCATTCGCAGGGTAGAAATGCCACCACACTTCCCTTGTATAAGTATTTTCTGAAAAGAATTCCATATAAGTTGGTTTTTAAAAAGGCTTTAGAAAACTCGTCTAAAATAATAGTTCCAAGCAATTTTGTTAAGGGAGAGTTGATAAAGAATTTTAATGTAAATCCCTCAAAGGTGCGTGTGATTTACGAGGGTGTGAGTATTAAAGATACTCATTATAAAAATAAAGTTCAAAAAATACTAGACAATTATGATTTAAAAGAAAAAGAGTATTTTTTTTATACAGGTAACGCATACCCTCATAAAAATTTAGAATTAGCAATAAAGGCGATAAAGGTTTTAAACAAGAGTTTGAATTCAAATTTTTATTTTGCAATTGCGGGTTTAAAGGATTTTTTTATTAAACGCTTAGAAAAGTTTGCTAAAGATGAGTCCTGTTTGAAGTATGTCAAGTTTTTGGGTTTTGTACCTGATGAAGATCTTTCTTTGCTTTACAAAAATTCAATCGCTTTTGTTTATCCGTCTCTTTCCGAAGGGTTTGGCTTGCAGGGGTTGGAGGCAATGTCTTTAAAAACACCTCTTTTGGCTTCAAATATTCCCGTGTTCAAAGAGATTTATAGAGATTTTCCATACTACTTTGACCCATACAGTTTAGATTCTTTATCTTTTTGCATGAAAAAAGTTTTAAATATTTCCGATAAGAAGAAGGATGAGAAAATAATGAAGGCAAAGAAGATTCTAAAAGGGTATTCTTGGCGTAAAATGGCGCAAGAAACCCTCTTTGTATATAGAGATGCTTTGCGAAAGTAGTGAAAGTTTGTTTAAAAATTGAATTGCGGTTTTCAAATTAATAAAATTTTAAAACTAATGAATGTGGCAATAGTTTATGACAGAGTAAATAAGTGGGGTGGCGCTGAGAGGGTACTTCTTACTCTTCATGAAATGTTTCCAAAAGCCCCTCTTTTCGCATCTGTTTATTCAAGTCAAAAGGCGCAATGGGCAAGAAATTTTTTAAGGGTTAATGCTTCTTTTTTAAATAAAATAAAATTTTTACGAGACAAACATGAATATTTACCAATTTTAATGCCAATTGCCTTTGAAAGCTTCAATTTTGACGAATTCGATTTAGTAATCTCGGTTACCTCGGAAGCAGCAAAAGGCATTATCACAAAACCTCAAACTCTGCATATTTGTTATTGTTTGACTCCAACAAGGTATTTGTGGAGTCATTACCACCTTTATTTTTCGAATTTATTTTTAAGGTTAATGCTTAAGCCTTTTATATTTTATTTAAGGTATTGGGATAAAATCGCTGCTCAAAGACCGGATGTGGTGGTGGGTATTTCAAATTCTTCATGCGAGAGAATAAGAAAGTACTACGCAAGAGAACCCGAAATTATTTTTCCTCCTGTTGATATTGACAAATTTAACTATAAAAAAAGTAAAAGTCTTTTATTTATTCCAAAATTTAGAAGTTTAAAAGAAAAAGGTTATTTTCTTTTGGTCTCAAGGCTGGTTATGTATAAAAGAGTTGATATTGCTATAGATGCTTTTAACGAGTTAGGTTTGCCCTTAGTTGTTGTTGGAAAGGGAATCATGGAAGCCAAACTTAGACAAAGAGCAAAAGAAAATATTGTCTTTTTTAAAGATTTGAAGGACGAAGAACTTTTCTACTTATACAAAAATGCTAAAGCGCTGATTTTTCCTGGAGAGGAGGATTTTGGTTTGGTAATGGCTGAAGCGCAAGCTTCGGGAACTCCGGTAATAGCTTACCGAGCTGGAGGAGCATTGGATATAGTAATTAATGGTAAAACAGGTTTATTTTTCAATGAACAAAATCCAAAGTCTTTAAAAGAAGCTGTATTTTTTTCTGAGAAAAGATATTTTAGTCCTGAGGAATGTTTGAAAAACGCAAAAAGATTTTCTAAAGAAAACTTCAAAATTAAGTTTTATGAATTGATTGAAAAATACCTGGATAGAAAAAAGAGGTAATTTTTGCTAAACTTTTCTAAGTGCAAAATGCAGGAAGAATTTAAAGATCATCTTTATGCACTCATTTTAAATGGGGGCGGCGGTACTAGACTTTGGCCGAAATCGCGAGAAAGGCTTCCCAAACAGTTTATCAGACTTTTTAAAGGTCAGACTCTTAATCAAATAACTTGCTACAGAATTAATAAAATTCTTCCATGGAAAAGAATTTATTGCGTGACTGTCAGTGAGGAGTATAAGAGGGAAATTTTAAAAGAAGTGCCGGAGTTCAAAGAAGAAAATGTTATTGTTGAACCTATGAGAAGAGATACGGCTGCTGCCCACGCGATAGGAGCCTGTTTTATTTATAAAAAAGACCCCAATGCTGTTATCATAAACGAGTCTGCCGACAGATTAGTAAATCCAGTCAAAAGGTATTTAAAGACTCTTATTTACGCTGCAAAGGTAAGTTATGAGGACGGAATTTTTGTTTCATTAGGAGTTAAACCGCGCTATCCCCATACAGGACTTGGTCATATCAAAAAGGGAAAAAGGTATAAAAATATAGACGGAATTAAGTTTTACAAAGTTGAAAAATTTGTTGAGAAGCCTCCCCTTCCTTTTGCAAAAAAGTTTACCGCATCCGGAAATTATTATTGGAATGCCGGTCAATATGTTTGGAAAGCAAAAGATTATTTAGACTCTTTAAAAGAATTTGAGAAAAAGATGAGTGAGTCTTTTGAAAGAATTATAGAGAAAATAGGAACTAATGAACAAAACCATGTAATTTTAAAAGAGTATGAAAAATTGCCAAATAAGACAAGCGACGGCAAACCCGCAAGCGTTGATTTTGCGGTGATTGAAAAAGTAAAGAAGATGCTTGTTGTAGAGGGTAATTTTTTTTGGACCGATATCGGAGATTGGAAAGAGGTGTGGACAAACCTATCTCACGATGAGGTCGGTAATGTGATAATTGATGGAGATGTTCCCGGAGGGAGAGTTTTAGAGATTGATACCTCTGATACTTTAATTCACACTGATGGAAGATTGATTGCGGTTGTTGGCATTGATAATTTGATAATTGTGGACACCAAAGACGCAATTTTGGTTTGTAATAAAAGTAAATCTCAAAATGTCAAAGCGATTGTGGAACTTTTGAAGAAAGAGGGTAGTAAACAACTGCTGTAAAATTATAAAGGTTTATGGATTACGATACTGCCAAAAGAATAATAGATGTTTTCGGCTCAATTTTTTTAATCATACTTTTTTCACCAATTTTTGTAATTACAGCTATATTGATCAAATTGACTTCACCAGGACCAATATTAGCTGATATCCCGCCCAGAGTTGGTAAAAACGGTAAACTCTTTCATATTTATAAATTCAGGTCAATGATTGTTAACGCTCATAACTTGATGCGCGAGAACCCAAAGTTTAGGAAACTCTATAAAGAATATAAGGCTTCTAGTTATAAACTTTTTAAAGATCCTCGAGTAACCAGGATAGGAAAAATAATCAGGAGGTTTTCTATAGATGAAATGCCTCAGTTTTTTAATGTCTTGAAGGGTGAAATGAGTATTGTTGGTCCGAGAGCTTATTACCCTGATGAGCTGGAGGAACAGCAGAAAAGATATCCTCATACAAAAGAGTTGGTGAAAGAAGTTCTTAAGGTGAAGCCTGGGATAACAGGTTATTGGCAGGTTTCAGGAAGAAGCGAAGTTAATTTTGATAAAAGAATTGAGATGGATGCATATTATGCTCGCAAGAAGTCTTTGCTTTTTGATTTTTTGATAATTTTAAAGACTCCCTGGGCGATGATTTCGGGCAAGGGAGCGGTATAAAAATGGATTTTTTATCAAAATTAAAAATCAGGGAAAAAGAAGACGATAATTCTTTTTTTGAGCAATCTATCAATAAAAACTTAAATAAAAAAAGAAATGTTATTAAAGTTTTAGGATTGGTTTTTCTTTTTTTATCTTTAATAATTTTTATTGTTGGAATTTTGTTTTACAGAGTATTCAGCGAGGCTAAAGTCAGCAAAAACCAAATTGAAAAGCTGAAGCAGTCCTTTTTGGAAAAAGATTTGGATAAAGTAAAAGAACAGTTGTCTCAAACAGGGGATTCTTTTTTAAAACTTAAAAATGCTTATAAAAAAATTGCTTGGTTAAAATATATTCCTTATTTGGGAACCTATATTTCCGACGGAGAGCATGTTATTGAAGCCTCTATTCTTGGTCAAGAAACTGCTAGTCTGATGGTTGATACTATTTATCCTTACGCTTATTTTATCGGTTTTAAAACAAGTAAAGTTCAGTCGCAACAGAACGACAGGACTACTCAGGACAGTATTGATTTTATTATCAGTAGCTTGCCTGACCTTGTGCTTAAGTACGATGAACTATCCAAGCGTGTGCTATCTCTTAAGAAAGAGGTTGATAAAATCAATCCTGATAGGTACCCCAAGAAAATTTTTGATATACCTTTAAGAGAAAAAATTCTTAGAGGTAAGGAGTTTGTTGATTTAGTAGGCGATTTTGTTGCCAGAAGCAAACCCTTACTTGAAGTTTTTCCTTATATTTTGGGTGTCGAAAATGAAAGAAGGTATCTTTTGCTTTTTCAAAACGATAAAGAGCTTCGTCCAACAGGAGGTTTTATTACCGCTTATTCTATTGCAAAGGTTAATAAGGGAAAGTTTGAACCTGTTGTTTCTAATGATATATATAATCTTGATAATTTATACAGACCCAAGGTTGAAGCTCCGGAACCTATAAGGAAGTATTTGAAAGGACCTTATCTTATTTCTAAATATTACAGGTTAAGAGATATGAATTGGTCTCCAGATTTTTTCGAGTCAATGAGTCTTTTTACCCAAGAAGCCAAGGATGCGGGAATAAAGAACATAGATGGAGTAATCGCAATTGACACTCATACTTTGGTGAATATCCTTAATGTTTTGGGCGAAATATATGTTCCTGGTTATGGCGGATATTCAAATAATATAGTTGAACTTTGCAAATGCCCGCAGGTTGTCTATGAGCTTGAAAACTTTGCTGATTTGGAAGGTCCAATAGTTTGGAGTGAGAATGAACCGGGCAAGATTGTTTACGCACCTCCGAACTACGATAACAGAAAAAAGATTATAGGTCCGATGATGAATACTATTCTTAAAGATTTATTGGGGTTGCCGGCTGAGAAAATGCCTGCGCTTTTTGAGGCTATATCAAAGTCTGTTTTGGAAAAGCATATTTTGGTTTTTATGTTTGATCAAAGAGTTCAAAAAGCTCTTGAAGAATTTGGGATAGCCGGAAGAATTAAAGATTATGAGGGCGACTATCTTTTGATTGTTGATGCAAATCTTGGCGGAAGGAAATCAAATTTGTATGCCACACAAGAGGTTGTGCAAAAAATTGAAAAAAAGAATGACTCTAAGCTAGTCAAAACTCTGGAAATCACTTATAAAAACCCAATGAGACAAGATGGCTGGTTAAATAGCATTTTGCCTAATTGGTTAAGGATTTATGTTCCGAAGGGAAGTAAACTCATAAGTATTAACGGTTTGGAGGATGTTAAAAGCCCTTATGAGGAATTTGGCAAAACGGTGTTTTCAGGATTTTTTGAACTAAGACCTCAGGGAATCGCAAAGGTTGAAGTCAAGTACGAACTTCCTCAAGATTTTGGAAAGGAGTACAGGCTTTTTGTTCAAAAGCAGCCTGGTAAGGATAGGTCGTTATATACAATTGAATATGGGAAGAAAACAGAGGAATATTGGCTGAGTGAAGATAAAGAGTTTATTTTAAATTTATAGGATAAAAAAGATACTTTCCGCATTTATTTAGAAAAAGATGAAACCTCGTAGTTTATTTTCTGAAGGAATAGTACTTAAGAGGAAAAACTATGGCGAAGCTGATAGAATTTTAACTATTTACTCCAAACGTTTTGGAAAGGTAAAGCTTTTGGCTAAAGGTGTCAGAAAGCCCAAAAGTAGAAAAAAGGCGGCTCTTGAGGTATTTACACTTCTTAAATTTTCCGGCGTCAAAGGAAAAAGGTGGGATATTATTACCGAGGCTTCGGTGTTAGAATCTTTTTCAAAAATAAGAAAAGATTTGAAGAAAGTTTTAGTAGCATTTTTTTTAGTTGAGACCGTTGATAAATTGACGACTTACGAGGAAACAAATGTTGAACTCTATAACCTTTTACTTCAGACCTTAAAGAAGCTGACTAAAACTAAAAAATTAAGGGGTTTAAGAGAAAAATTCGTTCAGGATGCTTTGGTAATTTTAGGTTTTTGGCCCTTGGGAAAGGAAATTGCTGATGTTGATAGCTTTTTGAAAAAAATAACCGAAAAAGAGGTTTACTCAGTAAGGGTAGGAAAAAAGATTTTTAAAACAAAAAATGTGATAGAATAAAGGCGCCTATGATGTTTAAGTGTCCTAATTGCGGAAAGCCTATTGAGATAAGTCAGGCGTTGAAGCATCAGATAGAGGACGATGTTAGAAAAAGGGTAGAAGAAAGCATAAGAAAGGAAGTAGAAGAAAAGACTTTTGTTGAAATACAAGATTTAAAAAAACAGCTTTCGGAAAAGGATGAAAAGGTTCAGCAGTTGAGGGAGGAGGAGTTGAAACTTCGGGAAGAGAAAAGAAAACTGGAAGAAAAAGAAAAAGATTTAGAACTTGAACTTGAAAGACGTCTTGATGAAGAAAAAAAGAAAATTGAGGAGAGGGTTCTAAAACAGGCAGTTGAGGAGCATCGCTTAAGGGATCTTGAGAAAGACAAAAAGATAGCGGATTTGCAAAGGCAGTTGGAAGATGCTTTAAGAAAGGCAACTTTAGGTTCACAGCAACTTCAAGGTGAGGTCTTGGAACTTGATTTAGAAGAAAGTCTAAGGACAAGTTTTCCCAACGATAACATAGAACCAATCCCAAAGGGAAAAAGCGGAGCGGATATAAGACAAGTGGTTAAAAGTCCTAAGGGATATGTTTGCGGAGTAATTTTATGGGAGGCAAAAAGAGCTAAAACTTGGAAGGATGATTGGATACCGAAATTAAAACAAGATTTAAGAGTCGAAAAAGCGAATATTCCAGTAATTGTTACCAATGTATTTCCCAAAGGCGTAAATTCTGCTTTTGATTTAAAAGATGGTGTTTGGGTAGTTTCATTTTCTTTAGTACTTCCGCTTGCTACACTTCTTCGCAAAAACCTTCTTGATGTTGCTTTTCAAAAAGTTGTTTCTGCTCACAAAGAGGATAAAGCTGATATCCTCTATGAGTATATTACTTCGCACGAGTTTAGGCAGCAGCTGGAAGCATTGATAGAGGTATTTAATGAGATGCAGTCTGAACTTAATAAGGAAAGGGTTATTTTTGAGAAAGTGTGGAAAGTCAGAGAAGGACAGATAAAAAGGCTAATAACCTCAACTGCGAACGTAGTTGGTTCTATCCAAGGAAGAATTGGCTCTTCCAGTTTTCAAATAAAAGGAATTGACTTGCCTGAACTTGAGAAAGGTAATTAATTTTTTTCTTCTAAAAGCTTGTCAGGATTACCTTTTTAAAGAGATTAAAGTATAATAAAAACATGAATTTGATGGATGAGATAACTTCGCTTGCTAAGCGTCGAGGTTTTATTTTTCCGGGATCTGAAATTTATGGCGGGTTGGCTGGCTTTTGGGATTACGGACCTTTAGGTGTGGAACTTAAGAACAATATCAAAAGAGAGTGGTGGAAAAGTATGGTTTACGAAAGAGAAGATGTTGTTGGGATTGATGCATCCATTATTATGAATCCGGAAGTTTGGAAAGCTTCAGGACATTTGGAAGCTTTTACAGACCCTTTAGTTGAATGTAAAAAATGTCATGCAAGATTTAGAGCAGACCATTTTTCAGAGCTTAATGATTTAGAGAAAGAAGAAGATACTTGGGTAGAAAAATGGAGGGGTTTTTATAACTTAAGACATTCTAATCAAGGTTTGGATGAAGCTAAGAAAGCCTTTCAAGAATTTAGGTTGAAAGGAAAGGTTGCCTGTCCGAATTGTCTGCAAATCTCAGAATATACCGAGCCAAAGTCTTTCAATCTTTTGACTGAAGTCTATCTTGGTACAACACAGCCGAAACAAAAAGCTTATTTGAGAGGGGAGATTACTCAAGGAGTTTTTGTTAACTTCCAAAATATTATAAATTCAACCAGAGTTAAAATTCCTTTTGGAGTTGCTCAGATTGGAAAGGCTTTTAGAAACGAGATTACTCCCGGAAATTTCACTTTTAGAAGTAGAGAATTTGAACAAATGGAGTTGGAATATTTTATTAAGCCTGATGAAAAAGAGGCGTGGAAGGTTTTTGAGTTTTGGAAAAATGAGAGATTAAACTGGTACATAAATCTTGGAATAAAGAGAGAAAATTTGCGTTTTAGAGATCATAGTTTACAGGAAAAAGCCCATTACGCCCGTTTCGCAACAGATATAGAATATAATTCTTTTTTTGGATGGAAGGAGTTTGAAGGAATTCACCATAGAGGAGATTGGGATTTAGGAAGACACAGATTAACCTATAAGGATCCAGATACAAAAGAGGAATATGTTCCTTGGGTAATTGAAACCTCTGGCGGAGTAGATAGATCATTGTTATTTTTTTTGCTTGATTCTTATTCAAAAGACGGTCAAAGAACCATTTTGAAGCTTAATTCAAAACTTTCTCCGTACAAGTTAGCGGTGTTTCCACTTTTAGCTAATAAAGAAAAATTGGTTGAAGAGGCTAGAAAAATTTATCAAGAACTTAAGACTAAATTCAACACTTTTTGGGATGAGAGAGGTAATATTGGAAAAAGGTATTTTTATCAAGATGAAATCGGAACTCCATGGTGTGTTACAATTGATTTTAAGACACTAGATGATGATACGGTGACAGTCAGAAACAGGGACACAACAAAGCAGGAAAGAGTTTCAGTCGGAATGTTGGAGAAATACTTTGGAGAAAAACTAAAATGAAGAAATTTTTACCATTTTTAATTTTGATTAGCGGATTTTTAGTTTTGGCTGCTTCTTTTTTCCTCACTAAGTTTAAAATAAATCAAGACAAGGAAATTAAGGTAAATGAGGAAGAAAATCTTTTAGAAATACCGTTAGAGAATAGACCGATTGCCTCTCTTACCCCAACTCTAGATGGTCACTATCTTAATTTGAAAGTTGAAAAAATTCTCATCCCTGCAAAAACTCTAGATTATGAGGTTTTGTATTACACTAGTGAGGGTATACAGCAAGGTGTCCCTGGATCGGTTGATATCGAAGGGAAAGATTTTTTTGAGACAGATATTCTTTTGGGAACCGAGTCATCTGGAAAGTTTCGTTATGATGAGGGAGTAGAGCGTGGGACACTTACTTTAAAGTTAAGAGACAAAGAAGGAAGGTTAATTGCTAAATTTTCAACTGAATTTTTGTTAACTAAAATAGACTCAAGCCCTAAAAGTTTTTCAGATTCTGATTTGATATTTCAAAATTTAAGCGAGAAAAAGGTCTATGGCTTTTTGGTAATTATGAATACTTTTGGAATACCCGAGAATTTGCCAGAAGCTTTGAAAAAAGGTCCTTATGGTATTTTTGCTTCCCAGAATTTAAAAGTTAAGGGAGATGTTAAGTTAAGAGACTCTGAGAAGCTATATTATTGGGATTTTCAAGGTAGAGAATGGCAAGAATACTTTCCTAATAAGGAATTTTCAAGTGCAATTTTAGCTGCAGTTGGAAGTTAGGCATCTTCTTATTTACTTTTTCTCCTTTTAAAATTACCTACTCCAGAGCTAGTGGTGATTTAGTTTATATCTCCATATTGACATTATTTTTAAAATGTATAAAAATGGTTAAAAGTGGTGAATTTTCTATAAAATGATATCAAAACTAACTGCCCTAAAGATCTATGTTGATCGGGCAGTATAAAAGCAAATTGACAGAAAAAAATAGAATCTTAGTACCAAAGAAGATAAGAGAAGAACTTGGAGATGAGATGATTATTGCAAGGTGGTATGAAGGTTGTCTTGTTTTAGTTTCAAGTTTAAGTTGGCAAAAATTAATTAAAAGACTAGTCGGTGAAACTAAGATGATAATTTCAAATGTTCGTGAGATAGACAGATTTATTTTGGCATCAGCCTTTGAGGTGAATTTAGATAGTCAGGGAAGATTTGTTTTGCCAGAGGTTTTACTTGGGTATTCAGGTATAAAAGAAGATGTAGTTTTCCTGGGATTAGGAGATAGAGTCGAAATCTGGTCTTTGGAAAAATGGCTTGATTTTGAAAAAGAAGCGGAAAAGAAAGCATATTTAGCATTAGAAAAAATTGCTAAAGAAGAAAAATTTAAAAAAGATGTCTTATCTAGTAAAAACAAAGAGACTGCATGAGCCTGTTTTGTTAGATGAAGTAGTAAGGTATCTAAGGGTAGAAAAAATTGCACATTTAAAAAAAGATGGCTTGATTATTGATGCTACTTTAGGTTTGGGAGGACACTCAATAGCTATTTGCGCAAAAGGCGCAAGTGTTCTTGGAATTGAGGCTGATAGTAAGTCGTTGGAGGTTGCCAGAATAAATTTTGAAAAAGCCTGCCCTTCTGCAGATGTTAAAAAAAATATCTGGAGAAAGTATAAACTTGTTCACGGCAACTTCAAGGATATAGACAAAATTGCAAAAAAATTTGGTTTTGAAAATGTCGATGGAATTTTATTCGATTTAGGGCTGTCCTCCTATCAGTTGACTTTGGGTAACAGAGGGTTTTCTTTTGCTAATAGCGAAGCTTTCTTGGATATGAGAATAGACCCCCAAAGTCAATTAGTAAAAGCATCAGATTTGTTGAATTTTCTTGACGAGAAGAAGTTAAGAATAGTTTTTTCTAGAGTACTAGACTTGAAAACGGCAAGGTTAATTTCTAAGTCTGTTATTAGAGAAAGAAAGTACAAAAAAATAGAAAAAGTGGGCGATTTTCTTGAGATTGTGAACAAGGTTGTTCCTAAAACTAGAGACATCAATAAAGCCACCTTGCCGTTTTTGGCATTGAGGATTGCGGTAAATAGCGAATTTGAGAACTTAAAAGAGGCGTTGCCAAAGGCTTTTGCTTTGTTAAAAAAGGGCGGAAGGTTGGTAGTCATATCTTTTCATTCAGGTGAGGACAGGATAGTGAAAAATTTTTTTAAAGAAGCTTTTAAGAAGGGGAGCGCAAAGATATTGACCAAAAAGCCAATAGTTCCGAGTGATGCTGAAATAAAAAGTAATCCAGCCTCAAGGAGCGCAAAAATGAGGGTTCTTGAAAAACTATGAGAAACATAAGTTTTAATCAAAAAAATATAAATCAAAATAGAAATAAAAAGCTTGTAGCCAAAAAGGTGGCGTTTGTAATTCTTTTGGCATTTTTTGTTTTATTGGAATTATTTTCTGCAGTCAGATCGGTTAGTTTAGCAAGCGACTATGCAATTTATGAAAAAAGGATTAAGGAAATTAATGAAGAGAATTTTAAATTAAAAGACAAAATTGCAAAAAAATCCTCACTTACTCTTTTTGAAGAAAAATCAAAAGAGATGGGGTTTGTAAAGCCTAAAGAAAAGATTTATGTAAAAGCTGACGATGTTTTTGCTCTTTTAACCAAATAAGATTTTTATCAAAAAATAAGATTTTTACAAATAAGATTTTTACAAATAAGAAATGTTTCTTCGAGTTCGATTGATTAAATCCTTTTTCTTATTGGCCTTGTTGATATCTATTTTAAGACTAGCATACTGGCAAATTTACAAAGGAAAAGAGCTTTCGGCAAAGGCAAGGAACCAATATATAAGTAATACAAAAATTTTTGCTAAACGCGGGGAAATATTTTCATCAGATGGAAGTTTGCTCGCCGCAACGGTTCGAGGTTGGTCAGTTTATGGAGAACCAAATAATTTAAAAGAATCACCCAAAAGGATAGCTGAAAAAATAGCACCAATTCTAGTAAAGGACTTGGATGATAAAGAAACTATAAGAAAAGAGATTGAAAGAATTGAATCTCTTTTATCAAAAGATAATTTGGTTTGGGTTTTAATTAAAGATAGGGTCGATGAAACCACAAAAGAAGAAATTCATTCTTTGAACATATCAGGAATTAATTTTGAGGAGGGAGAGAGAAGAGTATATCCAGAATCTTCTTCTAGCGCACATCTTTTGGGTTTTGTCGGTAAAGATAGCGAAGGGGAAGATGTTGGATATTTCGGATTAGAGGGTTATTATAATTTAATTCTTTCGGGAAAATCAGGATTTGTTAGACAAGAAATAGATGCTTCAGGATTGCCGATTATTTTGGGAAAAAGAATAAGTAGAGATGCTACCCCAGGTGTGAGTTTGCAAATTTCAATTGACAAAAGAATTCAATTTATTTTAGAGAAAAAGATTAAAGAGGGAATAGAAAAATACTCAGCCAAGGGAGGGTTGGGAGTTATTATGGATCCGAAGACTGGAGCAATATATGCTATGGCTTCTTATCCTAATTTTGACCCCGAGACTTATTGGAAATATTCAGATGTCTTATTTACTAATCCTGTAATTTCCTCTACTTTTGAACCGGGATCTATTTTTAAAATTTTAGTAATGGCTTGGGCTTTAGATTCCAAAGTAGTTGACTTAGATACTATTTGTGACATCTGCCATGGTCCTGTAAAAATCGGCAAATATACCATTGAAACCTGGAACAAAGTTTATCATCCTAACTCAAGCATGGTTGATGTAATTGTGAATTCTGACAATGTTGGAATGGTTTTTGTGACCAAAAGGCTAGGAGTTGATAGACTTTATGAGTATCTTAAAAAATTTTATTTCGGAGAAAAAACTGGAATAGATTTACAAGGAGAAATAAGTTCTAGTTTAAGGGAAAAAAATAAATGGAGCGAGATTGATTTGGCTACTGTGGGTTTTGGTCAAGGAATTGCTGTAACTCCTATTCAGATGCTGACTGCTACTAATGCGATTGCAAATAAAGGAGTGATGGTTAAACCTAGAGTGGTTGAGAGGCTGATAGGAGAAAATTGGGTTGAAGATATTAAGCCTGAAGTTGTTGGTAGAGTTATTTCTGAAGATGCAGCCAGAAAGGTTACTTTAATGATGGTGGAGGCGGCAAAAAAGGGAGAATCAAAATGGACAAACATACCAGGATTTAAAGTTGCCGGAAAAACTGGAACTGCCCAGATTCCTATTGAAGGACACTATGATGAAGAAAAGACAATAGCTTCTTTCGTAGGATTTGCACCATACGATAAACCAAAATTTACTATGCTTGTCACACTTTATGAACCTCAATTTTCTCCTTGGGCGTCTGAGACTGCAGCACCTTTATGGTATTCCATTGCAAAAGAACTTTTTGATATCTTTAAAATTCAGCCTGAGTAAGCTTTTAAAAGGCAATAATTTAAATATCGTGGTAAAATAATCCTTGGTTCATGGATATCAGAATAAAAGGAGGGCAAATACTAAGAGGAGAAATTACGCCCTCTGGAATGAAAAACTCCGCAGTTTGTTTAATTCCAGCAAGTATATTATTTGATTCCGCTGTTTCTTTTGAAAATGTTCCTGAAATAACTGATGTACAAAGGCTTCTTAATATTTTAGGAAAGATGGGAAGCAAAATTTCTTGGAATAGGGAGAAAAAGACTTTAGTTTTAGATAATAGCAATTTATCTTTGAAAAGGTTGGACAAAAGCGATTTAGGAAATATGAGAGGAACTTCTCTTCTTTGGGGTCCAATGTTAAGACGTTTTGGTAGGGTTGAGTTCGAAGATCTTCCTGGTGGATGCACTTTGGGGTTTCGGACGCTTTATCCTCATTACCATGCTTTTGAGATGATGGGTGTAAAGATAAAAAAGAAATTAAACGGAGTTGTTATGGATGCAAGAAATACCAAGCCGGCAAGTGTATGGTTAAGTGAAGTTAGTCCTACAGCAACTGAAAATGTTATAATGCTCGCAGTAGGGTTGCCGGGCAAAACAAAAATAGTCGGAGCGGCTTCGGAACCGCAGGTTCAGGATTTGTGTAATTTTTTAAAAGCTTGCGGTGCGAAGATAAAAGGTATTGGCTCAAATATTTTGGAAATTGAAGGCACAAAAAAACTTAAGCCCGTAAAGTATAGAATTTTAAGCGACCATTATGAAATAGCGACCTTTTTGGCTTTGGGTGCAGTTACTGGAGGAAGAGTTGTTGTTCACGATTTCCCCAAAGAAATTTTTACTCCAATATTAAATGTTTTTGAGGATTTTGGAATAAAAATAAGAATTTTTAACAATAGCGCGATTGTAGAAAACCAAAAGATTCAAATTAAACCCAAAGACAGAGATATTTTAGTCGTGAAAGCACAGCCATGGCCTTCTCTTCCGGTTGATATCTTACCACTTTTTATTCCACTAGCTCTTGCTGCTAAAAAAGGACAGGTTTTGTTTCACAATTGGATGTACGAAGCTGGACTTTTTTGGACAAGTGAATTAACTAAGTTAGGGGCAAACATAATAATGGCAGACCCTCATAGGGTAGTTGTAATTGCTGGCAGCAAATTAAGAGGAGCTACTTTGGAAGCTCCTTATATAATTAGAGCTGTAGTTTCTATGGTGATGGCTGCAATGATTTCAAAAGGTGATTCTTTAATCCTGAATGCAGACGCTTTATATCGAGGACATCCGCATTTTTCTGAAAATTTAAGAAAATTGGGTGCAGACATCGAGGAGATAGTTTAATTTCAGAAAAGGTTTAAAGATAATTTAGATTATTTAGCCCTTTAATAAAGTTATAAAAAAACTCCAGGCTTATTTGAGGCTCATCTTTATGAAATTTCAAAGAAATGTAAGTTTGAAAAAATTTACTACATTTAGAACCGGCGGTAAGGCGAGATATTTTGTCGAAGTAAGAAGTGAAAAGGAACTGGTTGAGGCGGTAAATTTCGCTAAGTTAAAAGGATTGGAGATTTTTGTAATAGGAGGTGGGAGTAATATTTTGGTTTCTGACAAGGATTTTAATGCTTTGTTTTTAAAGTTTTCTGGAAAGAAAATTTTTTTTAAAAATTTAAATTCCAAATTTGTATTTGTTAAAGCAAAAGCCGGGGTTGAATGGGACGATTTAGTTAAAAAGTGTGTGAGTAAAAATTTGCAGGGTATAGAGCTTATGTCGGGAATACCTGGCAGTGTGGGAGCTTCTCCTGTACAAAACATCGGCGCATATGGACAGGAATTAAAGGATACTTTTGTTGAACTTAAAGCTTATGATCTTAAACTTGGAAAGTTTAGAATTTTTAGAAAAAAAGATTGCCGTTTTTCATATAGAGAAAGTATTTTTAAAAAGAAAAAAAATTGGGGACGCTTTATAATAGTTGAGGTAACGTTGAAACTGAAGAGAGACTCTTTGCCAAAGATTAATTACGATTCCTTAGTGAAATATCTTGAAGAAAAAAAAATTTTTAATTTAACTTTAAAAAAATTGAGGAAAGCTGTTTTATACCTGAGGCGAAAAAAGCTTGAAGATCCAAAGATATATGGAAATGCGGGTTCCTTTTTCAAAAATCCTGTTGTTGATGAAATTGTTTTGAAAAGATTATTGAAACATTTTCCTGAGATGCCTTATGTTAAAAAAGAAAATAGAGGTTATAAAATCTTTGCCGGCTGGTTGATCGATAAGCTTGGTTGGAAAGGTAAAAACTTAGGAGGCGCTATGGTGTCAGATAAAAATGCTTTGGTAATACTCAATAAAAAAAATGCAACCTCTGAGGAAATAAAGACTTTAGCCGATAAAATAAGAAATGATGTGTATAAAAAATTCAATGTACTATTAGAATATGAAGTCCAAACTATAGGTCTTTAAAAAATTTGTGAAAAATATGAATTTTAAATATAATTATCTTAAGGATTTAATATGACTAATCTCTTACCTCTTTCTTTAGGATTAATAATTTTTTCATTTACAATCACAAGCATCCTTATTATTCCTTTTATAAACATTCTTTACAAACTTAAATTATTAAGAAAAAAAGAAGGAGGAAGAAAGGCTATATCTCTTTTTGATAAACTTCATGATGTTAAAGCAGGGACTCCTGTTGGGGGAGGAATACTGATAGTTTTGGTCGTTTGTTTTCTTTTTGCTCTTCTTTTGCCCTTTTTTGCAAGAATGGGCGTTTATATAAGGAGCGCGTTCGACTTTAAGGTTGAAATTTTTATCATTTTTTTTACCTTTCTTTCATTTTGGCTTTTAGGTTTATCCGATGATATTATTAAAATATTTGGAAAACCTCAAAAGGGGAAGCTTGGGTACCTTTACGGTTTAAGTAGAAAACAAAAGTTTTTAATAGAGTGGGTTTTAGGTCTTTTTATTGGCTACCTTCTTTCAGAAAAACTTGGAATCAAAATACTGCATCTGCCTTTAATCGATCAGACTGTTTATTTAGGAAATTTTTACATTTTGCTTTCTGCCTTTATCATTGTCTTTTTCTCGAACGCATTTAATATAACTGACGGTCTTGATGGTCTGGCAACTGGTATTTTACTCATTTTCCTTTTTGCTTTTGCGGCTATATCCTCGTCTAATTTAGATACTCCTCTTTCTGTCTTTATCACTATCTGGATAGGTTCCTTAATGGCTTTTCTTTATTTTAATGTTTGGCCTGCGAGGATTTTTTTAGGCGACGCAGGCGCTTTAGCTTTTGGAGCGATGATTGCTGTAATTGGTCTTTTGACAGGTAGTGTTGTTGCTCTTTTTGTCATAGGCGGTTTATTTGTTGTGGAGTTAGTCAGCGCTGCTATTCAAATTTTTGGCTGGAAATTTTTGAATCGACCAATTTTACCACTTGCACCTATTCACAACACTTTGCTAGTCAAAGGTTGGGAAGAACCCAAAATAGTAATTCGTTCTTGGCTCGCAGGATTAATACTTGCGATATTTGGATTATGGTTAGCCTCAATTTAAAGGAAAAGAAAAAAGCAAACCCCCCACAAAGAAAAATTTTTTTTCTTACTCTTATATTTTCTTTAATCGGTTTAGTTTCTATAGCCGATGCTTCATCTCCTCTTGCTCAAAAAGAGTTTTCAGATAAGTTTTTTTTTGTGAAACAGCAAGCTATTTGGCTGGTAATTGGAATGTTTAGTCTTTTGCTATTTTCCAGAGTAAACTATTTGTTTTGGAAGAAAATTGCGACTTATTTATTTATTTTTAATCTGATTTTGTTGGTTTTAGTTTTTATTCCTGGAGTTGGAGCGAAATTTTTGGGAGCAAAACGCTGGATAGTTTTGGGTGTTTTCTCATTTCAGCCTTCTGAGATTCTTAAATTGTCTTTAGTCGCCTATTTGGCAAAATTGTGTACTCAGAATAAAAAAACTTTTATTTATTTTATTCCAATTGTTGTTTCTGCTATTTTAATAATGCTTCAGCCGGATTTAGGAACTACATTGATTATTGTGGGAACTGGCTTGATTCAGCTTCTAGTTTCAGGAATAAGTTTGAAAGCCTTTTCTTCCAGTATAGTTTTGGGGATGCTTGCTTTACTAGTTTCTGTTCTTACATCAAGTTATAGAAGGGAAAGATTAATTTCGTTTTTAAAGCTTATGGAGGATCCGCTGAAAAGCTCATACCACATTAGGCAAATTCTTTTTGCACTTGGTTCTGGAGGCCTTTTAGGTGTTGGTCTTGGTCAATCTAGACAAAAATACCTTTTTTTACCCGAAACCGCAACAGATTCGATATTCGCAGTTATTGCAGAAGAAATCGGTTTTATAGGAGCCAGTTTTCTTATTCTTTTATTTATCTATTATATTCATAATATTTCAGAAGTTGTTGTTAAGGCGCCAGATAGTTTTTCTAGAATTTTTTCCGCCGGAATAATGTCAATAATTTCTTTGCAGATAATTTTAAACGTAGGTTCTATTGTTTCCATATTTCCCCTTACTGGTGTTCCTTTACCCTTTATTTCATATGGAGGTTCATCTTTGGTAACCTTGCTGACAGGGTGCGGTGTTTTGTTAAATATTTCCAGATATGCTAAAGAAAAATAAGTTCAAAAACATTGTCTTTAGCGGCGGTCATGCTTTTTCTACTGCCTTTGAGGTGATTAAGGAAATTAAAAGACAAAAAAAGCCTTGGAATATCTATTGGTTTGGTCCTAAAAGTTCTTTTGAAGGAAAAAATATTCCTCCCCTTTCCTCTATTTATTTTCCTAAATATGGGATAAGAACATTTAGTTTGATAACAGGAAGAATACAGAGGAATTTTACATTTTGGACAATTCCTGCAATTTTAAAAATTCCTATAGGGATTTTTCAAGCTCTTATACTTTTTTTAAGATTAAAGCCTGATGCTGTTGTTTCCTTTGGCGGGTTTAGCAGTTTTCCCTGTGTTGTTGCAGGTTTTATTTTAAGGATTCCTATTCTTATTCACGAACAAACTTCTGTTGCCGGAAGATCTAATGTTTTTTCTTCTTTTTTTGCTAAAAAAATAGCTATATCCCGAAAAACAAGTAAAATTTACTTTCCCAAAGAAAAAATAGTTTTTACTGGATTGCCTATTTCAAGGCAGTTTTTTGCTTCAGAAAAAAGGGCGAAAGGTATTAAAAATAAAATAGCCAAAGTACTTGTTACCGGAGGACAATCTGGTTCAAGCGTGATAAACGAAAGTATAGAGAAGTCTTTAGACGAGCTTTTGCAAGTTTCGCAGATAATACATCTTACAGGATTAAAAGACGAGGAAAAGTTCAAAAAAATAAGAGCAAAGATAATGAACAAAACTTTAAAAAAAAGATATAAAGTTTTTGGAATAGTGGATCCAGAGCAATTTAATAAATTGTTTATCTCTTCTTCTATTGCTGTCTCAAGGGCTGGCGCAAATACGGTTGCAAAGATTGTTGCCTCTCACAAACCTTCAATACTTATTCCGATACCTAATTCTTACTTAGATGAGCAGACCAAAAATGCTTTGTTTGCAAAAAAATATGCTTCTGCAAAAATTTTACCTCAAGAAAAGCTAACTCCTTCGGTTTTGACTAAACAGATTTTAAATCTGATAAAGAATTTAGACAAATTTCCTAAAAAAAGAAAGTTTAGAAATCCAGATTTTAAAGCAAAAGAAAAGTTAGTTTCAGAAATAGAGAGACTTTTAAAATGAGAAGAAAAAATAGGAATTTGATCCTAATATCAGCTTTTTTCCTGGTAATAATCCTCTTTATTCTTATTAATTTTCTAATTAAGATTAATAAGGTTTTATGTAAGTCAGACGGTAAGGAGTGCAGAAGAGAAATTACAAAAGATTTAGAAGGTCTTAAGGGAAAAAGTTATTTTTTAGCTAAAGCAAGGACGAAAGATGTTTTTAAAAATAATCTATGGGTTAAAGATTTTAAAATAAGTTTTTCTTTTCCCGATAGATTGGTTATAGATTTAAAAGAACAGATTCCTTTTTACTCAGTTAGAATTATGAATGATGAAAGGTTTTTTTTGGTATCTAAAGAGGGGGTGGTTTTGTCATTTGTAGACCAAACTACTTTGCCAGTTGTAGATGTTTTAGATATGAACTTAAATTTAGGGGATAAAATAGACGATAGAGTTTTTTTTGCATTGAATTTAACCTATCTAGTTTCAAAAGCCTATCGGTTTGAAAAAGCGCAGTTAAATAACAATTTTTTGCTTATTGAACTAAAACACGGTCCAAGAGTAATATTTCCATTAGAGGGAGATAGAGAATATCTTGTCGGTGCGCTGGTTTTGGTAAACAATCAGTTGAATAAAGATTCTCTAAACTTTAAAATTGGGAATAAGTCTTTGGTTGAGATTGACTTAAGGTTTGAGAATCCAGTAATAAGGAAAATTAATTAAAAAATGAAAGGAAAAATTATCTCAGGAATTGAATTAGGTTCTTCAAAGATTGCAACAGTTATTTCTCAGATAACAAGCGATGAGGTTGATGAGGAGCTAACCCCAAATGTTATCGGTGTTGCCTCCGTGGAGTCTCAAGGTATTAAAAAAGGACAAATAGTTGATATTGAGGAGGCGGTTCAAGCTCTAGTTGCAAGCGTCGAGAAAGCAGAAAGAATGGCTGGTTATAACCTTACTGAAGCGTATGTCGCAGTTGGCGGAGCAAGCATTAATTCTCAAAATTCACACGGTGTTGTTGCGGTAGCGGACGTTAATGGTGAGATAAATTCGCAGGATGTTGATAGGGTGGTTGAGGCAGCATCAGCAGTATCTCTTCCTTCTTCAAAAGAATTAATTCATGTTTTGCCTCGAGAATTCGTGGTTGACGGCGAGACTGGAATAAAAGATCCTGTTGGAATGAGCGGAGTTAGGCTTGAAGTAGAGTCTCATTTAATTACCGCGGGAGTGGCAACTGTTAAAAATATTAACAAAGCCGTAAACGAGGTAGGAATTAAACCCATTGAGCTCGTGTTTTCAGGTCTTGCCTCAGCTGAAGCAGTTTTGACAAAAACTGAAAAAGAACTGGGTTGTGTTTTAATCGATATTGGTGGCGGAACCACTACAATTGCCACTTTTATGGAAGGGGGTCTTATATACTCCAGTGTTTTGCCGATTGGAGCAAAGAATGTTACTAGCGATTTGGCAATAGGATTAAGGGTTTCTCTTGAGTCAGCAGAAAAAATAAAATTAGCTCTTTCACAGTCTGAAAAAAAACAAAAGAAAAAGAATGATGAAGAAAGCGATGAGTTGAGTCTTGAGTCTTTGGGAGTAAATGAGGTGAAAAAAATCTCTAAAAAAACCCTGACAGAGGGTATTATTAGACCCAGGCTTAACGAAATTTTCACTATGGTGAGAATTGCACTCGAAAAAGAAGGTCTTGCGAATAAAATTCCAGCAGGAGCGATACTTACAGGAGGCGGAGCAGAGACTGTTGGAGTTGTTGATTCCGCAAAAAGAATGCTTTCTCTTCCTGTCAGAATCGGAAAACCAAAAGGTGTAACCGGTTTAATTGATGACATAATCAATCCTTCTTTTGCAACTCCGATTGGGCTTATTTTATACGGAGCTTCGCATCAGTCTGAAGAGAGTTTTTCTCTTTTAGGAAGAGGGTTAAAATTTCCTGCCAAAGGGATTCTTAGTAAAATTATAGAGATCATTAGAGACCTTCTTCCTTAGAAAATACTTGTAAAGTTTATTTTATAGTAGTAAAATCCTGCCAAACAAATATTTTTTTCAATATATTTATAAATTGATAAATTATACCTAATGGGACTAGTAAAACCAGATTCGGCCAGAATTGCAAAAATAAAGGTAGTTGGTGTAGGCGGCGGCGGTGGTAATGCTGTGAGCTCAATGGTGGAGAATGGTGAAATTCGCGGAGTGGAATTTATCGCAATAAACACAGATACTCAAGTACTTTTATTAAATAAAGCTCCTACCAAACTTCAGATTGGAGAAAAACTAACCAAGGGTTTAGGTTCGGGAGGAGATCCCTCAATAGGATTACAGGCAGCAGAAGAATCTCGAGAGAAGATAAAAGAGGTTCTTATAGATTCTGATATGGTTTTTATAACCGCAGGAATGGGAGGAGGTACTGGTACAGGAGCATGTCCTGTAGTTGCTCAGATAGCTAAAGAAGCAGGGGCATTAACTGTTGCAATTGTGACTAAACCTTTTCATTTTGAAGGAACGAGAAGAGGAGTTGTAGCCGAAGAAGGAATTGAAAAACTTAAGGAAAATGTAGATGCTTTGATAGTAATTCCTAATCAACGCTTAATGGACGTGATTGACCGAAAGATGAGTTTGGCTGAGGCTTTCAAAGTTGTCGATTCGGTACTTGAACAGGGCGTATCGGGTATAGCTGAATTAATTACTACACCAGGTCTTATAAACGTTGATTTTGCTGATGTCAAAACTGTGATGAAGGATTCAGGAACTGCACTTCTTGGTATTGGTACAGGAGTTGGCGAGAACAGAGCTCAAATGGCAGCAAGGGCGGCAACAACTTCTCCGCTTCTTGATCTATCTATAGAAGGTGCAACCGGTGTTTTATTCAACATTACCGGTGGAAGGGATTTAACAATGTTTGAGGTGGATGAAGCTGCAAGAATTATCTCAAATTCTGCAGATGCTGACGCAAATATTATTTTTGGTGCTGTAATCAAAGAAGATTTAACAGACCAAATAAGAATAACGGTTGTTGCTACAGGTTTTGATGAGACAAGGTCAAGAATTGCCGGAATCTCTCAAGCGCCGACTCTTCAGGGTGTGATAAGCGAGCCTCCGCCGAAAAAGGAAGAAGAGGAAAAGGAAGAAATACCTACTGAGGAAAGTGTTGACGAGAATGATATTTTTGGAGAAAAGTTTGAAATTCCTGCATTCCTTCGTAAAATTTCCTAATCTATATCTAATTTTTATGAGTGAAAGAATCTCCAGGCGTGATTTTTTAAAGTATATAACGGCAACTGGTGCAACCATGTTAGCTTTTAATTTGATTTCTTGTGGAAAAAATGAGTTTTCCTCTTACCCTTATGACTCATTCGAGACTCCAGTAAAAAGTGGCGAAAGCAAAGATTTTAAGTTCTTTAGGTTAAGAAACAATTTAAGAGGTTTTGATGTATTTATTAACGAAAACAGGCTAAAGGAGTTGTCCCTTGAATTTGGATTTCCTCTTTTTAACCCTGAGATGGTAAGGATAATACTTTCTCCTGCGGTTAATTTATACAATCCCAGGGAAGAAAAGTATGATTTTGTAAAAGTTTCTAAAGATGGTCCTGCTATCATTGAAATAGCAGGCGGTAAATTTCTTGTAAAATTTCGTGAAGCTTTCGGAAAAGATCCTTCAACTAAAAAGGATGAGGAAATTTTATCTATTTATACAAGCGTTTCTTTGGTTTTTGGACTCTTGCAAGTTTCCTATCTTGAAGGACTTATGAGTTCTGAAGAAACGGTACAAAGGTCTGATAAATATGTTGATCAAGTTTTAAGTTTAAGAATTTTAGTTCTTCCCTCTTGGCTTTCCTTTTCTGGAAATCGGCCCCCTGCGGGTTATACAATATTTAGGGAGATTTACAGCAACAACGCTTAATTTTTTTACAAGTTGTTTTAAGACTAATTTCTATTATAAAATTACCCTCAAAATGAAAAAAGTCATTAATAAAAATTTTTTTGAAGCAGTTAACCCAAAGGTTGACTTCGTAAGTCTTGAAGAAAGAATTTTAAAGTACTGGTATTCCAAAGGGATAGTTAAAAGATATCTATCCAAAAATAAAAATTCCAAAAAGATTTTTTCCTTTTTGGACGGACCTATTACTGCTAATAATCCGATGGGAGTTCATCATGCTTGGGGCAGGACTTACAAAGATCTTTGGCAAAGATTTTACAACATGCTTGGATTTAGACAGCGATTTCAAAATGGATTTGATTGTCAAGGACTTTGGGTTGAAGTTGAGGTTGAAAAGGAACTTGGATTAAAAAGCAAAAAGGAAATAGAAAATTTAGTGCCTAACAATAAAAAGAAAAGTATAGCCAAGTTTGTGAATTTGTGTAAAAAAAGGGTCTATAAATACGCCAAGATCCAAACTCAGCAGTCAATTAAACTCGGTTATTTTTTGGATTGGGAGAACTCTTATTTTACTTTATCGGATGACAACAATTATATGATTTGGTACTTTTTAAAAAAGTGCCATGAATTGGGGTTAATTTATAAAGGGACTGATGTTGTTCCTTGGTGCCCGCGTTGCGAAACTGCTATATCTGAACATGAAATATTAACTGAGGACTACAGAGAGGTTACGCACGAGTCCTTATATTTAGCATTTCCTCTAAAAGGCAGGAATAATGAATTTCTTTGTGTTTGGACGACAACTCCCTGGACTGTTCCTGCTAATGTTTCAATAGCTGTAAGAAAAGATTTGGACTACCAACTTATAGAAAAGGGTGGGAAGTTGTTTTGGGTGGCTAAAAAACTTGCTAAAGTTGTTTTTGGAGAAAAGGTTAAGGTCTTAAAAACAGTTAAAGGGGAAAAATTGGAAGCTTTTAGATACCTCGGTCCTTTTGACGATATTGCTGCGATTTCAAACTTTAAGGACAAGAGCGGATTTCACCAGGTTGTTATTACTGATGATAGAATATTACCTGTTAGTGGTGAAGAAGGAACAGGCCTTGTTCATGTTTCCACAGGTACTGGAAGTGAAGATCACAAACTTGGTAAAAAACTAAATCTTCCGATAATCCCTGCTATAGAAGATGATGGGAGTTATCTTCCTGAATACGGCTTTTTGAGCGGTAAAAATGCTAAAAAAAATCCACATATTATTATAGATTATCTAAAAAAATATAAAGGCGGACAATTTTTATATAAGACTCAAAAATATACCCACAGATACCCTGTTTGTTGGAGATGTAAAACAGAACTTGTTTTTAAATTAACCGATGAATGGTATATATCAATGGATAAAAAAATTAAGGAATTTAAAAATTTGAGTTTAAGAGAAAAAATGATTGAAGTAGCCAAAGAGATTCGTTGGATACCGGAGTTTGGATTGGAAAGAGAGTTGGACTGGTTGAAAAATATGCATGACTGGTTAATTTCTAAAAAAAATCGCTTTTGGGGGTTGGCATTGCCAATATGGGAATGTAAAAACTGTCTTAACTTTGAGGTTATCGGAGGAAAGGGCGAGTTAAGAAGAAAAGCTGTTGAAGGATGGGAAAAATTTGAAGGCCACACTCCTCACAAACCTCATATCGATGAAGTTAAGATTTTATGCAGAAACTGTGGCGGCAAGATGGAAAGGATTCCTGATGTAGGAAATCCCTGGCTTGACGCCGGTATAGTTCCTTTTTCAACAATTTCATCGGATAATAAAGGTTCACCTTTGTATTGGAAAAACAAAATGGAATGGGAAAAATGGTTTCCTGCTGATTTTATTACTGAGTCTTTTCCTGGTCAGTTTAAGAACTGGTTTTATTCGCTTATTGCGATGAGTACAGTTTTGGAAGGGAGAAAGCCTTTCAAGACTGTTTTGGGATTTGCGACTCTTTTGGCAGAGGATGGAAGACCAATGCATAAGTCTTGGGGGAATGCTATCGAATTCAACGAGGGAGCAAAAAAAATTGGAGTTGATGTTATGCGCTTTATGTACTCTCGGCAAAATCCAAGCGAAAATTTGCTTTTTGGGTATAGAACTGCTGACGAAACTAGAAGGAGATTCCATATTAAACTTTGGAATATTTATAACTTTTTTGTCACTTACGCCAATTTAGACGGATTCAAGCCGAAAAGGGAATTCAAATATGGAAAGAGTATGAATATTTTAGATATTTGGATATTAGCTAAATTAAGAACACTTTCTCAAGAGGTTACAAAAGATTTATTTGATTATAATGCATGTTCTGCTAGTTTAAAAATTGAGAATTTTATTAACGATTTTTCCAACTGGTATATAAGAAACTCTAGAGTAAGGGTTGGTGTTGCGAAAACTTCAAAGCTTGATGCGATGAATTTTTACAGAACTTGTTACTATGTTTTGGTTAATTTAGTGAAACTTTTAGCACCTTTTAATCCTTTTATATCCGATGTAATTTATATAAATTTAACTAAAAAGCAATCTGTTCATCTTACTGATTGGCCGAATTTGGGTAAAGTAAGAAAGAGTGACTTAGATGTCATTAAGAATATGGAGGTTGTTCGACAGCTTACCGAGTTGGCACACAGCATTAGAAAAAGGGAAAGAATTGCGCTTAGACAACCTTTAAAAGTAATGCTTTATTTTATTAAAGGGGCAAGAAACGGTCTATCAGAAGAATTTGAGGATCTTCTTAAAAACGAAATAAATGTTAAAGAGGTAATGTTTTCAAAATTTGGGAGGAATATGAAAGGAAGGTGGTCATCAAGCGTTTCTGAATCAGATTTAGGTGAAATGAGAGTTAGTTTAAATTTAGACATTACAAGTGATTTGGAGGAAGAGTCTAAAGCGAGGGAATTAATAAGGAAAATTCAAGTAAAAAGGAAAGAAATGGGTATAAATATACATCAAAAAGTTGTTGTTTATAGCCCTTGGCTGCCGATGAGTAAAAAAATTTATCAAATGATTAAAAAGAAAACTTTTACTGTTAAACTTATAAAGGGAGATTTTAAAGTTAAGGTAGTTAATTAATTTATGCCTAAAAGTAATCGTTTAGAATTTGGAGAAATTATTTTTATTGTCTGCATTTTTGTTTTGGTTTCTCTCAGTTTGTTTGTATTAAGGTCTATCGCTTCTTATTTGTTTCCAAATTATTTTATTTATATTGCTTTTTCCCTTTTAATTTTTTTGATTTTTTTAAAAATTGACTTTCAGTTGATTTTAACCTTTTCACCTTTTCTTTACATTTTAAGTATAATTCTTTTAATTTTGCCCCTTGTGATAGGACAGATAACAAGAGGTGCTATAAGATGGATTCCCCTGGGAAACTTAACCCTTCAACCTTCAGAAATTGTTAAGCCGTTTTTAATTCTTTTTTTTTCTAAATTTATTTCGGAGAAAGATCCTAACTTTTCGAATTTATTAAAAGTTTCGTTTTTATTTTTTATCCCATTTTTTTTAATATTAATTCAACCCTCCCTTGGAGTATCTTTGCTACTTGCAGTAGGTTTTGCTGGAGTGCTTTTGGCCTCAAACATCAATAAGAAAATTATATTAATATCTTTTTTATTTTTTATATCAACTTTGCCTATAATTTGGTCTTTACTCCTACCCTATCAGAAAGAAAGACTTATTTTTTTTATGAAACCTTTTTCAGATCCCCAGGGTGCTGGTTACAACAGTATTCAGTCTATGATAGCAGTTGGTTCTGGTAAATTTTGGGGTAGGGGGCTTGGAGAAGGAGTTCAGACACAGTTAGCCTTTTTACCTGAAAGACACACCGACTTTATTTTCGCTTCCATTTCAGAAGAATTAGGTTTTATTGGTTCTTTTTTAGTTTTGCTTGCATTTTCGGTAATGTTTTTTGTAATTATTAACACATTTGAAAAAATAAATAACTTAGCATCTCGTTGTTATATTTCAGGGATATTTCTTTCTTATTTTGTTCAAACATTAATTCATATTGGTATGAATTTAGGTCTTCTTCCTATAACGGGAATACCGTTGCCGTTTGTTTCTGCAGGCGGATCAGCACTTTTAGGAAGTGCTATTTCATTAAGTATTTTTATAAACTCCAAAAATAAGTTGTGAAATTTCAAAATAAGCTGTAAAATATCAATTGGCTTATGAGCGTAAAAGATTACTACGCTGTAATAAAAATAAAAGGTTTGCAAATAAAAGTTCACGAAGGTGAGGAAATTTTACTTCCCAGATTAAAAAAAACAGAGTTAAATCCTGAGGTCCTGCTTGTTGTCAAAGGTGAATATGTCAAAATAGGTAAACCTAAACTTAAAAACTCCGAGGTAAAAATTAAAATTATTGCAGAGGAGTTAGGAAAGAAATTAAAAGTTTACAAATATAAAGCTAAATCGCGATACAGAAAATCTATTGGTTTCAGACCCTTGTATACAAGGGTTTTAATAGAAAAAATCTCCTGATAACAATAAATTTAGTGAACACCTTGACTTGCGTGAAAAATTAAACTATAGTTTCTTAAAATATTTAATTTTTAAAAGTCTATGGCACATAAGAAACAAGCGGGAAAGCTTAAACAACATAAGAGAACAAAAGCTAAATATTTAGGCTTGAAGGTTAGTAGCGGTCAGAGAGTAAAATCCGGAAATATACTTGTGAGGCAGAGAGGTATGGAGATTCACCCTGGAAGTGGTGTAAAGAGAGGAAGGGATTTTACTCTATTTGCAATAAAAGACGGAGTTGTGAAGTTTAGAGAAAGGTTGGGTAAAAAGGAAATATCTGTTGTCTAAAAATTTAAATAGATATGGCAGAAGAAGTTATACAGCTTGATGTCAATCAAATTCAACCAAATCCTCTTCAACCCAGAGGTTCTATCACTCCTGAAAGTCTAGTGGACTTAATTGATTCTATAAAGGAGCATGGAATTTTAGAGCCGTTGGTCGTTGCTAAAACACCTGCAGGTTATCAAATTATAGCCGGAGAAAGACGATGGCGCGCGGCTAAGCTTGCGGGCTTAACTCATGTTCCTGCAATTATTCGCGAGACTACTCCTAAGGGAATGCTGGAAATGGCTTTAGTTGAAAATGTCCAGCGCATTGATCTTAATCCTATAGAAAGAGCAAAGGGATTTGAGAGGTTGCAAACCGAGTTCGGTCTTTCTGTAAGCGATATAGCTTCAAGGATTGGCAAGTCTGTGGCTTATGTATCAAATACTCTAAGGCTTCTAAGTTTGCCGGATGCACTTAAGGATGGATTGTTATCGGGATTAATTTCAGAAGGTCACGCGAGAGCTCTTTCTGCAATTGACGATGTGAATTTAATGATAGATGCCTACAAGATAATTCTGAAAGAGTCAGGATCTGTTAGAAGGGCAGAGGAGTTGGCTAGGAGAATGAAAGCAAAATCAAAACAACCTATAACTAGGGTTGGCGTTCGCAGAGATCAGTTAAGAGTTATATCGGAGGAAATTGACAGAATGCAGGAAGAAATAGAAAAAATACTAAAGCCTTTACCCGGAACGATTGGTGAAGATAGAAAGACCTCTGTCAAAATCGTTCGATCTAGAAGAGAAACAAAAATTTTTATAGTTTTTAAAGGAACTTTAGAAGAAACAGAAGAGAGATTGCAAAGATTTTATAAAGCAATAAAGACTCTACAATAAATTTAGTAATTTACATCTTTGACTATTCTTATTTTTTGAGGCGGCCAATATACAATCCAAGCTCTTCCGGTAATAGCTTTCTTATTTATTAAACCCCAGACTCTTGAGTCTGAAGAGTGATTTCTGTTATCACCTAGGACAAAAAAATATCCTTCAGGAATGTTTTTTTCCTCATTTTCTTTTAAAAAAGACATACCTAAGGTTATTGTTTCTTTTGGAAGATAGCTTTCTTTTAGTTGCCTTCCGTTAATATAAACCTTTCCTTGTTTTATTGAAACTTTTTCTCCTGGTAGACCAATTATTCTTTTTATGAATTCTTCATTTTCCGAGTTAGGAGCCTTAAATACTACAACATCTCCTCTTTTTGGATTTTTAAATCTATAGCTTACTTTCTCAGTAAGAAGATATTCACCATTTGAAAAATTCGGTTCCATAGAGAATCCTTTTATCTTATGGGGTTGCAATAAAAGAAGGTAGACAAGTAAAAATATTGCTATAGAAAAGACTATTACCTCAGTTATGTCAAGCAGAAACGTGCTTAGTTTTTTTAAGAACATAAAAGTTATTTTATTATAAATTTGTTAATGAAATATTCATAAGAAGAAATTTAACTTTGATTTTCTATAACATCGTGGGGTTTACTTTCCCTAAGTCCGGAAGCTGTCATTCGGATAAAGGAGGCATTTTTGTGCAACTCCTTAATATTTTTTGCTCCGCAGTAACTAAAACCTGATCTAATATTAGCAACCATCTTTTCTATGATAGCATTTAATGGTCCTTTGTAAAGAACCAAACTTTCTATTCCTTCTATTTGTTTTATGAAGTCTTTATTTAAATTGTTTTGTTGAGAAAGGATATGATTTTTCTTTTCCGTAAAAGAAGTTGAAGCGTTATATGATTTATATAAAATACCATCTTTCTTGATCATTTTTCCTGGTGCTTCATCGTAACCTGCAAATTGGTTTCCGATCATTACTGCATTTGCTCCCGCTGCCAAAGCTTTGACAACATCGCCTGAATTCTTTGTTCCTCCGTCAGCAATTAATGTCTTTTTAAATAGCCTTGCCGCTTTACTTGCTTCAAATATTGCAGTAATTTGCGGAACCCCGCACCCTGTGACAATTCTTGTTGTGCATATTGAACCAGGACCTATACCAACCTTTACCGAGTCTGCTCCAGCTTTGAAAAGATCAATTGCCCCTTGTCTTGTTGCCACATTTCCGCTGACAATATCGACAAAACTACCGAATCTCATTTTTAAATTTCTGGTTGTTTCTATAGCCTTTTTTAAATGTCCGTGCGCAACATCTAAAAATAAAACGTCTGCTCCTGCTTTGATTAGCTTTTCCGCTCTTTCTTCCCAGTCTTTGCATCCTACACTCGCGGCAACTTTTACCTTTGCTTTTTTAACTTTGTAAACCATGTCTGCCTCATACTCAATAGAATTAAATCTTGGCAGAACTCCAAGGCCACCCAGTTTTCCAAGAGTTATTGCCATTTTAACTCCTGTGACATCACTCATATTTGCGCTTAAGAGGGGAATTTGAAGCTTAATTCTTGGAGTAAGTCTTGTTGAAATGTCTATTTTGCTTCTTGTTTCTATTTCAGAGTACTGAGGAACTAGTAAGACATCGTCGAAAGATAAAGCAAGTGGAATTTTTCTTTGCATATTTTTTCGTACATTTTGATTAATAAATTAAAAGATTTTATTTGTCAATCTGTTAAAAATTTTTGAGAAGTGTTAAAATATTTATTTTAAAGGGCGCATAGCTCAGTTGGTTAGAGCGCTGCATTCACATTGCAGAGGTCTTTGGTTCGAATCCAAATGCGCCTACTTTCCTTTTTTTTAAAAATTGATTTGACTAGCTTGGAATAATAAATTAAGAAGTTTTAAAAATTAGTTTCTATAAATTTTTTAAAGGCTAAACCGTTTTCCTTTAAATTTCCATTCGCATCCACCAAACCGCGTGCCTGACCAAAGATTGGTATGTCTGCACTAAACCAGACAGCAATTGGTAAATCTAGTTTAACTACCTTTTCCATTAACGAAGTTACAACAGTAGGATCATCGCTTTTTTGCTGACCCATCTCATTAGTTATAAGCGGCAGACCTGTTTTTTTCCTAAGAAAAAGAACTGCTTCTTCAAAAGCTTCACTAGATGATGAATACCAGTGAAAGTTGGCATAATCTGCACCAGCTTTCTTATATCCTTCTAATAGTTTGGTTCCAGTCTCAATTTGATTTTTATAAATACTAGTATTTTTTGAAGAAACTATTTTTCTGTAATTTTCCGGGTCAAGTGCCTTTTTAAGATATAAGTCCGCCATTTTGGGTTTTCCTTGCTTTTCGTATTCGTTCGCAACTAACATAATAACAAGTGAATTTACAATTCCTCCGTCAGCACATTTGAAACCTTTTAAGTGAGCTACTTCGCAGGCTAGTTTAAGTTCTTCTAAATATTCTTCAGCTGTTCCATTGTAAAAAAGACTCGAATTTTGTTCGTTCTCTACAACTAAAAGATATGGTTTGTATCTATCAAGAACCTCGCTTATAAAATTTTTGTAAGCTTGCTTATCTTTTGGGGGTGTCGCTTGGGTTCTTGCTCCTTCGCCGTTTCGTACAGTCAGAATAAGTTTTAAGCCAGCATTTTTAGCTGCGTCGCACTCAGGACAGTTTAAGTTGACCGGTTGGATATCATTGGGTCTATAGAAGGATACTCCAAGCTCGCGGGCAATCTCTATTCTTTTTGGTATGGATATTGAATTTACAGGAAGCATTACACCAAACGGATTTTTAACACCTTCGGCTTTTAAGCTGGGGTAGGTACTTTCTAATTGTGTATCTTGATTTGGAAGAGTTTTTATTTTGCCCTTGTTTATTATTTTTACCAATCTGAAAACAACAAGAATTGAAAATAAAGTTAATAGGATAAATAATAGATATTTCATTTTTGTTTTACGATTTTGCTATACTATACTTGATGTCCCTGAGACAAAAAAAAGTTATTTTTTTTGTTTTTTATTTAGCAATCATATTATCAGTCCCTATTACTATTGTCAATATTAATTTTTTTTCAAGCGCAGTATTTTCAGACTCTGATACTTGGTTAAGTGTATTTCAGAGATTGACCGGACTTTTATCATTTATTCTCATCTTTATTCAAATCATCCTTGGTTCTCAAATGAGTTTTTGGATTAAGTTTATAGGTTCTACTGCTTTTAAACTTCATACAACTCAAGGAATAATTGCATACTTACTTATTTTGATACACCCGCTTTTTGAAAATGTGATTGTATACAAAATTTCCGGTAGCATAGTTGACAGTCTTTTGGTATTTCTTCCTAAATTTTATAGTTCTAGGGATGTGTTAATCGCATTTGGAAAAGTCGGGTTTTTGTTATCGACCATAGCAGTAGTTTCGGCTTACTTTAGAGAAAAGCCGTTTTTTAGGAAAAACTGGAGAGCATTGCATTTTTTAAATTATCTGATATTTTATGCAGTCAGTATTCATGCAAGGATAGGTACAGACTTTAATACTTTTCCTTTTAAATTTGTCTATCTTTCTTCTTTAGTAATTGTTACTCTTCTTTTGATCAATCGTATTTTTTCCCTTAACTTTTTAAAAATAGTCGTTTTGGAATTGGTTTTAAAAAAGAGCGATAAAAGTTATAAAAGGTTATAAAATAAGGATATGATAGATGATTCTCAGTGGTGGGATATTTATCACCAAAAGATCCATAAAGATAAATTTATAGTTTCGGAGTATGCAAGGAAAGTTGAACCTCTTTTTCCCAGAAGTTCTTTAATATTAGAATTGGGTTCGGGAACAGGTGCGGACGCCTTATATTTCTTGCAAAAAGGTCATATAGTAATTGCGCTTGATATTTCAGAGTTTGCACTAAATGTTTTGCAAGAAAAGGCAAAAAGCATGAATCTTTCAAATAGATTGGTTGTAGAGAAAGCTGATTTTAGCATACTTCCCCTTCCAGTTAAGGACTCATCAGTTGATATTTGTTATTCGCGGGTATCTCTTAACTACTTTGGTGCAAAAGAGACTGCTTTAATTTTTGCAGATATTTATAGAGTCTTGAAACAAGGAGGGAGAGCTTTTCTTATCTTAAAATCTCCTGATGATATAAAAGAAATTTCTTATTTGGAAGAAAATGCAACTCTTTATGAACCTAATGTTTATATCCAAGGAAATATCTTAAAAAGTAGATTTACAAAACTTCAATTGATGGAGATTTTAAAAGCTGCAAATATACAGGGAGAAGTTTCCCCATTGAGAGAAAATTTGCCCCAAAGCGAAGAAAACTTAAATCCTATACTTTATGTAAACGAAGTTACTTTTAGCAAAAGATAGCAAAGCTTGACCTAGAGCTTTAATTGGGTATATAAATAGAGGAAATGCTAAATTATTTCCCAAAGACCCTTGAGTACTTACAGAGTATAAATTTAGAGTCTTCAGACAAGTTGGATCAAAAGGCTTTTATGCTTATAAATGACGAGGTTGAGTATGAAAGAGTTTCTCAAGCCTTAAGGCGAAGATTTTCAAGGGGCGCAGTGGAAGTTGAAGGAGTAGACAGAGGGGGGCGATTGACAAAAATTCGCAGAGAAAAGTTGAGAGGAAAATATAAGTATTTAGTTTTAGGTAGTGACGGAAATTGGTCAACCCCCAAAGAAAGAATCTGGGTGGTGGCAATGTATGCGCTTTGGCAGGATTTCAAAAAAGAGGCTAAATAAAATTTAAAGTTTGTCAGTTTTCTTCCTTTTTTAAAGACTTCATGAAGAAAAAATTTAAATTTTTAAAAACTTTTTTTATTAAAAAACCAAAATTATTAAGTAAAATTAATTTAAGAAGGCTTCTGGTATTAACCTACCTTTTTTTAATTCTTTTGGGAATAATCTTATTTTTTTTGGGTACTTTTACACCAATTTTTATAACCTGTTCTACGCTTTTTGGTGAGAAATTTTGCACTCCAACCGGGTTTTTTTTAATAACAATCGCAAGTATCCCGGGTTATTTGATAACCGTAATCTTACTAAATTTTTTGCCTGAACCTTCTTTAATCTTAACCCTTTTAATGACTATAGGGACATCTTTGCTTTTCTACTTTCTCTTGGGTTTTTTAATAGACAAGTTTTTAGTAGAGAGGTTAAGAAACAAGTTAAGAGTGAAGCTTTCTGCAAATCTTTTGACGAAGTATTTAATTTATTTTTTATTTATAGCTTTACTCACTCTTTTGGTATTTTTTTATACAAGATGAAAGTTTTATTTTTATCGAGATTTTTTTGGCCGCATGTGGGGGGCGTTGAGAAACATATATTTAATGTAGGTCTAGAACTTAAGAAAAAAGGCATAGATATTAATATTGTTACAACAAAATATAGAAGTGAATTTAAAGATAGAGAAAATGTTCAAGGCTTGAAAATAATTAGGTTTAGACAACCAGAAGTTAAATTTATCGGACTTTTATATACTTGGTTTTGGTTATTTAAGAATATAAATTTAATAATTAAAAGCGATGTAGTTCATATTCATGATGTTTTTATATGGTACCTTCCTTTTAGATTTATTTTTTTTAAGAAAAAGGTCTATACCACCATACATGGTTGGGAGGGAAAGTATCCAATTCCCTTAAAGAACAAAATTTTAAAAAAATTAACTTCATTTCTATCCAACGCAACTATAGTGGTTGGAGATTATGTGTCAAGACATTATGGAATAAAGCCAACTTTAGTAATTTATGGAGCCGTAGAAAAAAAAGACCAGTTCTTTAAATTAATAGAAAAGAATAAATTTAAGAATGGTTTAAAAAAAAGGAAAAATATTTTGGTTTATGTAGGAAGACTTGAAAAAAATACCGGAGTGCTTTATTTTTTAAAATTTCTAAAAATTTTGTCCAAAAAATATAAAAATTTTAAGGTGGTATTTTGTGGGGATGGAAAGTTGTCAAAAGAGTGTAGAAAGTTTGGGAAAGTAGTCGGCTTTGTTAATCCGCTGCCATTTTATCGTATGTCCAATTTTATATTCACCTCTGGGTACCTAGTAATTTTTGAGGCATTGTTTAATAAATGTTTAGTATTTGTTTCTTACGATAACAAACTACTTGAAGACTGCTACAAGTTAGCTCCCTTTTCCAATTACATAGTTATTTGCTCAAATCCAAAAGAAATTTTTGATAAATTTGTTTTTTACTACAAAAATTTTGAGAAAGCAAAGGAAAAAACTAAGTCGGGATATGAATGTGCAAAAGAAAATACATGGGAGAAAATTTCTGATAAGTATTTAAAGATTTGGAAAGAAAAATGAAAGTTTCAGTTTGTATAACGGTATTAAATGAGGAGCGCTCGATAGAAAAACTATTGCTTTTGCTTCTTAAGCAAACTAAAAAACCTGACGAAATTATACTAGTTGATGGAGGTTCGGTAGATTCTACCATCCAAATAATAAAAAATTTTCAAAAAAAAGAATCTAAAATAAAGTTTTTTACCAAAAAATGTACTCGATCAGAAGGCAGAAATATAGCTATTAAAATTGCTAAAAATGAGATTATTGCAATGACAGACGCAGGATGTGCGCCAGAAAAATATTGGCTTGAAAGAATAACTAAACCTTTTCAATCCAAAAATGTTGATATAGTTGCAGGTTTTTATAAAATGAAAGCAGGAAATTTTTTGCAAAAAGCATTTAGTGTCTATTTGGGAATAAATCCGAAGGATTTTGATGACAGCTTTTTACCTTCAACAAGGTCAATTGCCTTTAGAAAAAGTGCTTGGAAAAAAAATGGCGGTTTTCCTGAAGACTTAAAAGGTACTTCTGAGGATACTGTTTTTAATTATAAAGCACTTGCTAAAGGCTTAAAGTTTGCAAGAGTTAAAAATGCAAGGGTGGAGTGGGAGATACCAAATAGGTTTTTTGATTTTTTTAAAAAAATTCAAGCTTATGCAAAAGGTGATGTTAAGTCAGGGATATGGTTTTATCCAAACAAAAATTTTGTGTCGCACAATGTTAAAGCTTCTTTAACCATTTTGCGATATTTACTAGGTTTAATTCTTTTCCTTTTTTCTCTAAAGAATTCTAATTTATTTGTTTTTCTTTTATTTCTTATTACACTTTATTTTTTATATTCTTTTTTCAAAGTTTATTCAAAAACCGAAAATATTTTATCTGGTATTTTAGGAATTATTATTCAGATTGTTTGCGATCTGGCAGTGATCTCTGGATTTATCATAGGATTATTGGCAAAATAGATTAAAAATCTAAAATTTATAAAAGTTAAAATTGTGAGTTATTCTAAAGAAATCTTAAAAGGAGTTTTCTGGATGGGTGGTTTAAGGTTTTTTACCAGATTGATTGGGTATTTAAAAATCATTGTTCTTGCTAGACTTATTTCTCCAACTGAATTTGGACTATTTGGAATAACTTTACTAGTTTTGTCTTTTTTGGAAGTAGTAACCGAAATAGGGGTAAACGCATTTCTTATACAGGAGGATAAGGATTTTAAAAAGTATATTAATTCTACCTGGACTGTTTCAATTTTAAGAGGATTTTTAATTTTTCTAACTATTTTTATTTTAGCGCATCCTATCGCATTTTTTTTTAAAACCCCAAATGCTTATAAATTAGTACTTTTAACAAGTCTTGTTCCTCTTTTAAGAGGATTTATAAATCCTTCTGTAGTTAAATTTTATAAGGAACTTAAATTTCATAAAGAATTTTATTTAAGAACCATAATTTATTTTTTTGATGCAGCCGTAGCTATTTTTTTTACTCTTTTAATAAAAAAAGCAGAGGCACTAATTCTTGGTATACTTACTTCAGCCTTCTTTGAATTATCTTTATCTTGGTTGATAATTAAACCCAGGCCAGCTTTTGAAATTGATAAATTAAAAATCAAAAAGGTTTTAGGAAGAGGTAAATGGATTGCTTTGGCTGGATTCTTTGACTATTTTTTTAATCATGGGGATGATATAACAATTGGAAGACTTATGGATTCTTTTTCTTTGGGTATTTACCAGATGGCTTATAAAATATCCATACTTCCAATTACAGAGGTAGCGGATGTTTTTAATAAAGTATCTTTCCCTGTTTTTACAAAATTAAAAAAAGATATAGATAATCTCAGAAAGGCTTATATAAAAACTACCTTGACTGTGTTTATCTTAGTTATTCCATTTGGTATTCTTTTATTTTTTTATCCGAGAGAAATAGTTTTGCTTTTTCTGGGTGAAAGTTGGTTATCCGCTGTTAATGTTTTGAAAGTTTTAGCTTTGTTTGGAGTTGTCAAGGCAATAATTACTCCATCATTTTCTCTTTTTCTTTCAGTTAAGAAACAAAAATATTTTACAACTTATAGCTTATTAAGCACTTTAGGACTTGGTGTTAGTATTATTCCTTTAGTAAAAGCTTATGGAATTGTTGGTGCAGGAATTTCAGCATGTATTGGTCTTTTTGTATCCGTTCCGTTGGTTTTTTATTATTCAATTAAAATACTAAAAAATAGAAAGATCATATTCTAGAAAAAAACATGTTTTTTAAAGTTAAGAATTATCACCTTATTTTTATTTTTTCCATTTTAACCGGTCTATTTCTGAGATTTTTTAGAATAGGTGAAATCATGGAATTTATTGGTGATTTTGGCTTCTATTATCTTCAGGCTAGAGATTTTATTCTTGGGAAAGAAATACCCTTAGTAGGAATTCCCTCAAGTGTACCAATTTTACGGCAAGGCGCTATTTGGTCATGGATGCTTGGAGTATTTTTGTATTTAGGAAATTTTCACCCTGTTTGGGGTGCTTATCTTTCCTCTTTATTGGGGATTTTGGGAATATTTATTCTTTTTTCTGTTTTAAAGATCTGGTTTAATCAAAAAATAGCAGCAATAGCGGCAATGATTGCAGCAACTTCCCCCTTTATTGTTTTTTTAGACAGGCAACCTTTTATAACCTCTGGAATTTTTCCTTTAACAGCCTTAATTTTTTTTGTTCTAACAAAAGTCTTTGAGAAAAAAGAAAAATGTTGGTTTTTTTTAGGGTTTTTACTCTCCATAGTTTATCAATTTGAATTGGCTTCTTTTTTGCTTATTCCTATTGTTTTCTTAGCCTTATATATTTTTAAAGTTAATATGAACCTTAAAAATATTTCATCTTTTATTTTTGGAGGGATTTTGGGACTTTTGCCTTTTATAATTTGGGATATAAGGGAAAAAACTTTTCTTCAGACTATTGGTTTTATATTTTGGTTATTTTCAAAAATTTTGGAAAATATAAGTAGTCTTTTTAAGGGTCTAATAAGTCTTTCTGTTTTTACTCCATTTATCTCTTTTATACAGGAGTTGACCTTACCAATGTTTCCCAGGGCTTCACTGATAGTTTTCTTTTTTGGTTTAGTGATTCTAATATACGAGACTTTCAAAAAACACTCTGATGTTAATAGATTTATTTTAGTTTGGTTTTTATTTTCTATCTTAGGATTTTTTATAAGGGGAATTTTTTCAGGAGCTTATTTTCCGATAATTTTTTTGCCTTCTATTTTAATATTATCAGTTTTTTTAGAAAAAATAATTAACAAAATTAAGATTGTCGGTTTAATTTTTTTTGCTTTTTTAATTTTTTCCAATTTTACCTTTACTCTTCTAAAAATTTCGAAAGAGGAAAACTATCCTTCTTTATCTGAGAGAATCAAGGTGGCAGATTTTATTATCAAAGATTCTAAAGGGGGTGAATTTTCTCTAGTTTATCTTGGACCTTCTTATCAGTTTGAATCTGGAGATAATCACTGGAGGTATTTATTATGGTGGAGGGGAGGTAATCCAAAGCCAAATCAGAAAAGAGTTTATGCTATTTTTGAGCCCCCATTTGAATTTGCTAGTAATTTTTCCAATATTTATAATTTTAAGAATATAAAGCTGGGGGTAAAATCAAATGATTAGTTGCGTAATTTTAACAAAAAATGAGGAAAGAAATATAAAAGATTGTATATTATCGGCTAAAATGGTAGCAAACGAGATTATAGTAGTTGATGATAATTCAAGCGATAAAACTAGAGAAATTGCCAAAAATTTAGGCGCAAAAGTTTTTATAAGAGATTTAAAAAATGACTTTTCAGCTCAAAGTAATTTTGCAATAAAAAAAGCTAAAAGTAAGTGGGTACTTTTTCTGGATGCAGATGAAAGAATTAGTAAAAATCTTGCTAAAGAAATTATAAGCTGTGTTAAAACAAACAATTTTAACGGCTTTTTTCTTAAAAGAATAGATTATGTTTGGGGAGGTTGGCTGACTCATGGAGAACAAGGCGCTTTTAAATCGCTGAGGTTAGTGAAAAAAAATTCTGGTTTATGGAAAAGGCTTGTTCACCAATATTTTGAGATTAAAGGTTTTTCTAAAACTTTAAAAAACCCTCTTTTACATTATCCTCATCCTACTATTGAAAGATTTATCAGAAAGGTAAACAAGTGGTCTAGTTTACACTCACTAGCAAATAAGGAGGAAGGGAAAAGGTCTAATATTATTAAAATAATTTTTTTTCCAATATTTCATTTTCTTAGAAATTTTGTTTTAAGATTTGGTTTTTTAGACGGAATTCGGGGTTTTGTTTTTGCGGTTTTAATGAGTTTTCACTCGTTTCTTTCATGGAGTAAATTATGGATAATACAAAAAGAAGATTCGAAAAAATAGCCAAATTATTAATATTTATTTTTATATGTATATTTCCACTCGGACAATTACTTAGATTGGAATTAAAAGCTTTTGGTTTTAATTTTGCCTTTCATCCTGTTGATTTTGTAGCGTTTTTAACCACACCTATTTTTTTAATAAAAGTTGAGAAAAAACATCAGGTTATAAGGTCTATAAAGGCCTTTTTAACAGTCTGTCTTTTTTCTTTTGTTTTATCTATAAGTTATTTTAAAATAAAAGAATTGTTTATTGGATCTCTTTATTTATTGAGGTTGTTTTTCTACTTTTCTTTCTTTGCTACTACCTACTATCTTGTTGAAAATAATATTATTAAAAGAAAAACCCTTTTTAATTCTTTAATTTTTATATCACTTATAGTTGGTATTTTCGGACTAATTCAGTATATTTTTTTTCCTGATTTAAGGTTTTTAAAATATTTTGGCTGGGATGATCATCTTTACCGTCTTGTAGGCACCTTTTTAGATCCAGGCTATACGGCTTTAATTTTGGTTTTCGGATTTTTATTGTTAATCCAATCTAAGGATATTAATTTAAAGTTAAAAATTTTACTTTCTTGCCTTTTACTTATTTTAATCTCTTTAACTTATTCCAGAGCTTCGTACTTTTCTCTTGTTGCCGGTATTTTGGTTTTATTTTTAATAAGAAATATCAGTAAATCTTTCTTTATTTTTTTTACTGTTTTGCTTTTGGTTTCAATTCTTTTTTTACCTCGTTTTTCATCCGAGGGAACAAGGCTGGAAAGAGTTGCTAGTATAAATGCAAGAGTAGAAAATTATAAGAATACTTTTGAAATATTTAAACAAAACCCCTTAATAGGTGTTGGTTTTAACAATATTTGTCAGGCAAGAATTAAAATTTCGCCTTTGGAGTTAGTCGACCCCAAATCTCATTCTTGTTCAGGAAGCGACTCAAGTATTTTGCTAATTATAGCTACAACTGGAGTTTTGGGACTGATAACTTTCATAAATTTAGGAATTGTTATTTTCAGGAATTTAAGAGATGATGTTTACGGAAAAGGTTTTTTTTCTTTAGCAATTTCTCTTTTGCTAAACAGCTTTTTTCAAAACAGTATTTTTTATCCTTGGGTAATGGGTTTTTTTGGTATACTTCTTTCTATAAGTATTAAGGATGATAAACAAGTTTAAGATTTTTTTCCGTAGAATTTCCGGCTTCGTCTTCAGCTTTTATTACAAAATTGTTTTCTCCCTCTGAAAGGGTTGTAGTAAAAGAAAAATCGCCATCCTGTTCAACTAAAACAAATCTTGAGTTTATTTGCAGTTTTACTCCTGTTTCTGTTTTACCCTGAATAAATACTTGTCTTTGTTTAGGGCCAAAAAAAGTTGACCCGTCGGTTGGTTTAATGATTTCAATCAGAGGAGGTTCGTTGTCAAAAACTACAATGTACTTTTCGCTGGGTTTACTTTCATTACCGGCGGTGTCCTTTGCTATTGCGTAAATACTGTTTTCGCCTTTTTTAAGATTAAAACTGAGGTTAAATTCACCTAAGCTGTTTGAGACAACTTCTAATTCTTTGTCATTTATCGAAATTATCACACTCACACCCGGCTCGGTACTCCCTTTTATTGTGATTTTTTCCTCGTTAGTTTTTTTTGGAATTGGATCAAATCTCGGCGGGGGAGGGGGTGTAGTGTCTTCAACTTCAGTTTCTTCTGTAGTTTTTTTAAACTCCGATACAAAAGAAGAAAACCTAGCTATTATTGGTACGCTAAAAAATATAAGAATTAAGCAAATTATTGTTAGAAAAAAAAATAAAAAAGCCTTTCTTTTGTTTTCAGTTTCTTCTATTTTTTTTCTTCTTGAATAAAGCATTTCTTTAGAGGTTTATATGAAAATTTAATTTTTTTCTCTAAACAAAAGAAAAATTTGTAAATTTGTGAGCCAGGGGTGGGATTTGAACCCACGACCCACGGTTTACGATACCGTTGCTCTACCAGCTGAGCTACCCTGGCTAGATTCATTCTTATGGATAAATTTGGACATATTTAGAAAAAAACTTAATTTCTTATTTATAAATTATATCACTTGTGGATTTAAGAGAGATTAATAGCCTGTAAACTTTTCTACGCGTATTTTATCTGCACCTACCTTCATATTTATCAAAACTTCTTCCATAGCTTCTACCATTGCGCTAGGTCCGCATATCCAAAAAGTAGGATTTTTCATATACGATGTCAGCTTTAATATCATTTCTTGATTTATTCTTCCTGTCAAACCACTCCATTTCTCTTTAGAATTTTCGGGTTTTGTAATAGTAAAATCTATTTTTATGGTTTCAGATTTTAAACTTTCTAATTCTTTCCTGAAAGCAATTTCCTCAGGAACCGAATTTGAGTATATCAGGTGAATATGAATATCTTTTAAGTTTTTATCTAAATTGTATTTAATAAAACTTCTAAATGGAGTTATACCCACTCCGCCGGCAAGAAGAACATGATTTCCCTTTTCATTTTCATCCAAAATAAATGTCCCATCAGGTCCATCTCCCTCTATTAATGAGCCGATTTCTAATTCATCAAGGTTTTTTTTGTAACCGGATTCTCTCATTCGCGTAGTTAAGCACAAAATATTTCCTTCTGTCGGAGAAGTTGAAATTGTGAAATGTCTTGTGTTTCCTCTTGGATCAGGATATTTTAAGTTTGGTATTGTGAAGTAGAAAAATTGTCCCGGAAGCCATTTCATCGGCTTTTCAGGTTCAAAATAGAAAGACTTTGTATTTTCAGCAACGATTTTTTTGTCTATAAGTTTCAGTTTCATAAAGTTGATTAAAGTTTATTAACATTGAACTTTTTTGTCAAACATTAAAAGGGGTAGACAGGATTTTTTAAGTTATTATAATTTTATTGAAAGATTTAAATATTTCAATGATTATGATTGATATTTATTCGAAAGTTTTTAAAGCTTTGTCAGACTCTACAAGAGTAAAAATTATCAAATATCTTTTAACTAAAAAAGAGATTTCTTGTCATTACCTTATGAAGAAATTTAATCTTTCTCAGCCTACCCTTTCTTATCATTTTAACAAATTAATTGAGGCAAATATTATAGATGTAAGAAAAGATACTAACAAAAATTATTACAGAATAAATAAAAAGTTTTTTGAAGAGTTGGGAATTAATATTTATAGATTGTCAAGCAAAGTAAAATGAGGTGAGAAAAATGAAGCTGAATGAAAAATATTCTGTTCTTGCGTCTGAAGAAAGTATTAAGAAAACAATTAATACTTTAAAAATGAACAATTTTAATGTCGCGGTTGTAGAAAACAAAGTAGAGGCAAGAAGAAGGGTTTTAGAAATGATACCTGAAAAGACAGAGGTATTCACAATGTCATCGCAAACTTTGGAAGTTATAGGTATTGATAAAGATATAAATCAGTCTTAAATACGATGCTGTAAGACCTAAATTAATGGCTATGGATAGAAATACTCAAGCAAAAGAAATGGCGAAGTTGGGTGCAGCACCTGAATATGTTTTAGGTTCAGTTCATGCCGTTACCGAATATGGACATTTATTTATAGCTTCAAACACCGGCAGCCAACTTTCAGCCGAAGCTTATGCTGCCAAAAAGGTTATCTTTGTGGTAGGGACGCAAAAGATTGTTAAAGATACTCAAGAAGCATTTAAAAGAATTTACGAGTATTCTTATCCATTGGAAGATGAGAGGGCATGAAAAGTTTACGGCATGCCCTCTGGGGTTAATAAAATTCTTATCATTAACAAGGAGGTTTTCCCTGATAGAATAACTGTAATTTTAGTTAAAGAAAAACTAGGATTTTAGGAAATTGCCAAGACTAAAGTTTTGTTTAGAAGAAATTTTTGTACAGCTTTTAAACTAGCACTTGTGTCGTGTTTATAGTTATTGGCTATATGTTTCTATAAGTTATATTTCGGCGGTTTATTAAGTTATAGGACTTAGAATTTAGCAAATTTCGGTAACTTCCTGAAGCTCAAATTTGTTAGTTTGATAAAAATCGTGTGGATCTCGTGGCGTACTCTTACACACAGATTGTCGGGCTTTTCAAATTATTCTACTTTTTTGTCAGAAAAAGGCAAGTTTTGCTTGTCTGACGGTCTTTTACCAAATTTAGTATATATTTTAGATCTAAAAAACATGAGCGGGGGTATATGAAATTCAGTTTTTATTGACCTTTGCGATAACTTATCTTTTTTTCAATAGACTTTCTGTTAGTTTTTTAGATATAATCAGAAGCTAGATGGAGAGTAAAATCGGAGAGTCAATGACTGTCAAGGAAAAGCAAACAATTGATTATTATGATCGCAACGCTAAAGAATGGGTAACTGAGTATGGAGGAAACGAAGGCGAATCTTTTTGGAAAAAGGAAATGGAAAGGTTCAAAGAATTATTGCCATCAGGTAAAGTTCTTGAAATAGACTTGAGCGGTGGCAAGGAGGTCTCTATTTTTTAATAGCAATGGGTTACGATTATGTAGGTACCGATGCCTCGGAAGGTCTAATTAAAATAGCTCAGTCGCGTAATCCAACGGCCAACTTCAAACATATGAGCGTACACAACTTAGACTTTCCTCAAAATGAGTTCGATGGTTTTTTGGCAGCGGCGGTATTGCTTCACACTCCTAAAGACAGGATAAAAGCCGCGTTGGACAGAATCAGAGCTGTAATCAAATCCAACGGATAGGATTTATTTCTGTAAAATACGGAGAATGAGAAAGATCTAATCCTGAAACTGGCAGGTGGTTTTTTTACTATCAAAAGGGAGAGTTCAATCGTTTACTAGAAGAAAGTAATTATAAAATTTTAGAGGCTCAAACTCTACATGTTAAAAAAGATAAATTGTAGGTTTTTTTCGTTCAAACATAGCTCAGGGAGAAATAAAGTAACCTCGAATAATCTCATGAAAAAAATAATTTTGTATCAGAACTGTTTTTTCAACTTCAATTTTGTTACAAATTATTAAAAATTGAAAGTGTAGTCGCTGAAGATAAACTAATTACCTGAATAAAAATGTGCACCTCGTTTAGTATATTATATCAGAATAAACGCGATTCTGGTCTACCACCACATGGAGCGGGATACGGGAATTGAACCCGTTTTTCTACCTTGGGAAGGTAGCGTTGAGCCGATCAACTAATCCCGCACAAACTTAATTTAGATTAATTAATTATAGCACACAATTATAGCACACAAAAAGTCTTCACTTTTAGCGGGGAAGTTTGAGTGTATTTCCAGGATGAATTAAATTTGGGTTTAAAAGATTATTTTCTTTTGCTATTTCTACCCATTTATAGCCGTCTCCATAAGCTCTAACAGATATATTCCAAAGATTGTCTCCCTTTTCTACAGTGTATGTTGAGCTACTTATTGCCTGACTTTTTGAAGAAACTTCCTTTACAGTTTTAATTCTGGGTTCAACTTGAGGGATTTTAATTTCTTGTCCGACATTTAAAAAATTTGGATTTTTAAGTTTATTTTCTTTTGCAATATCTACCCAATTGTAGCCTGAGTCGTAGTATTTTTCTGCAATCATCCAAAGATTTTCATCCCTTTCAACCTTATGCGTAGTTGGTTTTGAAACAGCTTCTTCGGCTTTTACTTCTTTATTTAAAGTTTTTGTAGGCGAAACTGTGATTTCTGATAATTTTTGTGAAATATTTGGAATTCTTAGTGTTTGTTCCTCCTCTATTTCGTCTGGATTTTTAATATTATTTTCCTCAGCTATATTTGACCAGAAGTATCCGCTTCCATAGTATTTTTCAGAAATACTCCACAAAGTTTCCCCTTTAGTAACTTTGTGTGTTGCAATTAAGTTTTGGTCAATGATTTCAAGAGGAGGAATAGTTTCTCCTCCCTTTTTGGAAAAATATCTTATCAAAAATGCTCCCAGGATTAAGATTATTATTACACCGATAATCATGCTTATTGTAGATTCGTGAAGCTTTAATTTTTTTAATATTTTTTTAATTTTCATTTTTAAGTTGCGGCGTGGTTTAATAAGTGGCAGAAATTTATTAAGAAGTAGGTTTTAGTTTATAAAATCTATACACGATAAGTTAATATTTGTCAATAGATTTTTTAAAATAAATTGATTATTGAGTTTTTGCGGGAGCGACGAGACTCGAACTCGCAGCCTCTTCCGTGACAGGGAAGCGCTCTGGCCAATTGAGCTACGCCCCCAATTCTTAAATTATTATAGTTTAATTAGAAAAAAAGGTCAATTTTTTTAACTATATACAATTTTTAAAATCTTTAAATTTTAACGAAGCCTTTATTTTATCTGTAATTTGCAGGATTTTTGGAAAAAAATATACATCTGGCTATAATTAAAGTTATGAAAATGAAGAAAGAAATGACAAACACAGAAATAGCGGAGCTTTTAAGAGCTGTTGCGGCTTCTTATCAATTGAAAGGAGAAAAGGAGAATAGATTTAAAATAATTGCTTATCAAAGAGCCGCTGACGCTGTCGAGCATGTTTCAAGCGAGTTAAAGGATCTTTGGGATGAAGGAAAACTTGAGGAGGTTCCTGGAATTGGTAAAAGTATTGCACAGCATTTAAATGAACTTTTTAACTTCGGAAGATCGAAGCATTTTGAGGAAATACTTAGCGGTCTTCCGCCTCAAATGTTTGAGCTAATGAAAATTCCAGGAATAGGGGCTAAAACCGCTTACAGATTTGTTAAAGAATTATCAATATCAGTTAAAAATCCTATTGGAGAGTTGGAAAAATTAGCAAGAGAAGGTAAAGTTGCTAGGTTGGAGGGATTTGGAGAAGAATCTCAAAAAGATATTATAAGGTCTATAGAAGAGATAAAGGGTAGAACCAAAAGGCATCTTTTACCATACGCAACCTTGATTGCGAATGAAGTAATTGAATGGATGAAAAAGAACAAGAATGTGGAAAGAGTAGAAACTTTGGGAAGCTTAAGAAGAAAAGTTTCAACAGTGGGAGATATAGATATTGCGGTTGCCTCTTTTAATGAAAAAAGTGTTATACAACATTTTATTGAATTTCCAAAGACTAACCGTGTTATAGAAAAAGGAAGTAAGACTGCATCGATAATTGTTTTAGGTAATGTTCAAGTAGATTTAATGGTTCAACCTCCAGATCGCTTCGGGTCATTGTTGCAGCACTTTACCGGTTCAAAGCACCATAATATTGCTTTGAGGGAATTTGCTTTAAAAAAGGGTTTTAGTCTTTCTGAATACGGAATTAGGAAAAGAGGTGAGAAGGGATTAATTAAATTTGACAGTGAAGAGAAGTTTTACAATTTTTTGGGATTAAGTTTTATTCCTCCTGAACTTAGAGAGGATGCTGGAGAGATTGAAGCGGCTGAGAATTCTTTTTTAAAAAAGCCTAATGGATTGCCAGATTTAGTTACACTTTCAGATATAAAAGGTGATTTACAGATTCATAGTAGTTTTGATATAGAAACAAGCCATGATTTAGGCTTATCTTCTATGGAGGAGATTATAATTAAGGCAAACAGCTTAGGCTACGAGTATATAGCATTTACTGAACATAACCCAAGTCAAAGCAAACACAGCGAACAACAAATTTTAGATTTATTGAAGCGAAAGAAAGAAAAAGTTGAACAATTAAATTATTCTTTCGTGAAAAATGTGAAAGGAAGTATAAAAAAAGTGTTCAATAGTCTTGAGATAGATATAAAACCTAATGGAAAATTACCGTTAAGTGAGAGGTCTTTGGAAACTTTAGATTTTGCTTTAGTCTCCATACATTCAAGCTTTAGGCAAAACCGCGCAGTAATGACTAACAGGATTTTACATGCTTTAAGTTATCCAAAAGTAAAAATATTTGCACATCCAACAGCGAGACTTTTAAATGAGAGAGAAGGTATAGAGGTTGATTGGGATAAAATTTTTGATTTTTGTGTTAAAAATAATAAATGGTTGGAAATAAATGCCGATCCTATGAGATTAGATTTGCCAGATTTTTTGGTGAGAGAAGCTATTAAACACAAAGTTAAGTTAACAGTAGGAACAGATTCGCATCATGTAGATCATATGGACAATATGCAGTTTGGAGTATCAGTCGCAAGAAGAGGTTGGGCAAAAAAAGATGATATAATCAATACGCTTGATTTTGAAGACTTTGAGAAAATGTTTAAATAGTTTTAGTTGGGAGGTGAGTAAAATGGTTTCTTTCTTTTCAATTATTTTATTATTAGTCTTGACTTTATTGGTTTTCTGGTTTATTGCAACCTATAACTTCTTTGTTTCAAGCAAAGCAAGGATAAAAGCTTCTATTCAAGAGATAGGGAATCAGTTAAAAAGACAAAGCGATCTTATTCCAAATCTTGAATCAGCAACAAAGGGTTATTTAAAGCACGAAAAAGGGATATTTGAAAGTTTAACAGAGGCAAGAAAAGCAATAATCAGGGCAATAGATACAGGTAATTTAGAAAAGATGACTCAGGCAAGTAGACAACTAGCAAATCTTTTGCCGAATATTCAAGTAATGGTTGAAAGTAATCCTGAATTGAAAGCTTCAGAAGTTGTTACGAAATTGATGGATGAACTTAGAGATACAGCTGATAAAGTCATGTATGCTAGGAGGTTATTAATTGATTTGACAGCCGATTACAATGTAAAGAGGGTAACATTTCCATCCAATATTGTAGCAAGCATCTTTTCATTTAAAGAACTTCCAGGCCTACTTACACCAGAGGAAGGTGATCATCTTAAAGTGGGTGGAGATGAGTTAAAATCCCAAAAGGTAAATTTTTAAATTTGAGGAGAGATTATGAAAAATATTTACGAAGTACAATATGAAAACAAAATTAAAAGTGCTTTGATAGTTTTTTTCTTTTTTATATTTATTTCTCTTTCTTTATTTTTTATTACTAATGCTTTTAGCATTTATTTAAGTTATAAACCTGGTAGTTTAGGTTTTTTGGGATTAGCTCTAATTCTTTCAGGAATTATGAGTTTTTCTAGTTATTGGGCTAGCGACAAAATAATTTTGGCTATATCTGGTGCAAGACCCGCAGATCCCAAAAAAGACTATAAATTTTACACAGTTGCAGAAAATTTAGCCATAGGAACAGGTCTTCCTAAACCAAAACTTTATGTGATTAAGGATAGTGCAATGAATGCTTTTGCAACAGGACGTGACCCAAATCACGCTGTAATTTGTGCAACATCAGGACTTTTGCAAAGACTTGATAGAACCGAGTTGGAGGGAGTAATTGCGCATGAACTATCACACATCAGAAATTACGATACAAGATTGATGAGCACAGTTTCAGTTTTGGTGGGTACGGTTGCACTTATTGCTGATTGGTTTTTGAGAGCAAATTGGTATTCTTATAGAAGAAAAGAGGAAGATAAAGAAGGAAATCAGCTTGCAGGCATAATGATTGTTTTAGGAATCTTATTTGCATTAGCTTCTCCGATAATTGCCCAGTTAATAAAATTGGCAATTTCAAGGAGAAGAGAGTTTATGGCCGATGCCGGCAGTGTTGAAATTACTCGTCAACCTCAAGGTTTGATTTCAGCTTTAGAAAAAATCTCGCAAGATAATAGAGCTTTGGAGGCAGCCAACAAAGCAACAGCGCATCTTTACATAGTTAATCCGTTTAAAGAAAAAATCAAAGGTGGGGTGGGTTGGTTTGCTAATCTTTTTAATACTCACCCACCAGTTGAAGAACGTATTGCACTTCTTAAAAAAATGATGTAAATTGGATGTAAATTAAAAGAAAGGTTAATAAAAAAAGTCAAAATTAAAATTTTTTTCTATATTTTAACTGTTTGTATTATTTGCTTGATAATTCTTTATCTTATCCAAAAGTTTACTTCAAAAATATAACTTACAAGTTTTCCTGCTTAATAATTTTTAGGAATCTTTTTAAGGCAATAACCGTTGTTCCCCAAGCAAGGGGGAGCCAAATTGGTATTTCTAAAACAAAAGAAAAATTAAAGTTTTCCTGTGATTTTGATAAGGTTATAGCTGAAACTAAAATTGGTATTAAGAAACCGATTAAGAAAAATAAAAAGTCGCCTCTTGTTTTAAGAAAAATAAAATAAAATATTACTGTCAAAATTGCGAAAAGGTTTAAAATTTTTAAATCTTGAGTTAGGAAAACTATTGCAAAAAGCCACGAAAAATACATTACATAAAAGACTATAATTAAAGACTCCTTTTTAGACTGCATAGTTTAATTAAAGTTTAGCATAAATTTAAAAAAAATTTGCCTAAAAAAAATGTATAATATAAAATTTCTTAGTAGTTTCTGATTAAGGTGAGCAAAAATGAGAAAAGTGTTGTTTACTAAAAAATTGACAGAGAAAATGGCTCAGCTTTCAAATATTTTAATCGATGAGAAGGAAATTCCCTATTTTACTAACCAATTTAACAAAACTATTCAGGAAATAAATTTATTGAAAAAACTAGATACTAAAAAAGTAAAGGGTACTTATCATGTGATTGGGGTCTTTAATGTTTTTAGAGAGGACAAGATAGAAACCGAAAGAATCCTTTCTCAGTCAGAAGCTTTATCTAATGCACCCCAAACTTATAAAGGTTTTTTTGTTTCCAAGAAAGTATTTGATGATAGATAGATTAACCCTCAAAGAAATATTGGAATTAATTTCAAAAAAGCAAATTTCAGCTTATGAATTGACTTCAAAATATTTAGAAATCTGTTATAGATTAAATCCTAAACTAAACGCTTTTATAACAATAAATGAGAATGCATTAAAAGATGCTAAAAAAAAGGATGAAAAAAGGGATAAAATCGGAAAAATTTACGCCGTTCCAATTGCAATAAAAGATAATTTTTTAACTAAGGGAATAAGAACAACAGCCGCCAGTAAAGTTTTGGACAATTATCTACCTCAATATAATGCTTATGTAGTTCAAAAACTTTTGGATGAAGGAGCTATAATTTTAGGGAAAACAAACCTAGATGCTTGGGCACATGGATCCTCTACTGAAACCTCTGACTATGGTGTTACTAAAAACCCTTGGGATTTAGAAAGAGTTTCCGGCGGCTCCTCTGGTGGTTCTGCCTGCTGTGTTTCAGCCAACATGAGTGTTTTAGCTGTTGGATCTGAAACAGCTGGCTCCATTAGAGGTCCGGCTTCTTGGTGCGGTGTTGTAGGACTAAAACCAACATATGGAAGAATTAGTCGATATGGTCTTATTGCTATGGGTTCTTCACTTGACTGTCCGGGAATATTGTCTAAAACAGTTTACGATAGCGCTTTACTATTGGAGATAATAGCTGGCAAGGATAAATACGACGCAACCACAGTTAACATACCAGTTGGAAAGTATACCGAATCTCTTGGAAAGGAAATCAAAGGAGTTAGAATTGGCATTCCCAAAGAATATCTTATTCCAGAAATATCTAAAAAAATAAAAATTAGTTTTGAAAAAGCCGCAAAAGTTTTGGAAAAGCTGGGTGCAAAGATTTCTTATGTTTCTTTATTAAATCCAAAATTTGCTATCAGCGTTTATACAGTTTTACAAAGAGCTGAAGTTTCTTCAAATCTGGCAAGATATGATGGTATTCGTTATGGAAATGGTAGGGATTTTTTTGGTCAAGAGGCAAAAAGAAGAATTGTTTTAGGCACTTTCGTTTTGTCCGAGGGGTATTCTGATAAATTTTATAAAAAAGCGCAAAAAGTAAGAACTCTTTTTATAAAAGATTTTGAGAGGGTGTTTAAAGAGGTTGATATATTAATTGCACCAACTATGCCAAATATAGCACCTAAATTAGGGGTCACTAAAGATTCCTACATGTTTGGAGAAATTGCGGATATACTTCTTGAACCAAGCGCAATCGCAGGACTTCCTGCAATAAGCATTCCTTGCGGTTTTGCCGAGGGAATGCCTGTTGGTCTTGATATAATTGGACCGCAGTTTTCAGAGGAGAAAATCCTTCAAGTTGCTTATGCATATGAAGCAGAAACTAAATGGTTTAGATATAAGCCAAAATTATGATAGAAAAGCCTGAAATTAAACCAACAATAGGACTGGAGATTCATATAGAGTTATCTACTTCTTCAAAAATGTTTTGCGGCTGTCCTACATACCACTTCGGTAAACCGCCAAATACTCAAACTTGCCCTACCTGTCTCGGTCTTCCCGGAGCTTTGCCTGTTCCTAACATAAAAGCAATTGAATACGCGATTTTGATAGGACTTGCTCTTAACTGCAAAGTGAATAAGGAGTCAAAGTTTGATAGAAAGCATTATTTTTATCCTGACTTGCCCAAGGGCTATCAGATTAGCCAATATGATGAGCCTTTGTGTGAAGAAGGTTTCCTTACAATTTCCAATAAAAAAGTAAGAATTAGAAGAGTTCATATAGAGGAGGATACAGGAAAACTTCAGCATATAATCCTTAACAAAAGAAGAGTAAGTCTTGTTGATTTTAATAGAAGCGGTGTCCCTCTTGTTGAAATAGTTACCGAACCCGATTTGAGTTCAGGAAAGGAGGCGAAAGAATTCGCTCAAAAATTACAAAAAATTGTCAGATTTTTAGGTGTATCTGATTGCGATATGGAAAAGGGATCAATGCGCTTAGAGGCAAATACTTCGTTAGGACTTCACTTAGGTTATAAAGTTGAAATTAAGAACTTGAATTCTTTTAGGTTTGTTGAAAAAGCAATTGAGTATGATTTGGAAAGACAAAAAAAACTTTTAGAGAAGGGAATAATTCCCCAACAAGAAACAAGGGGTTTTAATGAAAGCAAAAAGATTACAGTTGCCCAGCGTTATAAAGAAAAAGAATCAGACTATAGATACTTTCCAGAGCCTGATATCCCACCTATGAGATTCAGCGAAAGTTTTATAAAATCTATTAAGAAAAAAATACCAGAATTGCCTGACAAAAAGTTTGAAAAATTTGTAAAAATTTATAAATTAAGAAAGGATTATGCGAAAATTTTGAGTAGTGACGGAAAACTTTCTGAATATTCTGAGCGGGTTTTTAAATTAAATAAATTAAATGTTGATCTCAATAAATTAGCAAGTTTGATAATTAATCAAAAACCCCATCAAAAAGGAATTTCTGTTAATTCGTTTATATCTAAAATAAATAAGGGTTTAAGTAGAAAATTTTTAAGTAGAGAGAAAGTTTTGGAATTGGTAAATGAGGCTTTTAAAAGTATGCCCAAAGCAGTTGAAGATTATAAGAAAGGTAAAACTAACGCTATTTCTTTCTTAATTGGTTATGTTATTAAGATTAGTAAAAACAAAGCTGACCCGAGACTTGTTAAAAAAATTCTTGAAGAAAAATTAAGGACTTAAAGTAAACTTGAAATGAAGATGGATCTTCCAAAAATCTTGTCAAACAAGTATTTTGTTGTTCTTTGGTCTTCCCAGATTTTAACTCAGCTAACTATTAATATTTTAAATTTTGTCTTGATAGTCAAAATTTTTGAAAGAACTGGATCTGCTATCGCGACTTCAATGCTCTGGATCTCATACACTCTTCCTGCAATAATTGCCGGTCCTATAGCATCTGTTTTAGTAGATATCTTAGATAAAAAAACATTATTAAGGTTATCGGCTTTTTTTCAGTTTTTGATAATTTTTGCATATTCTTTTGTTTTTCACAAATCAAGTTATTTAAGCTATTTCGTAGCAGCCGGTTATTCACTAATGAACCAATTCTATATTCCATCAGAGGCTTCAATGCTACCTTATCTTGTAGATGTTAAAAATTTGAGTTTAGCAAACGGACTTTTTTTTATAACCCAGCAAGCCTCTTTAATTTTAGGGTTTGGTAGTGCCTCACTATTCCTCAAAATTTTAGGTTTCAGATATCTTTTGCAGATATCTTCCATTTTGGTATTGACAGCCTTTTTAATTACCTCTTTTTTACCCGCAAAAACAAAATCGTTAAAAAAATTTGAATTCAAAAAGGCTGTAAAAAAATTTTTGGATTTGATATTCGAAGGATATATGTTTATAAAGAATGAAAAATTCGTTTTGGGACCGTTTGTAATTCTTCTTGTTATGCAAATTACAATGGTTATTATCTTAGTAAATGCACCTCTTATAGCTACAGAAGTCTTAAGGCTTCCCTTAAGAGAGTCTGGATTTTGGCTTGTTCTTCCGGTTTCATCAGGTGCGGTTTTAGCATCCTTAATTGTTCCTAGACTTTTAAAAAGGGGTCTTAGAAAAATAAGAATAGTGAAACTATCGCTTCTTTCACTGATCTTTTTCTTTTTATTTTCAGTCTTTTTTCATTTCGAAAAGTATTTCACACTAAATAAGATAATAACTTTTATTATTCTGCCGATAATAGGTGCTTCATTCTTGGGAGTAGTAATTCCCACTCAAACTTTTTTGCAGGAAAAAACACCTGTTAACTTTAGAGGAAGAATTTTTGGCAGTTTTTGGTTTATAACAACAATTTTAACTGTTTTTCCTGTTCTAACATCAGGAACGATAACGGAAATTTTTGGGGTAAGAATTCTACTTTTTTTACTCTCAATCTTACTGGGATTGGTTTTTATTTTTATGAATCGGAGGCTAAGTGTTTTTGGGTTTAAACAAGATTTACAAAAAATTTAATATAATTCCATACTCTTTCTAAAATTATTATAATTTTAGCAAATGGCAAAAGATTTCGTCCACTTACATGTTCATACTGAGTATTCTCTACTGGATGGTCTTAGCAAAATAACTCCTTTATTGAGGCATATTAAAGAATTAGACATGAAGTCGGTAGCGATTACCGATCATGGAGTAATGTATGGATGCATTGAGTTTTACAAAAAGTGTCTGGCTGAAAAAATTAAACCCATAATTGGCATGGAAGTTTACATCACAAATGTGAATTTGAAGTCTCGTCCCGAACGCTCAAAAGTGAGAAATTATCACCTTCTTTTACTTGCAAAAAATTTAAAGGGCTATAAAAATTTAATGAAATTAACTTCAATAGCACACTTGGAAGGTTACTATTATCGGCCAAGAGTTGACAGGGAAACTCTTTCTAAATATTCAGAAGGACTTATATGTACCTCAGGTTGCAGCTTAGGAGAAATAGCACAAGCCTTTATTGAGGATGATCATAAAAAGGCATTGGAAACAGCTAAATGGTATTTGGAAGTTTTTGGAGATAATTTCTATTTGGAAATTCAAAGACATGAGTATGAAAAATTTATTCCAACAGCTGAGAACGAGGAAATAAAATTAAGTTTAACTCAACAAGCTGAGAATGAGAGAAAAATAATAGAGGGGGTTGTTTCTTTAAGCAGGCAACTAGGTATTCCGCTTCTTGCTACCAACGATGCCCACTATATTAAAAAAGAAGATGCAGCTGCGCAAGACCTACTTATTTGTATCGCAACAGGTAAAACCATCTCCGATATAAAAAGACTAAGATTTATAGACTCACCTACCTTTTATATTCGTGATAAAGAAGAAATGTACTCTTTATTTAAAGATTATCCTGATTCTTTGGAAAACAGTTTAAAAATAGCTCAAGAATGTAATTTAGAGATTGAATTAAATAAATGGTATTTTCCTAAATTTCCTTTAAAAGGCGGTTTATCCTACGAAGAGGAATTGGAAAGAAAAGCATGGGAAGGGATAAGGAAAAGGGTAAAAAAAATTAACGAAGAAGTTAAAGAAAGACTAAATTACGAATTGGAAGTAATTAATAAAAAAGGATACGCTACTTACTTTCTTATTGTTGCAGATGTAGCCGAATGGTGCGCAAGACATTCAATTATTACAAACACTAGAGGTTCTACCGCAGGTTCTTTAGTAGCTTATGCTTTAGGTATTGTGAATATTAATCCGCTTGATTATAACCTACCTTTTGAGAGATTTTTGACTCCATGGAGACCTTCACCACCCGATATTGATTTTGATATAGCAGATAACAAAAGAGAAGATGTGATTAATTACATTACAAGAAAGTACGGAAAAGACAAAGTAGCTCAAATTTGTACTTTTGGTAGAATGATGGCAAGAGGTGCAGTTAGAGATGTTGCCAGAGTTTTAGGTTTTCCATATTCCTTCGGAGACAGAATTGCAAAGTTAATACCTTTTGGAAGTCAGGGGTTCCCAATGACAATAGATAAGGCTTTAGAAACATCTCTAGAACTTAAAAAGCTTTACAATGAAGATAAAGATGCAAAAAAAATTATCGATCTAGCTAGACAAATTGAAGGCAATGCAAGGCATATTTCCGTGCATGCAGCCGGAGTTGTGATCGCTCCTGATGTTATAACCAATTTTACACCAATTCAGCTTGATCCTGAAGGGAACAAAACAATTACCCAATATGATATGGATGCTCTTGATCCAAATGTCTCTACAAATGAGGCTGTGGGGCTTCTTAAATTTGATTTTTTGGGTTTAAGAAATTTAACAATATTAGATACAGCTATAAATATTGTAGAAAGGCAAAGAGGTGTAAAAATAAAATTACTTGAAATTCCCTTAGACGATAAAAAAACTTTTGAGTCTCTTTCAAGGGGAGAAACAATGGGAGTGTTTCAGCTTTCCGGATCTGGGATGACAAGATACTTGAAAGAGTTGAAACCAACTCGTGTGGAGGATTTGATGGCTATGCTTGCCCTTTATAGACCGGGTCCTATTGCGCAAATTCCTGAATATATAGAACGCAAAAATCATCCGGAAAAGGTAACTTATTTTGACCCAAGGATGAAAGAGTACTTAGAAAAATCTTACGGACTTCTTGTTTACCAAGATGATGTTTTTTTAACAGCTATAAAAATCGCAGGTTATTCTTGGGAAGAAGCGGATAAATTTAGAAAAGCTGTCGGTAAAAAAATTCCTCAAGAAATGGAAAGACAGAAAAGTAAATTTATAGAGGGTGCAGTTAAAAATGGAATGTCTAAAAAGAAAGCGGAAGAATTGTTTAAATTGATAGAGCCTTTTTCAGGTTACGGATTTAATAAAGCCCACACAGCAAGTTATGGACTGGTTGCTTACTGGACAGCTTATATGAAAGCAAACTTTCCTGTTGAGTTTATGTGCGCTTTGCTTTCCGCTGAAGCTAAAGACATCGATAAAGTTTCTCAGGCAGTTAATGAGTGTAGACGCATGGGAATAAAAGTTCTTCCTCCTGATATAAATGAGAGTGGTTTTGGCTTTAGTATTGTTAATGATAAAGATTCAAAATACAAAAAGGCAATAAGATTTGGATTAGACGCTGTTAAAAATGTCGGAAAGTCTTCTATTGAAGAAATTTTAAGGGAAAGAGAAAAGAAAAAGTTTACAAGCTTTTCAGATTTCTTAACTCGTGTAGATTCAAGAAAGGTAAACAAAAAGGTAATTGAAAGCCTTATTAAAGTTGGTTCTTTTTCAAAATTTGGCACCAGAAGTACACTTTTGGCTTATTTAGACGAGCTCAAATATAAACTATCTAAAATAAAAGTAGAGAACAGTAATCAAGAGTCTCTTTTCGAAGAAGAAGATATAAGGAAAGATTTAGAAAATAACTTGGTTAGCAGGCAAATAAGTATTGAGGAATTTAGTGATGAAGAAATCCAAAATTTAGAAAGGCAGCTTTTAGGTTTTTCAATTTCCGCAAAACCGATAAATGAAGTTTTAGCAGAAATTGAGCTGTACTCAAGTCATAAAATACAGGACCTTTTACAGGAAGAAAAAAATATGGGAAACACTGTTGTTAAAATAGCCGCAGTTGTTTCTGAGGTGAGGGTAATTATTACTAAAAAAGGTGCTCAAGAAATGGCATTCGTAAAAGCGAGAGACGAGACCGGCTCGATAGATTTGATAGTTTTTCCAAGTTTATACAAAACTTCTAAAAGTCTTTTAATCGACGGCAAACCGCTTCTTATAACAGGAAGAGTAGATTTTAGAGACGAAGAGATATCTCTTATCGCCGATAAAATTGAAACAAAGGAAAACCTAAATGATTTTTCCAAAGACACTCTTTTTATCAAAATTCCTAAAGAGGTAGGTTTAGAGGAAATTAAAAGATTAAAATCAGTACTTTTAAGAAATCCTGGGAATCAAAAAGTTGTACTTTGCTTTGAAAAGGGAAATAAAGAGTTGGAATTAAAGATAAGAGTCAGTTGGAGTGAGAAACTATCTCGAGAAATCTCTGATATTTTAGAGAGATCTTAATAAGCTCAAAGTTAATTTGTTGTCAGAAAAAAAATATTGTAGTAAAATTTAAGCATGTCTCTTTTTGCGTTTCTCAATGATACAAAGTTTGGGGTTGGCGATAGGGTAAAAGTTTTTCAAAAAATAACCGAGAAAGAAAAAACTAGGTCGCAAGTTTTTGAGGGAATAGTAATTAAAATCAAAGGCGAAGGTCAAAATAAAACATTTACCGTTAGAAGAATTGGAGCTAACCAGATTGGAATAGAGAAAATTTTTCCCTTATCTTCTCCGACATTAGAAAAGATTGTTGTTTTGAAAAGCGGCACATCTAATATTAGAAGGGCTAAGCTTTATTATTTAAGAAATAAGGCAAAAAGAGAGATAGATGAGATTTATATGAAAAAAAGTTCCACTGATAAGATAATAAAAAAAACTTCCGTTAAAAAGGGTCATAGGTCATAAAAGTATTTAAAACTAGTAAATTTTTTAAAATAGTTCATGGGTTTAGATTATTTTGCAGGTTCAAAAAAGACGGGTTCATGGGGAGAAAAGCTTGCAGTTAATTTTCTTAAAAAGAAAGGTTACAAAATCCTTCAGAAAAATTTTCATTCAAAAATTGGTGAGATAGACATTGTTGCTGAAGATAATGGTACGCTTGTTTTTGTGGAAGTAAAAACAAGATTTACTCCAAAATATGGTAAGCCAGAAGAGTCTGTAAGCCTTAAAAAATTAGAGCGAATAAAAAAGGTTGGTCAGCTTTTTTTACTTAATTTATTTAAAAACGGAAAAAGATTTAAGAAGATGAGAATAGAAGTAGTTGCGATTGAAATTAAAGAAGGTAATGTTTTTAATATTAGAGATATAAAAGTAATCTAGAAAAAGTGAAAAAAAGTAAGTTAAGAAGATTAAATCATTATTTCAGGCAAACCGTAAGTGCTTTTAAATCTTTAAGGCAAACAAAAGTTTATTATCACATTAAAAGAAACATTGCCTATCAAACAAATAGATTTTCAAGAAAAGTTGTTTTAGTAAAAATGCAGTCTTTGAAAAGGAAGTTTTTCAAAAAGTAAAATAATTTAGTTTTTTATACAAAAAAAACCGCCAATGGTTGAGGCTTCTGTCAGTTTATAGTTATTTGAAATAAATACAGAATGAGTTCCTCCATCTAAATTCAAGGCATTTTCTAAATTTTTAAAAAAATTAATTTTCAACTCTTGTATAATTTCGGGAAGTTCCGTTAAAAAAGGTCCGTGAAAAAAATTATCCGATTTATAAAAAGATAAAAATAAAACTTGGTTATCTGAGGTAGTTGCTATTACTATCCTTCTTGCTTTCTCGTCATTTTTAATATTAATTAAAGCCGGCTTACCTTCGTAGAAAAGAATAGGCCCTGACTGTAAGGCAATCCTTGGAGTATTCTTTGGTTTTTCATTAGAAATGTAAGCTTTATCTTCGAAAATATAAAAATATCCGTTAAAAATATCGCTTTTAACAGCATCGTTTAAAATATTATTCTCCGTTACAAAAAGCCCAATAATTCCTTTTTCCGAAAAAAAACCAGAGCTTACCATTTTCTCGCAACTATATCTTTGAAATAAAGCCTGAGAGGGAAGTTTCTTAGAGATATTTTCGTATAAATTTATTTTGCTTAAATCCTTTATGTTAAACCATGCAACTTGGTAACCTTTAACCTTAAAATTATTCTCAAAACCTAAAATTTTTGCCTCATCCTCATCAGTAAAACTTTTTTGACTAATATTTTTATCGTAGTAAACTGCTAGAAATAAAAATAAAATAAAGATTAAAATTATTTTAGAAAAAAAATTAGCGAAATTTTTCATTTGAATTTAAGTTATGATAAAATGTTTTTAATATAATTTTCAAAGAAAATGAAAAAGATTTTTCTAATTTTTGTAAGTATATTTTCTATCATGTTGTTAGCAATTTCACTTTTAGGTATAATAAAAGTAACCAGTTTTCAAAATTTTGATAATAATTCAGGTATAGAAACTACCTTATTTGAGAAAATGTTAAAATTATCAAGCAAATCATTTGAAAACGGAAAAAGCATTCCATCTAAGTATACATGTGATGGTCAAAATATAAACCCTCCTTTAACTATTTCAGGTGTTTCGGCAGAGGCAAAAAGTCTTGCTATTATAGTAGATGATCCTGATGCGCTTATGGGAACTTTTACACACTGGTTGGTTTGGGATATTCCACCAAGCGTTACTGAAATAAATGAAGGCGAGGTTCCTTCAGAAAGTGTCCTTGGAGTGAATGATTTTGGAGTTTTAGAATATAAGGGACCGTGTCCTCCATCAGGTACTCACAGATACTTTTTTAAACTCTATGCTTTAAATCAGCTCTTAAATTTAAAACAGGGAAGCTCTAAAGACGAACTCTTAAAAGCAATGGATGGCAAGATTATAGAAAAGACAGAGTTAGTTGGCACTTACAAAAGAGGGTGATTAAGTTGAATTCTTTACAAGTTATAAAAAGAGATGGGTCAAAGGAGCAGTGGAGTCTTGATAAATTAGTAGTTTCTATTGGTAAAGCAGGTGTACCTGAGAAAGACGCTCAAAGAATTGCCAAAGAGATTGAAAATTGGGCTATGAATTCAGCCCAAAATCAGGAGATACTATCAGCTGAAATAAAGAATAAAGTAATTGAATTTTTGTCCTTGGATTTTCCTGCTCAAGCTGAAATTTATAAAACTTATAAAAAATACTCAGAAGGCTAAATTATTAAGTTCTTAAAAAAAATTATCGACAGAATTTATTTGCTTTATCTATAATATCATCTATATTGACGTTAGATTTTATTAGATAATCAACGGCTCCAGATTTGAGTGCACTTTCTTTTTCTGTATCTAGGTTGGTAATTACAATTATAGGGATATTTTTTAAATTTTCATCAATTTTGATTCTTTCTAAAAGTTCCAGACCATTCATTTCACCTGGAAGCATTATGTCTAAGAAAATCAAATTTGGTTGAAGTTCTTTGGCAAAATGCAAACCTTGCTGTGCAGTTGCTGCTAAAATTACTTCGTATCCGTGAGAACTTAGTATCTCATTGTAAATTTTTTGAATATCCAGGTCATCCTCTATAAGTAAAATTTTCTTTTTCATAGACTATCAAATTAATTTTACTCTATTTTTTTATAAATTCCAGAAGAATTTAATAAGCAATGATTAATGGTTAATGATTAAAGGTTAAGAAATAAAAAGATTCTAGATTCTAATTTCTACTTTCTAGTTTCTAAATTCTTAATTCTTGATTTTTAAACTTTTATTAAATTTCTTTTTCTTGTATAATGTTTTTTAATTTATGACTGAGAAAATTTTAGGATATTTACTTCTTATTTCAGGAATTTTAATAATTGGAGTATCACTGTTTGGCGCGTACTCTGTTTTTCGAGGAAAGATGAGTGTATATCCCTTATTTAAACTTCCGGGAATATCTATAGATTTAAGTAGTTTTATAAGCTCAGATTTACCCAATGAACAAAAAGAAATTTTAAATAAATCTCAAAGCCTAAAAACTGAACTTATAAGTCCTCAATTAATCAATGAACCCCTTAACTTTATATTTCACCTTTTGTTTATGGGTTTTATTGCAAATGTTGGTTTTAAAATTTCTAGTTTGGGAATAAATTTACTAAGACCAATTAAAGTAAAGTTGAACGAGGAAAAAAGTCAAGTTTGATTTCTTATATTTATTTAAAAGATTATTTAAAAGAATTCAACCTGCTGGGTTTCCAAGTTTATTTGGCAGTTTCCGCTACCTTCTTCATTAGTTTTATTAATATCCTCATATTTACAGATTAATTTTTGATTATCCGACGAGAAACCAACAATTTCATACCTTCTAATAATTCCTGCTGGTATTGAAATTATTGTTAAATTTTTTTCTTGGGAATCTGGTTCTAAAATATCAAATTCAAAAATGTTAACAGGAATCGATTTTGAGGATAAAAGATTTACATAAAAAATTTTTCTTTCATCTGGACTAAAAGTACAATTTTGTTTATTTCTGCTTATAAGTTTTACATTACTGCCATCAATATTTGATATGTATATTGCTGGTTCCCTAACCGGAGGTAAAGCTTCAAAACATAAAAATTTATTATTTGGAGAAACTGAAACCTTTGAAAAACCGGTAATTCCTGTTTGTTCGTAATCTTTCTTATCAACCAAAATTACAGGGTCCTTTCCTGGTTGTAAAAGTACGACATTTCCGTTTTGTATTTTTATCCAATCAGCTGAAAAAGAAATGGTCGGAGTAGGAAGGTTTGTTAAGGCAGTTTTTGACCTTAAACTTTCTTTTGCCTTTTGGTTTTGCTGGTAAAGGTGAAAAACAAATGCATATATTGTAAGAATAACTATTATAGAAATAAGTAAAAAGAATCTGAAATATTTTTTTTTAGGTTTGGTGGTGGTAATTAAATCTTGGGGCAAATGCTTATTTGCCTCTCTGGAAAATTTTAAAAAGTATTCATCCGTTGACTCAAATATATTTGAAGTTGAAGCCATTGTTTTATTTAATGGTGATTGTTTGTTTTCTGTCATATATAATTATTATTAATAATTTCATATATAATTATTATTAATAATTTATTAATAATTACTATAAAAGTTTTTGCAGTAAAGTGCAAGAATAAAAATTAAAAAGTAGCTAAATAATATAAATGCTTATAACAAAAAATACGACTTTTAAAAAAGAAGTACTAGATATAACAGAAGATATCAACACCCTTGTGAAAAAGATAAAGATTGGAAAAGGGCTCTGTCATGTTTTCATTAAACACAGCACTTGCGCCTTAACCATATTAGATCTTGATCCGGGAAGCGATAAAGATTATCTTGATTTTTTGGATAGTTTAATTCCTAAAATTAAATTCAGGCACCCTCATGACCCTGACCATTTTCCTGATCATTTTTTCTCATCTTTAATTGGTACTTCCTTAATTTTGCCTATAGAAAGCTTTAAAATTTCCTTAGGAGATTGGCAAAGGATTGCTCTTATAGAGCTCAACGGACCAAGAAAAAGGTATTTAAAAGTCTCTTTCATAAAACTTTAAATTTTTAAATGATGTTAACATTAAAACCAGACTTAAAAATGCTTATTCTTTTGATAATTTTATCTTTTTTTCTTGCTTATGGTTCGTATTTTTTAACAAATGGAAAAACTATTTTACCAGGAGATTTTTACAAGGTTAGTGGAAGCAGAAAAATTTATATTCCATTAGCGACTACTTTAATAACTTCAGTTTTATTGTATTTCATATTGACAACTAAGCTTCTTTATTATTTAATTACCGTAGTTTCTTTCTACTTTTTATATAGAGTTATTTTTAAAAGAAAAATTTAAACAAAATTAAAATGTATAAGTTGCCCTCATTGCCATATCCTTATAATGCTCTAGAACCTTATATTGATGAGCAGACAATGGTCTTGCATCATACTAAACACCACCAAGCCTATGTTGATAACTTGAATAAAGCTTTGCAGTCGGTTGAATTTGAAGCACCCGATAATCCCGAGGATATTCTAAAAAATTTAGACAAGATTCCTGAAAAGATTAGACAAGATGTAATAAATAACGCAGGAGGACATGTGAACCACACATTTTTCTGGAACATAATGACGCCTGAAAAGACTCAACCTAAAGGAAAGCTTTTAGAAATAATAAACGAGCACTTTGGCTCATTAGAAAAATTTAAAGAAGATTTCACTAATAAAGCAATGACTGTTTTCGGAAGCGGTTGGGCTTTTCTAATAGCGACAAAAGCCAAGGAAATAAGACTTAAGAGGCATTCTTTTCAAAATTCACCAGTAATGTATGGGAACACTCCCTTATTAGGAATAGATCTTTGGGAACATGCTTACTACCTTAAATATCAGAACAGAAAACTTGAATATATACAAAATTGGTGGAATGTGGTAAACTGGGATAAGGTTGAAGAAAATTATCTTAAGGCAATTAAGTAATTTTTCTTCCTTTTTATTTCAAACTAAGGATCTTGGGCTTTATTTAAGTCTATTAAATTTGATCAATAAAATGAAAAAAATTTTAAAAAAGCTAAAACACTTGAATTCAGGCAACAAAAAATCCTCTAAGTTAAAGAGTTTATTATCATCAAAGAAATTGAAATTTATCCTTCTTTTGGCTTTATTTTTATTAATATTTTATGTTAAAAAAGACCTGTTTATAGCCGCGACTGTCAACGGAAAGCCAATTACAAGGTTAAAGCTTATAAACTTATTAGAAAAGCAAGGTGGTAAACAAACTCTTGAATATTTAATTAATCAGGAATTAATTCTCCAAGAAGCTAGAAAGAAAAATATAAGTATATCCGAGGAAGCTATTCAAGAGGAAATTAAAGCTATTAAAGAAAATGTCAGTCTACAAGGTTCGGACTTAAATAGTCTTTTAGCGGCACAAGGTATGAGTTTAAAAGACTTGGAAGAAAACATCAAAATCAAAAAAACGATTGAGGAAATTTTGAAGGATAAAATACAAGTAAGCGATGAAGAAATTAATAATTATTTTCAGCAAAACAAACAACTTTATCCCGATGCCAACTTTGAAGATATAAAAGAGAATTTAAAGAGCGAACTTATACAGATGAAATTACAAAACGAATATCAATCATGGATAACGAATCTAAAAAACACCTCAAACATTAAATACTTTATATCCTTTTAACTTTCTTCAAAAACTAGTAAAATAAAATTAGATTAAAAGCTTTAAAAAAATGTTTTTAAAAATTTTTTTTGAAAATTTAAATCTTTATCCTACCATTCTTTTTATAATCGCTTTCATTTGGAACGTGTTTTGGAAAGGAATCGGTCTCTGGAGAGCGTCAAAAAATAATCAGAAAATTTGGTTTATAATAATATTGATTATAAATACTTTTGGTATTCTCGAAATTTTATATCTGGCATTTTTTCAAAAACAAAAAGCTCATCCTTTAGATAAAAAGGAGAAAAAACAAAAATGATTATCCTAGGAATAGACCCTGGAACAGCAACCACTGGATATGGAGTCGTAGAAGTCAATAAAAATGGAAAACCGCAGGTTATCGACTGGGGACTTATAGAGACCAAAAAAGAAGGCCCTAAAGAGAAAAGGCTTAGTATAATTTATTCCCAGGCGTATAATATAATCAAAAATTACCTTCCTGATGTTTTTGTAATAGAGAAAGTTTTTTTTGCAACTAACGCAAAAACTGCAATCGATGTTGGAGAAGCTCAAGGAGTTCTTCTTTTAGCGGCATCAATGACAAAAACAAAAGTAGTTGAATATTCGCCTGCAAAGATAAAAAAGGTAATTACCGGAAACGGTAGAGCAAAGAAAAAGGATATCCAAAAAGCTGTTAGAAAGATGTTAGGTAATCATGTAAAAAGTAAAGCTCACAAAAAAACCCATTTTGACAATTGTGCAGATGCGTTGGCTGCTTGTTTGACATACGCTTTTGAAAAGAAAGAAAATAAACTTAAATGAAGGAGGTGATGATAAAAATGACTGAGTTTAAGATAGGAAAGGTAACACATTATTACGACAAAATTCAGGTTGCTATCTTGGAGCTGGAATCGGATTTATCAAATGGAGATAGAATTAAATTTGTCAGAGGCGGTGAAGAATTATTTGAACAAACTGTAAGCTCAATTCAGATTGAACACCAACACGTTGAAACTGCTAAAAAGGGGGATGTTATCGGACTTAAAGTTGATATGCCTGTAAAAGAAGGAGCTGAAGTTTTCAAAATAGTTGAGTAAACTTTCTATGAAAAGACGAAAATCTTATAAAAAAATCATCTGGGAAGGTGCACCTGATGTAAAGAAAAGAATTAGGGATTTAGAAAAAGCGTTGGAAATCGATTTTATACCCATTAATAAAATATATTGTTTCAGGTCTTTTAACTCCAAATCTAACTCATACGCAAGAATTTGGGGTTTATCGCGCATCTGGCAGCTGGCACTCGACATTAAGCCTTGCTACATTATAGAAGTAATTTCAGAAAAATTTGACACTCTTAATTTAAAGCAAAAAGACAAAGTCCTTATTCATGAGTTAGCACACATACCCAAAAATTTCTCTGGAAGTTTGCTTCCCCACACAAAAAGAGGCAAGAATATCTTTCAAAATAAAGTTAACAATTTTTATTTTAAACTCAAAAAAAGTAAATAATATGCAACTTTTAATTTTACACGGGGATGACATTTTAAGTTCATATAAAAGATTGAAAAATATTGTCTTGCTAGCTAAAAAGAAGAAGATGTCTATTATTAAAATTGGTGAATCTCCTCAAAATCTAAAAGAAACACTTACTTTCAGAAATTTATTTGGAGAAAAATCTTTATTCATTATTGATCATATAAACGCAGTTAATACCTCTTTTATTAGATGGTTAAAAAAGACTTATAAAAAATTAGATATTGATTTAATTATTTATCACCAAGGAATTTTAGATCAAAATTTTATTCAAAATTTCTCAATTCCGAAAAAAATAGAACAATATAAACTGCCAAAATTAATTTGGCTTTTTTTGGAATCCATCTATCCTGGCAATTCATCATTTTCACTAAAAATTTTACACCAAGTTTCAAAAACACTTAGTGAAGAGTATATTTTCAGCTTATTAGCAAAACATCTATTTGATCTTTATCAAGTAAAAGTTGACAGTCATAATTCAAATTTTCCGATTTGGAAAAAAAATAAACTTTCAAGGCAATTATCAAGATTTGACATGATAAGTTTTTCTAATTTTGTTTCGTCTATTTCAGAGTTGGATATTCGTTATAAAACATCTCAAATAGATTTATTGGAAAACCTTGAATTTACAATTTTAAAAACTCTAAAATAATTTGTTATTTTCTAAAAAAATGGATATAGATACCTCAATTTTTAAAAGTTATGACATAAGAGGAATATTTCCTGATAATTTGAATAATGAAATAGCATATAAAATTGGTCAGGCTTATGTTTATGTTGTTAAACCCAAAGGTGAGGTTGTAGTTGGAGAGGATGTGAGACTTCATTCTCATGAACTAAAAGAAAGCCTTATTAGGGGAATAGTTGATGCTGGTATAGATGTTTTAGATGTTGGCTTAATACTAACAGACATGCTTTACTTTGCTGTTGGTTTTTATAAAAAAGAAGGCGGTATTCAAACAACAGCTTCTCACAATCCAAGGGAGTGGCATGGTTTTAAGATGGTTAAAAAAGGTCCAAAACCAATAACCTACGAGTCCGGAATATCTCTTATTAAAAACTTTGTTCTTAAAGGAAAAAAAATAATGAAAAATAAAGAGGGTAAAGTCAGAAAAAAAGAAATTTGGGACGATTATTGCAAATATATTCTAAGCTTTATCAAAAACACTAAAGTTAAACCAATGAAGGTCGTAATCAATCCGAACTTTGGACCTGCTGGTATTATATTCGAAAAAATTGTTGAAAGAGGAAAACTCCCATTAAAAATTATATCTCTAAACAAAAATTTGGACGGTTCGTTTCCAAAAGGAAAACCTGACCCTTTTATACCTGAAAATAGAAAAGAATTTGTAGATTTAGTTAAATCAACTAAAGCTGATTTAGGCATAACCTGGGATGCGGATGGAGATAGAGTTTTTTTTGCTACAGACGCAGGTACTTTTGTTGAACCTTATTATTTAAACACCATTCTTATAAAAGAGATGCTTAAAGGGAAAAAAGGAGAAAAAGTTATTTACGACCCAAGATTCATCTTTGCTCTTGATGAAACAATTAGAGAAAACGGCGGAATTCCAATAAGGGTAAGGGTCGGGCACTCTTACATAAAAGAAGCAATGAAAAAATACAATGCATTGTTCGCGGCAGAATCAAGCGGACATACTTACTACAGAGATTATTGGTATTCTGACTGCGGTATGATCCCTGTTATGCAAATACTTAGATTTTTATCAACAAATAATATAAAACTTTCTGAAGCTGTTAAACCAATTATGAACAAATATTTTATATCGGGAGAAATCAATTCTGAAATTAAGAATAAAGATGAAAAGATTAAAGAAATTTCAAAAAAATATCAAAAGTACAAAAAATCATTTTTAGATGGAATTTCTGTTGAGGCTAAAGACTGGAGATTTTGCGTAAGGCCCTCTAACACCGAACCATTGTTAAGGTTAACCGTGGAGGCAAAATCCAAAAAGCTTCTTTCCGAAAAGACAAAAGAAGTCTTAAGACTTATAAGAAACTGAAAAATAATATGTTATGGGTACTTTGAACAAAAAAAGCGAAGAAAAGTTTAAATTAATTGCCGACAGCATTCGTTCTTACCCTTTCCAGTTGAAGGATTCATGGGAGACTGTCTTAAGAATTTATATTCCGGAAAGCTACAAAAAGGTAAATAATGTAGTTTTGTGCGGAATGGGAGGGTCTGCTTTAGCTGGAAAAATAGTTAACTATTTATTAATCGATAGAATCAGGGTTCCATTTGAAACTTTCACAGAGTATAAACCTCCTTACTATTTAAACAACGAAACTTTGGTTATCTCATCTTCATATTCTGGAAATACTGAAGAAACTATAAATTTTACGCTTAAAGCTTTTGAAAAAAGTTCAAAACTATTTGGAATAACTACAAATGGAAAAATTAAGGATATCTTTTACAGAAATAACTTGCCTTGCTATATTATTAATGAAAAATATAACCCCTCTAAACAACCAAGGATGGCTTTGGGTTATTTTTCAGGAGCTATTTTAGCTCTCTTAAATAGACTTGATTTAGTAGATATTCTTAACGAAGAATTTGAAGAAACAATAACAAAGATTTTCGAAGTTTTAACACTATATGATGAGAAGTCGCCTTCTAACAAAAATTTCGCAAAAATTTTTGCCGATAAATTACTCAATAAGATTCCAATTTTAATTTCTTCAGAGCATTTAAAGGGAGTAACAATATCTATAAGAAATCAAATTAATGAAAATGCAAAAACTTTCTGCGATTTTTTTGACATTCCGGAACTTAATCATCATCTTATTGAAGGATTGTGGTTTCCCAAAAAAATTAGAGAAATTTTTCATTTTATATTTATTCAATCTAAATTTTACAGCAAAGATGTTTTAAAAAGATATTCTATTACTTACGATGTTGTCTCCAAAAACGGCTTTGAATACAGCGTTTTTTACCCTTATTCCTCTTCAAAGTTTTCTGAAGCTTTTGAAACACTAATCTTTGGCTCATTTTTAGCATACCACCTATCAAAAAATTATAACTTGGATATAATAAGCATTCCCTGGGTTAACTATTTCAAAAAAAGATTGTCTAAGAAAAAATAAAAAAATTTACCCTTGATTTTTAGTCAGCAAACTGTGCTATAGTTTATTAAGGGTTTTTTATTAAATATGCTTGCCGATAAATTAGTAGTTTCTTTCAAGGAAATTGACAAAAATGATATTGGTTTAGTTGGAGGAAAAGGGGCTAATTTAGGTGAGATGCTACAAGCCGGCTTTCCTGTCCCTAACGGTTTTTGCGTTACTGTCAACGCGTATGATCTTTTTTTAGAAAAAACAGGAATTAGGGATAAAATTTTTGAAATTATATCGGCAACAGATGTAAATAATTCAAAAAATCTCCAGGACGCATCAAGAAAGGTTCAAAACTTAATTATAAGCTCGCCAATTCCTGAAGAAATAATAAGAGAAGTAACTGTTTATTACAAGAGACTATCAAACTTTCTAAATAAAGCTTTAGTTGCAGTAAGATCCTCTGCAACCGCTGAAGATTTGCCTCAGGCTTCTTTTGCCGGACAACAAGCCTCTTTTCTTAATGTGAAAGGTGAAACAAACCTTTTAATAAAAATAAGAGAGTGCTGGGCATCTCTTTTTACAGAAAGGGCAATTTTTTATAGAGAACAGAATAAAATACCGCATAAAAAAGTAAAAATTTCAGTTATTGTTCAAAAAATGGTGCAGTCTCTTGCTTCGGGCGTAATGTTTACAGTTGATCCGCTAACAAAAGACAAGGACAAAATTATAATTGAGGCAATATGGGGTTTGGGAGAGTTGATTGTCCAGGGAGCTGTAGTTCCTGATCGCTATGTTGTTCAAAAAGACACATTTGCAATTCTTTCAAAAGAAATCTCTGACCAAAGAATACAGCTTGTTAAAATAGACGGCGAAAATAAGGAAGTCGAAGTTCCAAAAGTTTTAAGAGAAAAACAAAAGTTAAGCGATAAAGAAATAATAAAATTAGCTAAAATTGGAAACAATTTGCAAAGACATTACTATTTTCCTCAAGACATAGAATGGGCAAAAGAAGGTAGAAAAGGTTTGTTTTCCAAATCAAGAGCGGAACTTTACATAATCCAAACTCGTCCTGTCACTACTCTTGATGAAAAACAAACTAACCCTGAAATTAAATTAGAAGTTGAAGAGGAAAAATTCATTAAAATTGCTCAAGTGCCAATTTTGACCGGTGTTGGAGCATCTCCTGGTATAGGAAGCGGATATGTAAAAATTCTTAAAAGTCCAAAAGAAATAGCAAAGGTTAAAGCAAACGACGTTTTAGTTGCTCCCATGACATCGCCTGATTTTGTTCCAGCTATGAAAAAAGCATCAGCAATAGTTACAGATGAAGGGGGATTGACTTCGCACGCGGCAATTGTTTCCCGAGAACTGGGAATTCCTTGTGTTGTCGGCACAAAATTAGCAACCACTAAATTAAAAGAAGATACTTTAATTACAGTTGATGGGAGCAATGGACTTGTTTATTTAGGCGCAAAAATTAAATCTGAAGCAAAAGTTAAAGAAGTTAAGGAAGAAGAAGTTCACTTTAAAACCGCAACCAAACTTTATGTTAACTTAGCTGAAGTGGAAAGAGCAAGAGAAACATCAAAATTAAATGTTGACGGGGTTGGTCTTTTAAGGGCTGAATTTATGATTGCGAATATTGGAATACATCCCAAAGAAGCAATAAAAAGAAAAAAACAAATAGAATTTATTGATAAATTAGCTAAAGATCTAACTACTTTTTGCAAATACTTTTATCCAAGGCCAGTTGTTTATAGAGCAACCGATTTTAAAACTAATGAATATCGGAGTCTTCCGGGAGGAACAAACTGGGAACCTGAAGAGGCAAATCCGATGTTAGGTTTTAGAGGTGCTTTTCGTTATATAACTGATCCTGAGGTATTTAATTTAGAAATCAAAGCAATTCAGAAAGTAAGAGAAAGGTTTAATAATCTTTGGCTAATGATTCCCTTTGTGAGAAGTCCTGAAGAGTTGGCAAAAGTAAGAAGAATTGTTGCTTCAGAAGGTCTTTTTAAATTTCCAAGCTTTAAATTCTGGATGATGGTAGAAATACCGGTCAATGTGATTCTTATTGAGGACTTTATAAAAGTAGGAATTGACGGAGTTTCAATTGGTTCTAATGATTTGACTATGCTTTTGAGCGGAACCGATAGAGATAACGCTTTGGTTGCAAAAGCTTTTGACGAAAGATCTAAAGCAGTTTTATGGTCATTAAGGCGGGTAATTAGAAAATGTAATAAATACTCAGTAACTAGTTCTATTTGCGGTCAAGCACCTTCACAGTACGAAGACTTGGTTTTTAAATTGGTTTCATATGGAATTACCAGCATTTCAGTAAATCCCGACGCTTTGAATAAAACAAGGAAATTAATTTCAGAGGCTGAAAAAACATTGGTTGTACAAAGAAGAAAAAAACATTAATATAAATTAAGTAATAAAAATTATGAGCAAAATCTCAAAAATTTATAGTAGACAAATAATTGATTCAAGAGGAATACCTACTGTTGAAACTGCTTGTCAGCTGGATACTGGAGAAATTAGCGTAGCTTCAGTGCCAGGCGGCACTTCTACAGGAACCTACGAGGCAGTAGAGTTAAGAGACAATGACCCTACAAAGTTTTTAGGAAAAGGGGTTTTAAAAGCAGTATCAAATGTAAACGAAGTCTTAGGTCCTTCAATTTGGGGAATAGATGTTTCAGAACAAGATAGAATTGACAGAAGACTTATTGAAACAGATGCAACACCAAACAAATCGAAATACGGCGCAAATGCCATCCTTTCGATTTCCATAGCTTGTGCAAAAGCGGCAGCGTTATCTCAAAAAGTTCCTCTATATTCATGGATTAATACCATAGCAATGTCTAAAAAAATAAAATTACCGGAAAGTTTATTTGTTCCAACACCGATTTTTAATATGATCAATGGAGGTCTTCACGGAGCCGGCAATTTAGACTTTCAAGAATTTCAAGTTATTCCAGCTACCACAAAAACATTTTCTGAAGCTTTGAGGATGGGTGTTGAAATTTACTTAACTTTAGGCAGAGACTTGGAAAGAAGAGGCGCAATTCACTCTGTTGGCGATGAAGGAGGATATGCACCTAATCTTTTTACAAACGCAGACGCTTTAGAAGTTTTATATGAGACAATAAAAGAAACTCCTTACCAAATGGGAAGAGATGTATTTTTAGGATTGGATGTAGCCGCAAGCGTTTTTTATAAAAATGGAGAATATGTGATAAGGGACAAATCATCGCCATTAACAGACGATGGTCTTATAGAATACTACAAGTATATCAACAGTCAATATCATCTTGCACTTTTGGAAGATATGTTCCATGAGGATGCATGGGAATCTTGGAAAAAATTATTCGAAAATTTTCAAGGCGAGGTGACAATGGTGGGTGATGATTTATTAGCAACAAACTCTGAAAGAGTCAAAAAGGCAATTCAGGAAAAAGCCTGCAATGCTATTCTTGTAAAGCCTAATCAAGCAGGTACTATTAGTGAAACACTTGATGTAATCAAATTGGTAAGGGATGTAAATTGGAAAATAATCACTTCTCACAGATCTGGAGAAACTACAGATACATTTATTGCAGACTTTGCGGTGGGTGTGGGTTCTGACTATGTAAAATTTGGCGCACCAGCACGCGGAGAAAGGGTTGTTAAGTATAACCGTCTTCTTTCTATAGAGTTAGAATTGCAGTACTCCAGAAAACAAAGATGATTTTTAAAAAAACTCCCAAATTTGTGGTTTTAACAATCTTAGACGGTTGGGGAATAGCAAAAGAAGGGCCTGGAAATGCGATAACTTTAGCAAAAAAAATAAACTTTGATAAATTCTGGCTTTCTTATCCACACACGAGTTTGCAAGCCTCAGGTGAAGCTGTGGGGTTGCCCAGAAACGAGGATGGAAATACCGAAACCGGACATCTAAATTTAGGCGCCGGCAGAATCGTTTATCAAGATTTACAAAGAATTAATATGGCAATTGCCGATGGAACTTTTTTCAAAAATCAAGTATTGATAAAAGCTTTTGAGCATGCTAAAAAAAGAAACGCTAACATACACCTAATGGGTCTTGTTGGTGCGGGTGGAGTGCATTCAAATATAGAGCATCTTTACGCTTTAATTAAACTTGCGAAAATTTTAAATTTTGAGAGAGTATTTATCCATGTCTTCACCGACGGTAGAGATTCTCCGCCTACTTCCGCCAAAACTTACATTAAACAGCTGAAAAATTTTCTAAACAAAGTAAAATTAGGAAAAATTGCTTCTATTATGGGAAGATATTGGGCGATGGATAGAGATCAAAGATGGGAAAGAACTAAAAGGGCATACTTTGCACTTACAAAGGGAGTTGGACAATTAGTAAAATCTCCAGAAGAAGCTATTGACAAATCATATTCTGTTGGAAAGACTGATGAATTCATCGAACCATCTTTAATTTCGGACGAAAGGGGTAAACCTATAGCTACTATAAAAGAAGGAGACTCAGCTATTTTTTTTAATTTCAGAATAGATAGACCTAGGCAATTAACTAAAACCTTTGTATATGAGGATTTTAGCAAAGCCCAAATTAGCTTCGATTACCCTGTTTTTTCAAAAATTAATAATATTAATGAAAGTACAAAGAAAGAACCTTTTGAAAGAGGTCCTAAAATTAAAAACCTTTTTTTTGTTTCTATGACTGACTATGGGAAAAATATTAACGATCAAGGTTGTCATCCAGCCTTTCCTCCGGAAGTGGTTGATAATCCAATTTCAGAAGTTTTCTATTCACTTGGGTTAAGACAACTAAAAATAGCAGAAAGTGAAAAAGAGAGATTTGTCACCTTTTACTTTAACGGTCTGAGAGAAGAACCTTATCCTTTAGAGGATAGGTTAATTATACCTTCGCAAAAAGTGCCAACATATGATCAAATACCTGAAATGAAAGCTAGAGAAATAACCGAGGCTGCCATAAAAAAATTATCAAGCGGGGATTATATATTTGCTGTAATAAATTACGCAAATCCAGATATGGTAAGTCACACAGGAAACATCGGTGCCACAGTTTCCGCCATAGAAGTGGTTGATGAGTGTTTGGGAAAACTTGCTAATTTTGTTTTAGCCTACAATGGAATGCTCATAATTACCGCTGATCATGGAAATGCTGAAGAGATGATAAATACACAAACAGGAGAAATAGATACCGAGCACTCCATAAACCCCGTGCCATTTATAGCTATTTCTCACAATTTTACGGGAAAAGGTCAGGGTTTAAGAAGCGGAATTCTTGCTGACGTAAGTCCAACTATTCTTTCCTCGCTTGAGATTCCTGTTCCCTCCAGTATGACAGGAAGAAATCTTCTTAAGGATTTAAATCTTTTTTAGTAATTTTATTTATTTTTTAGAAATTTAACTTTTGCTGTAGCGTCTAATTAATCCTACAACTTTACCTTGTATTCGCACATTTTTTACAAAAATAGGCTGCATTTTTGAATTTGCAGGTTCAAGTCTTACTCTTGTTGTCTCTTTGAAAAACCTTTTAAGAGTGGCAATCCCATTGTCAAGAAGAGCAACTACAATATCTCCATCATTAGCGGTTTCAGTCTGTTCAACAACAACATAATCTCCATCCCGAATTTGTTCTTCTATCATTGAATCCCCTCTTACTTGTAAAATATATATTCTTTTTTTGCCAGAGACAAAACTAGCTGGTATGCTCATCGTAGCATTAGGGTCAGTGTAAGGTTCAATGGGCGCTCCGGCGGCTATAAACCCAAAAATTGGCACTTCAATTCCCTCTTGTGAAAAACCTAAATTTTCACCAACTATCTCAATAGACCTATTCTTGCCTATTTTTCTTTTGATAAGTCCCTTTCTCTCTAGTGTGGTAAGATGCTCATGAACAGTTGCTAATGAGGATAGTCCTAAAGCCGAGGCGATATCTTTAAGTTTCGGAGCCGACCCGTTAGCCTGAATATACTGTCTCAAAAAATCTAAAATTTGTCTTTGTCTTTGGTATATAACCAATGCCATACTCTATAAAAAATTTATACTAATAAAACCCGAATGTGTCAAGAGGCATTTTTTTTTTTTTTTTTTTTTTTTTTTTTTTTTTTTTTTTTTTTTTTTTTTTTTTTTTTTTTTGAAATTGATAATATAATTTATGCTATGGGAAAATTAATCCTTAAATCCAATTTTAAACCTACATTTGACCAAAAAAAAGCTGTTGAGGTCTTGGTTGATGCTTATCTTAAGGGATTAAAATATCAAGTTCTTTTGGGTGTGACCGGCTCCGGAAAAACTTTTACCATTGCTAATGTAATTGAAAAATTACAAAAACCTGCGTTAATTATTTCCCATAATAAAACTTTAGCGGCACAACTTTTCCAAGAATTCAGAGACTTTTTTCCGGAAGCAGGCGTGTCTTTTTTTGTTTCATATTACGATTACTATCAACCTGAAGCTTATATTCCATCAACAGATACTTATATAGAAAAAGATGCAGATATAAATGAATTAATAGATAAACTTAGGCTTCAGGCAACAACAAATATCCTAAGTAGAAAAGACACTATTGTTGTTGCTTCGGTTTCTTGCATATACAATTTAGGTTCACCAAAAGAATTTAGAAGATTTGTATTTGAAATTTCAGAAGGTTTAAGAATTCAGAGGAATGAATTTATAAAAAGACTTACTGAACTTCAATACACCAGAAGCGAGTTTGGCTTTCATCGGAGCACTTTTAGGGTTTTGGGCGATACAATCGATGTCTTTCCAACATATCAAAACGAAGGATTAAGAATAATTTTAGAAAAAGACTTGGTTAAAAAAATTGAGATATTCGATCCTCTGACCGGAAATTTAGTAGAAGATAAAAATTTAAATATTAAAAGTTATCATCTTTTTCCTGCCAAACATTTTATAACAGACCCCTTAGTTCATGAGGATACTTTTGATTTAATACGAAAGGATATGGAAGAGGAAGTAAAGCGGTTTCTAAAACAAGGAAAAATTTTAGAGGCAAATAGATTAAAAACTCGTGTTGAATACGATATAGAGATGATTAAAGAAGTTGGTTATGTAAAAGGAATAGAAAATTACTCAAGGTATTTTGATAAAAGAAAACCAGGCGAACCCCCCTTTACTTTACTTGACTACTTTAAAGAATCCTTTAAAGATAACTGGCTTGTTTTTGTCGATGAAAGTCATATCACGTTTCCGCAGATAAGAGGGATGTACAACGGAGATATCTCTAGGAAAAAAACACTTGTTGATTATGGTTTCAGACTTGCGGCAAGTTTTGATAACAGACCTCTTACATTTCCCGAATTTATGTCTCGAATACCAAACTTTATAGCTACCTCAGCAACTCCTTCAGAAACGGAAATAAACTTGGCAAAAGATGCTATTAAATTTTTAAAAAAAAGAAATCCATCTTTAAAAATAAAAAATAAAACCGGAGTCGTCGAACAGTTATTAAGACCAACAGGAATACCAGATCCTAAAATAGAGGTTAAGCCTACTAAAAGTGAGGTGGAGGATGTCATAAAGGAAATAAAAAAAACAATTTCAAAAAAGCAAAGGGTATTGGTAACAACTTTAACCAAAAAAACTGCTGAGGACCTGACTTATTTTCTTCAAGAAAAAGGTATCAAGGTCCACTTTTTACATTCAGATATTGCCACTCTGGAGAGAACAGATATTTTAGAAGATTTAAGAAGGGGAAAATATGATGTAATAATTGGAGTCAATCTTCTTAGGGAAGGCCTTGATTTACCAGAGGTTTCGCTAGTTTGCATCTTAGACGCTGATAAAGAAGGATTTTTAAGAAGCGAAGTCTCTTTAATTCAAACAATGGGAAGGGCGGCAAGACATGTTGATGGAAGGGTAATCCTTTACGCTGATAATATTACAAATTCTATAAAGAAAGCAATTACTGAAGTTGAAAGAAGAAGAAATTACCAAATCATGATGAATAAAAAATATAAAATAAAACCCCGTTCTATCCAAAAGCCTATCAGAGAAAAATTAATTGAGCTTGAAGAGGAGTCTTTTCTTCAAAAAATATTTGGTGAAAAAGGAAAAGCTTCCACATTTTTACCCGACATAAAACCGGATGAACTAACAGCTATAGATAAAAAAAGGTTAATTATCAAGCTTAAAAAAGAAATGAAAATAGCTGCAAACGATTTGAATTTTGAACTTGCCGCTGAAATTAGAGACAAAATTTTTGAGATTTCATCTTCGCTTTGATTTAAACTAAAAAAGATTTAGAACTAAATTAAAGCTTGGAGGATTTAAAAAATAAAAGTCTTTTTATTGCAAATTTTTATTGCAAAAAAGCTACTGAATAATTCTGATATAATTATTCTAGCCACGGCACCAATCCGCTGGTAGGTTTTGTTTGTAAGATATGGAGAACTATATAAAGATTAGAGGAGCAAGACAACATAATCTTAAAAATATTAACCTTGATATTCCTAAAAATAAGTTAGTTTGTTTTACAGGAATTTCAGGAAGCGGTAAAAGCTCTCTTGCTTTTGACACGATTTATGCGGAAGGTCAAAGAAGGTACGTTGAAAGTTTATCAACTTATGCAAGACAGTTTCTTGGTATAATGGAAAAACCGGATATAGATATAATTGAAGGGCTTTCTCCAGCAATTTCAATAGATCAAAAAACTACATCGCACAATCCGCGTTCTACAGTTGGTACAATAACCGAAATATACGATTATCTAAGACTTCTTTTTGCAAGAGTTGGTCACCCACATTGTCCTATATGCGGCAGAGAGATTTCCAGTCAATCTCTTGATGAAATAGTCAACTCAACCCTTGAATTAATCAAAAACAAATCTAAAAATAAAAAGGTTTTTAGATTTTTAATACTTTCTCCTTTAGTAATAGGCAAAAAAGGAGAATTTTCAGAACTATTTTCAAATCTGAAGGCAAAGGGAATAAGAAGTGTAAGAGTAGATAAAGTAATAAAATATTTAAATGAAGACTTCATACTTATAAAAACAAATAAGCACGATATTGAGGCAGTAATAGACCGAATTTCCTTATCTACAAAAGATTTAAAGAATAAGATTTTTTATGAAAATTTAAGAAGCAGGCTTTCAGATTCAATTGAGAAATCCTTATCTCTCTCCAATGGACTAGTAATAATATCGGAAGTTCTTGACAAAAATTTTGAGATGCCTGAATATCCCAAATATTTTTCAGACAATCTTTTTTCTGAACATTTCGCCTGTCCTGTAAATAATATAAACTTGCCCGAAATTGAACCTCGTCTTTTTTCTTTCAACTCACCAATTGGCGCTTGCAGTCAATGTAATGGCATAGGAAAAATTCTCAAAGTAGATCCGAATCTAATTTTCAATAAAGAGTTATCTTTGGAAGGCGGCGGAATACTTCCTTTTTCAAGTCTTTTCGAAAGGGACACTTGGTTTTCCAGATTGGTAAAAACTTTTTGCTTAATGCATCAAATCAATACCAAAACAGCAATTAAAAATTTAAGCCAGGACAAAATAGAAATCCTTCTTTACGGAACGGGTAAAAGAACTTATAAAGTAGAGGGAACTAATAGATTTGGCGAATGGACTTATATCTATGAAACTTTCAAAGGTTTTGTTAACGAGCTGGAGGAAAGATATAAAAATTCTGAATCCGAATGGATAAAGTTAGAAATTGAAAAATATATGCGGGAGCAGGTTTGCTTTTCATGTCAAGCAACTAGGTTAAAAAAAGAAGCTCTAGGGATAACAATTGATAAGCTGTCAATCGCTGATGTTTCAAGATTTACTGTTGTCAAATTGAAAGAATGGGTTGATAAACTTTTAGATAAAAATTCGCCGCTTTCAATAAAGGAAAAAGAAATCGCACATTTGATTCTTAAAGAAATTTCTGACAGGCTTAATTTCCTTTCGTCAGTCGGATTGGAGTATTTAACACTCGATCGTTCAGCGTCTACTCTTTCGGGAGGGGAGGCACAAAGGATAAGATTGGCGTCCCAAATTGGTTCAGGACTAACAGGAGTATTGTATGTTCTCGACGAACCGACAATTGGCCTGCATCAAAAAGACAATGACAAATTGATAAAAACCTTAAAAAAGCTAAGAGACCTCGGAAATACGATAATTGTCGTAGAACACGATAAAAAGACTATTCTTGAATCTGATTACGTAGTTGATTTCGGACCAGGCGCAGGAAAAAGAGGCGGACATGTTGTTGCCCAAGGAACTCCATTACAAATTTCCAAAAACCCAAACTCTTTAACCGGTAAATACTTAAGTGGAAAATTAAATATCGATTTAGCAAAAGAAAATTTGCTTCCAAAAAATAATTTCCTTGAAAAATCATCTTCAAAAAAACAAAATTCTAAACTTACCCTTTATGGTTGTAGTCAAAATAATCTCAAAAGTATTAATGTTAGTTTTCCTCTGGGAAAGTTTATAGTTATAACAGGAGTCTCTGGTAGCGGCAAATCCTCGCTTTTAGTAGAAACTCTTTACCCAGCTTTAAAGCATTATCTTAATCCACGGTCTAGAGATGAAGTTGGAAAATTTGAAAAAATTGAAGGTGTAGAAAATATAGATAAGGTAATTCTAATCGATCAGTCGCCGATAGGAAGGACTCCAAGAAGCAATCCTGCCACATACACAAAAGTATTTGATTATATAAGAGAAGTTTTTGCTCAAACAAAAGAAGCAAAAATTTCAGGTTTTAAAAAAGGAAGGTTTTCTTTCAATGTCAGAGGAGGAAGGTGTGAAGCCTGCGAGGGTCAGGGGCAAATTAAAATTGAAATGCAGTTTATGAGCGATATTTGGGTAACCTGCGAAGTTTGCAAAGGTATGCGGTTTAATGCTCAAACTCTTGAAGTTACTTATAGAGGAAAAAATATTTCCGAGGTTTTAAAAATGACTGTAGATGAGGCTTTAGAGTTCTTTCACTCCAATACAAATATTGTTTCAAAACTTAATACCTTAAAGGAAGTTGGTCTTGGATATATTGAGCTTGGTCAGCCCGCAACAACACTTTCCGGAGGCGAGGCACAAAGAATCAAATTGGCGGCTGAGCTTTCCAAAAGAGATACAGGCGCAACAGTCTACATTCTTGATGAACCGACAACAGGACTTCATTTCGCAGATATTGAAAAGCTTCTGAAGGTGTTAAAAATGCTAACTTTAAAAGGAAATACTGTAATTGCTATTGAACACAATATAGATGTTATACGAAACGCCGACTGGATTGTTGACTTAGGACCTGAAGGCGGAGATAAAGGAGGTTATATTGTGGCACAAGGAACAGTAGAGGATATCAAAAAAAACAAAAATTCATATACAGGAATCTTTCTTAATAAACTTTGAATAGATTAAAAGTATTGCTATACTCATCTCAGATGAAATACTTTCTGTCACTTTTAAGTATTTTTGTTTTACTACTAAACACATCAGGGGAAACAAAAGCACAGGATACTTTTGATATAGACTTGGCGACAGAATATGATGTTCAAGAGGACGCAAAAACATACATAACTCACACGATTACAATAGTAAATAAAACTTCAGAATTTTATCCCAAAAGCTTTACTTTAACTCTTTTAGGCGCAAATCCTCAAAATATTAAAGCCTACGAAGGAGGCGAAAAATTAAATATTTTTAAGGATACAAAAACTAACGAGGTTAAATTAAGGGTTGAATTTCAAAGAAAAACCGCTGGATTAAACTCTCAAAAAATTTTTACATTAAGTTATATTGATGATACTTATGCCCGCAAAACAGGAGAAACTTTAGAAATTAGGATTCCAAAAGTTTTAGAATCGCAAAATTTTAGAGAGTATAGAATTAGATTACTGGTTCCTGAAAAGTTCGGTGTAGAGTCTCACATTTCTCCTATTCCTGATGAAATAAAAAAAGAAAATGGTAAAACTTTGTATAAATTTGAAAAAGAAGAAGTAAAAAATAAGGGAATTGTTTTAAATTTTGGTGAATATCAAACATTTGATTTTGCCTTAAATTACCATCTTCAAAATGATAGTTTAAAAAACAAAGTTTTAAAAATAGCAATACCGCCTGATACCAGTTTTCAAAAAGTATATTACCGCCAAATAACTCCCGAACCGCTAAATGCAGAAACAGACGAAGATGGTAATTGGCTTGTTCTCTTTTCTCTAGGACCAAAACAAAAGCTAAATGTTTCAGTAAAAGGTTCGGTTCAGGTCTTTCTCAAACCAATAAAAGATTTTAAAAATTTAAAATTTAGCCTTTCTGACTACACAAAGCCTACTTACTATTGGCAATCAGATGACAAGGACATTAAAAACATTGCCTCTCAGCTGAAAGATATAAAAGACATTTATTATTACGTTACAGATTACCTTGCATACGATTATAATCGTATTTTCAGTAATTTTGAACGTTTTGGAGCTAAAAAAGCTTTAAAAAATCCGAAAAATGCTTTGTGCAGCGAATTTACAGACACATTTATCGCACTCGCTAGGGCTAAAGGAATACCTGCGCGGGAAATTAATGGTTATGCCTATACAGACAATCCAATACTTAGACCTTTTTCCCTAAATTCCGATGTATTGCACTCTTGGCCTGAATATTGGGAGGAAAGCCGTCAAAACTGGATTCCAGTTGATCCTACCTGGGAATCTACCTCAAACTCAGATTTTTTTAACAAATTTGATTTAAACCACATAACTTTTGTAATTCATGGAAGGGATCCCGAAAACCCAAAAGTAGCAGGTTTTTATAAAGAAGACTTAACTCAAAAGGGAGATATTTATGTTGATGTTGGCGAAGTGCCAACAGAAAGGGTTCCGAACTTAGAAATATCTTTGAAAAAAAGCTTTAGTATTCCTTTCTTTAAACAAAAATATCTTGTTACAATAAAAAATAAAGGTCCGCTGGCACTTTATTCCCTAGATAACCATATACTTTTAGACTCTAAAACTTACAGCTTCTTTCAAATACCTACTCTTTTACCCTATGAAAAGTATGAAAAAGAAATCAATCTGAAAACAAACTTTTTAGCTTTAGATTTGCCAAAAAAAATATTAGTTAAATCTTTTAAAAATACAGTAGAATTTCAAGTACCTAAAAACGAAATAATAATTAAAAATCTTACAATATTATTTTTATTCTTGACTTCCACATTACTTCTTTTATATCTTAAAATCTTTAGAAAGGACTTCTTTAAATTTTTAAGAGATGTCCAATTTTTCAAAGGCAATTGAAAAATTTAAAAAAACCAAACTTACTAAATCCTTACTTAACATTTTGCCGGAAAAAGAAGGAGTCTACATATTTTGGGATAAAGATTTAAATCCGATTTATATTGGTAAATCGACAAATCTAAAAAAAAGGATTCAGTCCTACTTTCTTTCAAATCTTGGTCCTAAAACAAAGAAAATGGTTGAAAAAATTTACTTTTTTTCTATGATTAGAGTTAATTCTGAGCTTGAAGCACTTCTGGTTGAAGCGAGTTTAATTAAAAAATTCCAGCCAAAATATAACTCAAATTTAAAAGATGACAAACATCCTTTATACATTTTTATTACAAAGGAAAAATATCCGCGTGTGTTAACTGCAAGAAGACTTCAGATAAGCAACGAAAAAAACGATAAAAAATTAGCTTACTTTGGTCCATTTCCATCCAGTAAAGAAGTTGCCGAGGTTCTCAGAACTTTGAGAAAAATTTTTCCGTTTTCCCAACACAAAATTGAAAAAAGACTTTGTATTTATAGTCAATTAGGTTTGTGCGAACCCTGCCCATCCGAAATAGAAAAAATAAAAGATTTAAATCAAAAAAAGTTAGAAAGGAAAAAATATCTTTATAATATTAAAAAAATAAAAAGAATATTATCAGGCGACATTAAAGCAGTAATTTATGAGCTGAACAAAGAAATGAAAGAACTCTCACTTAAACAAAGATTTGAGGAAGCTTCAAACATAAGAGATAAGATACAAAGGCTTCGCTATATAACGCAGCCAACTACATCGGTCACTGAATTTCTAAAAGATCCAAATTTAATTGAAGATATAAGAAAAAAGGAACTTCTAGAGTTTAAAAGTTTACTAAGTAAATATATAAGTTTACAAAAGAATATTTCCAGAATTGAATGTTTTGATGTCGCACATCTATTAGGAACTTTTCCCACAGCTTCAATGGTTACTTTTATTAATGGTGAGCCTGACAAAAGATTCTACAGACATTTTATAATTAGAGAGGCTAAAAAAGGAGATGATATTTCTTCTCTTAAAGAAGTAAGCATTAGAAGGTCAAACCACTTTGACGATTGGGGAAAGCCTGATCTAATTTTGGTTGATGGAGGAAAAGCACAAGTTGCAATTTTTTGGGCAGAAATGAAAAAATTCAATATTCCCGTAGTAGGCCTGGCAAAAAGATTCGAAACTTTAATAATTCCAATTTTTTTTCACGGAAAACTTGCCTATAAGGAAATTCGGTTGCCGATGGGTCCTTCTCTTAACCTTTTAGAGCGAATTAGGGATGAGGCGCACAGATTTGCAAGAAGGCTTCATCACAAACTCCTAAAAGACAAGTTATTAAGTTGAAAACTTTTTTTTAATTTTTTTTACTGATATACTCTATATTTAAATGAAACGGCTGCTAAGACATTTTGTTATAGATACTTTTTGCTTATGGATTGCCTCGCAAATAGCCAAGGGGTTGGTTTTTGAAGAAGGTGTAAAAACTTTTATAATCGCCGGACTTGGATTAACTTTAGTCTCTTTATTAGCTAAGCCGATAATCAATCTGCTTCTACTTCCAATTAATTTGGTAACATTTGGACTTTTTAGGTGGGTTGCATCAGCAGTTGTCCTATACTTAGTTACTTTAATTATTAAAGAATTTAAAATAGTTTACTTCTCATTTCCAGGATTGACAAATATCTGGATAGAAATTCCTCCTATTTATTTAGAAGGGTTATTAAGCTTTATTGCATTTTCTTTTCTTCTTTCTGTAGTATCTTCATTTATATATTGGTTAATTAAATAAAAATTAGTTTTAAAAAAGATATAAATTTGTGATAGAATAATTTTCTGGTAATATAATGTGTTAGCCTAAATTCTAATATGAAGAATATTATTTTAAGTCTGCAAATTATATTATCGCTTCTTTTAATAATTTTTATTTTGCTTCAAGTCAGGGGAACTGGGTTTGCCCGATCCTGGGGAGGAAGCACATCTTTTACCAGAAGAGGACTGGAAAAGATTGTTTTTAGATTAACTTTCATACTTTCCGCTTTATTCCTTATTATTTCCATCGTTTCTGTTGCTTACTAAAAATTTAGTATGTCTTTTAAATTTTTGATTAAACTTATTTTTGCATATGTCAATAAATTTAAAGGAGTGGTTTTATTAGGTATAATTTTGGGAGTATTACTTTTTTTCTTAATAAGGATAGTGGCTATCTTTGTTATTTCTTCAAAGGTTGAAAGAATCGGAATAACCGGAAAATATCACACTGACACACTTCCTTATGAAATTTTAAGGCTAATAGGCAACGGATTAACGAAAATAGATGATACCGGTGTCGTTTACCCCGATTTAGCTGAATCTTGGGAAACTCCAGATAAAGGAAAAACTTGGATCTTTCATCTAAAAAAAAATCTCTTTTGGCATGATGGAACAAGGCTAACAAGCGATAGTATTGTATATGAATTTTCAGATGTTTCTGTCCAAAAACCTGATGAATATACTATAGTTTTTGAACTTAAAAATCCCTATACACCTTTCCCAAGTGTTGTTTCAAGGCCAACATTCAAAAAGGGATTGCTGGGAACAGGAGAGTGGGTTGTAAAAAACATTAAATTAACAGGAAGTTTCGTCAAAGAACTCGTCCTTGAAAATAAGTCGAAAGAGAAAAAAATTTATAAATTTTATCCATTAATTGAACAAAGCAAATTAGCAATCAAACTTGGTGAAGTTGATGAAATTGTTGATGTTTTAGATTATTCCCCATTCAACGAATGGAAAACTCTAGAAGTAATACCTAAAACAAACACTAAACAAGTTGTCTTAATTTTCTTTAACACCAAAGACAAGTTTTTATCGGAAAAAAGTCTTAGACAAGCCCTTAATTACGCAATTGATAAAGATTCATTGGGAGTAAGAGCTATTTCTCCAATAGAACCCAACTCCTGGGCATATAACCCCCAGGTTAAAGAATACAAATATGATATTGAAAGAGCAAAAGAACTTTTAAATTCATTACCTGACAAAATTAAGGAGGGATCGGAAATTAAATTGTTTACCAATCCGCTACTTTTGCCAATAGCTGAAAAAATTTCTAAAGATTGGGAAAAAATAGGCATAAAATCTGATATTCAAGTCTCACCTTCAATTCCAGAAGATTATTCTGCCTATTTAACTATTTTTGACATACCATCAGATCCTGATCAGTATCTACTTTGGCATTCAACCCAAGATTCAACAAACATTTCAAATTTTTCAAGCCCTAGAATTGACAAACTTCTAGAAGACGGCAGAGTCGAGTTAGAGTTGGAAAAAAGAAGAAAAATATATCTTGATTTTCAAAGATTTTTGCTTGAGGACCTTCCGGCCGCATTTCTTTACTATCCAACCTATTACACAATAAAAAGAAAATAGACTTATTTTTACTACTCTGGAATTTCAACTACTTCTTCTTTCTTTTCTCTTAAAAATCTACCCCATTCGTCAAAAACCTCTATAATGTTTTTGAGTGGAATTTCAATCAAAAAATCCAAAAATATTGTAAAAAAATTTAATTTAGATAGGTTTTTGCTCAAATACATACCAAAGTTTAGAAATGGCAAAGTTACATATCCTAAAATATGGCTGATAAATCCTTCCTCTTCACTTTTCACTTTTAGTCTTAAGGCATTAAATCTGACTCTAAAAGCAAAAAGTATTACCAAGGAAATAAAAATAAAAAATACTAAAACTCCAAAAAGAGAATAATTCAGCTTAATAAGAAGCCAAGATATTCCACCAAAAACTAAAACAAAAAGCCCTAGATAAAACACTCCGAATATGTAATCTAAAGTAGGGTTTTTATTCCTATTAAAAATTGAAAATTTTATTTTTTCCTTATCTTTAGTTTCGTATATTAAGGAATGAAGCATTTTTACTATCTCTTTAGTATTTTCTTCTCCGGGTACCTTTATTGAAACTCCAATCAAAAACATCATAAACGGTGGAAAAACTATATTTATTGAAAGCGGCAGATACCGTACATCTCCATATATAAAAATTTCGTAAGGTATTTCAATAAGAAGCGCAAAAAAAACTTTTGTGATAAAGATGTACAAAACACTTCTTAAAATGGCCGTATTTACCCTTTGCTTTAGCAATTTATACTTGTCAGTGCAAATATTTCTTACTGTTTCTTCAAATCTGTTTCTATCTGTTAAAATTTTCCCTAAATCCTTAAAATTTTTACTAACAATCTCTTTAAAAACTTCAAAAGCTGCAGAGAATCGGTTAATTTTTCTATATAAAACCAAACTTCCTGGAAAATTTAGCTGTCTTTCGATTTCAAAATAAATATTGGCGAAATTTGAAACAAATTCTTTTACATCATCAAAGTTTCCCTTGTTCCAACCCGGAAATTGTTTTAACAAAAGATGATATCTTATTATCGGGTCATCACTTTTAACAAAACTTCTATGAATTGCTATATAAATCTGTATTTTTTTCTGGGACTCTTCTATATCTGCATCCACCCATTCAAAATGATCCAAAAACCAATAAAGCATTAAGTTCACATAAAGTTCTCTAAAAGAGGGTTCAAGAATATCTTCAATCTCGCTTGATGCAACTCCCCAAATCCAATTTTGAACTTTGTATATTGAAAGACCCTCAGGAATCTCTTCTATATTTTTAAGTAGATACAAGTATTTCTCAATGACAACTTCAACTTCCTCAAGCTTCCTAAGAGGTAGTTTGTTGTTAGGCAAATACCTCGCCCAGATTAGTTCCTTTATAAGCGACTGACTAACTTTACCAACGTCAATATTGTTTCCGACATTTTCCTTCTCCCATATAAGCCTTTTTAAAATTCTTTCTATTGCATTTCTTCGCAAGACATGCTCTCCTTTATATTCAACTATATTTCTTATCTTCTCATAAACTCTAGCTATGCCGCCTAATACTGCGCTGACATTAAAGTATTCACCTCCTTCAGCCTCTTTAAGCTTCAAAGCATAATTATTCAAAAAATCTACTAAGTATTTAGAAAAGTTACCAAAATTCTTTTTGAAAGTTAACAACTCCTCTTGCCTTTCTTTTATATTCAGGCTTATTTGATTTTGAAATTCTTGCTTTTTTCTCTCGTAGATAACTTTCATTTTAAAATTTTCATAATTCTAACATTTTTAAATAAGTTGTTAATAGAAATTTAAAAAAGAGGATAATTCGGGGAGAATAGAAAGCTTTAGTCAAGCTTATAGACGATGTTTGCACCTATTTTATGACTTCGTGAATAAAAAATAAAAGAGAAAGAGTTTTTTAAATCGTTACTTTTTTGCCTAAATCTCAGAGATATTAAAGTCTATTAATTTATCGCCGTTCCCAAAAAGAAAATCTGCCACAAGCTTTTTTCCATCTAAAACCAGTAGTAACCAGTATTTGTCATCTTCCCACATTAATTCATAGGGTACTTGGTCTTTTGCAAACCATTTAGGTGCCATCTCCTCACTTTCAACTGGCTCTCCTTCCCATTCACTTACTTTGTAAACCAAGACCTTCTGGTTTTAGTCTGGATTATCAAGAAAATAGAAATTTAAAGTTGCAACTTTCTCAAGTTCTTTAGGTTTTACCACAATTTCCTCTTGGGTTTCCCTTATCGCTGCTTCTTCGATTGAATCACCATCATAAAGTTTGCCCCGAACACTGTTCTACTTACCTTTCCCAAAACCTAGCCTTTTCATAACCAAAAGCACTTCCTTTCTTTTACTATAAGACAAAGGGTAGTTTGTCTTAGTGAAGTTTCAACACTTTCCTCAAACTCGGTAACTTTCATTTCTAAAATTTCTTTAATTTATATAATTTCTACTGTGGTTATTCAACCTTGGGTGAGTGAGCGGGATCGAACCGCCAACCTCAGGCTCCACAGGCCCGCGCTCTAACCAATTGAGCTACACTCACCAAGTAGTATTATTATAGCAAATTATTTATTAATGATTAATGAAATGATTAATGGTTGATGGTCAAAAATTAAAAAACCTAAATCCTAATTTCTAAATTCTAAACAATATTAAAACTAAAAATCCTAAATTCCAAACCCTAAATCCTAAACAATTTCAAAATCCAAAATTCAAATTTCAAAAGTAAATTTTTGCATTTTGATTTTTTAATTTTTGATCTTCACTTTAAGATAATTCTTAAATTATTTGACAATCGGTTTAAGATGTCTCAAAATGTAATTAATAAAAATTAACATGCAGGATAAAAAGCAAAAACCTAAAATCAAGGTAGAGGAGATAATACCAGAATCGCAAGATTCAGATATAGAAAAAACTTTGAAAGAAAAAGATACTTCTTTCGCTAAAGTTTCATCTTTTATTCAACTGGATCAATTAAATAAAAATCAAGAACAAGAAAGTCTTGATAATTCTAAAAGTAAGGTAAGCACCTCAACATCTATAGAGAGTGAAGAAGTTGAAAAGCTATCTACTGAAGAAGAGGAAATTAAAGCTGAAGAGGAAAGGACAGAATCAGAAAAACCTAAGAGTCAGCCTTCTTCCGAAGAAATTAAAAAATGGCTAGAGGATATTAGGCCTGATACGACTAAAGAAGTGGAAAAAAGTAAGGGCTTAAACCTTAAACCTCTGTTAGCAGGGGTCTTTTTTCTCTTCATTTTAGGATTGATAGCAGGAGGAATTATCTATTACACGAAAAGCATGGGGGTAAAACAAACTGAATCGATCGTTTCTAAAGAAAATATTGAAACAATATCTCCAACGCTTCAACCTACTGAAAAACCTCGAAAACTTGATTTAAAAGTTTTTAAGGTTAATATTCTTAATGGTTCAGGAATTAAAGGCGAAGCCGCAAAAGTTAAAAATATCCTCGTCGAAAACGGATTTTCTGATGAAAATTTAACTACCGGAAATGCAGACTCTTACAATTATAAGCAAACAATAGTTAAATTAAAACAAAACATAGAGGAAGAAGTATTCGAATCAATTAAAAATTATCTCAAAAACTATGAAGTAATTATGTCCGAAGAAAAACTCCCAGAAAATTTTTCGTTTGATGTTGTAATCACCATCGGTTCCGTAAAGTTATAAACTTAACTTATGAGCGGGATACGGGAGTTGAACCCGTCTTTCCACCTTGGAAGGGTGGCGTTGGACCGCTCAACTAATCCCGCAAGCTAATTATTTTAAATTTTACAGATTTCTAAGAATTATTTCAATAATTTTTAAACCCTCTTAGGTTTGTTAAAAATTTCAAATTCATAATTAAATTTCTTTGTTGCCTTTGTTTTTTCTTAACTTAACATTTTACCTCAGGAAAAATTTATATAAAAACATTAAATTTTAGTAAATTTTTTCTTTTCTGCTTTTATAATTCCGGTTCCGACAAGAAAATCTCTCAATCCTCTATATATATTTGTTTTATAGCCAATTGAAACTAAATAGTTTTTTAGCTCTATGTATGATTCTTTGTCAATATAATGAAACTCAAGCACAATTTTGTCTATTTTTTCAAACTTCTGCTTTGGAAGTCCGTATATAAGGTCGTATTCTTTACCTTCTATATCTATTTTAAGTAAATCTACTTTTTGAATGCCAAGCTCGTCAATCAAATCAGACAATCTTTTCATTTCGACAACCTCGCTTTTATTCGTTATCTTAAACATAACAGATGAGATACCTTTGTTAAACTTTCCGTTATAGATAAGTACCTTTTTGTTTTCATTACCAACGGCTATTTTAAACGCTTTTATCTTTTTACTTCTTTTATTCAAGCATATATTTTTCACAAGCTGTTTATAGTTGGACAATTCAGGCTCAAACGCATAAACTTTACTCGATGTACTGCTTGCATATATGCTGAAAGCACCTATATTTGCCCCGATATCAAAAACCACTCCTTTAGGCTTTTTTCCATAAACCCTCTTTTTATACACCTCTTGGATAATAGAAATATCCGATGAATTTTTTCGCACCCAAAATTTACTTCCATCAACTTTATACAAAAATTCATTAGGCTTAAATATGGTTTTAAAAAAAAATGATATTAAAACCAGCCTATCAGTATACAAGATGAAAAACCATTTGTAGAAAGAGGATAAAATTTTTTTTAGAAAATTATTAAGCATATTATACTTAATTTTATTCTTTTAGATAACTAAATTCTTGATACAATTATCTAAATAATTGTATCAGTGAAATTAGAAAAGTTTTAGAAGTTTTTTTTAGGATTTCGTAAGATAAAATATGAAAAGATTTAACTTCAAGCTCAGTCGATTAACTAATAAACTAAAGTAATTTAAATTCTATATGTTTTCAAATTCTGATATTCAGTTTCTCTTTGATCTAATTATCTAAATAATTGGATCTAGGAAAGTAAAAAGAGTTGAATGTGTTTTTCAAATATAAATTAAGATATGAATTTCTTTTAAGTATAAATAGGAAGTTAAAGCGAAACCTTACTTGCTTGATTTAACATAATTTGTCGGGGATACCTGATTTGAACTGATAACTTCACCGTCATCCCTCTGCCAAGTTCTGTGTCGGGGACCAGGGAATTGAACCCTGTGCCTCCCGCTCCCAAAGCGGGCATTCTACCGTCGAACTCGTCCCCGTTTTTACACTTTATGGCAAGCTAACAGTGTGTTCTTACCAGCTTAAGCTAATCCCTGATTTGGTAGAATATGTGCCGAGGGTGGGACTCGAACCCACACGTCAGATTTAACTGACAAAGGCTCTTAAGGCCCTCGCGTCTACCGGTTCCGCCACCTCGGCTCATAACCTATTTTACTACAGTTTTGACAAAATCTCATCTTTAGTTTAACCTATAAAAAAGAGTATAAAAATGCAAGAAATTAAAAAGTCAATTCCATTCATAAGTTTTTATATTTTAAACTAAGTTGTTTTATATTTATCTTTACTAATTTTACCCAACAATTTTGTTTTTGGAACAGCAACCGTATCCAAAAGTTTATCTTTTCTTTGGGCAGGCGCCTGGCTAACATTCATAGTCTGGTTTTCAATGACAATACTAACAAACCTTGGTTTAAATCTGCTAGGTCAAATGCAAATTTCTCTTTTCTACTTTCTTTTAAATTCAGCTACTATTTGGGTTTTGGCAAGATTTGCATAGTTTACTTTTTTTAATTTCCAGATTTTACTAGGCAATTCTCTTAGGATTGGTCATTAACAGCTTACAATATATCCTTCTTCAGTTTCTTAAAAACTATAAACTTATTTGAGGAATATAAAAATTTAAAATATAAATTTAATAGACTCCCTCTCCTGAAAAATATGTTACTAAAAGTTGAGGCGGAAACACTGCTAAAACAGGGGTTTATAAATATCTACCGTTAGAAATATAAAAATTATCTTTATCCAGGTAAAAATAGCTTCCATCTCCTAAATTTTCAACAATAACTTTTTGATTTTCTTCATCCAGTCCGCAGGCAACACAAAAGTGACATTCTAAAGACTTTGAACCGTAAAGATTACAATCTTTTAGGTGGCAAAATTTCGTAATTACAGAAATTTTTCTCTTAAGATAGCTAGTAAATCCTCAAATCTTACCTTATTTAAAAGCCATGTAGAAACTCCATATTGCGAAAATAATTCAATTAAAAAATTCCATTCATGAGCCCTTTCTTCTGTTCCCAACTTTTCTAGGCCATTTATCTGATCTCCAATAAAAATAGAGGTTGGAAACATCGGTGAACTTATAACAACATCATATTCTTCAAACTCATTAGGAATTTTTGAAGCATCATTTTTCAACAACCCGAAATAATTTAATACTGCATTTACACACTCTGTAGCACAGGATAATTTGAATTTTCTTATCTTAATATTTTTAATTTTTGTAACCTGAAAAAATTCTTCCTTTAAACCTTCCAATAAATCTCTTACCTAATCGGATCTACCAGAGGTCCCCCTTCCTATATCAAGTTCAAGTTTTTTAATAATAACCTTAATAGCTAAATCAACCGCATTTTATCTATCTCTTTCTTCCATAAATTAACTATTCTATAATATTATAGGAACTGAATAGAATTCTATCAATCAAAAGTTTTTTAGATATTTTTAAAAATATAATTTAAGCTTTACTTTTCTTTATTGCCGTCTAAGGTAGACTTTATTAAAGCAAGAAAAATAGGATGGGGTGTAAGTGGACGGGATAGGTACTCCGGATGAAATTGAGTTCCTATAAAAAATGGGTGATCTTTTAATTCTATCGCTTCAACCAACTTTTTATCAGGTGAAAAACCACTTACTATAAAACCTTTTTTTTCAAAATAATTTTTATACTTTAAGTTAAATTCGTATCTGTGCCTGTGTCTTTCAAAAACGGTCATCCCGAATTTCTTATCTATTCTAATTTTTTTTAAATTTCTTGGAACAAACCAAGGGTTATTTTCATCCCTACCGTATTTAAGATATAACTTTTCTAAACGACTTCCTCTTTTTAGAACACAAGGCCATGCGCCGAGCCTAATTGTACCTCCATATTGTCTTTTTTGTAGATATTCTTTTTGATTAGGCATAATATGAATTACAGGGTGTTTTGTTTGCGGATTTGCCTCTTGAGTGTTCGCGTCCTTAAAACCTAAAACATTTCTTGCAAATTCAATTGTTGCCATTTGCATACCAAAACAAAGTCCCAAATACGGAATTTTTTCTTCTCTAGCAACTCTAGCGGCTAAAATTTTTCCTTCAGTGCCTCTTTTTCCCCAACCCTGAGGTACTACTACTGCATCTAATTTAGACAATTTTTCTTTAACTTCCTTAAAGGCTAAATTTTCAAGTTCCTCTGAATCAATCCAAAAAATGCGAAGGCAAACTTTAAAAAACGCACAAGCATGCTTTAGAGCCTCAACCACGCTTATGTAAGAATCTTCTAAAGTATAATCTCCTGTTTTTTGGTACTTTCCAACTATTCCAATTTTGACAAAACCTTTTGAATTTTTAATTCTTTTAACAATCCTCATCCATTCACCTAAATTATTTCTTTTCCTTTTCAAATTAAGCTTTTTAATAAGCTTTTTATTCAAACCTTGCTTTTTTAAGATAAGAGGAACTTCATAAATACTTTTGACATCAGGATTTGAAAATATTTCACTAGGAGAAAGACCTGATGCAAGCGCAATTTTTTCTTTTCTTTTTAAGTCGATTTCCTTCTCAGCTCTTCCAATGATTATGTCCGGATTAAGACCCAAACTGTTTAAAAATTGTACAGATTGCTGAAGAGGTTTTGATTTTAATTCTCCTATTGAAGTAGGAAGAGGTAAATAACCAACATGAACTAGCAAAACATTCTCTGGATACTTTAATTTAAGTCTTCTAACTGACTCGAAGAAAAGAAGGCCCTCGTACTCTCCGACTGTTCCTCCCAACTCAACAATAACAACCTCAGCTTTATGCTTTCTACCAGCTTTAAACCATCTACTAATTATTTCCGTCGGAATATGATAGTAAGGTTGTACACATTTTCCATCAAACTCTAAAGCTCTTTCTTTGTCCAGAACTATTTTATAAATTTGCCCGTTGGTTAAGTAATTCTCGACATTTAATGTCTCATTAGTAAATCTTTCGTAGTGTCCTAAATCTTGATCTGTTTCAATTCCGTCGTGTGTAACAAAAATTTCCCCATGCTCAAGCGGATTCATAGTCCCGGCATCAATATTTAAATACATGTCGCATTTAACTAAAGTCACTTTTATTCCGCTTGATTTAAGAAGTAGCCCTATTGAAGCCGCAGTAACTCCCTTGCCAAGGCCTGAAATCACTCCTCCTGAAACAAAAATAAATTTCATTATAAATTTAGGTAGGAGGCTAAACTTTCACCCTCTTAAAAATAATTAATTTACTCTACTCTTGTCAATATGAAAATTTTTCTTGAAAACTGTATAATCAAACTTGATGCCTCCATAGCTTAATGGATAAAGCGTCGGTCTTCGGAACCGAAGATGGGGGTTCAACTCCCTCTGGAGGCACACAAGCTTTATGAGTTTCTTATCAAAAGTTCAACCTGATTTTGAGTAATTTCATAAAGTAAGCTCATTTTTTCCACATAATCAACAGCTTTTTCAATATTTCTTTCATCTACACATTCCTCAGCTTTCAAAAGATACGCTACTGTTAAAAATAAAGACAACTGTGCTACTATACTTGGTTCATAATCTGAAAGGCTGTTTGTTTTGTTGCTAAGTTCTCTTTTTCTTAATATTCCGCTTAAAATTCTTTCAGCTTCATCTATATAACTTTCATCTTTAATAACTTCCGAAATCCTTTCTTTATGCTCATCTCTATTTAAAAGAAACAGAAATTTGTTTTCTTGTGCATCCTTAAAGATTATTATTCCTCTTCGTGCAATGTTAAGATATGCAACTACAGGACCCAAGCATCCAACATAAGACCAGACACTTGCACGTTGAAGTGCAATATCAGTTCTACTTAATGAAGTCTCACTTTTTTCAAGATCATCTAAGATTTGCTTAGCAACTTCCATACAAACTTCATTTTTATAAAATTCCAATCTCTCTATTGTATTCATTCCACCCTCATTTCTTTCTCCCATATTTACTTGAAACTCCTTTTATTTTTTTAACATAATTATTTTATCAAAATTCAATAAAAATAGACATCTTTTTACACATTAAAAAGTTTTACTCTAAATAAAAGCTTAAATTTAAAAAAAAATTTAAAAAGCCCTAAAAGAACTTCTTTTGTCAAATTTTTTATCAAATTAATGTTTAAAAACGAAAAATTTTGTAAAATAAAGCCTGTATGTATGCAAAGTATTAGAGACCAAATTGCCCAGATAGAGGAGGAAATAAGAAAAACCCCATATCACAAAGCAACAGAACACCACATTGGCAAACTGAGAGCTAAACTGGCTAGGTTAAGGGAAAAAGAAATAGAAAAATCACTTAAAAAGGGAGGGGGGGTTGGATACGCCGTTAAAAAACAAGGGGATGCAACGGTTGTTATTATTGGACCGCCTTCTTGCGGAAAATCAACACTTTTAAACAGTTTAACAAACGCAAAATCAAAAGTAGCTTCATATGCATTTACCACGGTTGGGGTAATTCCGGGAATTATGGAATATAAAGACGCAAAAATACAAATTCTTGATTTGCCTGGTCTTATTGAGGGCGCTGAAGAAGGAAAGGGTAGGGGAAAGGAAGTACTTTCAGTCGCCAGAATTGCTGACTTATTAATTATCATGACTGATGTTCAAAAGTTAGATTATTTTAAAAAAATTGAGAAAATTTTATATGCAAACGGAGTTAGAATAAATATTGTGCGACCAAAAGTCAGTATTGAGAAAAGATCATCAGGAGGAATAGTCATACAATCAAACATAAAACAAGATTTAAGTTACTCAACTATTAAAGAGATAGCCAATGAAATGGGAATTAAAAATGCGCAAATTTTGCTAAATGAAAAGGTTAATTTTGAAGGGTTGATTGATGCACTAAGCATTAACAGGGTTTACATTCCTGCAATTTATGTAGTAAATAAAGTTGATTTAATCAACTACCAAACTGAAAAATTAAAACTTGATAGTGTAATTTTTATTAGCGCTGAAAAAGAAGTTGGACTTGATAATTTAAGAGAGAAAATATGGCGAAGTTTGGGTCTAATTAGAGTATTTCTTATAAAACCTGGTGAAAAACCAAATTTTAAAAATCCGGTAGTGATGAAAAACGGTCAAACATTGTACGACTTAGCACTAAAAATTGGAGAGGAATTTGCAAAGGAAAAGTCTAGAGCAAAAATTTGGGGCACGGCAGCAAAATTTCCAGAACAAGAAGTTTCTCTGTCAACAAATTTAGTCGACGGAATGCAGATTAGATTTATTTAAAAATTAAAAATTAAAATTTTATAAAAAAAGAGAAAATAATCTGGTATGGCGTTTATTTTTAGGTAAGGGAGAAATTTTTTATTTAAATTCTTTTAATCTTCTTATAATATCTGCTAAAATATTAACATTTCTAGATAACTTCTTAATTTAATCTCCTTGGCTTTTATAAAGAGAGCTTTTACGCCTGGACTAAAGGGATTAATAATAGGGTCATCTATTAATATATTTCTTTCAGCAGCTATTTTTATTGCTACATCAACTTTGTAAACGTCTTTTTTCCCTTCCATCAAGAAGTACCAATCTTTGGGATTTTTTATTTCGGGAGAAATTTTCTCTTGAAAGTACTGGACAGCTTCTATTGAAAATTGTAGAAGAAAGCCAATTTGATGGTTATTAAAGATAGAAGTGTTTTCGCTTTTCTCGTTGGTCTTGTTTTCGCACTTGTTGGATTTCTATTAGTTCTAAATCCAAATTTCCTTGATAAAGATAAACTTCCGCATGGACAGGTATATTTGAAATTTTAATCGGCTTGTTCGTCATTTTTGCTATTAAAACAACTACCGTTACTTAATATAAAAGCTCGAAAAAATTAACTTTTACATGGAAAAGTTTAGTTAAAGAAGAACCAAAAGAATATAGTCTTGATCAAATTAAAGAACTTGAATTGCAGCAATTCTACCGAAATGATAGAAAGGGACGGAGCGGCTATTCATCCAAACTTGTATTTATTTTGATAAACGGTTAAAAAGCTTCCTTAAATTTGATGCAACGCCTATAGTCAAGGTTATAGAAAAAAAGTTAATACTGAAAAATTGATCGGAACAAGAATTGCCAACCTTTTAAACATTCCTTTTGAAGAAAGAAAACCTCCTAGTGTAGCTGAAACATTATCAGTTATCAAAGAAACCATCCAAGAGTAAATTGAAAAAAAATCAAAAGAAAAAAATAAACTTTTGCCAAATACGCCGCCTTTTTAAAATTTTTGATTTTTGGTGTAGCATTAAATTAGAAAACTTAGGGAAGCCAAAGGGCTATCCCAAAAAAATTGGCGAGATTGGCCGATGTCGCCAATAATACAATTATCAAAATTGAAGCTGGTAAAAACCTGAATCCAACGCTTGATACTCTCAAGAAAATAGCGAAAGCTTTTGAGATAAGCGTTGATGATTTAATAAAATAATCGTAAAATAAAACTATGAAAAAATCACTCTCTTTTATTACATTATTATTGGTCGTACTTTTGTCGGTATTTTCTCTTATTCCTAAATCGGCACTTGCAGACGGCATGATGATTAAACCCGATCCCTATTCGGACCGCTGGGATTATTCAGATGAAAGCAATCAGCAAGAATTTATCAATTACGAAAATGGTTTGCAAAAAATGATTATCAGCGTCGGATTTGAGGGCGAAAATAGCAATGGTATTGTTTGGCTTTTCCCGGTTCCATCAGACCACAATAAAGTAGCGATTGATGTTGTAAAAAATCTGCCTCAATTAAGTGGTGAATAAATTTCAAAAAAAGCGAAATCTAATCTTGACGATATATTGAAGTTTTTGCAGATGACCCAAATTTATACGATTCCTTTTGTAATGTTGTCTATGAGTTTTGTTCGTACTTTTGGTACAGAAGGCATAAATGCACCGACTTCAATGAAAGGACGAGACATAGAACAAGATGTTGTTGTGTATGAACATTTAGAAAAAGAGGGTATCACTTCAGAAATTATTACTGCAAAGACCGCAGTTGGCCTTTATGATTATTTGAAAAATAAAAAATTAAAAATTGGAAGTGGCTCTATTCCGGTTTTGGATAATTATATTGGTAAGGAATATTCTTTCGTTGCTTCGTGGATAAGCTCTCCAGAAAAAGCTATATCTACTCAAAACAGAGGTGTATTTGTAACATTTCCAAAGAAAGATATTTATTACCCCATGCTTCCGACAAGTGTTTAAGGAAGCAAAATAGTTCCGGCGACAATTAGAGTAATCGGGCATGTTTTGCCAAAAGTATTTCAAGATATTAAGAGTTATACAAAGACAGATTATTATATTGATAGTTATGTTATTTTTGCCGATTACTTGAAAACTTTTTATAGCGTACAAAATAAAAATATCAAATACACTAAAATAGAGGTCAATGCCCCGTCAAAATTTTTAACCGCTGATTTATGGATAAGCAATTTTGCGCCCATAAAAACTTACTACTCAACATTTATTGCCAAACATCCTGCAATTAGCGCAATACTTTTACTCATCATTATTTCGTTGATAACTGGAATTTTGACGGGCTGGATTATCTTCAAGGCGTTAAGAAAAAACATACTTAAACTGGGGCTTATTGGATTGTCTAACTGTTTATCACTTTTTGGCTTGTTGATTACAACTGTGTTAGTTAATACAAAAGAAAAAAATGAAGCTGTTGAATCAATACTTACTGAATTAAAACGAAAGGGTTATGTTTGGAAAAGAAGACTCGCGGCTATTCTATTATTGGCTGATTCACCATTTTTACTAATTTCTCTTTTTGCTATTCCTAGTTTAATTTCAGAGTTATCAGATTTGTATGATCCAGATTATTTCTTTGCAATAGAAAAACTTATATTAGTATTATTTTCAGCCGCAGTACTGATATTTTCTCTAATAATCAAGAAAATAAAACCGAAAGACAAAAACTTGTTTGAACAGCTTAAATTAAACGATTATTCGTCGTGGTTATTTTAGCCAAAAGATAGATTAAAAATTGTATTTGTTCCTCTCTTTTCGATTTCGTTTCTGATAATTTCTTGGTTGTTAGTGAAATTGGTTGGATTTACGGGTTTAGAAATTTTTGCGGCGCGCCAATTTGATTGACACGAAATTTGGCGGCGGAAAGCGAGGGCGGGCAAAAATTCCTTCCACCCAACCCCCTTCCTTTTTGCCTGCCCAAGCGTTCAGTTTGACGCACGGAGAGCACGGTCAGTTCCGTTCAAAAAAGGTTCGGATTTCGTCAAACAAACGCACCAGTATTAAACTTTCAGGAATTTTCCCGATTGGTTCTGCCGCGCGAAGCGCGGCAGAGAACGGAAATACTGACTCGCCGCGCACGGCGCGGCTCGCCAAAAAGAGGTTCGAGCTAAAGATTTCTTTGGCAGCAACCTTTTTCTCTAAAAGGTTGCTATCCCTTGCGATTTTAAGTATATGCTTTTCCAAATTAAAAACTAATCAAACAATTTCATGAATAAATTTTTTCTTTACGCTCGCGAATCATCCGATGTCGAGGATAAACAAGTTTTGAGTATTGAAGCGCAGATCACAGAATTGCGCGCCTTTGCCAAACAAAACAATCTTTCTATTTTTGAAACTTTTATTGAAAAACAAAGTGCCAAAATTCCGGGTTGGCCGATATTCGGCGAAATGATAAAGCGTATTGTAAAAGGTGAGGCGGACGGAATTTTGGTGTGGCATCCTGATTGATTAACGCGCAATTCTGTGGACGGTGGAAAAATCATTTACCTTGTTGATTGCAAGCGTATTGTGGCGTTGAAATTTCCGCAATTTTGGTTTGAACCAACGCCACAAAAAAAATTTATGATCAATATCGCTTTTGTGTAAAGCAAATAATATGTGGATTCTCTTTTTGAAAACACGAAGCGTGGTTTGCGCCAAAAAGTCAGGCGAGGCGAATATCAGAGCGTTGCGCCGATTGGCTATATTAACGACGTGAGAAACAAATAAATCATCGTGTACAAAAAGAAAGCAAAAGTTATCAAGGCGGCGTTTGAGTTTTACGCGCAAAACGATAAAAGGTTGGAAGATGTCTCCGACTTTTTGGCGCAACGCGGGATATATTCCCGCGGCGGAAAGAGAATCCACAAGACGAGGGCGACTTTTATCCTTTTTAATCCATTTTACACTGGATTATTTAAATAAAGCGGCGAACTCCACAAGGGAAAATACGAGCCAATGATCGCAAAGAAAATTTTTGATAAAGTCCAAAAAATTTTGAAGCAGAGAGGAAGACCGCATCATAAAATCAAGCATGAGCCGCAAGATTATTGCGGACTTCTAAAGTGTGCTACTTGCGGAATGTCCGTTAATGGCGAATACAGAGTTAAAAAGCAGAAAAATGGAAATGTCCACGATTATATTTATTACCACTGCACCAAGAAAAACAAATCAATCAAATGTCCCGAACCCTGTATTCGCCAAGAGGAACTAGATAAACAAATTTCCTCTCTGCTTCAAAAGTTTTCTTTGCGTGCGGATTGGGCGGAAAAACTTTTAGAAATGGCGGAAAAAAATAAAGAAGTCGCTGGACGAAAAAATGGCGCGGATTGAACAAAAGCAGAATAATTTGCTCGAACCGATGAGAAAATGGATAAATTACGCTCAAAATATAGAAAAAATCGCAAGGGATAGCAACCTTTTAGAGAAAAAGGTTGCTGCCAAAGAAATCTTTAGCTCGAACCTCTTTTTGGCGAGCCGCGCCGTGCGCGGCGAGTCAGTATTTCCGTTCTCTGCCGCGCTTCGCGCGGCAGAACCAATCGGGAAAATTCCTGAAAGTTTAATACTGGTGCCCCTGGAGGGAGTCGAACCCCCAACCGTGTCGTTAGAACCGACCTGCTCTATCCAATTGAGCTACAGGGGCTTATAAAGGTTCCTCTTAGTATTTTATCAAATAATTCATTTAAAATCACTTTCCGGATAGCTATTGACTTTTAAAAAAATTAACTTTAATTTAAATATTTGAAAAAATAAAATAATGCATTTTAAAAATTTTCATCATAATCATCTTAAAAACTCTTACGAATTGCCTAAAAAAGTTGGAATCATATTTAGCGAGGTAAAAAGAGAGTATTTTCCCACTGAAGCTCAATACATTACAGAAAAAGATGCTCAAAAAGACGCAGAGTTAATCTCAAAGTATCTTAAGAATTTAGGGGTTGAAGTAGAGCTTTATCCGGGTGACAGCAACTTGCCGTTTAAGTTAAAGAAAGATAAGCCTGATATTGTAATAAACCTTGTTGACTCTGTTAAAGGATTTGAAAGTTTATCTTCTGCTATTCCAGGGGTATTAGAGCTTCTTGAAATTCCATACACCGGAGCTGATATTTTAGGAATTTCACTTGGTTATAATAAATTTTTGGTAAAAAAAATTTTGCAACAAAACGGAATTCCCGTTCCTAATTACCAGCTTTTTAATTCTCCCAACGATTATTTAGATCCGACTCTTCGCTTTCCTTTGATATCAAAGCTTAATGAAATCCACGGCGCTGTAGAAATTACTAAAGATGCAGTTTCTGAAAATGAGAAACATCTGCGCGAAAGAATAAAATTCTTAATAAACACATACAAGCAGCCTGTTTTGGTTGAGGAATTTATTGTCGGAAGAGAAATCACAGCAATTCTTTTGGAAGGATTAAACAAAAAGGTATATTTGGCAGAAAAAATTTTTCACAAACCTAAGGAAACCTATTTATTTGCAACTTTTGAAGACCAATGGTTAAAAGGCTATGAAAATACAATTTCCTACTCAAAATACGAGGACAGCATTTTGAAAGAATATGTTAAAAGGGCTTTTGATGTGGCTAAAATGTACGATTACGGAAAGTTTGATATAAGGTTAGATCAGTCCGGAAGATACTTTTTTATTGATGCCAATTGCAACCCTGCCTTTGGACCGAAAGAAATGAACGTGGCAATTTCAACAATTCTTGATTTATACGGAATTTCTTTTGAGGAAATTTTAAAAAGATTATTAATAAATACAATAAGGGATGCTAAAGGCAAAGAAAGGCTGCCCCTAACCCCAAATTAAAAAAAATTAAGGAATAAAAGATTTTTTCATTTTAATCACTTTTTATGAAATACTTTTTTTCCAACCAATAAAACTAAAACCTTGAAAAATTCCTCCAATAAGAAAACTTTTTTGTAATAAGGGAAACTAAAAACCCTGTTTTGGCAAATAGCGACAATGTGAATATAGACAAAAGCGTTAGCCAGTGATGCAAGTGAAGTAATCTGCCTTTAAATAAAATACTGATGAAGAGAAAAACCTGTATCCATTTAAATTTAATATCAGGAAATCTCTTGTAAATTTTTAATTTGGGTTTGGTAAAAAAGTCTTTAATTTTATAGCCTAAGATTTAAAGAAATTGCAAGATTAAGCATTTTAAGCTAGAATATTTAATTTGTGTATAGCATAAAAAGAGGTACTAAAAAATGCTTGAGTCGATATCAAAAGAAAGCTTTAAAACCCGAACCAATAAAGAATTTGAAGAAAATATTCAAAGATTTTTAAAAACATTTATGGGTTTGGCTCAAAAAAGCTGGATAGAGGAAAATGAGTCGAAAAATCCGTTTATCGTGTACACTTTGGGAAGCGGTGCTTCATATATAGAACTTAACTCAATAAAAAGAATTTTTCCTAACATTTTAGGTTTAGCTGTTGATATAAACCCGGATTTTGCTATTTTTGCAGAATTTTTTGGATTTGAATTTATTTGCGATTCTGCAGCTGACGAGAAAATATATACCGATGAAGCTGGAAATGTAATTACTCCCGATTTAATCATCATAAGAAATCCAAATCCTAGAGATGAAAAAGTATGGGTTGAAGCAGTAAAACTTGCATGGAGTAAATTAAAAGAAAATGGAGTTATTTATATAACCACCTCTTGTGAGGAAAAAGAATATATAAGTAGAATATTATCCAACTCTTTAAATAAACCCATTTCAGAAATAGATGAGTTTTGGAGAAAAAATTCAAGCCCCTTAAAAGGTGTCGTTTTTCGAGATGATTTTGTCTTTCTGCTTAAAAAAGTAAATTAAAAATATAAAAATCTTAAAGGCTAGTTTAATTTTATTTTTTAGAAACAAAAGGACTATCTTTAATATAAAATCTCCATTTTACTTTTGACCAGTATTCACCCGCGTAGTCAATTCCAATCCTTGTTGCTTTTACAATCATTTTTTTAGAAATATTCTCAATCCCCTCTATCCAAATTCTTTTAGAATTTACCAAATCTTCACCATAAAAACTTTTATCTAGTTTTAACGCTTGACACAATTTCCCAGGTCCGTTTGTTAGGTTTTTCAAGTTCGTTTCTTTTCTTAACTTTTTCATTTCTTCAATTCCCTCAAGTGGCTCAAGAGCTCTTATCAAAACACAGCTTGGCTTACCCTTTCTTTCTGTAGAAATATTTAACTGCCAATACATTCCATAAACAAGATAAATATAAACATGTCCTCCGATTAAAAATTCCGCTAGATTTCTTTTCGTTTTTTTACCCAAATAAGCATGCGAGGCTTTATCTTTTGGTCCAATATAAGCTTCTGTTTCAACAATCCTGCCTGAAAGTCTTTTACCTTTATAAATTCTTACTAAAGTTTTTCCTAATAAAGATTTAGAAACTTCCAAAGTTGGTATGAGAAAAAAACTTCTCTTAAGCCTTTTCATTTTATAAAAAGAAGAATTATTATTGACTTTCTATATACTAGTCCTTTATATTTTATGATAAAGTATTGGAGGTGAATAAAGTGAATAAGAATATTTTAATTTTTTTTGGTGTTATAGTAATTATAGGAGTAGCCGGCTATTTTTTGCTTACTGGTGACAAAAATAAATATCAATCTCAAACATCTGTGAATGTTTCCCAAGAGACTAACCAAGTTCCAACCCAACCTTTAAATTCACCGACAATTTCGGTTAACACCAGCGATAACAAAGAAGTCGCTCAAGGTATAAGTATAGAGTACACAAATAATGGATTTAGTCCTGAAACCGTTACTATTAAAAGCGGCAGTCAAATAACTTGGATAAATAAAAGTAGCAAAACCGTTGAAATAGGCGCTGATCCTCACCCTGCTCACACAGGAAACAGGGAAGTTTCTGGTGGAAAGTTTGTTTTAACTCTTCTACCCGGTCAACAAGAAACGGTCATCGTTTCAAAGATTGGAACGTTTGGTTATCATAACCACATAATGCCTGTTGAAAGAGGAACGATAGTTGTAACTGAGTAAAAATTTAAGATATAAACTTGGAAAATTAAACGTGGTCAAGTTGGGGTTTCTATAAGTAAAATCCAAAGGCTATATAATTCAAATAAATAAAACTTTTGTATATTTTAATTAAATTAATTAAAAAACTAGTGAAAAAACTTTAAAAATTTACTAATTTTTTTCAAAACTTTTTTCAAAACCCGCAAACCTCTAAGTCCATAAACAAATTAAGAGTAAAGAGGTTGAAATCGCAACTTTCCCATTGATTTACCCCTTAAAGTCATTTTTGAGCGGTGGACCGGATTTGAACCGGCGGCCTCTTCCTTGGCAAGGAAGCATTCTACCACTGAACTACCACCGCACGCTCCCTGAGGTGGGCAACGAGACTCCCTCCAACTTAAGCTACTCTCGTTTTTTTAAATTATTATTATATTATGTATATTATGTGCCGAGGGCGTGAGTCGAACACGCATCTGACGCTCTTCAGGCGCCCGCCGTGACCACCTTGGCTACCTCGGCTCATTAGACGACTTATATTTATCTTAAACCATTTCGGGGTAATCTTCAATTCAAAAATTTAGTCCAAAAATCTAGAAGTATTATATCAAAAGCTTAAACACCAATAAATATTTACATTAAATAAAAAAATACCTTAGTTTGAAATTTTAACCTGGCTATAAAGGATTATTTTGATAAACATCTGCTTGGTAAACTGGAAAAATCACCATCATGGGACGAGTAAAACCTTCATCGTCAGTTTCCCAGCGTTCTAAAAAATCCTCTTTTGAAACTTCAGAAAATTCTCCTTTCAAAGGATCAACTAAATGAGTATAAAAGGAGTCTAATCTGTAAACCACGCCAAAATGAGAGTTATCGTCAGGATCTGCGGTTGATCGCCATGACACAATTATAGGCAATCCTAATCCAAGACAATCAAAAAGATCTTGATACTGTGAGTTTTCTTGAAAAAAAACAGTAAACCAATACCCTTCCGGGTGGGTTCTTAAAATCTCCCACCAACCAACATCCTCCTTCTCAAATAAAATTGTACTTTTCTTTGCATAAGCCATAGTATCAATAATTTCGTCCTCGCTAAGTTCTAACCCAAAACAGGAATAAACAATCTTAAGAGAAGCAGGAGCGCACGAATGCATTTCCTGGTACGGTTTTATTTTATCTACAGGTCTATAATTTAATATTTCCGGTCTCCAATATTTTTCAATTTTAGATTTTAAATTTTCTGTCTTTTTCTCAAATCCGATAAGTCCTTCAAGCATATCATTATACCAGTTAGCATCACGTTCACAACTTTTACAACCACAAGCTCTGGCGCTAGATTCCTCTCTTAAAATCTTTTTTATGATTACTACCTCTGCCAATCTTACAACATCTTTTTCAGTCATAAAGTACCCCCTTCCTCCAACCTAGTTTATCCATAATTTTTAAAATCCTATCAATCTGATAGGTGTGGGTATTAAACCTTCCATCTTTATATGGTAAAAGGACTATTCTCCACATTTCTCCTAATACAAGTTTGGGTAAATCCAGTCCATTTTGAATCGCAAATAGTTCATCGACATAAAGGATAGCTTGCCTTGTACCAACTACAGCAATATGTAATCCCGAATCTCCAAATTGGTTTTTAATAAACACTGGAATGCGGACACCATGATCTAAAATCAAATCTTTCCTTTCAACTATAATTCTCCAATCATTACCTTCATCCTCATCGGAAAGTCTGGCAAGTTTTCTTGACCGCTCCACAATTTCCTCCAGAGTATTAGTCCTAATAATATAATTTTGAGGACACACTCTTAGCTGATGTATTGCATAGTCAATGTGACAAGCTTGGGCATGTTCTACATCAAACCCAGTTGGGCTGACTTTGCCGGAATTAATTAAAAGATGAGCAAGTTCGTGATCTATGATTCTTCGGGCTGAATAATCGCCGAAGCATGCCTCTCGGTCAATAATAATTTTTGCTTTTTTTTCATCCTCAATAAACACTCCAGCCCTTGCTTCTTGCATTCTTAGCATTCCTATTTCTTCTTGCTTCGCCCAGCGGCAGTCTATATCCCAGTCAGATAAATCAAAAAGAGATATCTCCTCAGAGAGTAATTCTGACAATTCATCGTTTCTTGATTCTTGCTCTCTCATCCTCTAGTAAAATTAGAAATTAATCATATTTTGTCTAATGTGAATTGAAAAGTCAATATTCTGGGGCAGTTTTAGATACCTAAATTATGCACTTATAGTAAAAGGTTTTTCTTACACACATCTTTCTCATTACCTTGTCTTAAAATCAATTTCCATAAAAAGTATCTCTTGGGTAAAAATTTTCGCTACCGTGTACCAAATTTCAACTTATTTTTGGGAATTATCTCAACTAAATAAAGCGATACCACAAACTCTTATCTTAAATAAAAAATTTTTTTCTACAAACTCAAAAGACTAAAAGCGTCTACTATAGCGGCTAAGGTTTTTTTATCTTAATAAGAAAAAATTCAAAAAAGTAAAAAACTTAGGAATTTGCCTAAAATCAAAACCAGGAGATATCCTGTGGGTAATCCTGTGACCGCTGTAGGCTTCGAACCTACGACCTCATCGATGTAAACGATGCGCTCTGCCAACTGAGCTAAGCGGTCAAGATGTGCGGGGAAGAGGACTCGAACCTCCAAGCCTTACGGCACAGCCTCCTCAAGACTGCGCGTCTACCAATTCCGCCATCCCCGCATTATTATTTAAATTGTTTAAAATTTCGTGCAGGTGAGAGGATTTGAACCTCCAAGGGCAAAGCCCATACGGCCCTGAACCGTACGCGTCTACCAATTCCGCCACACCTGCTTTTAAATTAAAATAATTATATCAAAACAAAAACAAACTTTGTATTTTTAGTTTAATGAAAAATTCTATTATGCTCAAAAAACTAAAGATATTTTTTCTGCTTTTATCATTTCTCCCTTTTACTTTAGCAACTAAAGATGTTCTTGCGATAGAAGATCCATTAAGCGTTCCAAATAACATATTCGGGATACATATTCACGATGAAAAGGACCTGTTAAATGCCTCAAAACTTGTAAATTCATCAGGAGGGGACTGGGGCTATGTAACATTGGTTATTAGAGAAGACGAAAGAGATTTAAATAGGTGGCAAAAAGCATTTGATGAAATGAGAAGACTACATTTAATTCCAATTGTCCGAATCGCAACCAAACAGATAGGTGGAATATGGGAAGCTCCTTCATTTGATGGAATCAAAGACTGGGTTTTGTTTTTAAATAAGTTAAACTGGGTGGTTAAAAACCGATATGTGGTAATCGGAAACGAACCAAATCACTCCAAAGAATGGGGAGGAAAAATTAGTCCTGAAGAATATTCAGATTATTTATATGAATTTTCAAAAAAACTTAAAAATGTTTCAGAGGAATTTTTCATTCTTCCTGCTGGCTTTGATGCTTCAGCACCAAATTCAAAAGAAACAATGGATGAAGAAGAGTTTATCGAAAAAATGCTATCGCACAACCCAAAAGTCTTTGAGTTTGTAGATGGTTGGGCTTCTCATTCTTATCCAAATTCTTCAAATAAATCACTAAAAGAAAATTTCGAAAGAGGCACCACTTTTACTTTCAAATGGGAAAAAAAACTTCTTAAAAGATTAGGGGTTGAAAAAGAATTTCCTATTTTTATAACAGAAACCGGTTGGATTAATGAAAAACCAGAGGACGAAAAAAAAATTTCTGAAAAAATTATAAAAGCTTTCAACTCAGAATGGAAAGACGAGAAAATAGTCGCAGTTACGCCATTTATTCTAAACTACAAATACGAACCTTTTAATATCTTTTCATGGACGAAACCGGATGGCGGATTTTATGATTTTTATTATACACTACAAAACTTAACTAAAGTAAAAGGAAAGCCTAAACAACACAATAGGGTTGATGTGGTCGGTTTGATTTTTCCTCCGATAATTCCCACAAACGGAAAGCTTGCAGGAATTTCTTACATAAAGAATGAAGGCCAAACCATATGGGAAAAAAAGCAAAATTTTATCATCCAAAAAGGCAGAATTTTTGCAGAAGTGGAACCAATATTTTTTCTATCTAAAATTGAACCCGGGCAAGGCAGTTTTGCAATTATAAAAATATTTTTCTAAGTTTAAATCTTTCATTTTTTTAACAAATTTAATAAACTTCAACCTCTTTGATCCAATTATCTAGATAATTGGATCAAGATATGAAATTTGGATAAGTTCTGAATGTTTATATTTATAAATTTCTTATCCACTAGTACTTGAAGGTGATTTTTTGAACTTATTTTGCTAAAATTTATACAAACGGGCCGCTAGCTCAATTGGCAGAGCAGCTCCCTCTTAAGGAGAAGGTTGGAGGTTCGAGCCCTCCGCGGCTCACATTAAGCCCTTGTAGCTTAACGGATAAAGCATTGGTTTCCGGAATCGAATATGTGGGTTCAACTCCCGCCAAGGGCACTGGAATTTGACAGCAAAAAAGATTTCATGGCATTATTTTAACTAGGATATAATTGCAAAGAAGGTTAAGAAACTTTGATTTAATGAAAGAATTAATTCCCGACTCTTTCTTCAAAAAAATTATTCTTATAATTACCTTTTTTACAATAACACCTCTTACACTATTTTCGACCACACTTTCTTTAGTTTACCTCTCATCTTCAGCTTTTCAAAATTCTAATGAAAATAAAATATCAACTCAAAATTTGCAAGAAAGTTCGTTAATTTATTCGCCATTGGTGGACAATTTTCCTGCAATAGGAATAGAAATCACTAAAGAAGATGCTAGAAGCGAATTAATCAAAAAATTTACCCAAAAGTATAACTCTCCGCTTATGAATTACTCAGCGTTTATAGTTGAAATGGCTGATAAATATAATGTTGATTGGAGACTTACTACCGCGATAGCAATGAAAGAATCTGGAGGATGCAGGGTCATCCCCGAAGGAAGTTTTAATTGCTGGGGCTGGGGAATTCACAGCCAAGGAACACTAAAATTTAAATCTTTTGAAGAGGGTATTGAAAAGGTTACTAAAGGTTTAAAGGAAGAATATTTTGATAAAGGTTATAAAACCTTGGAAGAGATAATGGGTAAATATGCAAACCCAAATTCAACAACATGGGCTCAAGATGTATCTTTTTATATGTCACAAATTCAATAGTCTTCTGCAAACCTAGGATTTTATAATTTTGACTTACTCTATTATACTTTGTTTGGGTTAAAAAATTATGTCTGAGGCATATGATAAATTCGACTACCCTTCATACTGGAAGGGTAGAGAGTATGAGCATAAATCAGAACTAATTGTTTTAAACGAATTTCTTAGAAAAATCCATAAAATAAAAAAAGTGCTTGATATTGGCTGCGGATTTGGAAGACTTACACCAACATATATTCATCGAGCTGAAAAGGCAATCTTAACAGATCCTTCAATTAAGATTTTAAAGTTGGCAAAGCAAAGGCTTTCTTCTCCAAAAGTAACTTTCATAAAGTCGAGATTAGAAAATTTAGATAAAAAACTTAAAAAAAGTAGCGTTGATTTAGTTATTTTGGTAAGAGTTCTGCACCACATTGAAAACCCCAAACTTGCTTTTGAAAAGATTAATTTTCTTTTAAAAGATGGAGGATATTTTATCTTAGAATTTGCTAATAAAATACATTTTAAGTCAACTCTTTTAGAATTTATTCGCGGAAATTTCACCTTTTTGATGGATATATTTCCTAAAGAACTTAACCCCAAAAAATCAAAAAGAATAAAATTGCCTTTTACTAACTATCATCCTGACTTTATCAAAAATCTTCTTGAAAAAACTGGATTTAAAATTATAGAGGTTCGTTCAGTTTCAAATGTAAGAAGTCCTTTTATTAAGAAAATATTGACTGAGGAGATGCTTATTTTTTTTGAAAAGCATCTGCAAAAAATTTTGGCTAAGATTTTCTTTGGGCCTTCTATTTTTATATTAGCAAAAAAAGTAAAAAGTTAAACTCTTATAGTCAAAAAAATTAAATTTAATTTTAAAAATTTGACAATCCTATAACTTTATGCTATATTATGCTCACGTTCTGAGGCGAAGCCAACTAAGGTTGGCATGAGCGTCAGGATTTTTTATCAGGGTACCGTTAAGGTACCCTGTTTTTTTTGGAAAGGTTTATTTATGTTTAAAAAAGCCCTAACTTTATTTCTTTTTATTTATATCCTATTTGGAAATAAAAATTTAGCTTATGCCACGAGTGATTTTGTTTCCTCGTCGGCAACACTCTCATTTCAAAGTCAAAAATACAATGTTGAAACTGACCTGAGGGTTACCAAATTGAAAAAATTTTTAGAAAGCTATAATTCTCCGCTTTCGAAATACGCTTTTCATTTTGTAAAGGCTGCTGATGCTTATAATTTAGACTACCGGCTCTTACCGGCAATAACCGGTGTAGAATCCACTTTTGGAAAAAGAATACCTTACCAAAGCTATAATGCATACGGCTGGGCGAATGGAAAGTATATTTTTTCATCTTGGGAGGAATCCATTTATCATGTATCAAAAGCCTTAAAAGAAAAGTATTACAATAAAGGCGCAAACAATATCGACAAAATTTCAAGAAAATACGCTCCTCCCAGCAAAACTTGGGGTGCAAAAGTAAAGTACTTCATGGATAAGATAGAAGACATCCCAGCTGAATTTGACCTCTAAATTTTGATATAATCATCTTTGTATATTAAGACTTAAAGCCGAGGTGGCGGAATTGGCAGACGCGCAGGATTTAGGATCCTGTGAGGATTAAACCTTGTGAGGGTTCGAATCCCTCCCTCGGCACAATTTTTTAAAACCAAATAAGCTTTTTGCTTCCCAAATAAAAACTTTCCAATTTTTTCAAATTTATTTTTCTAATTAAACACTTAAAACAACTTGCAATTTAGTTGTAAAATTAAATTAATGGAAATTATCCACTTTCACTATTCTAAAGCTTTTAAAAATTCAAACCTTTTTTTTCTTCTTATTCCCTCTATAATATTTTTCTTAATACTTAGCTTTCTGATTATTACAGATAAAAATAAACAAAATCTGGCGATAATAAACCAGTCAACTGTTTTAGGAGAAACATCAACCCAAACACCCGAAAAATAACTAAATTTAAAGCTTCACTTTTAAAAATTAAAAAAAACACTTGACAAATTTTTCACAAAGAATAAATATTAAATTATGAAAGTATTTCTGCCCGTATTTCTGACAACAATGTTTTTTCTCCTATCTCCAAGCCTAGTATATACTCAAGGAATGAAGACTTTGCAAACTCAAACCAAAAAGGCAGAAAAACAAAAATCAGTAAAAGAAAGAATTGAAAATAGAATTGAAGAAAAAAAGGCAAGTATAGAAGCAAGGGTTAATGAAGTTAAAAAATCACATATAAGAAATTTCTGGGAAAGGATAAAAACCAGAATTCTAGCACTAATTTCAAGATTGGAAAAACTAATTGAAAGAATAGAAAGAAGGGTTACAAAGATAGAAAGCACTAATCCGCAAATAAACACAAATGATATTAAAAGGGATATCAATGATGCAAAGACTACTCTTAATTCAATAAAAGACAAACTCACTCAGGCAGATATTAATTTGGAAAATACCATATCTTCGGATAATCCCAAAAAAGCTTTTGAAAAGGTAAGAAAAGATATACAAGAAATAAAAAGGAGTTTAATTGAAGTTCATAAAAAACTTGTTAAAATAATAGGAAAGATAAAGGGGCTTAGGGTCGGAGAAAGCAGGTTTAAAACTCAAAAAATCTCGCCAACGCCCTCCTTAAGTCCGATTACACCTATTTTAACACCAACCCCTACATTTATACCAGAGACAACTAACAAAGTAGGTACATAAAAAAATATGAAGATAAAAATTATTTTAAAAAAGAACTTTTTAATATTTATTGCTCTTAGCGTGATTGTAATAGGAATGTTTGCTTTATCTACAATTTCGAATAAATTAACAGATAGAAATTTGTCTTCCAACAGTCAGTTAATACAAAAAAATCAAACTTTTGAACAAGAAATAAAAACAATACAAACTCAATCCCCTTCGGATAACATAAATGATATTGAAAAAGATTTAAATGATACTAACTTAGATGATGTAGATAAAGAACTCCAAGACATCGAAAAAGAGATTAATGAAACCCTCTAAAATAAGCCTTATCTTTATTTTATTTTTCTTTTCATTGATTTTTTTATATTTTTACACTTTTAAAAATAAAAGAGAGCAAATCCCAAAAAACAATAGCTTAGTCACTATTTCGGATTCAAAAATTATCGCTGAAGTAGCAGACACACCTGAGAAAATAAAAAAGGGATTATCGGGAAGAAAGTTTTTAGAAAAAGATAAAGGAATGCTTTTTTTGTTAAAACCTGACAGCAGACCTATTTTTTGGATGAAAGATATGCAATTTGCGATTGACATAATTTGGATAAACGACGGAAAGGTGATTGGAATAGAGAAAAATGTTTACCCCCAACCAGGTAAGAAAGAGGATGAACTTACCCTTTACTATCCTCCAGAACCGGTTGATTATGTTTTGGAGGTAAACGCTTCATTCGCTAAAAGCAATAACATCAAAGTAGGAGATAGTGTTAATATAACTATAAATTTTGACTAAATTTTGAAATCCTTTGATGATAAACTAAACTCTAAATAACATCAAGGCTGAACTCTTCCAGCTCTTTAACTCCTCCAAAAGCAATTCTATCCGGTATAAGATTTTTAGCTTCAAGTACTTTTGCCGAGGTTAAGACGAAATCTCCCCAGCGTCTGTTAACAAAATCAATTGATTCAACCAAATTCTTTTTCTTTTGAACATCTTCAAACAAATGAAGTTGAAAACCCGGATATTTTATTAAATTAAAACAGGAAACAGCTAAATTTCTCACAGGCATTCTGCATCCTGAATCACAAAGAAGTCCATAAGCTTTTTTGTAAATATCTCTGGAGTCAAAAAGTTCTGTAGAAAATGTCATACCTTTATGCCAAATTCTATTGTTGGAGTATAAAATAGAAACATGAACACCTTTAGCCTTATACCCGGCTTTCCTTAACCTTGAGCAAGTTTTTTCAACTAGTTTAGCCAAAATTGGAGAAAGATCCTTAAGCTTAGTCAATGGCTTGGGTAATGCGTAAGAATTGCCATAACTTCTTCGAGAAAAAGAGACATCGTCAATTTCATATCCCCTAAGACGGATGTACCAATAGTAAGCGTTTATGGATTTAAATGCAGCTCTCAATTTCAAAAAAGAAGCTTTGTAAAAATCCAAAACCGTAAAAATTCCGACACTATTAAGTCTGGCTGAATTTTGAATTTTTATATAGGGAAGATCCATAAGGCTGAGCTTTGAATAAACACTTAAAAAATTTTCTTTATTTATCTCCTGCAAACCATCTGGTTTTTTTAAACCGCTGGCAAGCTTAGCGAGATAGCGATTGGGTGCAAATCCGATTGAGACGGTCAACCATTCACCAATTTCTTTTTTTATCCTTTTTTTCAATTCCCAACCTATTTCAAACATCATTTCACTAACTTTTTTTGAACTTTCAGGAGTAAAACTTTTTAGGGTTTTTTCTTTAAGCAATAAATACTTATCCAGATTCGCTACAAACTCGTCTATAGATTTCGGAAAGAAATCATCTGTATAACAAGAAATCAACTTTCTTAGCTTTAAATGAATATACCTATATTTCCAAGGATCAGGAGGAAGAACTATTAAATCAGGGCATAAAAACTTTCCCTCCTTAACCTTCATACCTGTTTTAACTCCATATTTTTTTGCCTCTGTCGAGGAAGCTAAAATGCAACCATTAGGCGTATTATAAGCGGCCACAGCAATTGGTTTTCCCCGAAGCAAAGGATTTGCCTGCTGTTCTATTGAAGCGAAACAACTATTTAAGTCTATGTGTAATATCCTAGAAGGATAGGGATTAAAGGCAAGATTATTCATTTTAATCAGGCATTCCATCCGATATTTCTTCCAGCCTCCAATGCAAATTTTGGGTATTTAAAACAAGCCTAAAGAAAAGGTTCTTACTGGAAACAGAAAACACATGATATAAATTACGGCCTTGTCTAAACTTATGATGAAGCCCAACTTTAATTATCTGATAAACTCTTTTATTCCAAATTATCCATTTTGGAAAAGTTCTCATTGTCTTATGATCAAAGACAAAACCAACAGAAACAGAAGTTGAAACTTTTTGCACCATTTGTTTTTTTATATACCGAATAAAACCCAAAGTCAAGAGGAATTAATCGGGAAGTTTGAACTTCTCAATTATCCTATACTTAGAACCGTTTTTTCCCAAAATAGACTCATAAAGAATAAAAGATGAAACTTTAAAATTCCAATTTATTTTTTCCTCTATTTTTTTGATTGGAAATTTCTTGAAGTCTCTGGTTTTGAAACGAGCAAGGGTTAGGTGAAGTTTAAATTCACGCTTGAAGTTAAACTTATTTAGCTTTTGCTCAATAATTTTTTTTAAATGAAGTAACTTTTTGGGTGCTTTTCCCTGCGCCCAAATTAAATGCGGCTTTCTTTTGTTAGGAGCAAGTTCTACCTTAGCCAGCCTAACATTAAACGAGCTGGGTAATTTTATTTCTTTCAAAAAGCTAACAATTCCAGAAACATTTTCTTCATACCAAGGAGGAATAAGTGTAATATGTAAATTCTTATCGCTTATAAAACGCAACGACAAATTTGAATATTTTTTGCGAAAGACTCTTAAATCCTTTTTATTGCCTCTAAACTTTATTCCAATAAAAATCCTTTTCTTTACACCCATCTTTAAAATTTTTAAGTTATTGTAAAATCACCCTTAAATAATAGTAAAATTTATTTTAAAATAAATCATGAGCAACTTAAAACCCCTAAAATTAAATAAAATTCCTGAAGCTTTACCTTTAAAAAAGTTAATAGGACCAAGTTTTATCATCCTGGGAATGGGTTTGGGAAGCGGAGAATTGATACTTTGGCCATATCTAACATCAAATTTTGGATTGGGGATTATTTGGGCAGCGTTACTGGGAATAACTTTGCAATTTTTTATCAATATGGAAATTGAAAGATACACTTTAGCAACAGGAGAAAGTATCTTTGTTGGATTGACCAGAAGATTTGGAAAACTTGCTCCTTATTGGTTTATCATCTCAACTCTTGTTCCCTGGATATGGCCTGGAATAATTGCCTCATCCGCCAAACTTTTTTCTGAGGCAATTGGCATTTCATATTCTAAATACATCGCAATTGCTTTTATAACCTTTCTGGTTGCTTTTTATAGTTTTGGAAAGGTGGTTTATAAAACCCAAGAAAGGATTCAAAAAACTATAATTTTAATTGGTATACCTTTTATTTTCTTAATCACTTTTTACCTGACAAAATTAGAAGACTTCATTCAGTTAGCCAAAGGAATTGTCGGGATAGGAGAGGGATTTTTTCTTCTACCAGTAGGTCTTCCTATAGCAACATTTCTGGCAGCGCTTGCTTACGCCGGCGCAGGCGGAAACTTAAACCTAGCTCAGAGTCTTTATGTTAAAGAAAAAGGATACGGTATGGCAAAATATTCCGGCAAAATCACAAACATACTTCTTACAAAATCTGAAAAGGTAAACTTGGAAGGACAAACTTTTGAACTTACTCCAAAAAATATAAATACTTTTAAAACCTGGTGGGAAAAAATAAATATTGAACACGCGATAGTCTTTTGGGCAACAGGAGCATTCAGCATGCTCCTTCTTTCCCTTTTAGCTTACTCAACCGTATATAAGCTTCCCGGAGTTGAAACAAGCATCAACTTCATCACAAAAGAAGCTGGAATTATTTCCTCGCTGACTTTTCCATTTCTAGGAAAAATCTTTCTTTTTATGGCAAGTATCATGCTTTTTGGAACCCAGTTTAGTGTTTACGGCTCAAACGCAAGGATTATTTCTGAAAGCATCGCAATCATCAAAAGCGGCAAATTTTCTCCTCAAGATACCTCCAAGCTCTTCTACATATTCTTATGGTTTCAAATTTTGGCAGGAGTGCTGATTTTTGCTTTAGGATTTACTGAACCTCTTTCATTAGTTGTCACAGGCGCTGTTTTAAACGCAATTTCAATGTTTTTCTACTCAGGTATGATTTTGCTGACTAATTTAACAATCCTCGCAAAACCTCTTCAGCCCTCAGGATTAAGGATTTTTGCTGTCTTTTTGGCATTCTTATTTTATGGAGTATTTAGCATATTCACCTTAAGCCAAGGTTTAAAAAATCTCTTTAACAATTAAAAAAATGAAAAGTTATATCTTTTTTCTTCTTGTTTTAACATTGAGTCTAAAAATTGCGGTAGTTTTAAATAAGAAAATTAATTCTCAAACTCAAACAACTAAAGAGGAGGTATTTGGTGAAAAAAAGTTAAATGAACTTGAAAAATATACAATTGAAAACTTAGGAAACGCAAAAATTAATCCCGGAAAAATTTTTATAAGCAAGGTTTTAAAAAACAACGATAATAGCTCATATATTTTTGAATTGGAGTTTAATCCTAATTTAGATGGTAAAACGCTTAAAAAAACTACAGGTCTTCTAAACATTCCTAAAAATACTCTTTCATATAAAAAATATCCTGTAATTGTCATGTTTAGAGGATATGTTGATAAAGAAATTTACAAGACCGGAGACGGAACAAGAAAAGCTTCTGAATTTTTTTCTAAAAATGGATTCGTGACTATATCGCCTGATTTTTTGGGGTACGCAGGCTCGGATAAAGAATCTGAAAATATCTTTGAAGCTCGCTTTCAAACTTATGTAACCGCTTTAAGCTTAATAAATACTTTAGAAGCATCCTCACAAAATCCCGATATTATACAAGTATCAACTGAAATCAGGGATTATCAAAAAATTAAAAACTTGTTATCAGATTTCTCAAACATATTCATCTGGGGTCATTCAAACGGAGGGCAGATAGCATTAACTTTTCTTGAAATTACACAGGAAAAATATCCGACTACCCTTTGGGCTCCTGTTTCAATATATTTTCCTTACTCAATTCTTTACTACACTGATAACTCAGAAGATAGAGGAAAGTTTTTAAGAAGGCAGTTGTCAAAATTTGAAGAAGATTACGACACTAACCTTTTTTCTTTGGATATGTATTTGGATAGAATAAAAGCTCCTCTTCAAATACATCAGGGATTAAGGGATGACGCAGTTCCAAGTGCTTGGAACGATTCTTTAGTAAATAAACTAAAGGAAAGGGGAGTTAATGTTGTCTACTACAAATACGAAGGCGCGGATCATAATATGGTTCCTGTTTGGGAAGAAGTTGTAAAAAAAGACATTAATTTTTTCTCCAAATACTTAAATTCCGAATTTTAAAAAAAACTATTGACAAACAAGGTGTTTATAGCCCATTATCAAATAAGATAAAACCGACAAGTTATGAAACTTTTAATATCTCTTACTCTTAATGTAATTGCCTTGCTTGTAGTTTCCTATATCCTCCCGGGCTTCAGGTTTGACAATTTATGGGCAACGATTGTAACCGCCATTCTCATCGGAGTTGTAAACACATTCATAAAACCGGTACTGCAAATAATCTTTATTCCTCTAACCATTATCACATTTGGAATAACAGCTTTTCTGATAAATGTTTTCTTGCTTTGGGGTATAAGTTTTTTGGTACCAGGATTTCATATCGACAGCTTCTTAACTGCCGTGATAGCCTCAATTTTTCTTTCACTTGTCTCAACGTTTCTCCACAAACTGGCGGAGTAAAATTTTTTTAAACTTGTTCACTATTTAATTTTAAAATGTTATAATCTAGTATTATGAAAAAGTTTATAAAGTCAAAAATTAAACCAGGCAATTTAGGTCCCGGATACCGAACCCCTGATCATTTCAAGGGAAGTGTTTTTTCTCCAAATAAAAATCAAATTACTCAAAAATTCAACCCCGCCCATTTTAAGATCCAGCACAAAGGCTAATTTTTTTTATTTTCAAAAATGAAAAAAAAGATTTCCCAAAAGTTAAAATCCTCTTCAACTTTGGCAAGAAGCGAGGACGGTACAATCCAAATCACATTTAAAATACCTAATGAAATTATTGAAGAAACAAAAAAAACTGTATTAAAAAAACTTTCAAAAGAAGTTGATATTCCGGGTTTTAGACCTGGTCAAGCCCCTCTTTCAAAAGTAGAGGAAAAGGTGTCAAAAGACACTCTTTTAGAAAAAATCTTAACTTATATTTTGCCAGACATCCTCAATGAGGCAATTAAAGAATACAAAATTAAGCCTTCCATTTATCCTAGAATTGAACTTATCAAGGCAAGGCTGGGTGAGGATTGGGAAATAAGAGCAACCACCTGTGAATTGTCGCAAGTAGAACTTGGAGATTATAAGCAAAAAATTATTGCTGCCTTAAGAGTTCAAAAAATTTGGACACCTGACTCATTAAAAGAAGAAAAAGAAGAAAAACAGCTTTCGAGAGAAGAAAAAGAACAATTAGTTATTAAAACATTGTTAGAAAGCATCAAAGTTAAAGTCCCTAAAATTCTAATTGATGAAGAAGTTAATTCTAAGCTTTCTAAATTTTTGGAAAGACTTGAAAAACTTGGCTTATCCTTGGAAACGTATCTTTCATCAACAGGTAAATCACCGCAAGATTTAAGAAATGAATATGAAAGGCAAGCCTATGAAGGGATTTCCTTAGATTTAATCTTAACCAAGATTGCCCAGGATGAAAATTTAGAAGTAAATCCTAAAGATGTAGAAACTGCAATAAATTTTGCCAAATCAGACCCTAAAATTTCTGACGATTTTGAAAGCGAGGAAAGAAAAAAATTCATCGAGGCAATCCTTAAGAGAAAAAAAGCGCTTGAATATCTAGTTAATCTTTCCTAAAATCCTCAATTTAAATTTGACTTTCATATTAAATACTAAACTCTTTATTGATTTATTGATTAAATCTGGTATAATATCCACTAAAATTAAAAACATGGCAGCTGGAAATAACTATCAAAAAGGATCTAAATCTCCCAACCCCCTGGAAATAATAAAAGATATCGGCAAACAAACGGCAGGTCAAATGAAACATGAGGCAACTCAAATCCCTCGTGATTTTATTGAACAGCTTTTAGGAATAAAAATTCCGCAAAAACAAAAATTCTCTGGAGAACTTAATCCTGGCGAAACACTTCAAATAAATGAAGTACTTTCTGGAAGGTATGAGGAAACAGTAAAACAAAAAAACGAGGCAAGAATGCTTCTTCAAATGGAAAGAGAAGAAAGACAAAGAATTGAAGAAAAGACCGGTGAGCTTAAAATTCAAATAAAGGCTATACAACAGGAAATAATAGCTCTCTCAAAAGACACTCACGATTTAGCCCAGGAAACCCAAGTTGCTGCTATGCAGGCTCCGATTGAGCCCGGTGTGTATCACTTGACTTTCTTTGAAAAATTACTTGAATTCATCAAAAGCTTTAGAAAAAAAATTAATCAGTCTTTTGTTTGGCTACACGAAGCAAACAAAAGAGCCTCAAAGAAAAATGTTTGGGCAGCTAGGTTTGCCAAACTTGGAGCCAAATATCTTTTATCATCAGAGCACTATATTCAAAGACAGACTGGTTAATTTTAAAAATTTCAGTCTTGACAAACTGAAAGTAAGTTAAATAAAATATTTAAAATTATGAAATCTTTTTACCTCATCACCGTTGGCATCGTCCTTTTTAAGGACGAGGTCTAACGTGGTGAGGTAAGTTTTTTCTAAAACGTTAGACCTCTCTAAATAAAAAGAGAGGTTTTTTATTTGGAGGAAATATGACAAAAGAGACTCAACCAATATCAACTCAGGAATTTACCGATAAGATATCACTGCACAGAGAATCACTGGAAGAAAAAATTTATAATTCACTTCCGCCAAAAATCATTGAATTGATAAAAAGAACCAGAAACAAAACTAGACAGACTTTAGGTATTAATCCTGAAAATTTTGTGGTAATACTTGGAGAGCAAACATATGGACTTAACGAGTGTCCAAAAGTAATTGGAAAAAGAATTTTTGCTAAAGGATTAGAAAAACACGGTATACAACCAATCGAACTTTTTGCAGTATACGATATTGCTAGTTCAGAAGGGGCAATCTATAGAATGCAAATTCCACATCCGAATAGTCCAGACGGGTTTATTTCTTTAAATATACTAAAAGGATGGGAACAGAAAAAAAACGTTGCAACTGTTGGATTTAGACCCCCTACTTTAGAAGAGTTATCTAAAGCTTTATCAACAATCACCTCATTATACGGCAAACCTAAATCGGACAACCTTAAAGAGTACTTGGGAAAATTCTACTTAACACAAAGCAACTATGCCAATGCAAATATTGAGATTTTAAGGGAGTTTTTAAGGCAAATCGGATTACAAATCGCAACTTGGGCAAGTGACGGAGTTTTGGACACTTTAATTGCCAAGAATGGCGGAATGGAAGTAATGCTTTATCTTTGGCCGAAATTAATAGAAGAAGCTAAAAAACATTTCGTGGATGGAGTCAGAATCCCCGAAATCCAAGAAGCACCTTTCTTTCTTTATCATTTAGAGGGATGCTACGGACGGATGCTTACAAAATTTACCAATTTTGATTCCAACAAAGAGTTGCAAATAGATTCACAAGTTTTTTCCAAATGTCTTCACTGCGGATTTTCAGAAACAACCACTCCCCAAGAAATTATTGAGTCTGGAAGAATTATCACTTGGAGAGCTATACCGCGTGTGATTGCCTACTCAACCCTAGGAATAGCTGATGGACATATTACAGGAGGAGGATCCCGCTACAACAAAGTCGCTAAACCAACTATTGAACGGTTAGGATTACCTTACTTTCCAATAACTAATATGAACCTTGATGGAGGAATCTTTGTTTACGAAAGTTCAGCCTGCAAAAAAGGAGGAAAATATAAAGAAAAATCAGATCAACTCGTTAAAGAGGGAAAAGTGGCTATGGCTGATCTTATTCTTTCAATAGGAGTGAGACAACTTAGAGAAGTTGTAGAGGAAACTTTAAATAACGGAGTAACAACAAATACTAAATTAGTTTTCGAAAGGACTTTACCAAAGAATTCTCAAATCATAGAGTTTTAAAAGACTGATATGTCAAAAATAAAAGTTTTCGGTCCTACATGTATAGACTATACAATTAGACTAAAAGATAATCTTTTGTTAGACGGAAGTGCAAGAATAGAAAGTGAAAAAGTTTTTCTAGGCGGTACTGGACTATGCTATGCTATAGCTTTATCTAGACTAGGAAATAAAATTTTTTTTCATTCGGTTATAGGAAACGACCGTAAAGGCAAAATTATTAGAAAAAGTGTCGAATTGGAAAAAAATATTATAGCTAGATGGCAAATATTTGAAGGAAGCACAGACTACGCTTATATTTTAATCGATGACAATAGTCATAAAATTGCTGCTTCAAAAAAAGTATTAACTAACAAATTTGACAAAAATTTAATTAGAAACTATCTTATGGAAAAATCAGAAGCTATAGTAATCTCTTCTTTCAAAAATGAAATTGTCTTATCGATTTTATCTAATATTGAAAAAAATAATAAAATACCTTTTGTTGTATGGGCACCAAATATAATAAATTGCAATGAAATCGAAATCCTGAAAACAAAATTATCAGTTATTGATCATATAACACTTTCATTTAAAGAATTCACGGTTCTTTATCAAAAAATAGGAAATCCTTTTGATTTTGGGGTAAAAACAGTTACTATAACAAAAGGGGAAAACGGTTGCGATCTATTAACACCTAACAATGTTAGACACTATAAAGCAATAAGGGCTGTTGATAATCCTTTGGACACCAACGGCGCTGGGGAAGCTTTTGGTGCAGGATACATTACTTCCTATTTAGAAACTAATGACCCAGAAATTTCAGTCTGGGCGGGTTCTTACTTAAGCTTCTTACACATTCATCAGCATGGTTCAAATTTTCCAAGAATAAATAAAAATGATTTAATTCAAGTTGCAAGAGACTTGAAAAACGGTAGACTACCGAAAATTGATATTCCAATATCAAATTAGGATAAAAATTATGAATAACACTTACTTAAAATTAGACATACTTGCATTTGGAGCTCATCCTGATGATGTAGAAGCTTGTGCAGGCGGAATGTTAGCAAAATCTATTAGACAAGGACTGAAAGCGGGTATTATAGATTTAACAGCAGGGGATAACTCCGAAACAGCAGATGGAAAAACTAGAATAAAAGAGTCATTAAAGTCAGCCAAAGTTTTGGGCGTCCATTTACGCAAAAATCTAAGCTGGCCAGACGGAAATATAAGTGGAGAAGAAAAAGAAATAGAACTAGTTAAAATAATACGCCAACTCAAGCCTGAGATTGCAGTTATTCCTTACTGGGAGGACAGACACAAATCACACAGAGATGCCTCATTTATACTAGAAAGAGCCATACAAACAGCTAAATACTCCAAAATAATGCCAGATTTGCCCCCCCACAAGGTAAAAATAGTACTTTACTATATGCTCCATTACGAATTTTCTCCTACTTTCATCTTCGACATAAGCGACACTCAAGAATTAAAAATGAAAGCGCTAAAATGCCATAAATCACAACTATTTATCAAAAGTAAATCCGGAAAGTTTACTAATAGATATATCGACCCTGATTTTATGGAAGCTTGGATAGCAAGATCAAGATGGTACGGCTATATAGCAGGTGTAAAATACGGAGAGCCATATGCAATGAGAAGGCCTGTAGGATTAAAAAGTTTAAATTCACTTACAAACTTATATAGATAAGTTAAATAAAAGGGAATTTTTTTAGAGAGTTTTTGCCACTCAAAGGTTTGCATATCAAAGTAAATTAGAATAAAATTACTAAGTAAAAATAAAGGGCCCGTAGCTCAGTTGGCTAGAGCGCTTGGCTGGCAGTCAAGAGGTCAGGGGTTCAACTCCCCTCGGGTCCACAAAAATTTAAATACAATAAGGATAAAGTTAGAAATTTAAAGACAATCCTATAAGTTAGCAATTTACCCTTCCAGTATAAAAGACAGTAAAATTTTAATATAATAATATAATGATAATGACTGAAAACTTCTCAGAAAAAGGTACTACTTATTCTGAAATATATTCAACTTCCTCGGAAATGACAGCCTTACATATCCGGATGGCTTTAGGAAATGAGGCTTTAAAAATTGAGCAAAGTTTATCCGAAGTTGCAGAAGATACCACGTTTAATCCCGACTCAACAACCGAAACAGTTATAAGAGGTTCCAACCAAGAAATAACATTATATTGGGAAAGAAGATGGCAAGAAATATTAAAACAAAACCAAAACCTAGCAACTTTAGTTCCGAAGGAAAGGCACGAAAGGGAGTTAAGTATTTGGGTTCAGGAAATGGTTTCTTGCTTTAAAAATCCTAAAAACAAAGTTTTTGCTGAAAAACTAAGATCGCGAAAAATCGGCGGTATTGATTTTAGCAATTTTACAGAAGAAACAGCCAGACAAACATACGAAAGGTATTCAACAAATTTAAATCAATTTATTGATGACATAATCAGCTCTTATAATTCAAATTATGAAGATGTACTTAAAGATATTGAAGCAATCCATTGGTAAGCTGGTATCTTTGGAACAGAGACCAAAAATGGTGAACAAATTCATGCAAACGATGTTATTAAAGAACTTATTTTGACTAAACTGAAATTATCTAATTACCAAAAAAGACAGGAGTTGATTAAACAAGCAAACGAGAAAATAGTTATTGAGGAAAGACAAACTTTAAGACTTAATTGGTTCAATGAAGAAGAAAGAAAAATCCTTAACTGGTTGGAAAAGGCTAGCCTCTCGCAAATTAATCAACCCGAACAAATTGTTCAAATACAACAACAACAACAACAACAACAAAAAAAAGTGGAAATGATACCAATTAATCAAACCCTTGCAAGTGACCAAAATAAACAACAACGACCAGAAACAACAAATTATAAATTCTCTACTATGGATGAAACAGTTCAACAGATAATAGAAAGCCTAGAAAGAGGAAATCAACTTAAAATTGAAGTTGATCAAGAAAAAGAAAATCTAGAAAATCTGATTAAAAATATAATTTCCTCAACTGGTATAAAAATTGGCCCGCTGGCAGCCAAAAAATCAGTAAGAAATTTGTCCCTAGAAAATGTCAACGATTTAAGCAAAAAACTGACTCTTACGATTAATGCTGGAATTGGTTTTTTAAGAAAAGAAGTAACTTTAACTCTTGTTCTCGATAACCAACTTAACTACATAGAGGTTTCTTCTAATCCTTTGGAGTTAAATGGGGTAAACATTGCCCAAAAGATTGTCTAGAAACCTCTTTCTACATACTTCAGAGACTTTTTTCAATCTCAAGTTAACTTAAGTAATCAAAATTTTGTTATTGAAAAAGCTTTTAATTTAGACTAAAATAAAAAAATTAAATAAGTTTATGAAAAAATTAATAATTCTTACCTTTATCATTATTTCAACTACCTTGTTTTTTATTTTTATTTTTCGGCTTTCTAAAAGAATTTTTTTCAAACCCCAAGCCCAAATTCCTGAAAAAATTGAAAGCGTTGAAAATAATTCAAAAGATTTTCAACTTTTTGCTCAAAATTTAAAAATTCCCTGGGAAATAGTTTTTCTACCAGATAAAAGAGTACTGATTACAGAAAGGGTTGGAAGTGTCAAAATCTTTGATTTTAATGGGAGTCTTATAAATGAGTTTAGACTTAGTGAGGTTGTCCATCGCGGCGAGGGAGGCCTTTTGGGAGCTCAAATCCACCCAAATTTTTCGCAAAATGGCTTTCTTTACCTTTACTACACAACGGAAAAAAACGCAAAAATTATTAACCAGCTAGTAAGATTTGTTCTTAAAGAAGACAAACTTACAAAAGAAAAAATAATTCTTGATAATATTCCAGCAGGCTTAAATCACAATGGAGGAAGAATAAAATTTGGACCTGACGGCTATTTATATGTAACAACAGGGGATTCGGGTGATTCAAATTTAGCTCAAGATAGAAACAGCTTGGGAGGAAAAATATTGAGGGTAAGAGACGACGGGTCAATTCCAGAAGACAATCCTTTTAAAAATTCTGTCTTTGCATGGGGAATCAGGAATTCACAAGGAATAACTTGGGACACTCAAGGCCGGCTTTGGGCAACTGACCATGGAAGATCGGGTCTAAAATCAGGACTTGATGAAATTAACTTAATTGAGGTTGGAAAAAATTACGGCTGGCCTGTTATTCAGGGTGACCAATCAAAAGAAGGGATGCAGACCCCAATTCTTCACTCTGGAGAGGACATTACTTGGGCGCCGGCTGATATTTTGTATTACAAAGGATTTTTGTTCTTTACAGGACTTAGGGGAGAGGGTCTTTATCGGCTAAAAGTTGAGGGAGATAAACTTTCTGATTTAAAAGTTTTCTTTTTTAAAGAGTTTGGCCGACTTCGGGCTTTGACTTTGGGTTTAGATGGCTTCTTCTATATTTCAACCTCAAACACCGATGGCCGCGGAACGCCTCGTGAGGGAGATGATAAGATTATCAAAATAAACCCCCAATTTTTGATTTAGAATTAAAAAGAATAAGCTAGAATTAAGAATAAAGAATTTAGAAGCTAGAAAGTAGAATAAAGAATTTTTTCACTCCTTAATCATTAACCATCTTTCTATTATTTTGGATTTTGAATTTGTTTAGAATTTAGATATTTTAATTTCGAATTTTTTTATAATCCTTAATCCAAAATCTAATTTTCTTTTATAACCACTCTTTTATTAACCGGATCATAAGTAAAAGTTTATCCTATTTTCTGTAAAGTGCGACATTTTTGCTTCAGGGTACACGTTGTGGTCGAAAAACCTCATCATACCAGGTAGTATCTGCTCGTTCTCTTTTTCTGAAACAAAAGTGCAGGTCAAAAAGATTTTGTTTCCTTTATCAGAAAATCGAGTTGGGGTGATTAAGAAAAAATAGGATTCGGGTTTCAACAAACAGCGTGTTAGGCTGACATTGTTGTCTATTTCTATGTTTTCGTCTGGCGGAAGTTTTCAATACTTTTTTTTAGAGGATAGGTTTTGTGGAATTCTAATGGTATAAGAATTGAATAGTCTAACATCCTGTCTTTTCCAAATTGATTTCTCGTTTCAGAGATAGTTTTGACAGCATAAGAAATGACCTTGTTTTTTGTTTTTTGGGCAATAGTCAGACAATAAGGAATTTTTGTTTGGTCTTATGCAATAAGCCAAATAACCACAGCCCACAGGTTTTTAGGGAAATCAACATCATTGGTTTGGAACTTAATTTTGCTTTTGCCCAACACTTTAATCGTAGCACGATTTCTTGAACTCATCATCTATCGCCTTTGAAATTTGCTTAAAATAGAATTTTGCAATATATTGTAAACTTACAAGTTGAGTTGATATAATTATTTTGTTGTTTTTTATAATAATAATTTATGGAATTTCTTCAGAAAATTCTTCGGGTGGAAATGCCACCAGATCTGTACTTATCTAAACTAAGTGATCAGGATCAAAAAAATGTTCGTGATATTATCAGTGGTTTGGGCGAAGGAAATAATAAGGTGGGAGGATGGTTAGTTGCTGTAGGCAGTTCTGTTAGAAAGAAAGAAGGATGGAATGATATAGATTTAAGGGTTTTTGCCGACAGGGGTTGTTCAATACCTGATATCATAAGTAGATTTAGAGAGGTAGTTGAAATTTTGGGTTTTGAAATAAAGGAGGGTCGGGTCTTAACTGATGGGAGTGAATCTAGAAGTTGTTTCTATCTGTCTAGGGGCGGTGGAAAGATCGTTCATGCAATTCTTCCTGTCCCAGAGCTTGATGCTTCTGCTGAAGATGAACTTTTTTATAATCAAGTGACTAGAAAACCATTTTCTGTCCTATGTCGGTTTTAGAAGGTTTAAGGATAGCAGCTGGTAAATTTTAAATCTATAATCTAACTTTTTTTGTCTTTTCTAAACTACTTTTAACTTTTAATTTGTACTTTTGAATTTTGAAATTGTTTAGGATTTAGAATTTAGAAATTAGAATATTACTTGTGTCCTACAGTCTCTAAAAGTTTTAAGGTAAAATACGAAGGTAGAATGAGCAGAAATTTTACTATCCGTGATTTACCCAAAGAAGAGCGTCATTGAGAGAGATTAGTTAAATTTTGTGAACAAGCGCTTTCAGCCTAAGAATTTCTACAGTTGGTTTTAGGCAGAGGTGTTGCAGGAGAGTAGGTGGTTGTTACTGTTCAAAAATTGTCAACTCATTTTGATAGATTGCAAAAAATATCGGAGGCAAGTATTGAAGAATTATCAGAAATAAAAGGAATTCGCTTGGCAAAAGAAGCCCAAATAAAAGCTGTTTTTGAAATTGGCCGACGTGTTGCAAACCAAACCTCTGATTATAAAAGCAAAGAACTCACAAGCCCAGAAAAAGTATTTAAACTGATGAAAAGTAAAATTAAAGATTATCATAAAAAGCATTTTTATATTATCTCCCTAAATAGCAGAAATTACTTAATTGCCGAAATATCAATTGGCAGTCTGAACGCAAGCATTGTCCACCAGCGTGAAGTATTTGTCCAAACTATTAAAAGTAAAGCGCCTCGGTTATATTTTTTCATAATCACCCCTGAGAAGATCCTGAACCATCAGAAAACGATTTGGCTTTAACTAAAAAATTGGTAGAGTCAGGCAAAATTTTAGGAATAGAAATCGCCGACCATATTATTGTCACTGGAAATAACTTTTTAGTTTCAAAAATAAAGGATTAATCTAAAGTTATGGCAAAAGTTAATAAAAAATTAGAGATTGAAAAATTAAAAGCTGAAATTGAGCGGCTGAAAAAGGAATTGAAGAAAGAAAAAAATATGGGCTTGTTTGGGAAAACAAGACTAAAGAGGTAGTTGAGATTTGTAAAAGGAAATTGCTGGTTTTGAAGGAAGCAAAAAATTAAGAAATTGTTACGGATAAAAAAGCCGGTAAATTTATTGATTGAAGGTGATAACTATCACACTCTTTCGGTTTTAAATTACTCTAATAAGGGCAAAGGAGACACAGCAAATGGTTAAGTATGATGAAAAAAAGATTGATACTGGCCAGGAATCTCCTAAAACCAGGTAGAGTTTAAATTTGCGCAATTGACGAAAATTAATTTTATCATCTGGGATGTTTATTAGAACAAATTTTTACTGGTTTTGAGATTCATTGTATAACTATTGTTCATAATTCAAGAGGAATACAGGGGAATAATTTTTCTTATTGCCACGAATATGCATATTTTGTTTTTAGGAAAGGATTAAAAGTAATCAGTCTACGAAAAATTAGCAAAGAAGAAATAGATTAAAGAGGTTTAAGAGATAGCGGAAAAGAATCTTAGAGAACAGATGCTCTTAATTGTTTTTATCCAATTTTAATCAAAGATAATGAAATTATTGGATTTGAAGAAGTCCCAAGCGAAGATTATCACCCACAATCTAAAAATGTAAAAAGGAAAAATGGAATTATTGAAATATGGCCACTAGATAAAAAAAGGGATTGAGAGAAAGTGGAAATATGTAAGACAAAGCGTCGAGTCAATTAGGCCACTATTAAGAGTTTAAAGGACTAAAGATACACTTGATATTGAAATTGGTAAAGATTTCGGAATTGTTAGGTCTGTTTGGCAGGACAGTAGATATGATGCGGCTGAATATGGGACAAAACTAGTTCAAAAATTAGTATTTTCTACTCAATTTGACTTCCCAAAATTTATTTTTAATACATATTACTGTCTTTCGGTTGTTATTGAAAAAAAGAAAAGCGCAATAGTATTAGATTACTTTGCTTACTCTTGAACAACAGGACATGCGGTTATGCTTTTAAATAAACAATATAACGGAAATAAAACATTTATCCTTTGCACAAATAATGAGGTTGAAGAAAAATTAGAAAAAGAATTTAAGGCCAAATTTAATATAGATGAAGAAACTTTTAGAAAATGGAAAGAAACTAATAATAAATAATGACTTGAATATTCAGAGAAACACGGCATATGTTCTGTTATATGTTATCCAAGATTTAAAAAAGTTATAGAAGGCCATAAAGATTGGCCTGAAATAACAAATATAAAAACAAATCTAAAATACTTCAAAAATGATTTTGTTGATTATTATGAACCAACAGACAAAAACAAAATTAAACTTACAAAGCAAGCAACAGAAATGCTTTATGTTAAAGAGGCTACTTTTGAAAAGGTTTTGGACCAAAAAGGTTTTAAGATTTTCAAAAACACCAATCACTATACAGACATAATTTTTGACCAAACTGCAATTTTAGCCTTCAAAAAAGCAGTCAAAGATATCAAAGGAAAATTAAGCGTCTATTTTTTTCTTTAAGCGATGAAACTTTTGACGACGAGTTTAAAGATGTAAAACAAAAAGTCCAATTATCACCCATACCCGAAGCAACTTTAAGGGTGTATAGGAAGTTTTTTAAGTAAAAATTATGTTGAAATTCATAAATAATCAGATTCTTAATTTAGGTAATTTAGTGTGATTAGTGACCATAATTGGTATTTTCGTTGCATTTATTAAGTACAAGAATTGGTTATTTGATGAACAAAAACAAGTTTTAAATCATTAAAGCATCAACTAAAAATCTCAGGTTTTTGGGCTAGTGCAGATAATGAGGGATATATTGGCAAGCCGAACGATGACAGAAAATTAGAAATGACTGATCAATTTTATATTATTTACGCCATTGAAAATTCATCACTCAAAGACATAGTTATTTAGCCAGTTATTATTGATTTTAGTGATAGATTTAATGACGCATTAGCAAATTATAACCAACACATAAGTAGGATTAGAGATCTTGAAAAGTTTAGAGAAGCTTTATGCACACAAAATATAGATATATGCCAAGTAATTAGAGAAAATTAAAATTAGAACAGCAAAAATCAAAAAAGAACAGAATTTTCAGAATTTTTTAAATGGTTTCGATGAAAGCATACAAGAAGAAGAAGAAGAAGAAGAAGAAGAATTAGCAAATAAATTTTATAACTATAACTGTGTAATTCATTATCAACTTATTGATTCAAGAAATAGCGGTTGTTTGAAACAATTTTACCATATTCTTAATGAATAAAAATCTAATCAAGAAAAAATAATTGTTAAAAAATGAAAATTTTTAATTTTATCTTTTTTCTACTCATTTTATTTTTATCTTTTGGTTTTTTTTCATTTTTGGGTTGAAATTTAAGAATATAGAGCAAATTATTATTCTAATTTTAGTTCTTACTATCGGGTCTTTGATTTATCATTTTAGATATTTTAGATATTTGCGAAAGGATTAATATGTAACTAAAAGTTTATCAAGAAAAAGCGATTGATAATTTATTGGAAAAAGCCAAGCGGCTTTTGGGTTATTTTGGTGGTAAAAAATTGGTTTTTAAATCACCGACCGGCTAGAGAAAAACAATAATTATAGCTGAGTTTTTGAAAAGGTTGGTTAGTGATAGAGAAGTAAAACAATCGCTTGGTTTTATCTGGAAGACCCCAAGAAAGCTTAATATTCAAAAATGCAATGAATTTATATTTTTTAAACAAAGCATTTTTGAAGATTTGAAGCAATTAATTAATCTATATAACCTAGTACTTTGTAAATATACTTAATTAAAGATATTGGAAAGTCGGAAGTACTCTGACAGTCTTAGCATTTATAGGGGTGAGCTTTTTAAATAAATTATTTTGAAAGATTTACCACTGAAGCATCTTGGGCAATTATATCTAAATCATTAAAAATCATTAAGGGAATTATAGGCTATTTATACCCTTTTGTGTTAGGTGATAAGAATAGCAATACCTCCAACCAGCGCAAATTTATGAGGTGTAAGGTGAGTAAGTAGTTTTTCTAAATGAGTTACAATTCTTTCCTTATCACCTTCGGCAAACCCTACATTTAAATTGTATTTTTTTGACATCATACTTCACTATTATAATTTAAGATTATTTGAAAGTAATAATATCACAGCTATGCTTTGGTCAATACCTTGCTTCTAAAAACATTCCTGAGGTAGTCTGTTTTGTAAAAAAAAATAGTTTGATAGCAAAAAAATTTTATGTTAAAATTCTTTCCCTATTATGGCTATTACATATTGTCGTTTTAAAAGGGGAGGACTGCCCCTTGATTTACAAAAAACAATTCAAAAGCAAGTTATCCAAGCACTAGAAGATGAAAATAATTATTAAGCAAGAGATTTTGAAAATGGAATTCATGATCTTACCCCAAAAGAATGGAAAGGCTCCAACTTTTTTTACAGAGTAACAGTAAAAGAAGATGGAACTGGAATTTTCCATGTGATTCCAAGGTTAGAAGGAGCGGTTCCCGATTTATTGAGGAAAGAGAATGGACTACCGGTAAAAAGGATTACGCCCTTGATAGCAAATCAGAAATTATAATAATCGCAGGAGTAAACAAACACAGCCATACAGGTATAGCAATCTACGCAGTAGTCTTTTGGCATCCTTAAAACAATTAAAAATTTTTGTTTTGAATCTCGTATCCAAATTAGAATCTGAATTTTAATTTAGTTTTCTCTATAGGCTAAAAACGGGTCTTTTATTCTAACCACTTCCGCCTCTGTGTCGCTTAATTCTGCAAAAAAAGTTGCCCCTTGATCTTCCTGAACTAAACCTCCCGGAAAAATCAAATCCTTTAAATCCGGCCTTTTTGCAGGAACCTCTGGAAAATTATTTCTTACTGCTATTATCTTTATTCTTGTGGCAAAATGTTTTTTAGGATAATAAACAAAAACCATAGCGTAATAATGCTTCATTCCCTCAGAATCCTCATATACGATATGACCTAAAACACCTATTTTGTCCTCGCCTAATAAATGAAGCTGATTTACTCCTCCCCATTGACCGTGATCAAATTGCCCTTCAATAATTTTGCCTTTTAAAAGAGAATTAGGGTTTAACTGATCAAAAGAAGATATTTCTAGATAGCCAATTCTTCCCCTTTCATAAATTCCTCCTTGGGATCTGGTAAAAACACCAATCTTACCATTCGGAAGTTGAATTAAGCGAATATCTTTCATCATATCAGGACCGGTTGCAAACTTTTGCAATGAGTGTAAATCGCTTCAGCGGAAAAATACTGTCCTAAATCTGGGAAAATTTAAATTTTTTCTTGAATATAATTCAACACCGCCAAAAACAATTTCGCCATTAACAAAAGTGACAAACGGGTCTTCAATTTTGAAAATAGGAAAGCCGTTAGCAGGTGACCAAACACCTTCCTTACTTTTAAAGAAAAAAGTTAAAGAGTCAAACCAGACTTCTCTTTTTTCGACTCTTCCAGAAACAAAAGTTTCATTTACCACTTTAAAAGAACTAGTGACATTGTAAACACCGTTATCTTTAACTCCTGCAAACTTAAGCTTTTTTCCGATAAACTTTCTTTGACTTTTAAAATCATTGAAAAGTTCAAAAATAGAAGCAGGTTTTTGATTTTTAATTTCTCCAGACCTTTCCATATACCTTTTTAAAATTTTAAAAAATTTATTGCTTTGTTGTTTTAAACTTTCATTTTATTTAAAATAATTTAAATGCAAGAAAATATCAACCAAAAAAAGACATCCGTAAACAAAAGACCTTTAAAAAAGAGTAAAGAGACACAAAAAAATACACAAAAAGAATATCACGATTTTCTCACAGTGACGATAAACCCCAACGGAAGAAGGAAAAAAATAATTCTTACTTTTTCTATCTTTCTAGTAATTTTAATTTTTTCAATTTTAGGAACTTTTTATTTGAAAACAAAAGAGACGGTTATTACTGAAACAAATCAGATCCAATCAATAATCACTCCCCAACCAACTAAAGGGAAGTTAAGCGAAACCGCTATTAAAGACTTTGAAGTAGCATTGAAAGAAAACAAAATTGATAAAACAAACACCGATGTTTATTTAAAAGATAAAGAGGGGAAAGAGATATTTTTCGCAACCATTCCTGATGTTTATAGAAACCATTACCATCCCGCAGAATATCATAAAGGAAACCTTTACGTAATCCTAAGAAAGGGCAAAGTTTCTAGCAGAAATTGGAGTGATGAATTGTGGAAATATAACCAATTAAGACAAGGCTTGAAGCTATTTACAGGACAAGGAATTGATTTTAGAGTTTCCGAAGATGAAAAATTAATTGCCGTTGAAACAGGTAAAGAAGTCAGCATCTTAGATGCTGACGGCAGAGTTTTAAAAGTTTTTAAAGACAAAGAGTTAATTCTTAATTTGTATGAGGAATCAGACATTGGAATTCTTTCTACAACTTCAAATTATATCTGGCTTTCAAACAAGTTTGGTCCAAACTTAACCGGTCTTATAAAAATAAATGCATTAAACTTTGAAATTACAAAGTACGAATTATCAACCGGATCTGAATACGCAGTTAACTTTTATAAAGAAAAGGTAGCTTACAGCAATTATCCCAACCCTCTTGATGAAGTTCAAGTAGAAGAATACAAAAATAAAGATTTAAAAGTAAACCTGACTGTTTACGATTTAAATTCTAAAGAAAAAAAATTATCCAGACTTCAAACGCAAAACCTTTTTACCCAAAGTGGATTGACGAAAACACTTTAGAATACAACGATCCGACGGGATCGGGAAGAATAAAAACTCAAATTCCTTAAATTTTCTATAAAAATGTAAAAATTTTAAACGCCCTTAACTTACTCACTCTTTGAGATAAAATGTTTTGCAAATTTTTAAAAATTTTTAAAAAATAAATTTATAAAATGAAAAATATAAAAAAATTGAGATTATTTCAAAACTTCCAAGACAATGGCCTTTCGGCTTTTCTCAAAAATATAAACAGACTCTCTAAAAAAAATCCATTTTTAAACTTTATTTTAAATTTTGATAAAAAACATTTCATAGTTTTAAAATTTTTAAAAGATATTGAAAGGCTTGAAAAAGGTATTGAAAAATACGGGGTTCAAAATCAGGCTCTAAAATTTCTTTCAAAATTAAAAATCAAAACATCTGCTTACACAGATCTGACAAACAAAAACTTTCAAAATCAAAAGGGACTCCTTATCTACGGTATAAACCACAACGGAATTGTTGAACCGATTATTCTTTTTTCTTTGTTGAGACAAAAAAACATCAAATTAATTCTTTATAAAACTTTTTTTAACATCGGAAAAAATATTAAAAAATACTCCCTTCCTGTAATGGCAAAAAATTATTTAATTAAAAAGAAATTTAAACTTTTCAAAAACTTTTCAATAACTTACAAATTCCATGAATACGAAAAACTAAATTATGAACAAATAGTAAAGATGAATAAAAATAGTATTCTAGAAGCTGCGAAGACTTTAGAAAATGAAGGCATTGTGATAATTTTTCCGGGTGGGGGAGGAAACGAACTAAACAAATGGGGATTTGGAATATCAAGAATTCTTCTTTCAATTAACAAAAGGAAGAGAGACAAGATTCACATTTTACCGGTTTATTTTTCAGGACTTGGCTACAAAAGAATGATTTTCAGAATAGTAAAGGCTTATAGAAATAAAAAATTAGATAAAATCCGAGTAGGAGTATATTTTGGAAAAGAAAAGAAAGTTTCGCAACTCTTTAATGAATTAAAGGGAAGATTAAGCGAAAAAACAATTTCCAATTATCTCAGAAAAGATGCTTTTTCTCAATACGGTCTAAAGGAATTTCCGATAAAAATGTATCTTTATCCGCAAAACTATCACCTTGCTTTTTTAAGAGGATTTTTATTTTTTGCCAAATTTTTGGCTCAAATTACCCCCTTTAGGCAAATAAAGGATATACTTTAGGGGGTGGACGCACTAGGACTCGAACCTAGGACCTTTCGCACGTCAAGCGAACGCTCTTGCCAACTGAGCTATGCGTCCTTATTAAAAGATTATATCATTATATTAAAATTTTTTTAAAAAAACAATGAAAACAATTAAAAAAGGATTTCTTGACTGAATAATTAAAAGCTAATAAAATTCAAAGGCATAATTTATGAATTCTGAACTGGAAAAATTAAGGCACTCAACAAGTCATCTTTTGGCTGCAGCAATTGTCAAGCTTTATCCCCAAGCAAAACCAACAATAGGACCTCCTATAAAGAATGGTTTCTATTATGATTTTGATAATTTAAAGATCTCTGAAGAGGATTTTCCAAAAATTGAAAATGAGATGCAAAAAATTGTAAAGAACTGGAAAAAATTTGAAAGAATTGAAGTGACACCCCAAAAGGCTAGACAGCTTTTTAGAAATAACGAATACAAAATTGAACTTATTAAAAAATACTCCAAAATGGGTGAAAAAATTACTTTATATAAATCCGGAGAATTTATTGATTTATGTAAAGGAGAACATATTGCCGATCCTTATAAAAATATAAAACACTTTAAACTTTTATCAGTTGCTGGAGCTTACTGGCAGGGAAATGAAAAAAATAAAATGCTTACCCGAATATACGGAACTGCATTCAAAACCAAAGAAGAATTACAAAACTATTTAAAATTCCTAGAAGAAGCACAAGAAAGAGACCACAGAAAAATAGGAAAGGAACTTAAACTTTTTTTGATTTCAGATGATGTTGGTTCCGGATTGGTTCTGCTTACTCCCAAAGGAGCGATGATCAGAAGGGAAATTGAAAATTTCATAATTGAAGAGCAAACCAAAAGAGGCTACCTTCATGTTTATTCTCCTCATATCGGAAGAAAAAGTCTTTGGCAAACATCAGGCCATTGGGACTTATATAAAGACAAAATGTACTCTTCAATGAAAATAGACAAAGAAGAATATTTAATCAAACCCATGAATTGTCCATTTCATATGGCGATATACAAATCCCAGTTAAGAAGCTATAAAGACCTCCCAATAAAAATTGCAGAAATAGCAACAGTTTATCGTTATGAAAAGACAGGCGAGCTTTCAGGACTTTTAAGAGTAAGGCACATAACCCAAGATGATTCTCACATATTTTGCCGCGAGGATCAAGTTGTTGACGAATTCATCGGAGTTTTTGAATACACAGAGTATCTTCTCAGAGTTTTCGGAATCAAAGATTATTATTTACGGCTTGGATTAAGATCTCCGAAAGAAAAATACTTGGGAAACGATAAAATATGGAAAAAGGCAGAAGAAGAAATTGTAAAAGCGATTAAAAAGAAAAATTTAAGTTATATCAAAAGCCAGGGAGATGCTGCCTTTTACGGTCCGAAACTAGATATTCTGATAAAAGATGCCTTAGAAAGAGAATGGCAGTGCGGAACAATACAAGTTGACTTCATGCTTCCTGAGAGATTTTCACTTTCATATATTGATAAAGGCGGAAAAGAAAAAACGCCGGTTTTAATTCACAGGGCTCCACTTGGTTCACTTGAAAGATTTATGGCAATTCTTATAGAACACTACAAAGGTAGCTTTCCAGTATGGCTTTCACCGGTTCAGGTCAAAATTATTCCGATAAGTACAAGAAATCAAAACTACTGCCAAAAAATACTTCAAACACTAAAAACTGAAAAAATAAGAGCTGAAATTGACAGTGAAAACAAGACTCTTTCTTACAAAATTAGGTCGGCAGAGGTAGAAAAAATTCCATTTCTTATAATTGTTGGAGACAAGGAAGAAAAATCGGGTAAAGTTGCGCTAAGACAAAGAAGCGGCAAGGATTTAGGTCAATTGACAGTTGATGAATTTATTCAAAAAATTAAAAAGGAGATTGACTCAAAATCTATAATCCTTTAAAATTAAAATAAGTTTAAATTCAAAAAGGCATTAAGTTGAAAATAGGCAAATTTAACTGGCGAATAAATCAAGAAATTAGGTCTCCTGAAGTCAGGGTTATAGGTACGGATGGAAAACAAATTGGTGTGATGAAGAGGGAGGAAGCACTTGCAAAAGCGAAAGAGAAGGACTTAGAGCTGGTCGAAGTAGGTCCTAACGCAAATCCGCCGGTTGTCAAAATTGTAAATTTAGGAAAGTTCAAGTACGAACAGGAAAAAAAATTAAAGGAAAGTAAAAGGACTAAAGCAGGAAATCTAAAGGAAGTGAGATTTTCTCCATTTATAGCCGAGCATGACTTCAATATAAGAGTATTGAAAATTAAAGACTTTTTAGGCAAAAATTATAAAGTGAGGGTGACTGTCGTGTTCACCGGTAAACAAATGGAAAGCAAATCCTTTGGTTATGATATTTTAAACAAGGTTTTAAAAGAACTAAATGGAAGTGTTTATGTTGACATGGAACCGAAGTTTTTGGGAAGACATCTAGTTATGATTATTTCTCCTGTTAAAAGTAATAAAAATAAAAATTTGTAGAATTTAAGACAAATTGTTATAATCTCTTATCTTAATCAAATTATTAATCAGATGCCAAAAATTAAAACCAAAAAATCAATACTCAAAAGGTTTAAAATTACCAAGAAAGGAAAAGTCTTAAGGCGCCAAGGTTTCAAAAGACATTTAAATGTCAAAAAAAGTGCCAAGAAGAAAAGAAACTTAAGCAGAATGGTTGAGGTTAATAAAACGCATGCTAAAAAAATTAAAAAAATTTTGACAGGAATTTAATTTTATCTTTTAAATATATGACTAGAGTAAAATCAATATCGGCAAGAAAACACAGAAAAATTTTAAAGGCCGCTAAGGGTTTTAAACAAGCAAGAAGAACTCGTGTAAAGGCAGCTAAAGAAGCCATTTTGCATAAGGGACAGTATTCTTATATTGGAAGGAAACAAAGAAAAAGAGATTTTAGAAGACTTTGGATTGTTAGATTAAACGCGGCATTAAGGGAACATGGTCTTTCTTACAGTAAATTTATATCAAAGCTTAAAAAACAAAACATAGAATTGGACAGAAAAATTCTCGCGGAAATTGCCGTAAATGATCCTTCCACTTTCAATAAGATAATCTCCGAGATAAAATAAGTTTATTAAAACTTAAATTTTTTTCCTAAAACATGCAAGAAGAAATACAAAACCTCAAAAATCAAGCATTAGCGCAAATAATGGAAGTAAAAGATGCAGAGGAGCTGGAAAATATTCGTATACAACTTTTAGGAAGAAAGGGGAAATTAAACATTTTAATTAAAAAACTCAGGGAAGTTGACAAGGAACAAAGAAAAAAGCTGGGGCAGATGATTAATGAAGCAAAGATTACCATAATTTCTGAATTAAACTCCAAAAAAAACTCTTTTCGTCAATATGCCAGAGAATGGTTTGATCCAACAATCCCAGGCAAAAAGCCACAAATGGGACATCTTCACCTTGTCACCAACGCAGTAAACGAGATATCAAGAGTTTTTGAAAAAATAGGGTTTGTAAGGGTAAGATATCTTGAGGTTGAATGGGATTGGTTTGCATTTGAATCTTTAAATATGCCGCAAAACCATCCGGCTCGTGATGAATGGGAAACATTCTTTATTGACGAAAAACCACATCCGAAATACGGACAAATGGTTCTAACCCCGCACACCTCATCGGGACAAGTAAGAGAAATGTGGAGGGTAAAAAAACCTCCGATTAGGATGATAAATATAGCGAAATGCTACCGAAGACAATCGGATGCTTCGCACTCTCCCATGTTTCATCAAATTGAAGGGCTGGTAGTCGACAGGGAAATTTCAATAGTTCATTTAAAAGGTACAATCGAATACTTTGTCAAAAGTTATTTTGGTAAAGAAAGAAAAACCCGTCTTCGGCCTTATCATTTCCAATTCACAGAGCCTTCGTTTGAAATAGATATAAACTGTGATATATGCGCGGGAAAAGGCTGCAAAGTTTGCAAACAAGGTTGGTTGGAATTAGGTGGAGCCGGTATGGTTCATCCGAATGTTTTAAAAAGCGGAGGCATTGATCCTTCAAAATATAGGGGGTTTGCATTTGGTTTCGGTATAGAAAGAGCACTCTTAATGAAAACAGGGCTTAAAATTCCTGATTTAAGAATTCTTTATAGTCCAGATTTAAGATTTTTGACTCAGTTTTGAAGCTTAAAATGAATATCTTAGTTCCTTATAGTTGGTTAAAAGAATTTATAGAAACTAAAGCAGATCCTGATGAAATTGCAAAATATCTTTCTTTGTGCGGACCTTCTGTTGAAAAAATAAAAAAGGTTAACGGCGATTTTGTTTTTGATACAGAAATAACAACCAACAGGGTAGACTTGGCAAGTGTCTACGGTATAGCCAGAGAAGCGAGCGCAATCTTGCCGCGTTTTAAAATAAATGCTTCACTTAAAAAAATAGATTCAAAAATAAGCCAAAAATTCGCTTCAAAAGTAAAATATCTTGAAGCAAAAGTAGATGAGGAACTTTGCCCTAGGTTTTGCGCAATATTAATTAAAGATGTTAAATTTGGTCCTTCCCCTGAATGGATGAAAAAAAGGCTAAATTCAGTGGGTTTAAGACCTATCAACAACATAGTTGATATTTCCAACTACATAATGTGCGAAATAGGACAGCCTGTTCACACATTTGACTACGATAAAATATTCGGAAAAAATATGATTTTAAGAAAATCTAAAAAAAATGAGAAAATAACTACTCTCGACGGAAAAACGCTTACCCTCCCAGGAAATGATATTGTGATAGAGGACAAAGAAGGAAAATTAATTGATCTAGCGGGAATAATGGGTGGATTAAATTCTGCCATTGACGTAAATACAAGAAATGTTCTTCTTTTTATCCAAACCTACAATCCAAGCTTTATTAGAAGAACATCTATGCTAATAGCAAAAAGAACTCAAGCCGCAAGCCTCTTTGAAAAAGATCTTGATACTGAATTGGTAACATTAGGAATGGCGAGGGGAATAAAACTATTCGAACTCCTAACACAAGGTAAACCAGAAAAAGAAATTCTTGATATCTATCCAAACCCGTATAAGCCAAAATTCGTTAAAATATCACTTTCATTTATTAAAGAATTATTAGGAATACCAATTCAATTAAATGAAGTGGCAAAAATATTAAGATCCTTGGAATTTGATGTTTTTAGAAAGAAAGATGAATTGAAAATAAAAATTCCCTCATTTAGAAGCAAAGATATAAATATCCCAGAAGACATAGTAGAGGAAATAGCAAGAATTTATGGATATCACAATATACCAGGCAAGATTATGGAGGGAAGATTACCCGAGCCAAATTTCGATTCGCAAATTTATTTTGAGGAAAAACTTAAAAATATTCTCAAAAATCTCAACGCGACAGAAGTTTACACCTTGTCTTTAGTTTCAGAAAAAGAGGCAGGAAAAAATTCGCTGAAACTTAAAAATCCTTTAGGCCCTGAAAATAGCTATTTAAGAACTTCACTTTTGCCTTCTCTTATTAAAGCATCCTCTAAAAACTTTTTTATCAATAAACCTTTCCATCTTTTTGAAATCGCAAATGTGTACATACCCAGAAAGGGAGACCTTCCTGAAGAAAAAATGATGCTTGCCGGAATATTTAAAAATTTCGACTATATATCTGCTAAAGGAATAGTTGAAAGCTTGCTTGAAACGCTAAACATTAAAGTGGGATTTATCCCAGAAGATTCTATTTATTTTTTACCAAATAGAAGAGTAAAAATTATCTCTCAAAACACTTACCTAGGAGAGTTAGGGATTTTGGAAATAGAAAATCTTATCTATTACGAATTCGAGGTAGAAAAACTTAAACTTTTTCATAAAGAAATTCCTACTTATAAACCAATACCAAAATATCCAGCCCAAATAGAAGATGTTTCCTTTTTACTGCCGGAAAAAACTGAAATTGGAAAGATTATTGAGTTAATTAAAAAAGAAGAAAGTAAAATATCCAAAATTGAGCTTTGGGATGTTTATAAAAACTCTTTTACACTAAGAATTTGGTATGAGGACCCAGAAAAAACACTAACTGACAAAGAAGTTGAAAAAATAAGAAATTCGTTCCTTAAAAAGATTAGAGATAAATTCGCTGTTAGAGTCAAAAACTAAAAGCTAATCTTTTACTCTAACTCTTTTTGTCTCACCTCGAATGGTTATAAGCTCGGTTTTGCCAACATCCCACCCCGGTTCAACTTCCCACCACCTAGTCTCGCCTCTCACCGACAAGTCTATAGCTGAAAGTAAATCTTTATTTTCTTCTTCAAATTTTAAATATCCAGGTCTTTTTACCAAACCAGCCATAATTTTTGCAGCCTTTTTATTTTTTCCTTGGGCTATTCTAAGCTGGGCTCTAAAGTAATCCTTTAAAAATCCCTTAAAATTCGGGTCTATATCTTTAAAATGACTGCTAATATCAGACCAAAATCTTGCGTAATTATTTTTTAGTGCATTTAAGCTATCAAACCCTTGAGCAAAAATTAGCAGTTCCTCTTCTTTTGACATCTATTAAAGTAGGCAGGTTAAAAGATATTATAGCACCTTAGGGAAGAGTTTAGGGCATAAAAAAAGGAGTGGGAGAGGAAACTGAAGTAGTTGTTGGTGTCGGCGTGGGAGTAGGAGTAGGCGTTGGAGAAGGAACAAAGTCCCAAGCTACATTTACACCAACGGTTATCGTTTTTTCCGCGCTGTTTCCGCTTTTGTCTAATGCAAAAGCTTTTAATAGATGAACTCCCTCAGGCAAATTCACATCGTGCTGGTAGGGAGGAGAAACAAAACTTCTAATTTTTACTCCGTCTATTTCAAGTTGAACCTCTTCTATATCATCAATCGACTCCGCCTTAATCTCTATCGTAAAATCATTCGGCAGGTTTGATGTTTTGTCTTTAGGGTTCACAAATTCAACACTAACCGGATTAGAATCGCAATACTGGGTCGGAGGCCGGTATCTAGCATCTTGCTGCTGACTAATCCAGAAATTAATTCCTTCCTGCCAACGGTTTACTCCGTCTGTACTCACCGGATCTTCTTCTTTTAAAATTATGAATTCTTTTTCCTCATAATTTCCAGAAGAAATATCAGAAGGTGTCGCAAGCTTACCATCACTTTTGCAAACCTTAAGCTTTACATGAATCGGATCATCATCTGTTGGCTCTGTCCCTACAATAAATTTCTCAATTCTAGAAGGAAAACCGTCATGAGCAGCATAACCGGAAATAACATCAACCGCTTTGGTGACTATTCCGGAAGGAACTTCAAAACCAATGTTTGGTTTGTCTTTTAAAGCTTCCAAAATAACCTTTCTCCATATTGGAGAAGCACCGGTTACTCCTGAAGCAACTTGAAGCATTTCAGAGTTGTCATTATTTCCGACCCAAACTCCGACTAAAACTTGAGTATTTCCTCCTATAGCCCAATTGTCTCTTTTATCGTTTGTAGTTCCGGTTTTAACCGCAATTGTTCTTCCAGGTATATTTAAAAGTGAATTTGGTCCAAAAACATCTTTTCTCGCATCGTTATCGGATAGAATATCTGCGATCAAGTAAGCTTCCTCGGAAGTTAAAACTTTCTTTCCTTTAGATAGTTTTGCTTCTTCCAAAACTTTCCCTTTTAAATCTTCTACTTTCAAAATCGCGGTTGGATCAACTCTAAAACCTTGATTTAAAAAAGAGGCGTAAGCTCCTGTTAATTCTAAAAGGGTCACATCGCCGCCACCCAATGTCAGAGATAAACCGAACTTCTTTAAATTTTCCTCACTTGGCTCAAGTGTCTTTATACCCAAATCGTAAGCGGTTTGCAGAACGTCTTTTAATCCAACTTTTGCCAGCATCTTTACAGCTGGGATATTTATCGAATTGCCCAAAGCGTATCTAATTTGTATAGGACCTCTAAATTTCCCATCATAATTCACCGGTTTATACGCCGGCTGTCCAACAATAGGAAACTCGGTTGGAGTATCCAAAAGAACGCTTGAGGGAGTATATCCCTTTTTAAAGGCGGTAGCGTAAGTTATTGGTTTTATCGCACTTCCAGGCTGATTTAAAGAGGTGGTAACATTTACCTGACCATCAATTTCTGTATCATTGAAATCGCGAGAACCTACCATGGCTAAAATCTCTCCGGTCTGAGGATTAAAAACAACTACACCTCCATTGGTTATATGAAATTTTTCGACCTTTTCAATTTCCTCTTTAACAATTCTTTGAGCCTCTTCCTGCAAATCTAAATCCAAAGTGGTTGTGACCTTTAATCCTCCTTGCTCAACGACACTTTCTCCATATCTTTCTTCCAAAATCTCCTTGACATACTGAACAAAATGAGGGGCTTTAAAATTTGCTCCTCTTTCCTGAAACTTAAGATTGGACAATTCTTTAATTGCCTCGTTTTCTTGCTCTTCGCTTATGTAGCCGTCCTCACGCATTCTTCTTAATACCTGTTTAGTTCTTTCAATGTAGGCATCTTTGTGAGAAGAATATGGAGAATAAACACTTGGTTTTTGCGGTAATCCGGCTAAAAACGCTGATTCAACCAAATTAATATCTTTGACGCTCTTTCCAAAATACATCTCCGACGCAGCTTCAACCCCCCAAGCAGTACTTCCATAAGGTGCCTCATTCAGATACATTTGAAGAATTTCGTCTTTTGAATACTTTCTCTCAATCTGAAGCGCCAAAACGAATTCACGGATTTTTCTTGACAAAGTTCTCTCGGGAGTCAAAAGAACATTTTTCACCAACTGCTGAGTTAATGTCGAACCGCCTTGAAGTCTTCTTTTAAAAATAATGTTGTAAATCGCCCTAAGCATCCCTGTGAGATCGTATCCTTTATGCTTATAAAAATTTTTATCTTCAATAGAAACTGTGGCATCAATTAAATATTTTGGAATATCTTCAAACTTAACAGGAGTTCTTCTTTGTTCAACAAAAATATCATACAACACCCTTCCTTTTCTGTCTAAAATCTTAGTCGAATAACCCTGCCTTCTGACTATCTTATCAGGTGATGGCAGGTCGAATGCAAGAAGAGGAAGCAGTATAAAAAGTCCAAAAAAAATAAAAACTACTGTCAAAAAAGAAAATTTTGCTAGCCTCAAAAGACGCTTACTTCTGGAAAAATTTTTATAAGATAGGCTTTGCTTGAAAAAAAATGGTTTTCTCAGTAGATTTCTCTTTATCATCTTAAACTTTATTCTAACAAAATAAGCTAAAATTAAAAACCTTTTAAAGGAAAACAATAAATTTTGACGAAGCAAAAAAAAGGATATAAAATCTTAAAAGTATGAATATTAATATTTCTAAGATTTTAAGCCGCTCTGTCAGTAGTATAATTCCCTCAAAAAAGGACTTAAAAGCTTTACTTCTTAGCGGTAAAAAATTGAATGTTTACTTAGGAATAGATCCAACATCAACTAAAATACATTTAGGAAACGCTGTTTCTTTGAGGAAACTTCAAGAATTTGCCCAACTAGGACACAAAGTCACCTTTTTAATTGGAGATTTTACCGCATTAATAGGAGACACATCAGATAAGCTAAGCGAAAGGCCAATTTTAACCTACGATCAAATCAGGGAAAATTTTAAAACTTATAAAAAACAGGCTTCCAAAGTTCTTGATTTTTCAAAAGTTAATGTGAAGTACAATAGCTCGTGGTTAAAAAGGCTGACTTTCTCAGAAATAATCAAATTGTGCCAAAACTTTTCTTTAAATGACTTCATAGCAAGAGAACTTATTAAAAAAAGGCTTAAAGAAGAAAAAAAGGTTAGACTTGACGAGGTTATATATCCTGTTATGCAGGGATATGATGCTTTCATTTTGGATACAGACATTCAAATCGGAGGAGCAGATCAAATTTTCAACATGCAGGCGGGAAGACATCTTTTAAAAAAAATTAAAAACAAAGAATCTTTCATTTTGGTAACTAAATATTTGGAGGGAACAGACGGCAGAAAAATGAGCAAAACTTGGAACAACGCTATCTGGCTTGAAGATGAACCAAATGAAATGTTTGGAAAAGTGATGTCAATAAACGACAGACTAATTCTTAACTACTTTGAAATGACTACTAATTTAGAGATAAAGGAGATTGAAAAAATAGAAATAAACCTTAAGAAAGGCGAAAACCCAATTATTTCCAAAAAGAAACTCGCATTTGAGATAGTAAAAGAGCTTCATTCTGAAAAAAAGGCAATTCAAGCGCAAGATTATTTTGAAAAAACCTTTCAAAACAAAATTATTCCTGAAACTGTGGATGAATTTAAAATAGAAAAAGAGGAAAGCATTCTAGAGGTTTTATCCAAGTTTTTAAAAAGCAAGTCACAAGCAAAAAGGCTAATTCAACAGAAAGCTGTTGATGTAAACGGAAAAACAATAACAAACTTTTCGCATAAACTTTTAGGCGCAGAAGTGATAAGGATAGGAAAGAAAAAATTCTTAAAGGTTGTAAAACTATGATCTTGAGAAAACTTTTAAAAAACAAAAAACGCATTTTTTTCACTATTTTGTTAATTATCTCGGCAATTGGTTTGCTTTTAACAAATTTCCTGCCTTTTTTCTCCGTTTTTCTTAAATAAAACCATACAAAGTTCTTAAGCCTTTAAAAAACTTTTTAAAAATTTCTAGCTATAATATAATTTCTATACAGTAAAAAGTAATGGAATTAGAACTCTCAGTCAGCAAACTCAATTTTGTAGGACCTATTTACGCCAGGCGTTTAAAAAGACTAGACATTCACACAGTTTCAGACTTACTCCACCATATTCCTCACAGGTATCAAGATTTCAGGATTATCTCCGATATTGAAAGAGCGCAAATTGGGGAAATTGTAACCATCAAAGCAAAGGTTCTTGAAATTAAAAATGTTTATACAAAAAAAAGAAAAATTTTGCAAAAAGCGATAGTTGCCGACCAAACCGGCGAAATGCAAATCATTTGGTTTAATCAAAGATACCTGGTTAAAAATATTGAAGTCGGCAAAATTTATTCTTTTGCCGGCAAAGTAGATTGGTTTGACAAAAGAAAAACATTAATTTCTCCCGAGTATGAAAAGGTTGTAGATAAAGTTACTTTGCACACAGGACGCTTGGTCCCAATATATCCTGAAACATATAAACTATCATCAAAATGGCTTAGAGGAAGAATTTTTTACTCTTTATCTAAATTTAAACCGCTTCTTGAAGAATTTTTACCAAAGGATATTCTTCTAAAAAACAACCTCATGGATTTTCAAACTGCTATAGAAAAGGTTCACTTTCCAGAAACTTTGGAAGAAGCACAAAAAGGGAGAAAAAGGCTTTCTCTAAACGAGCTTCTTTTTTACCAATTAAGAAGTCTTTACAGAAAAAGCGACTGGAAGAAAATAAAGGTAAATCATAAACTTTTTATAGATAAAAAATTAATAAAAATCTTTATTGATTCACTTCCTTTTGAATTAACCAAATCTCAAAAAAAAGCAATTGAAGAAATCTTCAACGATCTTAAAAGTGAACACCCGATGAATAGACTTTTGGAAGGAGATGTTGGAAGCGGTAAAACTGTTGTTTCGGCGGCTTGCTCTTTTGCATCTTTCGTCAATGGATATCAAACTGTTTTTATGGCGCCTACGCAAATACTTGCAAATCAGCACTTTAATACGCTAAAGAACCTTTTGGAAAAATTTAAAGTCAGAATTGAACTTGTTACAAGCTCAATTAACAAGAAGGATTTTGGTAAAACAGATATTTTTGTGGGGACGCATGCCCTAATTCATAAAAAGGTTTCTTTTGATTCAGTAGCTTTGGTTGTAATTGATGAACAACACAGATTTGGAGTGGAACAAAGGTCTAAACTTATCAAAAAATCATCCGAAGGAAGAAAAGCTCCGCATGTTTTAACAATGACAGCAACCCCTATACCACGGACTGTTGCCCTAACAATTTACGGCGACTTGGATTTATCAACCCTTGATGAACTTCCAAAAGGAAGAAAACCGATAACTACATGGCTTGTTCCCCCGCAGAAAAGAGAGGCTGCCTATAAATGGATCGAAGAAAAAATAAAAAATGAAAAAGTTCAAGGATTCGTTATTTGTCCATTAATAGAAGAATCTGAGGTTGAAACAATGAAGCAGGTAAAAGCCGCGACTAAAGAGTTTGAAAGATTAAAAATTATCTTTCAAACTTTAAAAATTGGGCTTCTTCATGGAAAACAAAACGCCGACAAAAAAAACGAAGTGCTGGAAAGTTTTAAAAAAGGCGATATCGACATTCTTGTAGCTACTCCTGTTGTAGAGGTTGGAATAGATGTTCCAAATGCAACCCTTATGATTATCGAAGCGTCTGAAAGATTTGGACTAGCACAACTTCATCAGTTAAGAGGAAGAATTGGAAGAGGCGAAAAAAAATCCTACTGTTTACTATTCACAGAAAGTAAATCCGAAAAAGTATTAAAAAGACTCAATGCTTTAAAAGAAAATAAATCCGGCTTTGAACTAGCTGAATTAGACCTAAAATTAAGAGGACCCGGAGAAATATTTGGAACAAGACAACATGGATTTCCAGAACTTAAAATTGCCTCTTGGCAGGATACAGAACTTATCAAGAAAGCAAGAGAAATAGCGCAGGAAGCAATAAACTCAAGATCAAAATTTCAAAAATTATTTCAAAAATTAGAATCTCAAAACATTACACCTAATTAATCTCCTTAGGCAAAGGTTAAAAAATTAAATAAAGGATTTACAAATTTAGTATTAAAGTCTAAAATTATAACATGCCGCCAGTACCGAAGAAAAAACACACCAAAAAAAGATCGGGAAAAAGAAGAGGTAGTCCCAGCAAAAGAAGAAGTTTGCCAAATCTTTCTAAATGCCAATCTTGCGGAAAGTTAAAGCCATCTCATGTGGCTTGTCCTTTTTGCGGATTCTATAAATAAATTTAACCGACTTCAGAAAATTATAACTACTAAAAATGAAAACACCTAAAGATCCAAGACATTTAAAGCGGAGAAGAATTGTAAAAGAACTTTTTGCTAAAAGCTTCATTAAACAAAAATCCAAAAACAAACTGGCTGAAAAAATTTTTTCAAATCGCAAAAAGATTGATGAGGAAATTCAAACCGTCCTTGAATCATGGCCAATTGATAAAATTAACAAAATTGACTTGGCTATACTCAGACTTGCGGTTTACGAGTTAAAAGAAACAAAAACGCCGCATAAAGTAATAATTGATGAGGCAGTTGAACTTGCTAAAGAATTTGGAAACGAAACATCTCCTTCCTTTGTAAATGGAGTTTTAGCTACAATACATAAAAGAATAAACAAAACAAATGAAGGAGGAAAATAAACAAAAAGACTTAAAGGTATTAGTTTTGCAGAAATTAGCTGACTACCTAGGATTAACTCCTGAGGACATTAGCGTAGATGATGAGTTTGAAAATGATCTGCACATGCATGCAAGTGATTTAGTCGATTTTATAGAATTATTAAATCAAAGCGGTATTGATACCTCAAAAGCAAACTTAAATGAGATTGTAAGCGTAGCAGATCTAATTCAGGCAATAAGCCAAGAAATCTATGAATAAAAATTTACAATCATTATTTAAAAACAAAAAGTTATACGAGCTTGCACTTACTCATAAATCTTGGGTAAATGAACATCCTAAAGAAAGAACTTCAAATGAGCGGCTTGAATTTTTGGGTGACGCGATCCTTGAGTTTATTGTTTCCGATGAAATTTTTTCTCTTTTTCCAGATAAAGAAGAAGGCTACTTGACCTCTCTTAGAGCAAATCTTGTAAATACAAAAAATCTTTCTGAAATCGCTAAAAAACTAAATATTGGTCAAGAACTCTTTCTTTCAAAAGGAGAGGTAGAAACTGGTGGCAGAACTAATCCGTCAATCTTAGCGAATGCTTTTGAGGCAATTATAGGAGCTTTATACCTTGACCAAGGTCTTGAAGAAACCAGAAAGTTTATTAAAAATACTGTACTTTCTCATCTGAAAGAAAGACTTGAAAAACCACTGAAAGATTCTAAAAGTTTACTTCAGGAGTATGTGCAATCATTAAGCTTTCCAGCTCCAAGATATAGAGTAGTCAGCGAAAGTGGACCAGATCATGATAAAAGATTTGTAGTTGAAGTCTTGATTAACTCCAAATCCTGGGGGAGGGGAAAGGGTAAAAATAAACAAGAGGCAGAACAAGAAGCTGCTAAGGCGGCATTGGTTAACTTTGTTAGTAAATATTCAAAAAATAAGGTTGAGAAAGCTAAATTTTTAAAGTAAAATTATAAGGTTCATAATGAGAGAATCTAAATGAGAGGATCAATATGATAAGAATTAGGCTTGCAAAATTTGGTTCAAAAAAGAACAAGTTTTACAGGATAGTCGTAATTGATTCCCGTAAAAAAAGAGAGGGAAGAGCTATTGATTTTTTAGGATATTTGTTTCCTAAAAAAAATCTAAAAAAAATAAATCTAGAAAAGCTTAACAAATGGATAAAAATAGGAGCAACAACAAGTGAGGCAGTGCAAAAATTGCTGGAAACAAAATCGAAATGAAAGACTTACTTTCTTTTATTTTAAATAATATTGTTGGAGAAAAAAATTTTGAAATTCAAGAAGAAGATTTAGGGGATGAATCAAAATTCAAGGTTATAATTCCAAAAGAAAATATAGGATTTGTCATTGGAAAGGGTGGACAAACAATACAATCTATCCAAAACATTTTAAGAATTAAGGGAAAGCTTGAAGGAAAGAGGGTTTTTGTAAAGGTTGAAGAAAAAGCTGAGTAAAGACTTAATTAAGCTAATTAAAAGGCTGGGTTCTTTCGCTGGGAAGCTGAGGTTCAAGCACTACAAAACTCGGTGTCTTCAAAATTAAAATCTTCTCAAGTAATTCTTTCTCTCCTTGAGTCAAATCAACTATCGGCTGGGTTATAGCCGGAATACTTGTCGGAAGCAATGACCAGTATGAAATTAATTCCAGACCCAGTGAAAATTCACCTTGAAAGCTTCTTAAATTCGCACTTTTCAAAACACTGACAGGAGCTATTTTGGAAATTTCAGTTAAAAAGCTTAGCAAAGAATCTAAAGTGTCTGCGCTGACTGAAATTTTTGTGGTCACGGAATTCACATCCTTTTCACCTTTCTCAATAGAAAAACTTATTTCTCTTACATCAATTTCCTTTTCTTTTGAAATTGTCTTAATCTGCGAAAAAACCAAAACGACCGGATTTTTGGCTGGAAGAGCAACCAAAGTCATATCAGTATTTGGCAAAACCGTATCTTTACTCTCTTTAATAATTGAAAGCTTGTTTTTCAAATTTGCCAAAATTACGGTATTTTCTTTGTAATCTGAGATCTGCTTGTTTACTTTAGCATATCCGACTTTAAAAAGATAAATTGCAAGAAAAGCTACAACCGCTATTACCAACAAGGGAATAAGCAAAATTTTTAGATTTGGTCCCAATTTTCTAAACATTGTAATTTATTTATTCAATATAAAAGAAACTGTATAGCCTTTATTTTCATCAAAGACAAATGAAGTTAACTTAATTGATTTGAAATTTTGCGAAGCCAATAAAGAGCTTATAAAATTAGTAATATCATCAAGAACAGGTGTGCTTAGTGAAATTTTAACCGAATTTCCTTCTACAAAAACAGAATCTAAACTGGTTGTGGGCGGAATCATATTGCTTAACTTATACAAACTGTCAATCTGAGATTCAGTATAAGAACCGCTTAAAATTTGGGAAATTTTTTGCAGCCTGTCTTTAACTAAAATCAGCCTTTGCTCGGTAGCCTCCAGAGCTTTTATTTCAGAAATTAGTCTTTCCTTTTCTTTTAAGAGACTTATGTTTTTTTGAGAATAAAATAAATAGGCAGCTGTAAAGGAAAGGGAAGCAACAACAAGCAAAGCAGAAAAAACAACAGTAATCCTGTTTAGGGTTTTTGTCAAACCGACAATGTATGTGCTTGGTTTAAACTCCTCTGGTAAAAGATTTATTTCCGCCATATTAAATTTCAAATTTGCCTCATTGCCAAGCCAACCGCTATTCCATAAAAATGAGCGTATCCTGCTAAAGATTTAGCGCTTTCAGTCTCCATTTGAACTTTTGAAAAAGGATTTCCAATCACAGTTTCAATTCCCAAAAGTTTGGTTAGGGTGGATGCAGCTTCGGGTATCGCCGCGCTTCCTCCGCCAAGGATAACCTGTTTGGGAACATCTCCTCTTTCCTCGGAGGAGTAAAAATGTATAGCTTTTCTAATCTCATCAGCCAAAATTCTAAAAACAGGGTCAATCACTCCTTTAACCTTTCCCTCAAGCTTAGTAGGGCTGAGCCCATATGTTCTTTTGTATTCCTCAGCCATAGACTGTTCAATTTCCAAACTCTGGGCAACAGCACGAGTCAAGGCATCTCCAGCGGTTGGTGTTGAACGAGAAAAAAGAAGTTCTCCGTTTTTAGCGATAGCGATATCTGTTGAACGCGCTCCGAAATCAAGCAGTAAAGAAGTGGTGTCGGAAGGGGCGAGGGAACGAACTAAAGCCATAAGTTCAGTTTCAACCGCAACCAAAGAAAGTCCTGCCATTTCGACAAGTTTTGCGTATTTTTCAACCAATTCTTTTGGAGCGGCAACCAAAAGAACCAAAACACTCGGCGGATTGTCATTTTCTCTTCTTTCCAAAACTTTATGCTGAATTATAGCCTCAGAAACTGGAATCGGAATGTACTCTTCCGCCTCCCATCTAACAGCAGAAGCAATTTCAGAATCTGTCAAAAGGGGGTATTTAATAGTCCTGGTAAAACTATTTGCCTCAGGAATAGCTATAGCCACCTCTTTTGAAGAAATCCTTGCCTCATGGAAAATCCTTTTTATTGCGTCAGACAATACCACATAATCTTTATCTTCCTTGTAAAATTCAGGAGTCTTGCCTTTGTGAGCTACAATTCCGCTTGCGTGCAGTCTAAATTTGTCTCTTTCTTTAGCCAACTCAACAACCTTAATTGTTTTTGAACCAATATCAAGCCCTACAGACATGTTTATAATTCTATTAAAGGGAAATTCTAGGGTAAAAGCAAGAGCTAGTTATGCTAAAAAAATAAAATCCTAAATTTTGCTTAATTTATTTATTAAGGTATTAAGGATTTTGTCCAGTTTTAATAATATCGGTTACACTAAACAAAGCGGCTTCAAACAAATCAGGAGGTTCCGGATAACCCTGAAAAACACTTACCCTTCTTGATGCTTCTGCCGCAACTCCTGTTGAGGTAATTTGATAACCTTGTGCCGGCAGGTACTCATCAGCTGAAATAGCAAGTCTTTGCGGAGAATCTGCATAATACATCCTAACTTTGGCTTTAATAAAGCATCCACATAACATAAAGGCTCCGGTACAGTTATCTCGACAACTTCTAAGCTCATTCTCCCAAAGTGGTGATAAATCAACATCTACCCTGTTTGCAAACTCATTCTGCCCATTTCCGTCTAAATCGCATCCAACAGCGCCAGGTGTAGGTTCACCAAATCCATTTTCTCCCCTTCTAGAAGGATTAGGATCATACGCGTACCTTTTTACCCTAACATCTTCAAAGTTATTAGATCCATTAGTTGCACTTCCAGAAGGAGTATAAAAAATGAAAACTTCTATAGCAGAAGCAGAGGGTTGCGAATTGGGATTATCCCAACAAAAAGTCAAAGTATTTCCATTAAAGCACTCATACCGAGTACCATCACAATCTAAAACTCTTTCATCACTATGTTCAGCCAGCCAAAATGTGGCTGTTTCTCCCGAGACCAAATCTTTTGGATATCTGAAGCTACTACCCGGTGTTTTCACTTCAACATTTGCGGTAAAAGATACACTTTGGTCTTTATCTACATCTTCGATAATTTCCTGTCCAACAAAACTGTCCGGATTGAGCAAAACCTTTTCAACTCCGCTTTCGGCGGCAGAAAAGGCGCGAATAGCGTTTTCCTCAAAAGAAGTTATCGAAACTTCAGTCACAGAACGCGAAACAACGGATAGGACCAGCGTAAGAACTGCGGTTATAGTCAGAAGAACAATTACTAATGCTTGCCCTTTCTGAAGATTTTTTGGCAGTTTACTCATATACAATTTAGTATAATAGCAAAAAAGCACTAAAGTCAATAATTTCTTAAAAGTATTCTTGTTTTCATTTCAATTTGAACATTTTCAGTCTGAGGAACATCTTTTCTACTAGCTTTAATTGTAATATTAACCCAACGAGCAGGACCGCCGCTTTCACAAGATGAGTAGTCAATCTCAAAAACACTAAAACAATTTAATATCTCAACATCAGAGGAAGTTAAGTCAACAAGCGGAGACCCGACTTCGCCCAAACGTAAAGAAAGCTTTTCTCTTTGGCAAACAAATGCTTTATTGTTATCATCATTGTCAACATACCGCAGCTCTCCGCTAGGCGATTGGCAATCTATAGATTTTGCATTTCTCAAAAGTCTCTCCATGGTGGCTAAAGCATATTCAACATTTTCTTTGACAACTGATGCATTCTCGCTTTTTTTTGAACTCCTTAAAGAAAAGGCTAAAGATCTGCCAACAATAACACCAACGATTGAAAAAATTAATAGTACAACAAGCATTTCCACCAAAGAAAAACCCTTTTTTAAACCTTTTCTTCTCATCTTCTCCAATTAGTAAATTTTGAAGAAACTTTTACGCTTTGTCTTCCTTGAGAATCATTCCAGTACACTTCTACTTCAGCTTTAACTTGGTTTGGATCTGCTCCTCCATTGCTTACATTAATTTTATATAAAACCGCCTTCCTGTAAAACTTTGTGTTAGGAATTATATCTTGAAAAGAACAATCTCCTTGATTAGAAGGCCAATCTAGATTTTCCAAACACCAAGTTTCTCCATTCGTTGAAGCACGATTATAAACATTATCCCAACCCTCATCTCTTTGCTGTCTTATCCACTCAATAGCTTCTTGAGCATATCTTGTCGCCTCAGCATTATCTGCGGAAAATGAGGCATTTCTTAAACCCTTGGTTGATAAAGAAACTATTCCTATCAAAACTAAAGAAACAATTGCAACAACAATCATTAGCTCATAAAGAGATTGTCCTTTTGTTTTTATCATGCTAAAAAATAGATCCGGCTGGTGTAATAGTAACAGTTTTGGTAATACTATTCATAAAGGTTATTGTTATTTGCAAATTATTCACCAAACTAGTACCTTTGCCTAAAGGATAAAAACATATTCTATCCTGAATACCATTACAATTCGGAGAAGAAGGAACAAATTCCAACCTAAAGTCATTCGAAAGATCATTTACTTTTAACTGTATGTTTTTAAAATTTGAATTACCACAAGACACTCCCAAAGAATATCTACTAAAATTAACCATTCCAAAATAATAATAATTCAAGGTTTCGTCTGCACAATTTTGAGGTTTTTTCCCTGCCAAAGCGCTTTCTTGAATTGATCTTAAATCAGAAATAAGCGTTCTTGCAACCGCCTCAAGAGTTTGCCTTTTTTGGAAATCTCTGTAATTTGCGTAACCAACACTAAAAAGAATTGCTAAAATGGAAATTCCGAAAAGAAGCTCAATCAGGGTAAAACCTTTTTGGGAAGTGCCTTTTTTTATCTTTTCTACCAAATTTGTAATTATCTTGGCAAAAAAGATTTTTTGACATCGCATTTTTTTTAAAAGTCTTTAAGGGTTGGTTACACAGTAATTACATTTACATTCACTACCTCCTCCACAGGGAACAACACAATCTTTACTCGATGCTCCTGGACATTGGGATGGAGTAGTAACATTTGGAGATTCAAGTCTTGCCCAAATTCTAAATCTCGGACAATTTCCGAATGTACCCCCTAAATTACTGCAGCCTAAGGCGTCGTATATATAAATAAAATTCGGTTTTGGATCTCCTGGTATTGCCTGAATGTATGTTCTTGTTGCTGTATCATTACATCGGGGACCTTGTCCAATATACTGCGCGTCCGTTAAACTCTGACCTGGAGAGGGAAATGGAAATGTATCGTCTGCATATGGATAAAAATTACAATCAGCTTTATAAAGCTCAACTCCCGCAGCAATAAGTTCCAAGTCTGCTTTCCTTTTCGCATCCCTTGCTGAGATTCTTGAACCCTCTAAAGCAAAAAGAGAAATTCCAGCTAAAAGTGAAATAATAACCATCACTATCAAAAGCTCAATCAAGGTAAATCCCTTGCTTTTGAAAAAATTATAAAAAATGTATTTTCGCTTCATATTTCAAAAATACTCAACACCTAGTGGACATACAATACTATTAGGCTCAAAACTCGTTAGACCGTTTCTACCATTTGAACATATCACAAAATAGGGAGTATCAACATCGCTGTGAGCTCTAGCTCTATATTGAGGTCTTCTTAAAACTGCCCAAAGTACATAACCGCTTTGATCATATCTCACACGATATCCACAAAGGATATTTCCATCAGACCCACACTCTCTTATGTTATCTTTCGGATCCTTTGGACAAGAAGTAAGCCATGAAAAAGGCGTACCAGGTGTAGTCCCGCATAAACTACTAGGGTCACAAGCACTTCCAATACTAGTTAAACAAGGCAATTGCGGATATTTACCGTCATTTGCATTCGCATAAGTTTCAAAAGCAATTTGGTACTCTTTTAAGTCGGAGATTCTTCGAGAATCAAGAGCTCTGTCTCTTGAAGCAGAAAAATTAATAACTACGAAAGATCCCAAAAAAGCCAAAATTAAACCAACCACAATAAGTTCAATTAGGGTAAAGCCTTCTTCAAATTTAGTTTTATAAACTTTAAGCATGGGCAGTTACTTATTTATAACATACTCCTGTCAATTTTTTCCACTAATTTTTTTCAAAAAGTCTTCGTACTCTTCAATAGAAATATCAAGAGGAGTGTCTCCTGATGATTTGCCAAACATGCAAAACTCCCTTCCGCACAAAATCCCTCTTTCCAAAATCCCTTGGTCAAACCCATCCTCATTTCTACCTCCCTCAAGAAAGGAGTAAATTTGAAAACGCTTTGTGTTGGAAAAATAAAGATAAGAAAAACCTAAATCCTGTTGCGGGTCTTTGGGAATAGTTTTTAAATAAATTAAATTTTCATCTAAAGGAATCAAAAGTGAATCTTTACCCCATTCACAACCCTTCAAACCGCTAAAAAAAAGTTCTCTGTCAAAGTTTTTAAGGTTTTTAAGCTTTTGCAAAACTTCTGCAAAATTATCATTTTTGCACATTTTTATCTTTCCTCCCTCCGAAGGAGGAAAGTAGCCAAAATCTTCAAAAAAAAGGTGTAAGGCGTTTGATATTACTCCTAGATCAGCTTTTCTTTGCGCGTCGCGGCCTTTTCTTTCAGCCTCCAAAATTCCCTTAAAACTGAAGGCAAAAACAACTGCCAGTATCAAAGTTAAACCTATAATCTCAGATTTTTTAAAACCTTCCATTAAGACTCTCAAATAAAAGGAATTAGCAAATTTTTAAGGTAATCTCCAAAAAAAATTACAATTAAAAATCCTGAAATCAAGAAAGGAGCAAAGGCTATTTTTTTTCCGAATTTTGCTTTGCCTAAAATAACTAAAATTCCTGCAAAAATCCCTCCGATTATAAAACTTAAAGAAAGAAACAACAAAGTCAAAGGAAAACCAAGCAAAAGTCCCAAAGGAATTACAAGCTTGACATCGCCAAAACCCATTCCCTTTCCAAAAGTAAAGATATTTAATAAAAGCAAAAAAAACGAAGCCACAAATCCGGAGAGTAAAAGTGAATAAAACTTATCATTATTGCCTAAAATATGGGAAAAAATAGTTATCAAAATTAAAAAATATACAAGAGAGTCTGGAATAATCTGATTTTCAATATCAATTGTAAAAATTGCAATCAAAACGCTAATAAAGATTAATAAAAAGGGGACTGCCCAAAAACCTAAAAGAGAATTAATATTGCAAATAAAAGATGATTTTAAATTAAAAAACAAAGTGCCGAAACAATTCTCAAAAAAAAGGAGGGTGATTAAAAAAATAAAAGCTGTAAAGATTTCAATCAGGGGATATCTTAACGAAATTCTTTTTTTACAGTTCCTGCATCTTCCAAACAAAAGAATGTATGAAAAAAGGGGAATATTATCGTACCAAGAAATTTTTTCATTGCAAAAAGGACAAAAAGATCTTCCCTTTAAAATGCTTTTACCTTTAGGAATTCTAAAACTTAAAGCTCCCAAAAAAGAACCAACGCAAAGACCTAAAATAAAAATTAGAAAAGACAAAAGGTACATAAGGCTCTATAATATATTAACAAAAAGCTTATCACAAAACCCAAAAATTAAAAAACACCAGAAAAAATTTATCTTTAAATAAGCTTTTAGTTTTTCTAAAATAAAAATAATGTCCAAACTTCCAAAAATAACAATCATTATTCCTGTAAGACTGGGGGCGGTTGCAAGTGTTTCTTTAGATTCAATTAAAAAAGCGGATTACCCCAAAAACCTTATTGAAATAATGGTAGTTGAGGGAAACCAGCCTTCAAAACAAAGAAACGAAGCAATTAGAAAGGCAAAAGGGGATATCATTTATTTTTTGGATGATGATTCTCACATTTCTAAAAACTGCCTAAAAACTATAGCTAAAGAATTTTCAAATCCTAAACTTGATGTTTTAGGAGGGCCGAGTTTGATAGATTCATACAGTAAAAATTTTTTTAACCGCGTCATAGCCTACATTCTAGAAACCTACTTTGGCGCTCTTAGGATGAGGGCTAGATATTCAAAAAATAAAAGCAAAAAAGCAACCGAATACGACTTGATAAGCGCGAATTTAGCCGTCAGAAAAAATGTCCTTAAGAAAGAAAAGTTTGATGAGATGTTTTATCCAAATGAAGAAACAGAACTTTTAAGAAGACTTCAAGATAAAGGATTCGTTTTTAAATACAACAACAAACTGGTTGTTTACAGAAATCATCGCAAAAACATATTTGAACTGATAGAGCAATTTCGCAATTATGGAAGAGGAAGAATGATGCAGATAAAAAAAATTCCAAAACTATCTGATTTCATTTTTTCCGTGCCAATCGGATTTTTATTTTACATTTTTTCCCTCTTATTTTTTCATCCAAGCTGGTATTTAATTCCGCTTGCAACTTATTTCTTACTTTCTTTTTTAACTTCTTTAAAAGCAACTTTGAAATACAAAGAACCAAGTCTTTTACTCTCTATGACATTACTTTTTCCGATTATCCATCTCTCATACGCTTTGGGGTTGATTGAAGAGCTTCTATTTTCAACTAGAACAAAAGAAAATAGCAAAAATAAAATGAAATATATTTCAAGAATTAACATTGTAGAATCTTCTTAATCTATAAACCTTCAAATATCAGAAATTAAAAATAAAAGGGGTTAGTTAAAATGAAAAAACTATTAAAAGGCTTTTTAAAAAAAATCCAAAAAGTTGATATTTTAGGATTAATAATTTTTTTCTCAACCCTTTTGATCTATGTTCACAACCTTTCTCCAAGTGTTTACGGTGGTGACTCCGGAGATCTGCTTACAGCCGCTGTTGTCAAGGGAGTACCTCACCCTTCAGGATATCCACTTTATACTTTAATTGGAATACTTTTTCTAAAGCTTCCCATTAAAGCAAGCTTTGCTTGGAAATTTGGCTTGGCATCGGCAATTCTTTCGGCATTTTCAGTACTTTTTCTCTACCTGACAATTAAAGAAATTACAAAGGACAAACTTCTCTCATTGGCATTCTCTTTCACACTTGCTTTTACATTTCCTTTTTGGCTTTACGCAGAAATAGTTGAAGTCTTTTCGCTTCACCATTTTTTTATCACCCTTATAAGCCTTTTAACAGTCAAATATTTAATGACACTAGAGAGAAAATATTTTTATTATCTGGCGTTTGCCTTAGGACTGTCTCTAACCAACAACTTATCTATCCTTTTACTTTTTCCCGCAGTTTTTCTTAGCTTAATCTCTAAAGGAGTAAGAAATCTTTTAAAACCAGAGACCATTTTTTTATCATTATTTTTGTTTGTTATTTCTTTAAGCCCATATATCTACATTCCGCTGTCGGCAAGGCAGTCTCCGGCTGTCAATTGGAATAATCCGGTTAATCTTGAAAATTTTTTACACCTTTTACTGCGAAAGGACTACGGATGGGGGGTGGAAAGGATTGTCAAAAAGGATTTTGACCTTAAGATATCTAATATAAATCTTTTTACCTATTTTAATTATTGGCTTGCGTATCTGAATATCTCTCTTTTTTTAACAGCTTTTTTAGGAATTATTTTTCTAACAAAAAATAAAAATTATTCCCTTTTAATTCTTTTTTTCTTAAGCTTTCTTCTCTTCGGACCCCTTTTTATTTTCTACTCGCAGGCAGAATTTGGTAGCCTTGGAACCATCGGAGTGATGGAAAAGTTCTACACTTCATCCTCAATATTTATTTTAATTCTTTCAGTTTTGGGAATAAAACTTCTGCAGGAATTTTCAATTCAAAAATTAAAAAAACCTTTTTTTATTAAAACAGTTAAACTGGCGATAATTTTTACAGTTTTGATTATTCCAGCTTCTTACTTTTTTAAAAATTTTCAAAAAACAAATTTAAGTAAAATTTATTTAGGAGACAGTCTCGGAATTGATATCTTAACTTCTCTTCCTGAAAACAGCGTCTTACTTCTAACCGATGATTCAATTGCATTCTCTTCAATTTACGCAAAAAATGTTCTTGGTATAAGAAAGGATGTGGAAATTCCCGGAATTTACGATGGATTCAAAATACTTTGGAAAGAAACCGGTTTGAGTGAAGAAGAGGTTAAAAAAAGAATAATAGAAAAAAAAGCTCATATTGATCAAGAACTTTTTCCAAAAATTCTATCCAACCTTGTTAAAAAATATCCTGTTTACTCTGACTCTCCACTGCAGAAATTAGACGATGAGTCAGAATTAATTATTCCCGTCTCTTACGGGATTTTATTCAAGCTGGAAACTGAAAAAAGCTTGAAAAAAATGTCAAAAGAAGATTATTTAAAAAAAATAGAGGAAATAACCAAAAACTATCACTTAAATCAGATAAAAGAAAATGAAGAGATTATTTCCGAGCATCTTTACCTTTCTCACATAAGAAGGGCTTACGCTGTTGGCTTTATTAACATCTCAAATTTTTTTGAATATTTTTACTTTGATAAAGATTTATCTCAAAAATTTAAAGAGATGGCAAAAGAAATCGACCCAATTTTAGAATTGCAATAAAAAAAATAAAGACCCTCTAGCTCTGAGGATCTTTATTAAAACTTAAACCCCAAAAAATTTATTCGACAAAAGTCTGCGCTCCGGGTGTTGGTTCCGCAGTACCAGTATTGCAAACAAGTCCTGCTCTTCCATCAGCTGTAGAATAGACAAACCAAGGAACTTGACCAACCGTAGGACACTTCGCTGCCTCAACATTCGAGCCTAATCTTGCATAAACTATAGCCCCACTTGTGGACATCCTATAACACCAACCATTTTGTGCATAAGCAGTGTTGCATCCGGTAATCCCAGGTAAATATGGTATCGAATTTGGAATAAGACTAATTTCCCCTGCATTCGATAAATCGCTAATCCATGTATTGCTTTCGTTTATAAATGTTCCACCTCTAGAAGTATAATATGCCTGAACAGCGTGTCCAAGTTGGGTAACTGTTGATTTTCTTCCAGAGTCTCTTGTTCTTTCCAACTGCTGAACCGGGTTTATAGCAACCAAAACCACTATTGCCAAAACTCCCAAAATCGCGATAACTATCAAAAGCTCAATCAATGTAAAACCTTTCTTTCTTATGGCAGTCATAAATTATTTTTTTCTCACCTCCCTCATTTTGCAAACCATATTTTTTAATTTTTACGCCTTTCTTTATCTTTAATTTAAGTATTTATCAAAATTTCAATATTGTCAATACCTTAAAAAAATTAAGGGTTTTTTAAATCTTTGATGTTAGGTTATATATCGGCAAAACTATTGAAACCACCAAAAACCCAACGCCAACTCCCAAAAAAATTAAAATTGCAGGTTCTATCGTTGAGGCTAAAGCTTTGAGTTTTTGATCACTTTCAACTTCAAAAACATGACTTACCTTTGCCAAAACCTCATCCATTTTTCCGGTTTCTTCGCCAACTGCAGCCATTTGCGAAAGTATGAAAGGAAAGGCATCGGGATGTCTTGAAAAAGCGTAAGCTAAGGGAAAACCTTTCTCAACCATCTTCTTTGAATCAAGCAAGCTTTCGGATATTATGTGGTTTTTAACAACCTGAGATGTTACCTCTAGCGCCTCAATAATCGAAACACCCGATCCAATCATTAGAGATAAATTTCTCGCAACTTCTGTCAAAATTATCTGCCTTTGCAAACCACCAATTAAAGGAATTTTAAAAATAAGCTCGTCAATCTTTTTTTCTCCTTCTTCAGTTTTTCTATAAAGATTAAGACCCCATGCTAAAACCGCCAAAAGCAAAATCAGCAAGGGCCAGAAATTAGATATAAACTTTGAAAAGCTGATTATAATCTTGGTTGTAAACGGCAAGTCTACATCAAACTGCTCATAAATTACTGTCAGTCTCGGAATTACAAATACAATCATAACAAAGGCTACAATAATCATTCCGACAACAATTATCGCGGGATAAATAAGAGAGGATTTGACCTTATTTCTGAATTCCTGCTGTTTTTCCAAATTGTCAGCCAAACGCAAAAGAACATTGTCTAAAACTCCTCCCACCTCTCCTGATTTTATCAAAGAGATATAAGTTTTTGAGAAAATTTCAGGATGCTTGCTCATAGAGGAGGAAAGAGACTGACCGCCCTCAACATCAGACAGGATTTCGGCAACAATTTTACTCATCATCCCTCTTGTTTGTGTTCTTAAAATAAGCAAAGCCTCGGTAATAGGAAGCCCTGCCGAAATCATGGTTGCAAGCTGTCTTGTAAAGGTTGTCAGATCGCCAAATCCAACTCTGTCTCTTATCTTTCTGATAAAACCAATGGGGATCTCCATCTTGGGCTTTATTGAAATCACAATATAGCCCTGAGCCTTTATCAGTTTTGCCGCATGCTCCGGGTTTAAAGCCTCTACCTCTCCGTTTATAATTTCGCCGCTTGCACTTCTTGCCTTAAAATTAAACCTTCTCATCTTGAAGATTTTACTAAACGCATTAACTCTTCAGGCCGAAGAGAAAAAAGCTGAGCTGTTTCAACATCGACAACTCCTTGCTTTACAAGCTTAGCCAAAGACATTTCAATAGTGTTCATGCCGACTTCAGTTGAAGTTTGAATAATGTTGTCTATTTGGTGGGTTTTTCCCTCGCGAATTGCGGTTTTAATTGCAGATGTTCCCAACATTACTTCATAAGCAACTACCCTTTTACCGGTTATAGAGGGTACAAGTCTCATTGAAAAAACCGCTTCAATAACATTTGATAATTGGAGTTTAACCTGCTCCTGCTGTTCCTCTGGAAAGACATCAACGATTCTGTCTATGGTTTGAGCTGCGGAATTTGTATGAAGAGTTGCAAAAACTAAATGTCCTGTTTCGGCAACGGTTAGAGCTGAAGCAATCGTTTCGTAATCCCGCATTTCACCAACCAAAACAACATCAGGGTCTTCTCTAAGAACGCTTCTTAATGCTATCTGCCATGAATGAGTATCTCTTCCCATTTCCCTTTGAGAAATTATTGATTTTTTAGGCTTAAAGACGAATTCAATCGGGTCCTCTATTGTGACAATATGACAAGATCGCATTTGGTTTATTTCATTTAGCATTGCTGCCAAAGTTGTAGATTTTCCATGACCGGTAGGACCGGTGACTAAAATAAAACCTTGTTTAAGACCGGTAAAGGAGTGAAGAATTTTGGGAAGTCCCAAATCGTCAATCTCAGGAATTTCAATTGGTATTCTTCTGAAAGCAAGAGCGCAATTTCCCTTTTGAGTATAAGCGTTAACCCTAAACCTTGAATTTTGGCTAAATGCCAAAGAAAAATCAATCTCTTTATTAACTGTCAATCTTTCAAGCTGTTCACTGGTTAAAATTTCTTTGATAAACTTTTCAATGACATCAGGAGTAAGAATTTCTTCATCGTCAACCGGAATAAGATTTCCCTCAATTCTTAAATAGGGAGGAATGCCGGAAATGATATGCAAATCAGAAGCCTTTCTATCAATTGTAAGTTGCAAAAGCTGTTTAATGTCCATTATTTTAATTTAATACAAAATTTACTCCCTTGCCACCCTTAATACTTCTTCAACTGTTGTTATTCCCTCCAAAACTTTAAGAAAACCGTCCTGCTGCATGTTTATCATTCCTTCCTGGTAAGCTTCTTTAGCAATGTCTGTTGAGGAAGCCCTCTCTAAAATTAATCTACTAATTTTCTCAGTAACAGGCAAGACTTCAAAAATTCCAATTCTTCCGTAATAACCTGAGTTATTGCATTCGCTGTCTCCTTTGCCTTTATAAAATTTAATCTGTTCTTTTTCCCTTGGCCAAAGGTTGCCAAGAACTTGTTTTACTTCCTCGACAACTCTTTTTTCTGGCTGAAATTCATATTTGCAATCCTCGTGAATTTTTCGCAAGACTCTTTGGGCGACAATCGCGGTCACTGAAGAGGCAAGAAGATAAGGCTCTGCTCCCATATCAAGAAACCTCGGAATAGCTCCCGAGGCGTCGTTTGTATGAAGAGTTGAAAAGACTAAATGACCGGTAAGAGATGCCTGAATTGCCAAATCGGCTGTTTCCTGATCTCTAATTTCGCCGACAAGAATAATATTTGGGTCTTGTCTTAAAAAACTTCTTAAACCCGAAGCAAAAGTAAGACCTGCCGAAGGGTTAATCTGGACTTGATTTACCCCAGGGATCTTATATTCAACCGGATCCTCGAGGGTAACTATGTTAACCTGAGGAGAATTTATTTCCTGAATTATTGAATAAAGGGTGGTTGTTTTTCCGCTTCCTGTCGGTCCGCAAATAAGTATTATTCCGTGCGGAACCCTGATTGCATCTTTTAAATTTTTCAAAGCCCTTCCTCTTAGCCCCAACTCGGATAGGGGAGGGATGCCTGTTGTTTTTTCTAGAATTCTCATAACTATTTTTTCTCCGTCAACAGTCGGCAGAGAGGAAACACGCAAGTCAACCTCTCTTTCTTCACCTCTAAAAGTAAATCTTCCATCCTGAGGCACTCTCTTCTCGTCAATTTTCATACCGGAGAGTATTTTTATCCTTGAAACCACAGCCTCGTGGAGCTCTTTAGGAATAGTTAACTTCTCATTTAAAATCCCATCAATTCGATAACGTACCCTGGTTAATCTTTCCATGGGTTCAATGTGAATATCAGAAGACCTTGATTTAACCGCAAATGAAAGAATGTGAGTTACTATTTCAGCAACTTTTTCCTCTCGAATTAATGCCTTGGAGGCATCTAGTACTTTTATACCCTTCTCACCAGTAACTTCTCGAAGAGCTTCTCCAACTTCCCTAGCTAAAGAAGTTGGGTAACTTGTTGAAATCAACTCTTCTATTTGCGTCGGTACCGCTATCCTAGGAACCACCATAAGACCGGTTTTTCTTTCAATAAACTCAATGGCGGTTAAGTCAAAGGGGTTTGCCATTGCCAAAATCAACTTTTTATTCACCTCATCAATCGACACCGGAAAAACCTTAAACTTACGAGCAACTTCTTTAGGTAGGATAGCAAGCGCTTCAGGAGAAATTGGAATGCTTGAAAGCTCTACAAAGGGAACGTTATAAAGTTTGGCTTTGGCTTGGGTAAGGTCTTTTTCACTGACCAAGTTTCTATCTCTAATAATATCTTCCTGAAGCTTTCCTGTTTGAATTTCCAAAAGTTCAATTTCTTTTGCCTTCTGTTCATCCAGAAGACCTAAAGAGGTTAAAGCTCCGACCAAATTAATTACCTTTTCGGTATCGTTAGAAGGCTGACTTTGATCTTTGGCTAAGTTTGGTAGGGCAGGCATATCAAAAAAGGCTTTAGTTTAAAAAATTTAAAACCTTAAATTAATTATGCAACAAAAATGACTAGTTCATCAAGTTTAAATTTAGAATTTAGAAAGTAGAATCTAGAATCTTTTTATTCCTTAACCATCAACCATTAATCATTAATCATCTCTTATTATTTTGGATTTAGAATTTTTTTTCTTAACCATTAACATTCTTGTACTTTCTTGACTTGATAGAAAGAAATCTAGATAATAACTTTCGTTATGCATGCATTTTTAATAGTTGGAGAAAATAAAGAGGAAAGAGATGCTAAGGCAGAAGAATTATCTAAAAAAATCTCTAACCAAATTTTTGAATTTCCCGCAGAAAAAATTGAAGACATAAGAAATTTAAAAAAAATTTTAAAATTCTCTCAAAGCCAAAAAATTAGTGTAATTTTAAAGGAAATCCAAAACTCAACAAAAGAAGCAATGAACGCATTTTTGAAAATTTTAGAAGAACCGCCCGAAAATATAAATTTTATCTTGACGTCTTCTTCAGAAAAGCAAACTCTTCCAACCATTGCCTCGCGCTGTGAAGTTATAAGAGTGCTTAGTAAGGCAAAAGAAAGTGTAAATATAGCCAAAAATTTTCTCAAAACTTCAGAGAAAGAAAAAGTTTCGCTTATTTCTGGGTTAAAAGAAAGGGAGAAAGCAAAAGAGTTTTTGATTTCTCTTTTCAACTCTTTACACAGCATGCTTCATAGTGAGAAAAAAAATCATAAATTTTTATCAGAAGCAATAGAAATAACACAAGAGACAATTAATACACTCAACGCAAACGGAAACTTGACATTGCAGATGACAAATTTTTTAATAAGAATTGGAAAGTTAAAAAATCCATATTCTTCCTAAAAACCTATAAATCTTACTTTACGCTAGGTTTGCTTTAAGATATAATTTGAGTTTAGAGAATGTCTGAAAAAAGCTCTTACACCGCAAAACACATACAAGTTCTTGAAGGACTTGAACCCGTAAGAAAAAGGCCGGGAATGTTTATCGGCTCAACCGACTCAAGAGGCCTTCATGAATGCTTAAGAGAAATAATTGACAATTCAGTCGATGAATCTTTTGCAGGTGTTGCCAAAAATGTTTGGGTTTACATCCACAAGGACGGTTCGACGACAGTCCGAGACGACGGTAGAGGAATACCTGTTGATAAACACTCATCCGGAGTTTCCGCTCTTGAGCTTACTATGACAAAGCTTCACGCAGGAGGAAAGTTTGGAGGAGGAGCTTATAAAGTCTCAGGTGGACTTCACGGGGTTGGTGCCTCAGTGGTAAACGCTCTTTCAAAGTATTTTAGAGTAATAGTCTTAAGAGATAAAAGTGCTTATTTCCAAGAATACGAAAGAGGAAGGAAAAAGGACGAAGTTAGAAAGACAACTCAAGAAAAGCTAAACGAATGGCTTCCTAAAAATTGGAATGTGTCTATTGAAAATTCAACAGGGACAATAACAACCTTCAAACCTGACGAGCAAATTTTTTCAACTACAATCTTTGATTCGGAGAAGGTTAAAGGAATTCTAAAAGATAGGGCTTATCTTGTTCCAGGACTTTATTTCCATTTTTATGATGAAAGAAGCGATGAGGAGGTAAATTACTATTTTGAAGGTGGTATAAAGTCTTTGGTTGCGAATACAAATAAAGATAAAGAAAAAATTTCAGAAGTAATTTACATTTCAAAATCGGAAAATGACATCTCCTGCGAAATAGCTCTTCAATACACAAACACCTATACAGAAAATGTTAAAGGCTTTGTCAATGGAATAAACACGATTGATGGCGGAACCCATATTACAGGCTTTAGGATAGCTCTTACAAGAGTAATTTCAGATTATGCGAAAAGAAACGGATTTTCAGAAAAAATTCTTTCCGGAAACAGTCTAATAGGAGATGATATGAAAGAGGGTTTAAGCGCGGTTGTTTATGTAAAAATGCCTTCTGAAAAACTACAATTTGAGTCTCAAACTAAAGCTAAACTAAACAATCCTGAAGTTCAAGGTTTTGTGGCATCAGTTGTTAAAGAAGGACTTGATACCTATTTTGAAGAACACCCAAGTGAGGCTAAGGCTATTTTGGAAAAAGTTCTTTTAGCAGCTAAAGCAAGATTGGCGGCTAGGGCGGCTAAAGAAGCAGTACTGCGAAAAGGAGCTTTGGAAGGAGCATCTTTGCCGGGAACTTTGGCTGATTGCCAAAGCAGAAATCCTGAAATAAGTGAGCTTTATATTGTAGAGGGAGAGTCTGCTGGAGGTTCGGCAAAGCAGGGGAGAGACAGAAAATTTCAGGCAATACTTCCTTTAGGAGGAAAAATATTAAACACAGAAAGGGCTCATTTGGACAAAATTATTGAGTTTGAAGAACTTAAAAATTTAATTGTTGCTCTCGGCGCCGGAATAGGGGAGGTGATTAATTACGATAAAATTAGATACCACAGAATAATCATAATGACCGACGCTGATGTTGATGGAGAGCATATTAAAACCTTACTCTTAACATTTTTCTATCGCCACATGCCTGAAATAATCACCAGAGGATATCTTTATATTGCTCTTCCACCCCTTTACAAAATTCAAATCGGAAAGGAAGTTTACTACGCATATTCTGATCCTGAAAAGGATAAAATTATAAAAGAAAAAGGAAACGGCAAGTTGACAATTCAAAGATACAAAGGTTTGGGAGAAATGGATCCTGAACAGCTTTGGGAAACCACAATGAATCCCCAAACCCGCATTTTAAAGAGGGTGACAATTGAAGATGCGCAAGAAGCGGACAGAATATTTTCAATTTTGATGGGAGAGGAGGTTGAACCCCGCAAAAAATTCATCCAAACCCACGCCAAAATGGCAACTTTGGATATATAAATAATGATTAATGGTTAATGGTTAAGAAAAAATTCTAAATCCTAATTTCTAAATCCTAAACAATATCAAAATTCAAATTTCAAAATTCAAAAAAATATTTTTGTATTTAAAGTATTCTAGATTCTACTTTTACTTTCTAGTTTCTAGATTGTTAATTCTTAATTCTTGATTCTTGATTCTAGGATTAATTGAAGTGTTGCCGATGCGCCGACCTAAACAAACTAATTGCAACTAAAAAAAATAAAACATATAATTTATATAAATGGACTTTAAAGTATTTATTGAAATTCCATCCGGCTCAAATATTAAATACGAGGCCGTTGAAGAAACTGGAGAGTTGAAAGTTGATAGATTTCTTTACACAGCATTCGTTTATCCGTTTAATTACGGTTTTATAAAAGAAACCAAAGGAGAGGATGGGGATCCCTTAGACACAATTGTTTTGTCTTCATACCCCGTTCAGGCCGGAGTTGTTATAAAGTGCCATGCTATTGGGCTTCTAGAAATGGAAGATGAGGCTGGTATTGACACAAAAATAATTGCCGTCCCCGACAAAAAAATAGATCCCGTTTATGGAGAACATGAAGACATAAAAAGTATCCCTGAGGCAATAAAGACAAAAATTAAACATTTTTTTGACCATTATAAAGAGTTGGAACCTGGAAAGTGGATCAAGACAGGAGAGTATAAAGGCTCTGAGAAGGCAAACAAAATAATTCAAGAAGCTTTAAAAAGATTAAGTCAGCAAAAAGAAAGCTAACTTAACCACCTCAAAGTTTGAAAATTATCTTGTTTTAATTCACAAGAAAAGGTAAAATTAAAAGATGTCTTACTTTAGAGCCTGCTTTTTAGGGCTTCGTAAATTTTTTCAAAAATAATGGAGATAGGAAAAGTACAACAAACATCTATCATTGAGGAAATGCAAAAATCCTACCTTGATTACGCTATGAGCGTAATTGTTGCCCGCGCTCTTCCTGATGTTCGCGACGGTCTAAAGCCTGTACACAGAAGGATCCTTTATTCAATGCATCAAATGGGATTAACCCACACTTCTTCTTTCACCAAATCGGCAAAGGTAGTAGGCGAGGTTTTGGGAAAATACCATCCTCATGGAGATATGGCAGTTTACGATGCATTGGTTAGAATGGCGCAAGATTTTTCCCTAAGATACCCCCTTATTAAAGGACAGGGAAACTTTGGTTCTGTAGACGGCGATCCTCCTGCCGCTATGAGATATACGGAGGTAAAACTTTCTAAGATTTCCGAATATATGCTTACCGATATTGAAAAAGAGACTGTAGACTTTATGGATAATTTTGACGCCACCCTTAAAGAACCTCAATACTTACCTAGTTTACTTCCAAATCTGCTTCTTATGGGTTCAGAAGGAATAGCTGTTGGTATGGCTACAAAGATTCCGCCGCATAACCTTGATGAAGTAGTAAGCGCTATTATCGAGACTATTAAAAGGGGAAGAGTTCTTTATGAGGAAAAAGAACAAAACGAGTCTACAAACTTTGTAATTAAAAGAATAAATTTAATAGCGATTGGTCAAGAGAATCTTAAAAAAATCGATAAAAAGAAAGGAAACGGCGAAATTAAGCCGGCGGAAATAGATTTTGAAAGCGATATCACAATTGAGGATCTTATTCAGATAATTCCAGGCCCAGACTTTCCCACAGGAGGCTGCGTTTACGACGCAAGTTCGCTAAAAGAAGTTTACTCCACTGGAAGGGGCAAAATCTTGGTCAGAGGCGTTGCAGAAATAAAAGAAAAAGAAAACGGCAAACAACAGGTAGTTATTTCAGAAATTCCTTATCAGGTAAATAAATCTTTATTGGTTAAAAAAATTGCAGAACTAGTTAAAGACAAAAAGCTTGTTGGTGTTTCTGATTTAAGAGATGAAAGCGACAAAGAGGGAATAAGTGTTGTTATAGATCTTAAAAAAGACGCTAGACCGAAATCGATACTGAATAATCTTTATAAATATACACAGCTTCAAATTTCCTTTCCTGCAAATTTTGTGGCTTTGGTAGAAGGAACCCCTTATACCTTAAACCTTAAACAAATAATCGTCGAATATATAAAGCACAGACAAAAGGTTATAACAAGAAGGACTATTTTTGATTTAACAAATGCTAAAAGGAAAGCCCATATACTTGAAGGGTTAAAAATCGCCCTTGATAATCTGGATGAGGTTATAAACACCATTAAAAAATCAAAAACCCAAGAAGAAGCAAAGGTAAACTTGATGAATAAATTCACTTTAACAGAAATCCAAGCCGAGGCAATTTTGGATATGCAGTTAAGAAGACTTGCCGCCCTTGAAAGAGAAAAAATAGAAAAAGAATACGAGGAAATAAAAAAATTGATTGATGAACTTACACTCATTCTAAGAAATCCATCGCAAGTCTTAAAAATTATTGTCAAAGAATTAGAAGAACTCAAGGAAAAATTCTCAGAACCCAGAAAAACAAAAATTTACAAACAAAAGATAGGAGAGTTTAGCGAAGAAGATTTAATAGCAAAAGAGGAAACAATTATTACAATTACCAGAAGTGGGTATATCAAAAGAGTACCCAGGCAAACTTTTAGAACTCAACGCCGGGGCGGAAAGGGAGTGACCGGAATGACAACAAAAGAAAAGGATGAGATAGAACTTATAACCGCCGCGACCACGCATGACACCATTTTATTTTTTACAAACAAGGGTAAAGTTTTCGGCGCAAAAGCATGGGAAATTCCTGAAAGCTCAAGAAAGTCTAAAGGACAAGCAATAGTCAATATTCTTAACATTGAACAAGATGAGAGTGTTGTCTCAATTCTTCCCATTAAAGAAAGGGGTGTAAATTTACTAATGACAACAGCAAGAGGGATTGTAAAGAAAACTCCTGTTGAAGAATTCCAAAATCTAAGATCATCAGGTCTTATAGCCATAAAATTGGAAGCAAACGATAGACTGGTTTCTGTTCATGAAACAACCGGAAACGACAACATTCTTCTTCTCACCAAAAACGCCAAAGCAATAAAATTTCCTGAAAAAAATGTAAGACCAATGGGAAGGGCAACAAGCGGAATGCGCGGAATAAAGTTGGAACCCCAAGATGAGGTAATAAGCGCTCATGTTGTTGCTAGCGAAGAAAAAAAAGAAAAAGACAAAAGAAAAAAGGTTTTTATTGACATCCTAACAGTTTCTGAAAACGGCCTCGGAAAAAGAAATCCAATAGAACTTTTTCCGCTTCAAAAAAGAGCGGGCAAGGGAGTAAAGGCGGCTTCGATTAATCCAAAAACAGGAAAACTGGCTTCCGCAACCTTGGTCACAGAAAATACAGAACAAATTGTAATAACCTCAAAAACAGGGCAAGTTATAAAACTTCCAATAAAAAATATTCCTCGGATGAAAAGATCCACTCAAGGAGTAATACTCATGAGATTTGCTAAAGAAAACGATAAAGTCGCGGCTATAACCTCGCTTAACAAAGATTCTGAAGAAAATTAGAGCAAAAATTTAATCCGCTTAAATTTTTACCTTCCTTTTCCATGAAAAGTTTCATAAACCTCACGCAAATGCTTATGGGTTACATGAGTATAAATTTGAGTTGTAGAGACATTTTTATGTCCCAGCATTTCCTGAACCGAACGCAAATCAGCTCCAGCCATTAAAAGGTCTGTAGCGAATGAATGCCTTAAAACATGGGGGGTAACTTCAATAGAAAGTTTTATCTTTCTACTATACTTTTTAATCATTCTTTGAATAGAACGTACACTCAGCCTTACATCCTCATCCGAGGCTCTTAAGTCAAATTTACCTTTATGCCTTATAAAAAGAGGCCTAAATCTGTCATCTCTTGCTTTCAAATAATTCTCTAAACACTCACTTGCCCTTTTGGACAAAAAAACAACTCTTGCTCTGCCTCCTTTTCCCACTACTCCAAATTCTCTTCTTTCTAAATCAACTTTGTCTCTGTCAAGCTTAACCAGTTCTGAAACCCTTAAGCCGGTTGAAAACAAAACCTCTAAAATTGCTTTGTCTCTTTTTCCTTGGATTGTTGACAAAGAAGGAGCGTTCAACAACCTGTCTATTTGCTCTCCGGTTAAAAATTTAACTTGTCTTTCGCTAAACTTAGGAAGCTCTATCTTATCAGGAGACATAACTTTATAATCGTTTTTGATAAGAAATCTCAAAAAACTTCTTAAAGCAATTATGTGATATCCTTGAGTTTTTCTGGATAGACTTAAAACAATTGAACCTTGACGAAAGGAAAGTCTAGACAAATATACTCTATACTGCCTTATAATTTCCGGGTTAATACCACTTAAATTTAACATTATCCTTTCCTTTGCTAACCAATTCAAAAATCTTTTAAGATAATGCCTGTAGTTTCTGATTGTTAGGGGAGAGGAGCCTTTTTCTATCTCAAGGTATTCCAAAAACTGATCTATCTTTTCTTCTAGCTCAGAGCGTTTGCCAGTTAGGGCAGACATGTGAATTTAATTTAGTTTATACTAACAAAAATAATATGTCAATATTGTGCGACATAAAAATTGGTTAGTCTTAAATAATCCTCTTCACAACGGAATTATAAATTTCCCACATACTCCTTGTATATTTTCTTTTAATAAAAATTAAGTTCGGATGATTTCCAAAATTGTTAGGAGTTTTAGCATAAGGCAAATAAACAATCTTAAGCTGCGGACATCTTTTTAAAAAAATTTCAACTTGTTTTTCAGAATCTTCAAAATGGATTGAAGAACGAAGTTTTTCAACCAAATTTAGTTTGAATTCTTCCCCGGATATTTCGGTACTTTCTCTGATAAAAATATTTTCTGATGGAAAAAAGGGCGCATACTGAGAAAACCAACTTAATGTAGCCTCTTTTGAATTGGGCTTTCTTGAGGTTACTACAAAAACCTTACCTTTATGAATCTCAAATATTCTTCTTAAGAATGAAATAGACCCATTGATCGGCAAAGATTTTCTTAAAATATTAGGATCAAACCAAAGATTCTCAACTTGATTAGCTTCAGCAAAACTAAGGCCTTTTTCAACTGCAGTATCTTGTAAATACCCCCAGGAAGTTATTTCATTTGGGTCTAAAATCAAACCTTTTTCGGCAAACCTTTTGGAAGCTTCTTCAGCTACCACTGCAGCAGAATCAGCTAACACTCCATCTACATCAAAAGTAATAACCGGAAACCTTTCTGAAAAATCTTTAAAGGCATCCAAGACTTTACTGCGAGCCTCAAGAAAAGAAATTCTTTCAATAGACATAAATTTTTTATAAATAAAAGAATAACATATAAAATCAAACAAGCTCTTAAATCGCTCCTAAAAACTTATTTCAAAATATGCAAATCTTTAAAAAAATCATATAAAAAATAATCCCTTTTAAATAAATTTTTCCCTATAATTAGGCATTTTTTTGCATTTTTACCGCATAAAAAAATAAATAGATTTTTACTAAAAGGGTAGACTGAGTTAATCTGTTTCGGATATTGTTTGAAATAAAAATTAAAGAAACATCTTTTTTGAAAAAGTAATTTTAAAAGAAAATAAATTAAAAAAATGATAAAAAAATTAATTTCAAAGGAAAAAATTTAAAAAAATCCGCTCTCCTCTTTAGGTCAATCTATCGCGTCGCAAAAGTATCATTGTGCGACTAATCATAAAATCCTACTCCCCATTTTATCTGTCTTGTTATTTAGAATTAGGAGGGGGTGAACCAAAAAGAAAGAAATTTAAAAAAAATTATTTTAGAAAGATTTTTGTTTTTTTTATTTTTATCTATTCCTAAATTCACTACTTTCTTAAATTAACAAAACTTAAAAAAACTTATCCACAAAACACATAAATTAAAATCTATGCAAATTTTTTTAATTTAATTTTTGAAGCTAGTAACTATATCAAACATAATCAATTTTTAAGATGCTGTGGTTTTAAATAAATTATTTGATTTCAGAGTAGAAAGATCCTTCCTCCTCTTCAAAATAGATAGGCATTAAAATTTCTATAGCCTTAATAAAAATTCGGGTTTTGTTAAATCTAAACATTTATGTACCGCTTTGTGAAAAATCCTATAATTTTTGTGAAAACTCGCCTTTTAGCTTTGGAGTCTTAATTTTTTACTATAGGATAAATCGAGAGCCCCCCTCTCCCCTTTAAGGCACTCTATCTTTTTTTCTAATAAACAAGAAAGTTAAAAAAAATTCTTTATCCCCGGAAAGCTGAAGAAAAAATTATTAAAAAAACAAAAAAGCCAACTAGAAGATGTTCTCTTATAGTTTGCGAAAAAAGTCTATCATCTAAATAATATTGACCCAAACCTAGTAAAAGATAACAATAAACTGTCAAGAATAACGAACCTATAGCAATACTAAAAGGCCAAAAGAAAATTAAAATATTCACCTCGCCTACTGCAAAAGCACTAACCAAAGAAAGAGTAAAAACTTTTCCCAAATAATTTTTTTCTAAAGGAATCGACCAAAACCCTTGTAAAAACAACAAAAAAGACAGCGGAAAAACAAAAAGACTTGAAAAATAAAAGGGCAATCTTAACGAATTAATGGCGTCAAAAATAAGGAAGAAAGTTAATATTGTGAGTACAAAACCTACTCCCCTTGCTGCCCTGAGTAGAGCTATAGTTCTAATTGCAGAAACCGTATAGATATTTAGTGTAAGGCAAAGTGCATAAATACCAAGCCCAAAAAGTAAAACCACAGGAATTCTTGCTATTATACTAGCCGGAAGCAGGAACCAAAAAAGTCCAACACCTACAGTAAACAACGTCGGCAAAATTAAAGTAAGAAGAGTGAAGTTTAAACCCAAACCCTCCCATAAGCAAAAAATAAAAAGAATTGCCGTCAAAAGCCCTAAAAAGCCAATTGAAATAAGTCTATAATTTTCGGGTAAAAGCTGAATACCAACAAATCCTATTGAAAGCAAAAAAGAAGTGAGAATAAATCTAATCCGCTTAGACATAAAAATTTATCTGAGGACTAGTCGCTTTTAATATTTCTCAAAACCTCATCAGGAATATCCAAGTTTGCATATACCTTTTGCACATCAGTGTTTTCTTCAAGAGTATCAAGAAAACTAAGAAGCTTTTGAGCAAGGTCGGTATCAGTAATTCTGACAAAACTCTTAGGCCTTCTGGTTAAATCGTAAGATATTATTTTATAACCTAAATTATTAATCTTTTCTTTAACTCTAGCAATCTCATCCAGCCTTACATAGACCTCTATGGCATCCTCAACCTCTTCAATATCATCCACCTTAAGATCAATTAACTTAAGCATTTGATCCTCGACATCTTTTTCTTTAGCAACAACTATCAACCCTTTAGACTCAAAATTGTAAGAAACAGAGCCTGGTCCGGCTAAACCTCCCCCCGCCCTTTCAAATAAATTTTTGATTTCCTGTGCTGTTCTGTTTCTGTTATCAGTTGCCGCCTCTACAATTACCGCGACTCCTCCAGGACCAAAACCCTCATAAGTAACTTCTTCAAGTTCTCCTCCCTCTCCAGTTCCTTTAGAGATTGCGCGTTCAATACTTTCTTTAGGCATATTTGCAGCTTTTGCTTTATCCACAGCAACTCTCAACTTATAATTAGCCTCTGGATCTGGACTTCCTCCTACCCTAACAGCTATTTGGATTGCCCGCGCCAGCTTTGAAAACACTTGACCCTTAAGAGAATCTTTTGCCTCTTTTTGTCTTCTTATTGTAGCGTAATGTGAATGACCTGACATGTTATTTTTATTAAACCCTAAATATTATACTCTATGGTCAAATAAATTAAAAAGTGAATTTAAATTCAAACCCGAATTTCACCCATCTGCATCTTAAAAATATTAAAAGAAAAAGATTCACACCAGAAATATTAACACCTCAAATGTGTGCAACTTATACAAATACTTGACATTGAAAATATTACTTCTATACTCATAAAAAGTAGAAGTTTAAAAAAATATGGAAAAAAATCTTGCCCAGGAAGCAATTTTATGCGCATTAAACGGAGATTGGAAAAAAGCAATAGAAATAAATCTGAAAATTCTTGAGGAAAATCCCCAAGATGTAGATGCTCTTAATCGACTAGCAAGAGCTCAAGCTGAACTAGGTTTTATAACCAAAGCCCGCTCAACAGCACTAAAAGTCCTTAAAATTGATCCCTTTAATCCAATCGCAACAAAATCTTTGGAAAAATGGAAAAAATTAAAAAAGGGGGAAACCTATCAGCTAAAACCATTAGCGGCTGAAGCATTTTTAGAAGAACCAGGAAAAACGAAAGTAGTCTCTTTAATTCATCTTGGTAGTCCAAGGGTAATAGCCAAACTTGATAGTAGTGATGAAGCAAAACTAAATACTCATTCTCACAGAGTCTACTTAACAACAATAGACGGAAAGTACATTGGAAAATTTCCTGATGACGTTTCTGCAAGAATTAGGAAACTAATTAAACTCGGATACTCATACTCAGTCTTGATTAAGTCTGTTACTGAAGACGATGTAAAGGTTTTTATCAGAGAAACAAATCGTCCTTCTAAATACGCAAATTTGCCTTCTTTTCCGGGTGAGAAAATTAACTATGTTACCTTTACTCCACCAGAACTCGTCCATGAAAAAACACCAATAGAAAATCCGGATGAAGAAACCTCGTTCTAATTTTTTTCTATAAACTTGCTACCAATAATTATTTTTAAATCAAAATTTTCAGGAAGATTGTCTTTTTCCTCTGAACACGAAAAAAGTAGTTTTACTTTTTCTAAAACAATTTTATCCTTTCCTGAAACACTGCAATTTAAGTTTTGAGAATCCTCTTTTACTAAAGAGGTGATTTTTCCGCCCAAAACCTCAAGTATCTTTCCAACATTTTCAGAAACCCCTACCCTACCGCTTAAGTCAACAAGCATTATTCTTAACCCATTTTCTAAAAAGGATGGATCTGTAAAAAAGGCAAGAATTTTGTCTGGCGGGCTACCGTAAACTCTATACCCCTCTTCTCCATCTAAGAGAATATCTTCTTTTAAAAAATGCGTTTTAGCTAAATTAATATCAATATGCTTTGAATTCTCCACTTTTAAAGAAAAAAGCGCCAGGTTTAATTTCTGAAAGAAATTAAGGTTGGTTTCATAATTAGAAAAAACCGAACTTATAACATTAAAAAGATTTGAACTCAAAAATCCTAAAGCTTTGGAATCTGACCAAAAAAACACAGGAAACATAAACTGTTTGGTAACAGTTTTCGCAAGTAATTCTCCTTTAACTTTCTCCTGTTGGCCCAATCTCCAGACATTCTTTAACCTCCAAATACCCAAATCCCGGGCAACTTCCACCTGAGTCGACCCTGGGATATAAATATTAACTATTTCCTCGGATCTATAATCAAAAATTAAAACATTAACCCCTCCATCTTCATTCCTCACAGCAAGAGACACTTTATCCTTAAAAAGTGAGTTGCTTTTTTTAATTGAAGTTATTAATAGAAAAAAAATTAAAAAAATAAAAAGAATTGAAAGTAATTTAAAATTTAAAAGCTTAACAATTTTTCTTTTATCTTTTATCCTTTTATTTCTTAGGGCAGGCTTCATATTTTTTAAAACTTAAACTAAGTTGAAGATATCAATAATTTATCAAAATGATTTCTACCAGCTTTCTCCAAATCTTTTTTCGCAAAAACATAATTTTTTAAAATGTATCTTATGTTTTCTCCTGCTGCCAATTCAGGAACAACAACATAACTTGCGCCCAAATCGTAAAGCCTGAGAGCCTCTTCTCGGCTTGATTGGACAAAAATTGTCTTTGGTTTATGTTTGAGTTTAGCAACAGTTTCTAAAATCAGAATATTATCCGTCAAATTATTTATAGTTGAGATAATAACCTTTGCTTCCTTAAGTCCAGCTAGTTCCTGAACCTCATCATCATTTATATCGCCAAAAACAATTGGAACCTTCTCTGCGGACAAATTTTTAAAAACAACCGGATTGAAATCAACTACAATAAAATCAGCTTCCTTTTTTTTAAGATAATTCAGTAAAATTCTTCCACTTCTATCGCAACCAACCAGCAATATGTGATCTTTTACAACAATATCCTTAGAATAAAACTTTTCTATACTTTCCTTTCTCTCAAAAATATTAAGAAATCTTTTAATTTTAAGGTAAATCCTATCGCCTTCTAAAATCAAATAAGTAGAAATTGTCATTGTTATTACTCCAACGATTGTGACTATAGCCACATGAGAAGAGTCAACATAACCTAATTTATAGGAAGCGTTCATTAGGATAATGGAAAATTCTGAAATTTGAGCTACAGTCAAACCAGCAAGAAACGACGTTCTTTTTCTGTATCTTAAAAACCCCATTATGATAAGAACAATCAAGGGATTGCCAACTAAGACAAATGCTGAGAGGATAATGGAAGGAACTATCACATCTAATGAGTTTAAATCAAAAACTAATTGTGTTCCCAAAATTACAAAAAAAATTGTTAGAAAAAAATCCCTCAGCGGTCTAGTTTTATTTGCAATTTGCAAGTGTTCAAGCAGTGTTGATAAAGAAATTCCGGCTAGAAATCCGCCAATCTCAATCGTAAAACCTAATTGATTTTGGACAAATGTTGCAAAACCTAACGCCCAGGCAACGCTTAACAAAAAAATTATCTCCCATGAACCCTTGGTAAACTTTGTAAAGAAAATTGGTACAATTTTTCTTGAAACAATAATAACCAGAAGAAAAAGAAACAATGCCTTTAAAAAAATAAAAGCAAGGTTTGAGATACTTAGGTTTTTTCCCGTTCCTGTCAAAAATATAAGTATTAAAATCGCTACAAAATCCTGAAAAAGCAGAAAACCTACAGAAATTCTTCCATAAAGGCTTCGCAAATCTTTCTTTTCAGAAAGAAGCTTCACCATAATAATTGTCGAAGAAAAGGTTAAAGCCACTGAGATGTAAAAAGAAGGTAAAACATCAAAACCTAAAAAAAGACATAAAAAAAACCCTATAATTGAGGTGAAAATTATTTGTCCCAACCCAGTGAGAAACGCAGGTATGCCGATTGAAGATATTTCAGATAAATTCATTTCAATACCCATTAAAAATAAAAGGAATGTAACCCCAATTTGACCGAGGTTGTAGAAGATGTTGTAATCCTTTAATAAATTAGAAAATCCGATTAAAAGTCCGGCAAAAATATACCCAACAATAAGCGGCTGTTTCAAAAAATTAGCAAGAAGACCGAATAAAGAAGCTATAACTAAAATTATGGTTAACTGAGAAAATTCCATTATTTGATTTAAGCTTAAAATTTTTATTGAACCTTTTCAAGCAAAGAAAGTACTTTTTTAAGTTCGTTTGGAAGTTCTGAAGTAAAACTTACTTTGTTCTTACTAAACGGATGTGTGAAGGATATTTTCTTTGCGTGCAAAAAAAGACGCGGACATAAATTTTTATCTTTTCTTAAAGTTTTTCTTCCTGCATAAACTGAATCAGAAACAATGGGATAACCTAAATATTTAAGATGGACCCTAATTTGATGAGTTCTGCCAGTTAAGGGGTAAACCTCAAGCAGTGTAAAAAGTTCGAAGGGTTTATTTTTATCTTTTGAATTTTTTAATTTATAGTAAGAAATTACCTTATAAAAAGTTTTCGCTTTTTTCCCAGAGGCTAAAATACCAAACCTTTCTCTTCTCCAAGGAAGGCGGGCAATTGGCGCGTTTATTTTTCCTTCTTTTGGAACTACCTTTCCATGAACCAGGGCTATGTAAACTTTACTCACAACCCTTCTTTTAAACTGTAACTGTAAATTTTCAAAATTTTCTTTTGTCTTTGCAACCAGAAGAACACCGCTTGTTTCTTTATCTAATCTGTGAACTATACCGAATCTTTTTTCAAAATCTTTAGCTAAGGGGTAATCAAAATTTTTTTTAAGAAAACTTTGGATAACCGGATTTTTACCTACTGTTTTCGCCTCATTCGTCACCCAACCCCATGGCTTATCCAAAACCATAATAAACTCATCTTCATAAATAACTTTTGGATTCATTTATTTGAAAAGAAGCTTTTATTTTTCCCTTTTAGCTTGACAGCCAGCGCACAATGTCGCCTCAGGATATATCATTAGGCGGTCGGTATCAATCATTTTTCCGCAATCCTCACAAATGCCATACTTTCCTATTTTAATTCTAGCCAAGGCTTTTCTAGTTTGTATCAGCCTTTTGTCTATCTGCTCTTTTATAGCCTGAACTCTGGCATGACCAAATTGCTCAGCTGCATCAGTATCAGGAGAAGCGTTATCGCTAATCCTATCTAGTTGTCTAAAGGGATCTTCTTTATCAATTTCTTTTTTGCGTTTTTTAAGCTCTTCCAAGCGCTTCAATAAAAACTCATAAATTGGTGTTAATAATTTAATTGGGAACCCAACCACTTCGCTTGTTTTTTTCGAGACTCCCTCCATTTTCTCTTTTATTTTTCTATTTGCCTTCTTTTTTTTCATGGTTTTACTCTTGAAAGATTAAAAACTACCAAAAAGCAAATAAACGAAAGTATGCTGGACAGAAAGACTTCATTTTTACCAGCAAAGGATAGCATATATTGTAAAGTAGGTAAAGATAAAGAAATAAAAGATCTCATTAAAAAAAATACTCAAGCAACTGTGAACCCTGAAAATCCAACCTTGCTGGACTTATACCAAGAGAAATTTTTGTATCTTTTTTCCAAAAAAAAATAAAAAGAAATTATAATAAAAATCAAAAGGAAAAAAATCCCAAACCTAAAATCGTGACTTTTAAGAAAATTATAAAGAAAAAACATATCGAAAATAATCAAAAAACCCAAAATTACAGCATCTAAACTTTCAATTGGTTTTAATTTAAACCTTAAAATTCCAAAAAAAGCTCCTATTAACCCTCCCAAAAGTGTAATCCAAAACCAATATAAACTTGCAAACCTCAAGGAAAAAAGGTAGGAGAAACCTAATCCAAAAAGGGTATAAAATCCTGTAGATAATATTTTATCCTCGCTATAATCCTCTTTGAGCTTCTTCCAAAACACATATAAAAATAAATAGCCACCAAGAAATATAAAAATTAATTTGATCAAAAAGATATTTAACATAAATATTTGACTTTTTAGACAACTATTGGTTATTATAACATTTGCAAAAGTGCTGGAAACACCGCATGTCATAGTAGGGTCTGCGATAGCTTACAAGATAGCTAATCCTGCCCTCGCAATCCCACTGGCTTTGGGAAGTCATTTTATTCTTGAGAAAATTCCACACTGGAATCCCCATTTAAACACCGAAAAGAAAAAATTCGGTCAAATAACCCCCAAAACAAAAAAAATTGTAATAATTGACTCAACAATTGCTTTGATTTCAGGTCTTTTTATAGCTTCCCTCACTCTACCAAACATAAACCACTTCATAATCGTTGTTTTAGCCGGCTTTTTCTCAAGTCTGCCAGATATAATTGAAGCGCCTTATTTTTTTCTAAATATGGAAAATGAATTAATAAAAAATTATGTTAAATTTCAAAAAAAACTGCAGGTAGACACTTCAATAATACCAGGCCTTTTAACTCAAGTGGTTACAATTATCGCCTCAATCCTCTGGATAATGAAATAGTTAAAAACTATTTAGCTCTCTCTAGATATTCGCCTGTTCTTGTATCCACAATTATTTTTTCGCCTTTGTTTATAAAAAGCGGAACCTTGATCTTAAGGCCATTTTCCAAAATCACGCTTTTATAAATATTTGTTGCGGAGTCACCTTTAACACCAGGAGGCGCCTCAGAAACTGTCAAAACAACCTTCTGCGGAATCTCTATCGAAAGAGGTTTGTTATTCCAGAAAAAAATAGTTACTTCTTCGCCCTCTTTTATGAAAACCAGTTTCTCCTCAACAAGCTTTCTAGGTACTTCAATCTGTTCGTATGTTTTTTGATCTATAAAAACCGCGTTTTTATCATCTTTGTATAAATAGTTAAGTTTTCTTTTCTCAACATCAATACCCTCAACCTTAATATTTGAGCTGAATGTTTTTTCTTCTATGCTTCCCGACTCGAGATTTTGGGCAGTAACTCTGACAATAGCTCCTCCCCTACCCATTTTGATATGGGAATACTTAAGAACTTTATAAGGTTTTCCGTTTGACAAAAATGTTGCCCCGTTTTTTAAATCTGTTGCATTAACCATTTTTTCCCTCCTTTACCTCTTTTATCAACATACTTTAGGAAGTATTTTACCTCAAACACCTTTAAGTTTGAAGGGAAGATGATTAATGGTTAATGGTTAAGAAATAAAAATCCTAAATCCTAAATTCTAAACAATTTCAAAATTCAAAATTCAAATTTTAAAAAAATAGAGAGATGATTAATGGTTAAGAAATGAAAATTCTAGATTCTAGATTCTACTTTCTAAATTCTAAATTCTTAATTCTTAATCTAAACTTACTTGCTAAAATGGATGCAAAATAATAAAATTTAGGTTAAATCGCTAAAAAAAACTGGGACTAATTTGGCCGGGTGCTGGAATGGTAGACAGGCTGGTCTCAAAAACCAGTGGTGGTAAAACACCGTGAGGGTTCGACTCCCTCCCCGGCCACAAAAATATTAAACAAGTTATATAAAAAAATTTAAAATAAAATTGTCATATTTTTGGGTTTAAATCCTGAAATAGTACAATAAATATACTCAAGTTTTAACTAAAGTTTACTTCTTCAAAAAAAATAAAGTATTTAGGTTTAAATGCTTTAACCATTAAAAGAGGCTGTTAAAATAAAATCTAATTTGTCCTTTTAGTTTCTCTTCCGTAAAATTTCATCCTATCTCCTCTAAAGTACAATTTAATCGAACGAAGCGGACCGTTTCTATGCTTTGCTATATCTAGATTTATATTTTCTAAATTTTCTTCATCCTCTCTCCAAAGAAACATAACAACATCGGCATCCTGTTCAATACTTCCAGACTCTCTTAAATCAGCAAGTTGGGGTCTTTTTTCGCCTCTTTGTTCAACGGCGCGCGAAAGTTGTGAAACAGCTAAAACTGGTACCTTCAATTCTCTAGCTAAATTCTTTAAACCTTGAGAAATTTCTGATACTTCCTGAACTCTGTTTTCTAACTGACGACTTCTGGCAAGCTGAAGATAATCCACTATTAAAAGGTCGACTCCGATTTCAACCTGCAGTCTTCTTGCCTTTGTTCTCATTTCCAAAATTGACTGTGCTGGTGTGTCGTCAATATAAATAGGAGCTTCGGCTAACTCACCCATTGCGTTTGATAACTTTGTAAAATCCTCTTCTGAAAGTTTTCCGGTTTTGAGCTTCCAGGCATCAATATCAGCTTGGGCAACTAAAAGTCTGTCCACAAGTTCTTCCTTACTCATTTCTAAAGAAAAAAAACCAACAGGTCTTTTGTATTTAACAGATAAATTTTGAGCAATGTTTAGGGCTAATGTTGTTTTACCAATCCCTGGCCTTGCGGCAAGAATTATCAAATTTGACTTTTGAAACCCCGCAAGTGTATCATCCAGATCTTTAAAACCTGTGGGAACTCCCCTTAAGCCTTCTTCTTGTTTATGAAGCTCATCTAGCCTATCAAAGCTTTCAGCTAAAGCCTCCTTTACTGGAATAAAGGTTTTCTCAAGATGTTTTTGCGTAAGAGAAAATACTTCTGATTCTGCTTTATCTAAAAGCTCGTCAGCGGCAATCCCTTCGTCCGTCGAAAGCTCCACAAGTTTGCTGGCTACCTTCATCATGGCTCTTTTAGTTGATGCGTCTTTAACAATCTTTCCGTAATGTTCCACATGGGCCGCTGTCGGAACTTTGTTTGCAAGATCAACCAAATAACTAACCCCGCCTATCTTTTTAAGAACTTTTCTTTTTTTTAATCTTTCAGAGACAGTTAAGATATCGATAGGAATTCTTTGCTCATAAAGCTCAAGGAAAGAATCGTATATCTGTTTATGTCTCTCGTCGTAAAAATCATCGGGTCTTAAAAACTCGGCAACTGCAACAATAGCATCTTTATCCAAAAAAAGCGCGCCTAAAACCGACTCTTCTGCCTCTAACGAATGCGGAGGAACTTTAACTGAAAGTTTTTCAGCCATAATTTAAGTCTCAAACAGCAGTTTTAAAAACGGTAATTTTTTTACCCCTTTTCTATCTTGATTCCAAAACCAAAGTTTTTTTCTCCTCCCTGATCTCTTTCTCGTCAACACTTAACTTATCTCTTTTCTCAACATTTATCCCTACTTCCTTGAGAAATTTATCCAAAGGTTCAAGAACCCCAAAATTCTCCTCGTTAACTCCTTCAATTTTATAGTGCATAGGAATGGTAACAGAAGGCTCTATATCCCGCACAACCTCGGAGGCAACCTTAGAATTTATGGTATAAAAACCTCCCGTCGGTATCATCAAAATATCAATTTGTCCCATTTTTTCCAAAGTTTCGTCGTCTAACCTATGACCAAGATCCCCAAGATGAGCAATTTTAAATCCGTCCATCTCTATTACAAATATTGTGTTTTTTCCTCTCTCCTCTCCCCTTTTAGTATCATGAAAACTTTTTATTCCTGTTATTGAAACTCCGGAAACTTCATACTCCCCTGGACCTTGAATGACAAATTTATATCCTTTAACCGACTCCAAAAAATTATGGTCTTTATGCTGGTGAGAAACTGTAACTATGTCGCAATCTACCTTCGGGTATTTTAAACCAACCATTTTAGGATCAAAGGGATCAGTTATAACTACAGCTTTTTTACCCTTAATTCTAAATGAAGCATGTCCAAGATAAATTATATCCATATGATTTAAATAAATTTCTTTTTGAATACTAGCAAACAAAAGGTAAGTTGACAAGTAAATTTTTCTTCAAAAGTGAATGAGGTTGAAAAACATTGCTGACGCTTCTTTCCCAAAATATATAAGCAGCAATAAAGGGCGCGTAGAGTAAACCAAGTATGGGAGAATTAGTATTGTGGTACTAAAGAGACTAGCATTAGGATATTCCAATGGATAAAATATTCAATAGAACAATCAAAAAAGAATTCACAGATACTAGTAAGTTTTTGAAGAATACATTGAAGATTTAACCAAAGCAAACAAAGAACTAACAGAGTAGCTAATATTCTACAACTTTGCTAGACTCCATCAGGCACTTAAACTTACTAACACCAAACAAAAGTATTCTAGCAAACAAGTGTCAGTGATGTGCCCTTCCATTACACAAACTTGAAGAGAATATCAAACATACATGGAAGTCGACATAAGAGGTCTAGGCGAAGTAGCAGTACAACTTTTAAGGTTTCTTTAATGGTAGATTATAAGCCCCAAAGTACACTACGCTTATACACTCTCGTCGGTTCTTAAGAGAAAATCATCCAAGGTTAGGTAAAGAAAAGATTAAAAGTAAAATATTCTATCAAACCCGATGATTTTGCTCAACTTCAGATGGATACAGTATTAAGGTTGATAGATAACTTTAAGGTCTATATTTACCCTGCTATTGATATCAAACTTAAATTTGGTTTCTTTTTAGTTTATACAAGACTTAATAGCCAAAATACTCTTGATTTCTTTAGGAAACAGTAAATAGTTTATCCTTTAAAGATTAAATCAGTTCAAACAGACAATGACTTGGAATTCTTGGGAGTTTTTGATAACTATCTTAGGAAAAAGAATATTCTTCACTTCTTTATCTACTTTAATGTCCTAAGATCAATGAAGTTGTAGAAAGATATCAAAGATCATTTCAAGAGGAATTCTTAAATCCAAATTTAGACCTTATCCATCAACCCAAACTTTTCAACAAGAGATTAGGAGAATATACCACATTTACTCAAAGACCACATAAATCTTTGGGTCTAAAATCACCTATAGATTATCTGATTGAGAAAAAAGGAATGTCTAAAATGTGTTTAACCTACACAAGTGATTGACATTAATATATGATACACTTTACGCCTTTTATGGAAAGAGACAGATTATAATAGTCAGGCACAAAGCTTAAATATGGGATAATACCAAGGGACTACTTGATTTTGAACGCAGTAGATATCCTTACGAAAGAGCATTAAGAAAAATCGTTTTTCTGGCGTCTTTAGGCAATATCCTGCAGGAGCAAGTGTGTTTGAAGTAGGTGCAGGAACAGGGTACCTTAAAGATCTTGTCCTCTCTGAATATCATAGCTCCTATATCAGCTCTGACTAGAATTTAAAAAATCTTCAGGAAGGCCTGAAAAGAAGGCAGCTTCAGGCACTACAAGCTTTTTCATATGATCTACCACATTGTCTAATGGATCAGAAGATTGCATAGTTGATTTAAACACCTATGACACACTCCCTAATTTACAGAAGGCGATGGAAGAAGTGCATAAAGTATTAAAACCTAATGGCACTTTTACTCATTTCCAAGTCAACTATCCCAGTGATGATACAGTTAAGGAAGATAATTCAAACCTCGTATTTTTCCCGGCACGATACGACAGACATACTCGTACCCAGATGGTAGGAATGACAAAAGAAAATCTTATTAAAGGTATTTTTACAATCAAAACGCTCCCATTTAGAAAAATATTAGAGAATTTCTTAGAAGATCCAGAAGAAGCTTATATACAATTAATATCTTCTCCTAACGCTTTGAGATATGTAGATATGCTTCGTTCCTTACTAGATGCCATGTTTGTTGACAGAATGGTAATCCCATCTCCACCCGATTATTTCAAAAGTAAATTAGAAGACGCCACTATAAAAGCAGGATTAACTATAGTTGAATCTGGGTTTAGAGGGACAAGCATTAGAACAAAAAGAAGTCCAGCACAGATGAGGTTTCCACAATACAATCAATTCAGTCTAGAACAAGGATCTACCCTCTTTACCACTAATCTTGAATTAGAAATAACTGGATCAAGAGATGTTATTGAAAAAGCATCTTTGTTGGTATTCGTAGCTAAAAAATCTACTCAGTTTAATTAGAATTCAAACAGCTCTTTCAATTGTACCTTTAATCCCCTAGAAATCTTGATCAGATATCTAACAGAATTATTAACATACCCATTTTTTTATTTTGAGAAAGGTAAGTCCCCCCATGTCTAGCACACGGGAACTACGCTACCACCTTAGAATCAAAAGTATTTCTGTTTCTACACAGGTAAGGTTATCAAAAAGGGCAAACTGTATGTTGCGCAGGTGGCCAGCACAAAAAGTTGAAAATAGACATATTTTAGTATATATTAAACCATGTCTCTACCGAATTTAGTTAATTTATGCACAAAGAACTACTGGTCTCAATTTTTCTGGGTGTTTTTATTGGCTTACTTATTGCATTAGGAATTTGGAGATTTAACAGGTTTATAAGCGAAAAAAAACAGACTCCAGAAATAAGTTTAAATCAGGAAAAAAATAATGATTTAAATAACGAGGCCGAGAAGATTCCAGAACAAACAAAGATAGCTCTTTCAGAACCTGAAGAAAACGATATTCTAGTAAATCAGCCTTACAAATTCTTAGGTGTGACCCAAGCAAACTCTTTGATTGTAATATCATCTGAAAATAAAGATTACATAATCCAAAGCGATGCACAAGGCGGATTTTCACAAGATGTAGAGCTTGTTGGCGGTGTAAATCAGATAGTGATTTCTTCTTTTGATCAAAATTCAAATAAAACTGAAATTAAAAGGACTGTGGTTTACTCGACAGAATTCTTAAATGATAGTGGAGTCGATAATCAGCAAGAGGTAAAACATGCTACAGACAGCCAAAAAACCATTGAAGAAAAAGTTAAGCAAAAAATAGAATTCGCCAAAAAAAATCCTAAAGCATTTATAGGAGTAGTCACCGATAAGGGACAAGACTTTTTACAACTGAAAAACACCCAAGGTGAAATTAAACTTGCTTCTATACCGCCTGATGCAAGTTTTGTAAAAATTGCTAAAACCACAACAAATATCTCATTCAACGACATAGCCATAGGAGATTTTGTGGTTGCAATGGGTTTCCTCTCAACTTCTAAAGAAAAGGTAGATAACAAGGGGTTGCTTGAGGTTAGAAGAATTCTTGTTACACAAGCCTTACAACCGACAACTCGTACTATATTACTCGGAGAAATAGTCTCTAAAGAAAACAGAAAAATAACTCTTAAGGAAAATGAAAAAAACTGGATTATAAACTTTCCAAAACGTTGGGAAGGTCCTGAAATAAAGGAACTTTCAATTGGAGACAAGATTATAGTAGTTGGCGAGGCAGACGCTGAAAACATCAACTTAAGAACAATTAAAATAGTTTCTAAATCCTAAATTTACTTCCTTTCCCCTATTTTTTTAAATTCTTTCAAAATAAAAATTACTTGTTTTAAAATTAAAAAGCTGATAGCATCAAAGAAGACTTTTTACATTTTTATGGAACTTAAAAGATTAAAAGGATTTAGAGATTTTTTGCCGAGTGATATCAGAAAAAGAAACTTTGTTCTTGATATTATTAAAAAGACATTTGAATTTTATGGATTTGAACCCATTGAGACTCCAGCTTTGGAATATGAAGAACTTCTTTTAGGAAAATACGGAACCCAGGCAAGTAAACTTATCTATTCATTCAAAGATAAAGGCGGAAGAAATATTGCTCTGAAATACGACCAGACAGTACCTACTGCAAGATTTATAACAATGTACAAAGACATTATTTCTATGCCCTTTAGGCGCTACCAAATACAGCCGGTCTGGCGGGCAGAAAATCCTCAAAAAGGCCGTTTCAGAGAATTTTTACAATGCGATGCGGACATTTTTGGCTCATCCTCAGCTTTAGCTGACGCTGAAGTAATCGCTTTGGCAAGTCAACTTTTTACAAACTTAGGATTTGAAAATTTCAAAATCTATATTAACGACAGAAAAATTCTTTTTGATCTGATGAAGTTCGCAAATATACCCGAGGAGCTTCAATTTGCTGTCATAGCTGAAATTGATAAATTAGATAGAAAAACCGAAGAAGAGATAAGTTTTTCCCTGAAAAAGGTTGGTATTTCAGATACATCAATAAAACACCTTTTTCATCACTTAAAAGAGCAAGAAGAAACACCAAATCTTAGAAGGGTTATAGAAATAGCAAAATCACTTGGAGTAAGTAAAGAAAAAATTACTTTCCAAGCAAGATTGGCTAGGGGTTTGGACTATTACACAAGCACCATATTTGAAATAAAAATTGAAGGTTATACCGAAGGCTCAGTCCTGGGAGGAGGAAGGTACGATAAACTTATAGGAGATTTAGGAGGCGTTGATATACCTGCAGTGGGATTCGGGTTAGGCTTTGATAGAACAATTGAGGCAATGGAAAACCTTAATCTATTACCAAGAAGGGGGGGAAGACAAAATGTTCTTGTGGCTATATTTTCGCAAGACTTTATAAAACACTCTACTCAGGTAGTCAATACCTTAAGATCAAACAAAATAGCGGTTGAAATTTTTCCGGATGAAAATTCGAAATTGGAAAAACAATTAAAATATGCGGATAAAAAAGGAATTAGATGGTTTATTGTTATCGGTCCTGATGAGGCAAAGACATCAAAGGTAATACTTAAAGACTTATCTACCGGACATCAAGAAGACTTAAACATTGAAAGTTTGGTAAATACTCTTAAAAAATCCACATGACTTTGAGAATTCGTGCCTATCTTTTTTTGATAGTTGTAGCAGCTATTTGGGGGTCGGCAGGACCAATAATCAAATATACCTTATCCGGAGTTCCTCCCCTGCCCTTTTTAGCATATCGTTTTACTATTTCTGCAATTATTTCCCTTTTCTTTTTTCTTTATAAAATCAAAAGAGGGAAAAAATTTAAAAGATTTAGAGCAAATTTTCCTTTAGTCGTTCTTTATGGTTTTTTAGCAATTTGTCTTTCTTTGGGAATCCTTTTTGTCGGCCTTACTAAATCTAGCGTTTTAGATTTAACTTTGGTTAGCATTTTTGGACCTTTAATGGTAACGTTAGGAGGTGCTTTATTTTTTAAAGATCATATCACCAAAAGAGAAAAAATTGGAATTATAATTGTTCTTTTGGGTGTAATCTTGAACTCTTTAATCCCCAACTTACAAGATAAAAACCAAGCTAGGTTAACTGGAAACATTCTACTTTTTCTATATCTTTTAGCTGACAGCAGTTCTATTTTGGTTTCCAAAAAGCTTGTAAAAAATAAAGTTAAGTCAACAAATTTAGTTAATTTTGCTTTTATTCTCGGCGCTATAACATTTATACCCCTTTCTTTCTTGTTTTACGGAAAAAAGAGTTTAGTAGAAATTTTAATTAACCTTCCTCTAAAATATCACTTGGGTGTTTGGTATATGGCTATTCTCTCAGGAACAGTAGCTTACAATCTTTATATTAGAGCTTGTAGATCAATAGAAGTTTCTGAAGCGGTTCTTTTTAATTACCTTCAGTTTTTCTTTATGGTACCTTTGGCAATTTTTTGGTTAAAAGAAAAACCATCTATAGAATTCATACTTGGAGGACTAATAATTTTGATTGGACTTATAATATCTGAGTATAAAAAAACTGGAAAAAAGAAATCTTTATCTGTATAATTTGTAGGGTATGAAAATGAATTTACATCCAAAATGGTATCCTGACGCAAAAGTTTTGTGTGCTTGCGGCAATACCTTTAGCGTAGGATCTACTAGTCCCAAAATTGAAGTTGAGGTCTGTTCAAAGTGCCACCCATTTTATACTGGACAGATGAAATTTGTGGATACTGCAGGAAGGGTTGATGCCTTCCAAGCGCGGCTTGCCAAGGCGAAAGAAAGAATGATTTCAAAAAGAGAAAAAAGGAAACTCAAAAAAGAGCAAAAAATTCTTAAAGAAATTGAAAAACCGGAAACCCTTAAAGAACTCCAGAAATAACAAAGAGCTTAAACTTTATTTTTTTCTTTGCCGCAGTCGAAATACCTTATGTTAAATGAAGAATTTTCTAAAAACTTTAAAGCTGATAGTATAAATAACGAGAAATACCAAAGAGTCTATTTAGAAGTTCGCGGAGCAGCAGGAGGAGATGAAGCTAAAATTTGGGCAAGTGATTTGGTAAGAATGTATCTTAAATTCGCAACGAAGAAAAATTGGAAAGTAAGTCCAATTGACCTAAACACTCTCTTGATGGAAGGACCGCATGCTTTTGATCTTCTTAAAAACGAAAGCGGAGTTCATCGCGTTCAAAGAATACCGATAACAGAGAAAAGAGGTAGAATTCACACTTCAACCGCAACGGTTGCGGTTTTACCTGAAATAAAAGAGAAAGAAATAAAGATTAATCACGATGATTTAGAATGGCAATTTTTCAGAGCCTCAAGCCAAGGAGGACAAAATGTACAAAAAGTTTCAAGCGCGGTTAGACTTATACACAAACCAAGCGGAATAGTGGTTACCGCACAGCAAGAACGTTTTCAGGAACAAAACAGAAAAATTGCTTTGGAGCTTCTTAGGGCAAAGCTTTGGGAAAAAGAGGAAGAAAGAAAATTAAGAGAAATTGCCGGCTACCGCTCCCCTATCGGAAGAGGAAAAAGAGCGGAAAAGATAAGAACATACAACTTTCCCCAAGACAGACTAACCGACCACCGAATTGGCAAATCCTTTGGAAATCTTGAGGATATACTTAATGGAAATTTAGACAAGATACTCGAGCTTACGAAAAATTTGTAAAGCCCAAAGAGCTACCCCAAACGCATCTTTTTTAGCAGCCTATAAACAGTTTCAAGAAATTCTTTATCAATTGTTCTACTTTTCTCAACATACTCTTGCACAAATGGTGACAGTTTATATGCCAAATAATCTCTTTAATATCCTGCTCTAATGTTACCCCCACATTTAAAATACTTGAAAATACTTCTCCTAATGTGAACCATCTCATGCCACATAACAAGTAACACAGGCCTTAAATAATCAAGAGGAGTTTAAGAAACTCCAAGAGTAACAGATCTTTTACCTAAATTTCCTCCACCTTTTGCGAATTTATTTGGGGAGCTAACCAAAAGAACCACTTTGATAAAGGTCCTCTTCCCCTGATAATTTTTCCTAAACAACAAATCAAGATCTGAAACCAGACCCGCCGGACAAAGATGCTCCCTCACCTCCAACAACTTTTCTGCTCATTCCAAGAGAGAAATTTGATCATCCTCCAAATCTTTTGGAACCTGTTTTCAAAAACAGTAATTAACTTCTCTTAAATTTCAGATAGTCCTCAAGGAAAAAAAGTCTTTAGCTTTTTTCCTAACTTCTTTCTGATCCTGCTTCAAAAACACTAAACCCCAATATCTATTTCCAAAAGAATACTTTCTAAATAACTTACCCAAAACCAAAAGTGACTTTTTCTCAATAGGAGTCAGCTTTCCAGTTCTTGTCTTCCAATAACTGTTATACTGCTTTCTTACACTATAATGCCACTCTGATAGGTTTGATGCGAAGAAAAACAAATTAGCCCAATAGGAAACAACAAGCTAGAACAAGACTGTATTCATCTTTTATAATATGTACGCTATTTACAGCACCACCTTTTATTTCTTTCCAGATACTTGATGATCCATAAAAGGCCAGCCAATATCACTACAAGCATCTGAATGAGTTGGGCCATCATTCCAGTTATCACTCCACGATCCGCTATCTGAATAGTCTATATAATCAGAATAATCCGAATATCCGTTGGGTTCTCCTTCATTTTTATTTGCAATTCCATCTCTTCCAATTTCCTTTATCAATCCTTCCACTAAAGCTGAGATGCATAATCACCCCCTTTCTTCTCTTTACTTATCATCACCTTATAACTTAAATTTCTTAACCTTTCCTCTACCCTCAAGAAAAGGCGCTCTCTATCCTTACAATAATCCATCTGTTGCGGTTCAAAATTACTTTTTTACCCTCCACTCTCGCATACATCCACCGGCAAAGACTGAACCAACTACATTCTGAACACTTAGCCAAAACTTCTTCTCTATCAAAATAATAATCAAAAAATCTATCATCGCTAAACAAATCTCCAAGAGGTTTAAATACCACATTCCCAAGCAGATAACTCTAATTTAAAAAAAATTCATCACAAAGGTAAACATCACCAATATAATCAACATAGATAAACCTAGAACAAGATCCTTGAAATTTAAACAAAGAAGGCTTTCCTCCTAATAATCCCTTAACTATATCCTCAAGTGGCCGAATCCTAAAGTTCGGATCGTCTTTCTCCAACCACATATCCAACAACTCCAATAAGGCATCTGCATATTCACTAAGACTAATAGTAATTTTTCTCATCACTTCGGAATCATTAACTGTTGGAAAACAAGGATTCGCTGAGAAACAGATTCTATTTTGATACATAAATCTAAATATATCTTTTAAGAAATTAAGGGAAAACTTGTTCAACACTGCTAAAGCACCAAATTAACCCCGTAACCTCTAAGAATCTCTATCTATTTTTCTACCCTACAAAAAGACCCTTCTCCTGCAAAATTAACACGAACCAGTTAGTCTGTATACAATTTCTAACCTTTTGACCCGGTTTTACCAGTCTGCGCTGTATCTCTACCGCTTTCCTATAGAAGTCTAAACCTACCAAGAGTGGCTCACCACCATGCCAATAAAGGTTATATTAGGCGAATAATCTAAGAATCTTTTAATAACAGTCTTCAACACCCCCTCAACCATCCTTTTTATTTCAGATTGATAAGCATTATAAAAACAATACAAACAATTTAGCTTACACCCGACTGATACAACCTTAATTATAGGACATAAAGGAAGATTTGATCCTTTTTTTCAATACCCTCTGAAGAATAGCTAAACTTAAAAAAAACTCTTTTACGCACAAATACTTCGTGCTTCTATTTTGAACTCTCAAACTCTCCTGTTTGATTACAATTCACACCTTGCGCCATACCAACCAACATTTTTCCAATTTCTCTAATTCGCAAAACTGCCTTGGATACTTTTGGATTTGAGACCATAGCTCCCATAAAATACCGCCTACCATTAATTTCAACTATTCCGCAATTGTCTATCCAATAAACATCTTCAATCCTAACTGTGCCGGTTTTTGTTCCCAAAATATTTATTTCCATTTGATCGAAAAGATAGTAAATGTTTCGAGAGTCTTTAAGTTTTTTCCTCAAAAAATCCCAGTTTTTTCCGGTTTTAGAATAAATCTTCTTAAAAATAGCCAAAAAATCATAAAGAGAAAATTTATTAACCACTTTATCCCCTTTTTCTACCAAGACAACACCTTCTAACCCTCAATTTTTAATTGCGCTATCTTGCAAAATTTTCCTCTTTGGTAAAAACTTTTTGGACAAAACCAGAGTTGAACTATTACAACTGTATTTGATCATTAACCCCATAAGAGTTAGTGCATCTACAAAAATTTTGTTTCTTCCGCCAACTATGTCAACCAAAACATCAGTGCCAGTACCGTCTAACTCATCTTTTCTCACTGCAACAACTCTGTTTTCTACTCTGCCTTCATCAATCAATCTCAACAACTCTGCTGCAAAAAAGAATTTCGCAAGACTTGCAGCAGGAAGGAACACCTTGGCATTTTTTTCGTAAATTATCTGACAACCCTCCCCTTGCATTAATTCAGCCAGAAGAATAGATTCGAACTTTAAAGCGATCTTGTTCATCTTATATTATCTTACTATTTTTATAGGCACCGAAAAGCCTGTTCCTGCATTCATTTTTCCCTTTGAAGATTTGAATTGAAATTCCAAACAACCAAATCCTTCCATACTAACTTTCACTTCGCTACCATTATCCAACCAATAAACTCTATGTAAAAATCTAACCTCTTCTTCTTTTCCCCCCTCTTTTAATTTGGTAGACAGTGGCTCAAGATTCTCTTGACCAAGCCAAAATACTTGCTCTTTGGGAATAGTCTCCAATACTTTTTTTACTTATCTGAGATTATTAGCGTCACCACTATTTCTTCCACTTATCAATCTATCAAATTTAGCGAAATCACCGTTTAAAAGACTGATAAGAGCCTCCTTGCCCATTTGCGCAACTGTGAATAATTTACCACATATTCAAAACCCGCCGCCTCTAGTTTTAGCCAAGGAAAGGAAGAAAGTATCTCATCATCCACTTTTCCTTCAAACAAATATTGATTAGGGAACATGTCCGGTAATTCTTCAGCAATTATTGATAAATAGCCTCTATAACCATAAAAAGAAGCAGAAAGAGAATTTACTATAGGGATTTTATGCTCCCTTATTACATTTTCCATATCCTGACAAAAATGACCGCTCACAAATTGCCAATTACCGCAGAATCTTAAGATAACATCAGGTACATAACCCAAACTTTTATAATTATCAATAAAAGTAGCCACCTCCCAAAATTCAGCTCTTTTTCCGCTCTTTCTAATCTTGTCTTTCACTTTCTCATAACCCCTCCAAAACGGGTTTTTCCTACTCCCAAAATAAGAACATTTATGTGTCTCTGTTCATCTAGCCACTCTAGCATATGGTTTAAAAGCGAGGATTGATCGGTCAATCCAAGTTCTTTTTGCCTAAAATCTTACAAATTCATAGCTTGCACCATTAGGTTAATTTCAAGAATCCTAAACCCTTGATTAGGGTCTTGATAAATATCCAAACCGCCATACACAATAGTTGATTGCCCATAAGAATCTATGCGAAGACATGCTTTTAAATAAGAAGGATCCGCACCAATCTCTTTAGATTTATCTAAATCAACAGAATTTAATCTTATGAATTTAGATACCTTAGCGGCAATAGATGAAAGTCTTTGATAATCCTCCCAGCAAATTCCAAAAGGTTCATCTGAAATTAATGTTTTCTGAACTTCACCGCCTTCTTGACCAAAAAAACGGGGACTATTCAAACTAATTGAATCAATCCTTAAAGAATTTTCCCTCTCTATCATGATGCTACTATTTAGCTCAAAATTCTATCAATTATACTCAAATATCAAAATTAGACTAAACAATAGATCTGATTCTTATCAAAATTTTTGCTGTAAAATTTAAAAATTAAAAAACGAGAAAAATTAAAATAGAATTTGTTAATTCGTTTTAGGAATTTTTAATTCCTCATTTAGCCTCACTGAGGGTAGCTGATAGAGTTATCTCTTCACCATCGCGCCAAATATCAATGGTAATAGTTTGACCAACCTTTTTCTTTGAGATGATTGCCGATAATCCGCCGTTATCTTCCCTTACATCTTCCCCATCCAACTTAGTTACAATATCTCCACTTTTAATTCCAGACTTATCTGCGGGAGAATTTTCAACAACATCCACTATTAAAGCTCCTTGCGGAACTCTGTTAAGAAGCGCTGTTTGCAAATCTAACATTTGATACTGCACGCCGAGAAATGGTTTTGCTGAAAAACTGCCGGTTTTTTTGAATTGATCAAGAGCTTCTTTGACAACATTTATAGGTATTGCAAAACCAATGTTTTCTGCACTAGATGCAACTGCTACATTTATTCCAATAACCTGACCTGCGCTATTTAATAAAGGACCTCCTGAGTTTCCTGGATTTATAGCAGCGTCGGTTTGAATCACATCATCAAGCCTCTCAACATATCCTTCAAAAACACTTCCCGCTGTAATTCCTCTCCCCAATCCTGAAATAACTCCTGTGGTAACCGTATTACGAAATTCACCCAAAGCAGTACCAATTGCAATAACAAATTGTCCCACTTTCAACTTACTTGAATCTCCCAACTCAACTGGTTTAAGACCGCTAGCATCTATCTTTAATATTGCTATATCATTTGCAGGATCTTTACTTATCTTTTTGAGATCGTATTCTTTTCCATCATTAGTAATTACTTTGTAAGAAGCATTATCTGCGTTGACAACATGCTTGTTGGTCACTATTAATCCGTCTTCAGACACTATAAATCCTGTTCCAATATCTTGGGGCTGTCCTCCCTCGATACGAGACTGAAATCCCCTAAATGGAGAGAATTCTAAAATTCTTCTTCGCGGAGTTCGAATTGAAACCGTAACCACAGAGGGACTTACTTTTTCAACCACATCAATTACAACAGACTCTTCAGTGAGAACTTTTTGCTCTATATTTCCAACCCTAAAACTTTGCTGAATATCTTTCCTCTTGACAAAATAGTCAAGCGGTTTTATCACAAAAAGCCTATCCGACAAAGCTCCGCCTATAAATGAAACAAGCAAAACAAAAACTAAACAAAGGCCTAAAATAAATCCTTTTATATTTATCTTTCCCATTTTTTTCTTTAATCCATTATACTATAAAACAATTTTAATAAATTATTTTTTTCAAAACTTAAAAAAAGCTTAAAGAATTCACTCTTTTAGAACTTCTAGAGCCTTTTGAAGTTGTTCGTCTTCAGTTGTTTCTTCATTATCAGCCACTAAAACATCTGGTGTTAAACCCTTTTCATTAACCCAAAATCCAGATGGGGTTAACCAGCGAGCTATTGTGATATGTAATCCTCCATTTCCCTCAATTTGAATCGGGTCCTGAATTGTTCCTTTGCCAAAAGTTACATCCCCAATTAGTTTTGCCCTTTTATTATCTTTCAGCGCTGCCGCTAAAATTTCAGAAGCTGAAGCAGATCCTTTGTTAACCAAAACCACAAGCCTTGGGGTTTTTAATCTTCCAAGCCTTTCAACTCTGAATTCTTTAACTTCTCCATTTCCTCCCTCATTTATCACTACTAAATCTTGCAGACTCAAAAACTCAGAGGCTATATCAACTGCGCTTTCCAAAAAACCCCCCGGGTTATTCCTCAAGTCTAGTATTATTCCTGAAAGATCCTTCTTTTTAAGAAGCTCAATAACTGCATTTTCCCACTCATCCTTAGTCTCGCCTGAAAATTTCAAAATTTTTACATGGGCTATGGTGCCCTCTTCAAGAAAATCTACTATAACACTTGGAACGTTAATTTTTTCTCTTACAATATCCACATCAAAAGGTTCTTCTTCATTTTCCCGAATTAGTGTCAAAGTTACCTTTGTTCCGGCCTTGCCACGAATAGCTTGGATTGCCTCAGGAAGAGAAATTCCAGAAGTTGAAATATAAATTTTTCGAGACTCATCTTTAATTCTAAGAATAAAATCGCCTGATTTAATACCAGCTATTTGAGCCGGAGTATTAGGCAAAGGTGCTATCACAACCAACTGACTCCCTTTAAATCCTATCTGAATTCCAACACCTTCAAAACTTCCTTGCAAATCTTCCTGAACAACTCTATTTTCCTCAGGTGGAAGGTATGTGGTATAAGGGTCTCCTATAGCTGAAACCATCCCCTTTATTGCTCCATAAACCATATTTGAGTCAATCAACTTAGACTTGTCAAAATATTTTGAATGAACTAAATCCCAAACTCTCCAAAAAAGTTCAAAATCAAGATTTTCTTTACCTACCGGAAGTGTTCTCTCAATAGTTACTTGCGGATATCTATTGAAAGAAAAAATTAAACCCTGTGATCTCAAAAGGTAACCTAAAGAAAAGGAAAAGGAAGCTATCAAAACTAGAAACAGGGTCTTTTTTACAATATTAAAATCTACTTTTAAAAATCTACCCATACTGAAATATTTTACTCTTTTAACTAACTTTTTAAAATTTTGGGGACGAAAGGAAGAAGTCCTAAGTGTCTTGCTCTCTTTATTTCCCGAGCCAACAATCTTTGATGTCTAGCACAGACTCCTGTCCTTGCCCCTCCTAAAATTCTAGCCCTGTCAGAAATAAAAGGAAGAAGATTCTTGTAATCTTTGTAATCCGGCTGGGTATTTTTCTTACAAAAGGGACAGGTGTTAACAGACTTTTGCGATTTAGGATTTGCTTTTTCGAAAGATTTGGCTTCCATTTATAAATTCTTTATATTTAAAAGGGAATGTCTTCCTCCTCTTCTTCTTCTTGTTGTTGTTCTTGTTCTTGTTTTTCCTGCAAGTCTTTATCTTTTCCATCCTTCTTCTTTCCCTTTTTGTCATCTTGGGTTTTTGCTAAGCTTTTCTTCTGCGAGCTTAAATCAGAAGTGGGCTGTGCCTGGGATGAAGCAGGCAAAGACACCTCGTCAACCGGCTCAACAAGGATCCCTTCATCGGAGGGTTCTGGAATATTGAAGTCTTCTGCCGCGCCTTTCGGTCTTGAATCAAGAATTATCATATCACTTGCTACTATTTCAGTGGTTAACCTTTCCTGACCATCTTGACCCATCCAACGTCTAGTTTGAAGTCTACCTTCTATAAAAACTTTCCTACCCTTAGCAAGAAGTTGGGCACAAAGCTCTGCAAGTCTATTCCAAGCCACAATTCTGTGATACTCAACCTCTTCCTTTTTTTCACCAGATTCTGTTGTCCACTGACGATTGGTTGCCAAACCAAATGTACAAACTGCTGTACCTTGAGGTGTATACCTAAGTTCTGGATCTCGGGTTAAATTTCCGATTAATACAACTTTATTTAGACTTCTTGACATTTTCAAACTTTATTTTAGTTATTATATCAAGCAAAGTTTTAGTCTTAATCCTTAACCTTTACCAACAAATATCTTATTATTGAACTTTCAATCCTAATCTTGTCATTTAAAAGCTTCAGTTTATCCGGGTTTAATTCTATAACAAAATGCAAGAATATACCAGAGTTATTTTTCTTTATTGGATACGCAAGCTCTAATTTCCCCCACTCTTCCGACTTCTTCAGACTTCCATTTACGCCTTTTAAAATTTTCTCCAATTTTTCAACTAACAACTTCTTTTGGGAAGGGGATATATTCTCTGGTAAGACGCAAGTTAACTCATATTTCTCCATAACTTTGAAAGTATAACAAAAAAATTGCAAATGAAAAATAGATAAATTTAAGTTGATATTTTAAACTCAATAACATCTTTATCATTAACAAGGTAATCTTTCCCTTCAATTCTAATCATGCCTTTTTCTTTCGCAATCAGCCAAATATCTTTTTTTTTATCCTCAATACTTAATAATTCTTCTACAGAGATTACTTCTGCTTTAATAAACTTTTCAGCAAAGTCAGAGTGAACTTTCTCTGCGGCCTGAATACAGGTTGAACCCTTGTTGAGACTTCTGGCATTAATCTCCTTTCCGCCCTTTATCGTATAAAAAGTTATCAGTCCTAAAGTTTTATAGGCTTCTCTAATAAGTTTTTCAAGCCCAGACTCCTCTACCCCCAATTCCCTCAGATACCTCTTCCTTTCCTCCTCTAAAAAATCTGTTAACTCTTCCTCTAATTTTGCACAAACACTTATAACCGGTCCTTTAAATCTATCTGAGACAACTACCTCAAACCTTTTGAAACCCTCCTTCACAAATCTTCTCTCGTCAAAATTAAGAACATAAATTTGAGGTTTAACAATTCCGGCTATTTGAAGCTCAAGTGAAACTATCTCAATGTCGTCTAAAATCTGCTCCAGTGTTCCTGTCTCATGTGTTTGGTTCACATGACTAACATAAGGATCAATAAAAGCCCTAGCAACATGAACTATCGTGTCTACCTCGCGAATCTTTCCCAAAAATTGATTTCCCAGTCCTTCGCCTCTGTGCGCACCTTTAACCAAACCTGCAATGTCAACAAAGGTAACGCTTGCGGGGACAACTTTTTGCGGCTTAATTAACGAAGCTAGAATTTCTAAATTTTTATCCGGAACAGGAACCGATGCCTCATGCGGGTTTATAGTCGTAAACGGTCTAGGTGCAGTTTCAGATAAGCGTCTACTAGCCAATGCATTAAAAAGAGTCGATTTGCCTGAATTAGGTAATCCCACAATTCCAACAGATAAAGACATATTACCAATTTTACTACCTTTTTTAGTTTGAATTCAAAAAAAATTGTTCATTGAAAAAGTTACGATACATTTTAGACATTAAGGATTAATGGATTATTACACCAGAGCATACCCCATATTTAGTAGAATTA